>Ga0182740_1001697_pt1 | contig 14380 bp, 15 predicted proteins | sample eDN5th37CKraftBY_FD_128872 | JGI IMG/M metagenome (GOLD analysis project Ga0182740, IMG submission 128872) | Enriched backyard soil microbial communities from Emeryville, California, USA - eDNA 5th pass 37_C Kraft BY (version 2) (version 2) | ecosystem: Environmental > Terrestrial > Soil >...
CTAGGCGAGCGGTGGTCGCTGTCGTGGGTTCTCACATTCACGGGACTGGCGCACTGGATGCGCGGAGACGCTGCGGCCGCGGCACGCGCGTTGAGGGAGGCGCTCGCGGTCAAGCGACCCTTCCACGACGTGTTGGGTATCGCTGTGGTTGTGGAGTTGCTCTCCTGGGTTGCGTGCGCCGAAGGTGATGCCGTGCGCTCGGCGCGGCTTCTGGGGGCGGTGCGTCGGATGTGGGAGCCGCTGGGGATCTACCCGGGTGGGTTCGAACTGCGATCCTGGAGCAGCCGTACGGAAGCTGATGTCCGAAAGGTGCTTGGAGAGAAGGAGTTCGAATATCAATTCGGGGAGGGCGCGAGGATGGAGGTGGATCGCACGATCGACTACGCGCTCGGTGAGGAGTCCTCGGACGAGGCGGAACTCTCGTCCGAGGACGCGCTCCTCGCCCTCCTTACGCCCCGCGAGACGCAGATCGCCCAGCTGCTTGCCCAGGGGCTCACGAACAAACAGATAGCACAGACACTGGTGATCGCCCTGCGCACCGTGGACAGCCATGTCGAACACATCTTCACCAAGTTCGGTGTCAATTCGCGGACACAGGTCGCGGTCCTGCTGGCCACACAGCGGCGTTGAACGAGCTAGTACACCGTGCGGGAACGGTTGGCCAGCACGCCCGTTCGTCGCCGCGCCGCGATTGACGCGGCGCCGTCGATACCGGCGAGGAGCATCCCCGATTCGGCGCCCAGGCGCGCCACGACGGCACCCGAGGGATCCGCAACGAGGGACCGCCCGATCCCGGTGGGAGCGTCGGGCCGGACCGCGACACCGGCCGTACGCGGGTCGGCCTGATCACATCCGAGTACCCAACACCCAGAGTCGAGGGCCCGTGCCCGTACCAACACGTCCCATTGGTCGGCTTTCCCGTCGCCGGCTCCCCAGGACGTCGGTACCAGTACCGCGCTCGCCCCGTCCTCGGCCAACCGCTGGAACAGAGCGGGAAAGCGGATGTCATAACAGGTGGCGACGCCGAGTACCAGACCGTCGACGGTGACCGTGACACATTCGCTGCCGGGTGCCACGGTGTCCGATTCGCGGTATCCGAACGCATCGTAGAGGTGGATTTTGTCGTAGCCGAAATGCTGACCGAGACCGGTAATGATCACGGTGTTGCGGACGCGGGCACCGTCGGGGGTGAACATGCCGGCCACGACGAGCACATCGTGCTCGTCCGCGATGGCGGCGACCGCACAGGCCCACGGTCCATCGATCGGTTCGGCGACCGCGCCGAGTTCGGTCCCGAAGTGCGCCATGGTGGCCTCCGGGAACACCACAACCCTGGCGCCGGCGCGGGCGGCATGTCCGACCTCGGCGCGGACCGTGGCAAGGTTGCGGTCCGGATCGCCGGTCGACGCGATCTGGCACAACGCTATCTGCAAGGTGTCGTTCATGATCAGCTGTCCTGTCCTACCCGCGGAATCCATCCCGGGCGGCTGAGCAGGTAGCGCACCATTCGCGGTGGAATGGTCAGGGTCGATTCGATGTCGCCGGCATCCGGTGGCAAGTGGGTGCGGATCTGCGAATGTGCGCCGGCCTGTATCTTGTCCACCCATTCCGGGTCGACGAGCGCCGCACGTCCGATCGCGACCAGGTCGGCACCGGCGGTGAGGGCGGTCCGGGCGTCGTCCAGGGTGCGTATGCCCCCGCTGGCGACCACGGCGCTATGCCCGTCCACCGCCTCGGCGATCGCCTCGATCGGATTACGTGACTCCACCTGCTGTCGGCTCTTCGTCCAGTCCCGGTCTTCCGGCTGTGGCGAGTTGCGGCGGAAGTTGTCCATGGAGATGTGGATGTAGTCCATGCCCTCGGCGGCCAGTCGATCGGCCAATCTCGCGGCGTCGTCAAGTGTGTACCCGCCCGTTTCGGATTCGAACGGTGTGATCCGGAACCCGACGGTCACTGCGTCGCCGACAGTTTCGCGCACGACGCGGGCGACGGAGAGCGGGAATCGCATCCGTGCCTCGAGGCTGCCACCCCACAGGTCGGTGCGGCGGTTGGCTCGCGGCGAAAAGAACTGATGGATCAGATAGTGGTTGGCGCCGTGGATTTCGATGCCGTCGAAGCCCGCCTTCACTCCATAGTCCGCCGCCCGTCCGAACGCGGCGAGGAGATCCTCGATCTCGTCGTCACGGAGCGCTCTGGGTGTGCGGGCATTGGGTCGGGCGGACGGCACAGCGGAGGGGCCACGCAGTGCGTCGGGTCCGATCAGTTCGGGTAGCGCGATTCGACCGCCGTCGTATATCTGCAGGATGCCGACGCCGCCGCCACCGCGCGCCGCGCGCGCGACCGCTCGCAGGCTGTCAAGGTGGGATTCGCCGGACGCACCGATTCCCTGCCATGCCCGTCCGGCAGGATGGACGTAGGCGCAGGAGGTGATCACCGCGCCGAATTCGGTTGCGGCCCGGCGGGAAAGATAGGTCAGCTCGGCCTCGGTGGCCGACCCGTCCGGATAAGAGGAATCGGTTGTCATGGGTGCGAGAAGGAACCGATTTCTGAGTGTGGTACCGGATCTCAGCGGCAGCGGGGACCAAGGATCTGAAGATGAGTGCATTACGGGCTCCTGGGAGGTGAAGCGATCGGACGATGCGTCAGTCGACCGCGGGTGGAGTCTGCTGCACGGAATACGACAACGAAATCGACCGGTTCGTGTGAGGATCGCCGAGTTCGACGCTCCACCCGGCGCTGAACTGGTCGACCTCGGTGCGCATCGGGATGGTGCCGGACATGAGAACGGTGCCGGGCTCGAGCAAGCCGCGTTCCCGCAGTTCGTCCACCCAGTACAGCGGGCTCAGCAGTTCGGCAAGTGTGCCATTTTGGATCACCTGCGTTCCAGCATCGGTCTGAAGCGTCCCTGGTTTCATTGAGGGTGAGCCAGATATCCCGGAAGGATCACCCCAGACTCACCATGGCGAACTACAAATACCCACAGGAACTGCGCGAGCGAGCGACCCGACTCGCAGTCGAAGCCCGCCGCGACCCCGATACCCGCACCGGCGCCATCAACCGGATCGCCGAGCAGACCGGCGTCCACAAGGAGGCCTTGCGGACCTGGGTGCGCAAGGCCGAAGACGCCGAACTCCCGACCGAGCCCGTCGATGCCGAAGCACGCATCCGCCGCCTGGAGAAAGAGAACCGCGAACTACGGCAGTCGATGGAAATATTACGTTCTGCCACAGCTTTTTTCGCGAAGGCGGAGTTCGACCGCCGACTGAGGTGATCGTCGCGTTCATCGACGAACACAAACACCGCTGGGGGATCGAACCGATCTGTCGCGTTCTGTCGGAGAACACCGAGGTCAAGATCGCCCCGGGCACCTACTACGCCTTCATCGGTCGCGAACCCAGCGCCCGTGCACGCCGCGATGCCGTCCTCAAAGAACACATCATGCGCATCCACTCCCACCCACGGATGCGGGTCTACGGGATCCGCAAGATTCACGCCCAGCTGGTCCGGGAGGGCCACGAGGTGGCCCGCTGCACCATCGAGCGGCTCTGCCGCGAACTCGGTGTCCGCGGCACCGTGCGCGGAAAATGGCCACGGACGACGAAGCCGGCACCGGAAACCGATCGGCCTGGTGACCTCGTCGAGCGGGATTTCACGGCCACTGCGCCGAACCAGTTGTGGGTGGCCGATCTGACGTATGTGCGCACGCAGTCCGGGTGGGTCTACGTCGCGTTCGTCCTGGATGTGTTCTCGCGCATGATTGTTGGTTGGCAGACCTCGACGCGGATGTACACCGATCTGGCTCTCGACGCGTTGAAGATGGGCCTGTGGGCACGGCGCCGTGCAGGCCACGACGTCACCGGCCTGGTCCATCACAGCGATCGCGGCGTGCAATATCGAGCGCTGCGCTACGCCCAGACTCTGGATCAGGCCGCGGCGGTCGCCTCCGTCGGATCGAAGGGCGACTCCTATGACAACGCGATGGCGGAGGCGCTGAACTCGCTGTACAAGGCCGAGTTGATCTTCCTCGACGGTCCCTGGGCCGGTCGGGAGGACGTCGAGGCCGCTACGGCGCAGTGGGTGCATTGGTTCAATACCGAACGGGTCCACGGCATGCTCGACTATCGGACTCCGGCCGAGGTCGAGACCGCCCACTACGCACAACCGCCAGCCGCTTCTGCGGCCTGAGAACTGAACACACGCTCAGCCTCAACAAAACTCGGGACTTGACACTTCTATGGCAGGAACAACGCGTGCACGCATTGCGCGCAGGCAGCGGACACGACTTGTCCGCTCGTGCAGAGGGTAACAACTTGTGCGCTCACGCACGTACCGCCCGCGCGGTGGATCCATTGCCGCTGGCTCTGTCTACACAGCGCGGGGGAGCAGGTAAGGGGGTTCCCGCCGCTGTAGGTGCCAGATACTGGACCAATTGGGCGGCACGTGTGTTCTCCCTCGGCTGACAATCGCCGCGACTTCGCTGCGGTTCTTTGCGTCCAGCTTGCGAAGGATGTTCCGGATATGAAACCGGACAGTATTGACGGAGATGAAGAGGTCGGCGGCGATCTCGTAGTTCGACTGCCCGGTGCTGAGAGCTGCGGCAACCTCCTGCTCGCGAGGGGTGAGACGATGTACCTGCTCGTCCTGGTGACTCGGCATCGACGCTTCCGCTGCTAACACCGTTGCCTGTTCGAGGAGGTCGCGGCACCGAAGAACTTGGAACTCATCCACCGGCTCCGTCTCCAATAGGCACTGGGTCTCTGCCAAGAGTCGCCGGATCGATTGGCTATACTCGTGTAATCGATTGCAGCTCATAGGTTTTGATTGTATATGTCTGTTGGATGGGATTGTGGTCGAGCTTGCTTCCATCCTTGCTCCAGTATCCCTTGGCCGACCGGCGGGCTCGGACTGACCCGTATTGAGGGAAATGCCAACAACCGGCCGGGGTCGGTAGTGCTGCGACACCTCCGTAGTTCCTCGAATATGGCACCAAGTGCAGAAAATGTCCAGCGTCTATTCCCACGGGGTCGGGGGGGCCATTCGGGGCGCGATCCGACCTCTCGCAAAGACTCGGCGCCGGCGTGCTTCTTGTCGCCGAGAGTTCTGCTGCGAGTTGATCCCGCACAGCTCGCCGATGCTTGTCGGACGCCGGAGACTTCTGCGTTGCCGCATGGCGGCGCAGGCGCTGCGGGTAAGCCTTGGCCAGCCGGGGTGCCACATGTGCTGTGGTTTCGCCGCGGTGCTGTCGGCCGTGGATCTTGCGTTCGGTGAGGAGGGTCCGGTCCAATCGACGCGGGAGAGCTTGTAGGCCACCAGTCGCAGCGGAGTGGTAATCGCTTCTGCTATGGGGCATGTCCCTCCGCGAGTGGTGCCGTCATGGTTGAGCGCGCGGACGCGTTCGATCAGTTGGACGGCTGCTCGGTGGAGGGCTAGGGGTCGGGGTGTGGTCGATGTCGAGTTTGTTCCGCCTGCGGTGACGGCAGCTCGGGATCGTCCATCGGCACAACATCGCGCACGAGGGACCGATCCCCGAAGACGAACATGATGACCTCGCTGGCCGAGGCCATCGCTGCCGATCCAACTCCGCAAAACCTTGCGGCGGTGGCGGCGTCGGAATCGCGGTTTCGACGGCGTCGAGAATGGCGGCGTGTTCGGTGCAATGGCGTCACGGGTGAGGGTGCTGAACGCGCGTTCCTTGGTATTGCTCCAGACCACCGCGCTCCCCTGCGACCGCGCTCGCCTACTCATTCACAGAGGGAACACGCCCGAACACCGTAGAGGCGCGGAGGGAGGGAGCGATCGTGGTGTGAGTGGGCGACGCGACAGGCTCGGCGCCCCTGAAATACCTGTATATCGGCCTGATCGCGATATGGCGGAGGCTGCTGTTGACATTCCCTGTCGTGCAGATCACAATTCAGGAAACAAACGCTCGTACGTTTGTAAGTAGATCCGTCGCATCGGCGGTAAACATGAGAGAGATGGGAAACGCAATGAGCCGCTTGGAGGGCAAGGTCGCCCTGATCACCGGGGCCGCTCGCGGCCAGGGTCGCTCGCATGCACTGGGACTGGCAAAAGAGGGCGCCGACATCATCGCAATCGACATCGCGGGCCAGATCGGCAGCGTGCCGTACCCGATGGCGATGCTCGACGACCTGAAGGAGACGGCCCGACTGGTCGAAGAGCTGGGGCGCCGAGTGGTGATCGCCCAGGCAGACGTGCGTGATCTCGCGCAGATGCAGGCTGCGGTGGCCGACGGTCTCGCCGAGCTCGGGCGCATCGACATCGTGGTCGCCAACGCGGGCGTCATCTCGGCAAACAAGGTCCTGGACCTGACCGAGGAGCAGTGGAACGACATGATCGACACCAACCTCACCGGTGTGTGGCACACCGTCAAAGCTGCGGTGCCGAGCATCGTCGAGCGTGGAGAAGGTGGATCGGTCATCTTCACCGGCTCGACCTCGAGTCTGGGTGGCTACCCGAACGTGGGCCACTACGTCGCTGCGAAACACGGACTGGTCGGCCTGATGCACACGCTCGCCAATGAACTCGGACCGCAGCACATCCGTGTCAACGCCGTCCATCCGACGAACGTCAACACCAAGCTGCTCCAGAACGACACCTTCTACGGACTCTTCCGGCCGGATCTCGAGAAGCCGACTCTCGAAGACGCCAAGGGTGCATTCGCCACGATGCATTCTCTTCCTGACCTGCCGTACGTCGAGCCGGTCGACGTCACGAACGCGGTGATCTTCCTGGCATCGGACGAGTCGCGGTATGTCACGGGGATCAATCTGCCGATCGACGGTGGCGCAAGCCAAAAGGTCGGCGGCTGACTCGAGCATCACCCCGAGTGATGCTCTGTGGTGCACGGCTGGGTCCGATCACGGCCCTGACACCACTTGTATTGAGCTGCCCGCGGTTGTCCATCACCGGAGGGCGACCGCGGGCGGTTGGCAGGTCAGGCGGTTCACGCGCCGGTGGAGTCGTCTGACTCGCGGTCGGTATTCGATGAAAAATTGTTCGTCTGCCGGTGGCATGGCCCCCACCGCGTGGTTTCGCACAAGTGCCTCTGACGAAATTTTCGTCGTCTGATCCCGGCTGCGAACGTTTTTCGTTGCCGGGCAGGCAGCTCAACCTGAAGGAGAAAATGATGTCCGAGACTCCTAGTCGCCACCAGCTATTGATCGATGGCAAGTGGGTGGACCCGATCGAGGGTGGCACGGTCGACACCTTCAACCCGTCCACCGGTGAGAAGCTTGCCGAACTGGCCGCCGGAAGCCCGAAGGACGTCGATCTCGCCGTCCAGGCCGCGCGCCGAGCCTTCGACGACGGCCCCTGGCGCCGTCTGCCGTCCGAGGCGCGTGCTCGCATCCTCCATCGTTTCGCGGATCTGATCGAGGCGAATGCAGACGAGATTGCGCTGATCGACACTCAGGACTGTGGCAAGCCGTTCGCCTTCATTCGCGACATCGACCTGCCGAACATGTCCGATCTGCTTCGCTACATGGCCGGGTGGGCGACCAAGCTCGAAGGGCGCACCATTCCGCTGTCGCGTCAAAACCCGAGTGACTACCTCTCGTACACTCGACGCCAACCCGTTGGTGTTGTCGCACAGATTATTCCGTGGAACGGTGCAGCTCTTGCGACGGTCTGGAAACTTGCTCCTGCCCTCGCTGCGGGCTGCACCGTCGTGCTCAAGCCCGCCGAACTCGCCTCGCTGGCGCCACTGCGTATCGCTGAACTCGCGGTCGAAGCCGGCGTGCCGGACGGCGTGATAAACGTGATCACCGGAACCGGTGCCGACGCCGGCGCTCCACTGGCCGGACACCCGCAGGTCGACAAGGTTGCATTCACCGGATCGGTCGAGACCGGTAAGCGAATCGTCGTCGCCGCGGCAGCCAATCTGAGCAAAATGACGCTCGAGTTGGGAGGCAAGTCCCCGAACGTCGTGTACGACGACGCCGACCTCGACGTCGCGATCGACGGCGTCCTCGGCGCTGTTCTCTACGCGCAGGGCGAGGCTTGCACGGCCGGCTCTCGACTGTACGTACAGCGTGGAATCCTCGACGAGGTTCAGGCCCGCATCGCGGCGCGCGTGCCGGAGATCGCGATCGGTCCCAGTGCCGAGCGTGGCGTCCTGGTCGGGCCGTTGATCTCGGCTCAGCATCGGGAGAAGGTTAAGGGCTTCGTCGACGGTGCAATCGGTGAAGGTGCAGAGGTCATTGCCGGTGGTGCCACGACCCGCGAGCCGGGTTACTACCTCGAGCCGACCGTCCTCGGCGGCGTTAACGACGATATGACCGTAGCGCGCGAGGAGATCTTCGGCCCCGTGGTGTCGCTGATGCCGTTCGACGACGAGGCGGAGGTGCTGCGCCGGGCGAACGACACGACCTTCGGACTCGCCGCCGGCGTGTGGACCAGGGACGTCGGACGCGCACACCGCTTCGCCGAAACGGTCAATGCCGGCGCGGTGTGGGTGAATTGCTACAACGTCTTCGATGCCGCATTGCCGTTCGGTGGATTCAAGCAGTCCGGGTGGGGTAAGGAGATGGGCGGCGAGGCGCTCGACGGCTACCTGCAGAGCAAGGCGGTAACAATTTCTCTTGCCTGACGGGATCGTCCGTCGCCAGTTGTAACGATGCCCGGCCGGAATCATCTGGCCGGGCATCGTCTTGGCTGACGGAAACCTCAGACGCCGGCACGTCTCATTCACCCTGCCGATGTGACGGTTGACACTCACAGGCAAGGAAACTAACGTACGTTTGCCCAGCGTGGGGTGTCACCGCTCGATTCCGGAACATCACCCTTACCTCGCTCCGCCTCGCCACGAAGTCACTTCGGGCGGAGCGGATCCCGACTCCTCAGCGGCTCGTCCCGCGCCCTCTTCGACAAGGATCCCGACATGACTGTGACCACAGTCCCCGATTCCCGCGCTATTTACACACGGACCCCCACCTATAGCTGGTGGGTTCTGCTCGTCAGCCTGTTGTGCTTCATGACCTGCTTTATCGGACTCAACACTGTCGCGGTGTTCGGTACCGTCATCCAGGACGACTGGGGAATCAGCGCGACCCAGCTGTCGTTGCTGACAACGGCGTCCATGGTGACATTCTGTGTTGTTCCGGTGTTCGCCGGCAGGTGGGCGTCCCGAATCGGTGTGAAGAAGATCGTCGTCATCGGACTACTTTTCAACGTCGTTGCCGGAGCATTGATCCCGGTCATCGGGCAGTCATATGCAGGTCTGTTCGTACTGCGGGTGTTGCTCGGCTGTTGCGGCGGAGTCATGAATGCTTCCCTCGCCACCCATGCCTCGCTGTGGTTCCCGAAGAACCGCCGCGGGTTCGCCACCGGCCTCTTGATGGGATTCCTCGGCGTCGGGTTCTCCATCACGTCCTTCGCAGGTCCGCTGCTGCTCGACACTGGAATGTCCTGGGAGACGGCGTCCGCGTGGCTGACCGTTGTGCCGAGCATTCTCTGTGGTGCGTTGTTCGTGCTGACTGTCAAGGACTTCCACAAGATGCGTCCGGGCGTGGCGTCGATGGATGCGCTCGTCGCCGATCCGCGGGGGACGCAGCGTCCTCACTCGACGCGTTTCGATGCGCTGGCCAAGCCGGCTTCGCTCGCAGAGGCACTGCGCAGCTCGCGTGTGTGGTGGGCTTCGCTGTACGGAGCGGGTACGGCAGTGACGCTGTACGGCCTCGCCTACGCCCTGCCGTTGTTTCTCGAGCAGGATCGTGGCCTGTCACTCCTCGAGGCATCCGCGATGATCGGATTGACCTTCATGTTCAAACTGGTCGCCGCCCCGATCGGCGGCCTGATGTCGGACCGGCTGTTCCGCGGTGAGCGCTTCCAGACGAACATGATCGGCGCGGGTCTGGCCGGTGCCATGGTGATCATCCTGCCCGGTGTGCCGTCGGGGACGCTCACGGTATACCTCTGCGTGATGTTTCTCGCGGCGTCACTGTACGGCGGGACGTACTGGGCGTGGGCGGCGGAGCTGTCCCAGCCACAGGCCAACTACCAAACCAGTGGACTCATTGTCACCGTAAGCAACGTCGGCGCTGTCCTGGCCGCTCCGGTTCTCGGCTTGATCATCGATGCGACGGGCAGCGCCACTTGGGCAATCGTCACCATCGGCGTTGTCGGCGTCCTCAGTATCGAGTGTGCGCGCCGATCTCGGCTCTGATCGTCTCCTTCTACATCTCCTCCCATCACCGGGTGGGGAGTTGCGCTGTCATCACGACGCCGGCTTCCCGCCCGGTGGCGTTGTGTTGTTCGACTCCAGTGTTTCTCGGGCTCGGTACCGGATCGGGATGCGGCGCAATGACCGTGTGAATCCGGGTGCCGCGATTTCTGTAGACAGACGGGTGGGCCCCGCGTCGTGGCGGGGCCCACCTTAGAGAGTCACAGCGCCGGTCAGTCCCGGAAGGGCTGCTTGACCCACCCCTGGTCCCAGTTCGAGACCTGGTGGGTCTTGCCGAGCAGCTCCTGGAAGTACCAGGCGCCGTCACGTTTGACGAACTGGTCGGTGTAGTTGATGGTCAGGATGACCGGGTCCTTCTTGGAGCTGTCCTCGCTGCTCTCGATGGTGCACAGGCACAACAGGTAGAAGTAGCCGGTCGCGCTCTGACCGTCTGCGGCAAGTTCGATTCGCGGAGCGATCATGTAGTGCAACGCCCAGGTGATCTTCTCGGACAGTGCACGAAAGTGTGCCTTGATCTCTTCGTGCCCGGTCATCGAGCCGCCCTCGCCGTCGACGACCCAGCGGCCGTCCTCGGCGAAGAGGCTCGCGATTCCCTCGGGGTCGTAGCCGTTGTCACAGTAGCCGGCGTACCGGTACTTGAGCTGCTCGATCGCGCGGATGTCCTCGAGTCGGCTGAGCCGCTGCGCGAGTTCTGCGACAGTCACGTCTTCAGTGGTGGTCATGGTGTTGTGTGTCCTTCGGTCGTGTCCATTCACACCGGCGGCCCGGGATCCAGACCCGCCGACGTGAAAAGGGAGAAGTGCAGTGCAGTCAGGCGATCTGGGGGAGAACCTTCGAGACCGTCTCGAGGTTGCGCATTCCCTCGCCGGGATCGTCGGCGGGGTCCACCCACAGCACCGTCCGCTCGATGCCCAATTCGCGATAGCCGTCGAGGATCCCCGGATCCGGTGGAGCGGAGGCGACGGCGATCCCGACCGACTCGGGGTCGCGGCCGCTTTCCTCGACTACGCGGCGGAACTGGGCAACGCTGCGTGACAGCGTCGGATCGTCTGCGGGTGGCACCACGTACCAGGTATCCGCCCATTCGGCCGCGTGCCTCATCGTGGTGGGTCCGGCGCCACCGAGGTAGATGCGTGGCCCCTTCTTCTGCACAGGTTTCGGCCATGCCCACGACGGGGCGAGTGACGCGCGGACACCGTCGAAGCTGGCCTCGTCCTGCGTCCACAGTGCCTGCATCACCTTGAGTTTGTCCCGCACGGTGGAGTAACGCTGCTTCCACACCACCCCGTGCGCCTCGGCCTCCTCGACATTCCATCCCATTCCCACACCGCAGATGACGCGGCCGCCGGAGAGATGATCGAGGGTCGCGATCTGCTTGGCCTTGGCGATCGGATCGTGCTGTGCGAGCAGGCACACCCCGGTCCCGAGCATGATGGTCTGTGTGTGGGCAGCGATCATGGTCATCGTGACGATCTGATCGTAGGTCCGCAGGTAGAACTCGGGCAGGTCCGGACCGCCGTAGGCGACGGGGTAGTCGGTCCTGCGGGATGCCGGAAAGTGCGTGTGCTCGGGTACGAAGAGCGACTCGAAGCCGTAGGACTCGGCGGCCTGCCCGAACTCGACAGGGCTCGGTCCTCGGTCGGTGAAAAAGTAGACTACGCCCACATCCATGATCGGATACCTCGGTTCACTGACTGCTTGGGGTTCTGGTTGGCTTCAGTCGCCGATGACGACGTAATCGTCGAGAACGACGACGAAGTGCTTGCCGATGAAGTTCTCCACGTCGGCGAGGGCGGCCTGGCCGGCCTCGGAAGCCCACCCGGCGTCCATGGCCTCGGCGCTCTCGTAGTCCAGGACGGCGAGACCGTCGATGCCGAATCCGTTGTCGGGTTCGCTCGCGCCGTCCTGCGGGACGACATGGCGCTGCACGTAGCGGATGACACCGGGAACCTGAGCGGCCAACGGTGCGTGCTTCTCACGCCAGTACTCGTCGAACTCTGCGAAAGACATGCCGGGCTTGCGACCGATCAGGGCGATGGTGCGGACAGGTCCACCGTTGTGTGCCATGGGTTCTCTCCTTCGAGGTGAGGGGCTTTGCGGATGTGTTGAGGTCAGCCGGGGTACTTCGCGAGCATGCCTGCGTCGACCGGCAGTGCGGTCCCGGTGACGTACCGGGACTCGTCCGACGCCAGCCACAGCACGGCCTCGGAGATGTCGGTGCTGTCGACCCACGGCACAGGCAGTAGGTTGATCCGTCCGAGCACCTCGACGCCGTCGTCGAGGTTCGGGTGCTCGAGATCGGGGCGGAAGATCCTGGCGGCTGTCGGATTGTCGATCATGTCGGTACGCACATTGGTCGGGTGCACGGTGTTCGCTCGGATGTTGTGGGAGGCCACCTCGTTCGCAATGGAGCCGACCAAACCGACCAGAGCATGCTTGGCCGCGGTGTAATGCGCGACGTGCGGCACGCCCCGGATGCCCGCGATCGAACTGATTGCGATGATCGAACCACCGCGGCCACCGCTGATGATGTGCGGTAGCGCCGCCTTGAACGTCTGCCAGACACCCGTGAGATTGATGTCGATCAGAGTGTCCCACTCCGCGCGGGTGAGTTCCCACGACGGTTTGGCGGCACCCAGCACGCCGGCATTGGCAACGACGATATCGAGACGTCCCAGAGCGTTTGCGGCGTCGGCGACTGCCGGGATCATCGCCTCGTCGCGCACGTCGGCCTCGATGAGGACCGCCTTACGGCCGCGCTCTTCGACCAACCGTGCGGTCTCCTTGAGATCCGCGGAAGTGGGCATTGCGTAGTCCACGTGCTCAATCGGACAAACCGAGTCGAGAAGGATGAGATCCGCACCCTCGCCTGCCAGGGTCAGGGCATGAGACCGGCCCTGGCCGCGAGCGGCGCCGGTCACGAATGCAACCTTGCCGTTGAGTCTCTGGCCGTTGTTCGTCATGAAGGATCCTTTCTGGGAATCATCCGGTGAATGAGCTGGCGCAGGTCCAGTTGCTGCACACCGACTGCGATCGCGATGACGGCAGCCTGGACGAGGAACTGGGTGGAGGACGGGGCACCGAGCGACAGGACGAGCTGGGTCAGCTGGCTCAGGAACAGCGCGCCGACGGCAGAGCCGATGATGTTGCCGCGTCCACCGGTGAGTGCGGTACCGCCGACAACGACCGCCGCGATAGCCGGCAGCAAGTAGCTGGTGCCCGCGTTGGTGCTGGGCGTGCTGACGTACCCGGCGAGAAGGACACCGGCGCCGCTGTAACACAGGGCTGCGGCGACGTAACCGCTGATCTTGATCCGGCCGGTGTGGACGCTGGCAGCGCACGCGGTCCGTTCGTTCGAACCGACCGCCATCACCCGGCGACCCCACGTCGTGTAGCCGGTGGCGAACACGGTGACGGCGACGAGCAGAATCGCTAGCCACACGGTGTTCGACACCCCGAGGGTCTTCTCCAGTGCGAAGTCGGAGACACTCTTTGGAGCCCGGGTGGGCGTGCCACCGGAGTAGGCGAGAGCCGCGCCCATCAGAACGGCGTTGACAGCGAGCGTGGCGACCAGCGGAGTCACCGAGAACGCGGACACGACGATCCCATTGACCAGACCGACGATGATGGCGATACCGGCGACGATTGCCAGTGCACCGACAATACTGCCGTGATCCTGCGCGTACTGGCTGCTGACCAGAGCAGCAAGCGTCATCATGCCGGGCAGCGACAGGTCGATGCCCTTGAGCATCACCACGATGGTCTGACCGATCGCCGCGATTGCAAGGATGCCCGCGAACGGCAGCAGGGAGTCGATCGCGCTGCCGGAGACACTGCCGGGTGCGATCATCCAGCTGAACAAGAACAGCGCGACGGTGATGACGACGACCGAACTGGTCGCGGTCCAAGAGAAGGACCAGCGGCGTCGGGTCGCGGATTCGACCCCGGAGGGGGTGGAGGTGGGCGTTGTCGTCACGGTCAACTCCGCTCGGTGAGTGTGCGGGTGCGCGAGTACAGGGCGGCTGCGGCGATGGTCAGTCCACCGAGGAGCCATTGCTGCCAGTACAGCGGCAGATCGAGGAACTGGACGACGGTGTTGATCTGGATGACCAGCACAGCACCGAAGCAGGCCCCGATGAACGAACCTCGTCCGCCGAAGATGGAGGCGCCCCCGAGGAC
>Ga0182740_1001702_pt1 | contig 14364 bp, 11 predicted proteins | sample eDN5th37CKraftBY_FD_128872 | JGI IMG/M metagenome (GOLD analysis project Ga0182740, IMG submission 128872) | Enriched backyard soil microbial communities from Emeryville, California, USA - eDNA 5th pass 37_C Kraft BY (version 2) (version 2) | ecosystem: Environmental > Terrestrial > Soil >...
TCGCGCCAGTCGCTGCTCCCGCTGTACGGCGTCGGCAGGCCAACGGTCGGGGCGATCGCGTTCAGCTGGCTCACCACCTGCTCGGCGATGTAGGGATCGGCCACGATCAGGTCGGGGTTGGCCGCCGCGATGACTTCGAGATCCGGCTCGGCGGACCCTTCGAGGTCGTAGGTCTCCAGTTCCTCACCGCCCGCCGCGACCAGCCATGGGGAGACGCCCGCACCCCAGCGGTTCGTGTAGCCGTAGAGGATCGGCTTCACGCCCTGCGCCATCAGGTAGTCGACCTCGTACCAGTCGCTCACCGCCACCACGCGGGCCGGCTTCGCCTCGATGGTGACATCGCCAAGGCTGCCATGCACCGTGCGCGGCCACTGGCCCGCCACCGGACTCGCGGCAGGTGAGGCATCCGGCGTCGCCTGGGCGGACGCACGAGCGGCCAGGGAGGCAGCGGCGAGGACCGCGCTCGCGGTCCCGATGAAACCGCGCCGGGTCAGCGCGTTGAGGAGCGACACGCGGTCTGCGTGCGTGAGCAGCTCGGCCGGGGAGACGGTGCGACGGGTCACGGGCAACTCCTGGTTTCGTATCGACCGATATATCCGACCAAAATGGTCAGACAATATCAGCGTACATGTCCGGGAGTCCGCGGGTCAACCGGTTCGCATGTCCCGCGCGATGAACTCCGGCGGGCTGCCGCCCACGAGCCAGTCCGGCCAGTTCAGCGTCGTGCCGTCCGCCCCGCTCGCCTGAAGCCGCGCGATCTGGTCGCGCGCCGAGACGCCCCAGGCGCGAACCGTCAGCCCCGCCGCGTGCGCCGCCGCGACCGTTTCCGGATCGAGGTCCTCCACATGCGGGCAGACCTGCGCGAACCCACGCGCCACGCAGCGGGCGATGATGTCGTCGTCGAAGTGCCCGCGCCCGGTGAGGAATCCGAGCGCCATCCTGTCGTCCACCGTCTGCGCGTCCAGCAATGCGCCCCAGTGGAAGGAGGTCACCTCCACGCGCTCGCAGATGCCGTCGTGGGCCAGCGCCCTCGCGGTGGGAATCGCAGCCCGGGGGTCCTTGATCTCGATCGCGGCCGGGATGCGCGTCAGCCACCGCTCGATGAACGCCGCCAGGGTCACGATCCGGTCGCCCGTGAAGCGGGGATCGAGCCACGCGCCGAGATCGAGCGCCCGCAGCTCCGCCAGGGTGTAATCGGCGATCGGGCCTCGCCCGTTCGACGTCCGCTCCACCGTCGGGTCGTGGAAGAGCACGAGTTCCCCGTCCCGCGTGAGCTGGACATCGGTCTCGATCGCGTCCGCGCCCATGACGATGGCGAGGTCGAAGGCGGCGGCGGTGTTCTCCGGCGCGTAACCCGATGCGCCCCGGTGGGCGATGGCGCGCGGTCGGCGGTCGGTCACGAAGCCCCCTCCCAGGAACGGTCCAACAGGCCGAGGTCGCGCAACGCCGCCCAGGTCGCGGGGCAGTTCGCCCCGTCCGGGGCCAGGTGCGCGATCAGGTGGTCGAGGTCACCCGCCTCGTCGACATCGAAGGTCGCATGGGTCTCGACCACCCGCAAGCCCTGCCGCGCCGATTCCGCGACGACGCCATCGGCGGCGCTGGCCGTGCTCATCGGCACGCGGGAGAGCACATCGATGTAACCGCGCCCTTCCAGCCGCTGCCCGATCAGGTAATACCCGCCGTCGCGGACCCTCCCCAGCGCGACATCGGCCTCGCGCAGCATCGCGAATCCCGTCTCGATCGTCTGCCGCGTCAGGTGCGGCGAGTCGGACGCGATGAGGATCGCCAGCGGGTAGCCAAGATCGTGCGCGTGGCGGAGCAGGTTGGCCTGCCGCGCGCCCCAGTCCGGCCCATCCTGCGGGACGAAGCGGACCGGACCCGGATCGCCGCCCGTCACGTCGGCCAGCACCGCTGCGAAATCGACCTCCGGCGGCGAATGCGTCCAGGCGAGGTCGAACGGATGCGGCGTCCCGTTGGGCGAGAGCCGCGCGGCAAGATCGACCAGGAAGGCGCGGTAGAGCGCCGCAGCCCGTTCCATCCCGATCGCGCGGCCGAGGCGGGTCTTCGTCTCGCCCGCAACCGGCGCCCGCGCGGCAATCATCAGCAGGCAATCCGACCGCCGCTTGCGTTCCCCATCGGTCATCCGGCGTCTCCTTCACGCTCACGGTCCAGCGCCGCCTGGAGGTCGGCCGGCAACGGCGACAGATCGGATCGCGCCCGCAGGATCGCCCCGAGGATGCGCCACCCGATCCGCAGCGACGCCCGCAGGTTGCCGCCCACCTTGGAGACTCCGCCCGCCCGCTTCCGGTAGGAGACGGGCACCTCACGCACGCGCAGGCCATCCCGCACCGCCCGCCCGATCATCTCGATCGACCAGCCGTAGGTCATCTCCCGCATCCCCAACCGGAGCAGGTCGTCCCGCCGGATGACGCGGAAGGGACCGATATCGGTGATCCGCACGCGATAGACGAGGCGAAAGAGCACGGTGGCGACCCGATTGCCGAAGACCTGCTGCGGCGTCAGCGCCCCGGCCTCGACCGAGCCCAGCGTGCGGCTCCCCAGCACGAGGCCGGCTTCCCCAGCCAGCAACGGCGCCAGCAGGGACGGCAGTTCTGCCGGTACGTCGCTGCGGTCCCCATCCATCAGCACGATCAGATCGACCTCGCCCGCCGCGAGCACGCCGGTGAGGCAGGCCCGCCCGTAGCCCTTGCGCGGTTCCGGCACCACCTCGGCCCCGGCTTCCCGCGCGACCTCCGCGGTGCGGTCGGTGCTGCCGTTGTCGACCACGACGATCCGTTCGATGCGCACCGGCAGCACCGGATCGTCCGCCACGGCGCGGACATCTCCCACGAGCAGGCCGATGGAATCCTCCTCGTCGAGGCAAGGAATGACCACGGCGGCGGTGAGGCGCGCGGAGGCGTCGGTCACGCGGCGGATGCCTTCTTCACGACCTGGCGCTTGCGCAGGCGGCGTTCGGCAGCGGAGAAGTACTCGCCGATATCGCCCTGGTCGGCGATCCAGGCCAGGTAGCGGTCGATCCCGGCCTCCAGGTCGACCTCCGGCACGAACCCGAGCGCGGCGATCCGGCTCGTGTCGCTGATCAGGGCCCGCATCTCACCGGGCCGGTACTCGCCCGGCAGGCGCGGCGCGATCTCCTTGCCGAGCTTCCGTGCCAGCAGGCTCGCCAGCGCCCCGATCTCCGCCGCCTGCCCGGTGCCGACGTTCATCACCTGCCCGTTCGCCCGGTCGTCCGTCGCGACCAGCAGGTTGGCGCGGGCGATGTCCTCCACGAAGATCAGGTCCCGGGACTGGCGCCCGTCCTCGTAGACAACCGGCGGCAGGTCGTTCATCAGGCGCGTGCAGAAGATGGCGATCACGCCGGTGTACGGGTTGAAGAGCGACTGCCGCGGCCCGTAGGTGCAGGAATAGCGCAGCGCCGTGACCGGAATGCCCGTCGCCCGCCCGAACGAAATCACGAGGCGCTCCTGGTCGGCCTTGCTGATGGCATAGACGTTCTCACCACCCATCGGCGCGGCCTCGTCGGTCGGCGCCGGCGTGGCGTCCTTCCCGCAGGCCGGGCAGTGCATGGCGTAGTCGCCCGCCTGGAGCTGCGCGATCGGCCGGGTGACCCCGTAGAAGCGCCCGTGCTCGGCGCAGGTGTAGGCGCCCTCGTTGTAGACGGCCTGGGACGAGGCGACGACGATCTTCCGCACCGGCAGGTCGTGATTGCGGATCGTCTCCAGCATCAGCGCCGTGCCGACCGAGTTGACGTGCATGAACTTGGCGATCTCCGGCATGTAGCCGCCGTAGGCCGCCTCGTGGAAGACGATATCGACCCCGTCCAGGGCACGTTCCCAGTTGGCGCGGTTGCGGACATCGCCCTTCACGAACTCCACGTCGGCGGGAACCCATACCGGTTTGCCGTTCCGGTGCGTCTGTCGTTCGAGGCTGTCCAGGATGCGCACATCCCAGCCCTCTGCCCGCGCCGCATCGACGATGTGCGAGCCGATCAGTCCTGCCCCACCCGTCACCAGGGCCGTCGTCATGCCGTCCGAACCTCCTGCTGGATCGAGGATGCGATCGCGTCCATCCCGTCGACCCTGTCGAGGGCCGCCGTCAGGTCGCCGATGATGTCCGCCGCCGATTCCAGCCCGATCGAGAGCCGCAGATAGCCAGCGTCACCGCTATCCTCGCACGGATTCCGCTGGGGCGGGCGGCAGATGGTCGTGGCCGTGCCGCCGAGGCTGCCCGCGTAGACGATCAGGCGCAGGGCATGAAGGAACGGGGCGACCGCCGGTTCCCCACCCGCGAGGCGAAAGCGGATCATCCCGCCGTGCCCCGCTGGCAGCATCCGCGAGACGACCTCCCCGGCCGCTCCCTGCGCCAGGCCGGGATAGGCAACCGCCGCCACCGCCGGATGGGCGGCGAGGGCGTCCGCCACCTGCCGCGCCGAGTCGCAGATCCAGGCCATGCGCGGGGCGAGCGTGTGGATGCCACGCAATGCCAGCCACGCATCCAGCGCGCCCGGCAGCGACCCGATCAGGTATCCGGTCTCCCGCACGCGACGCATCAGGTCGGCCCGGCCTGCGATCGCCCCGGCGGTCAGGTCGTGATGACCGCCCAGGAACTTCGTGACGCTGTGCAGCACCAGGTCCGCCCCATGCGCCAGTGGCTTGCAGAGCAGCGGGGTCGCGAACGTGTTGTCGACCACCAGCAGCGCCCCCTCACGGTGGGAGATGGCCGCGATCGCGTCGAGGTCGGGCACCTCCATGCTGGGATTGGCGATCGACTCGACGAAGACGATCCGCGTCTCCGGCCGCATTGCCGCCGCCAGTGCCCCCGCATCGCCGGCCGGGGCGCGACTACAGGTCACGCCGAAGCGCGCGAGGACCTGCCGCAGCATCGCCTCGGTGTCGCAATAGGCGCCCTCCGCGACGACGACATGGTCCCCGGCGTTCAGGTGAGCGAGGAAGACGAGGGAGATGGCGGCCATGCCGGAGGAGACGGCGTAGGCGTCGTCCGCGCCTTCCAGCTCGGCGATGGCGCGATCGAGGTCGGAGACATTGGCGAGGTGATCCCGGCTGTAGGAGCCTGGACGCGCGCCGTCGAAGTCCTCCACATCGCGCGGGTCCGGTTGGGCCACCGCGAGGACGGAACTCTGCGCGATCGGCGAGACCAGGGGCCGGATCGGCTGCGAACGGTCCTCACCGGCGTGGACGGTCCGGGTTCGTTCGCTCGGCCCGGCCGCGCGGTCCATTCCCTCACCGTTCCCCAGCCATCGGGATTCATCGGTCATCCCCACGCGCGTTCCCCATCTATGCCGGCCACGATGCACCGTCCGGCATGACCGGCGATGCATCCGGAAGGCGATCGCCTTCGTGACGGTTATTCGCAGGATTGGACCCACTGGATCACCAGATGACGGGAAATCGGGTAATTCCGTCTCCATTGCAGAGCCGGACGCCCCGTCACAATTATGTCATTCCGACTGGCACGCCGTGCTTCACGCGTGTTGTGGTGGCTGCGGCCGGTGGCTCGCCGAGGGCGGGGCACCATGCCAGACAAGGCTGCGCGGACCGCCCGGTGCGTCATCCCGAGCGGAGCGGGGGTTCGTTGGGCAGGCATTTCGGATGCAGCGAAGCCGAGGGACCACGCTGCATGGACGGCGTTCCTCATGCAACCCGCTCCCTCGACTCCGCTCCTGACTGCATGCCATTCACTCGCATGCACCGCTCCGCTCGGGATGACACATTCCCGCGCTTCCCAGAGTGACTCCGTGGAGTTCACCCTGAGTGGACTGTCTCGCCCAAGGCGTCCTTTGCCGGCTTGGCGGGCCGCCATGAAGGCCGCAGCACGACGGGCCGCCCGACAAACGACGCCATTGGCAAGCGTTTCGGTCTGACCCTTCACAGGGCGAAGCCTTGGACCACCGGTTCGCTGCCCACCGGCACACAAGACACGTTGGGCGAGACGATCCACTGAGCGCAGAAGGGTCCGTGACGACAGGCATGAAGGGCGGGAGGGGCCAGGAAGGGAACGTCAGGACGCTGGAACGCCGGTCACCGAAAGGCGCGTCACGGTGCGGCTGCCGTGGCCGTTGGCGTCACGGTTCCCGTCACAGGGGCCGTCGACGTGGGCGGCCCGGCGGTGGGAGACGCCGCCGGCGAAGCGGTCGATACCGGCGTCCCCGGAGGCGGGGTGGCGGTGCCGGACGGGGTCGGTGTCGGTGTCGGCGGCGCGGGGACGGCGGCGTTCGGCTGGGCGGCGGGCGGGGCGTTCGTGCCACCCGGCGGCCACGGCGCGTCCTTCTGGCGGACGAGGTAGACCCACGTCTCGTCGTTCTCCAGCCACTGGTCGTATCGCGCCTTCTCGACGACCACGTAGCCAGGATAGTCCCCGGGATCCGTCGTCACGACGTACGTCGCATCCGAGTTCTTCGCATAGAAGTAGAGCCACCACGGCGACCCCTTCGGCGCGCGCGATTTCGTGACGCCCTCGTCCAGCATGTCCGTGTAGAGGTGATAGCCGTCCCAGCCGGACCCGGCGTCCAGCTTCTCGTTGGGAACGCCCGCCGCGTTCGCCGTCCGCGCCATCGACCAGACGGCATCCATATAGACGAGGTAATCCCGCGTCCCCGCCACCGAGAATGCCGCCACGACCGCCAGCACGACCCACCCGGCCGGATCGAAGAGCCGCACATCGCGCAGGGACCAGAGCAGCAGCGCGATCGCCAACGGGATCAGCGGCAGCAGGTAGCGATCCAGCGAGCCGCCCCGGTTCAGGTAGTGGAAGCTGGGCGGCAGCACACCAACCACCTGCCACAACCCGACCATCGCCACCAGCCCGGCCACCGCCCGCTGCGGCGAGACCTCCGGCACGATCGTCCGGCAGATCATCAGCCCGGCGACGATAGCCCCGATCGCCGCCAGGATCGTCGCGACCTGGTAGACCTCCGGCCATTCGATCAGGCGCAGGCGTCCGCCCGGCACATCCGGCGCCCCGAGGCCGCCGGAGCCGACGAACTGCGGGATGTAGGGCATCTTCCTGCCCTGGCCGGTCACGAAGAAGAGGCCGGTGATGACGATCCCGGTGGTTCCGAGGAAGAGCCAGTAGCCGAGCGGCGTCCGGAAGCTCCCGCCCCCGTCGCGTCGCTCGCCACCCCCTCGCCACCCCGGCGCGATCGCCACGAGGATCGGGACCAGGATCAGCCCGAGGTACATCAGTTCGTAGAAGGTCAGGTAGCGGACCAGGTGCCAGGCGCCCTCCCAGCCCTTCGCGCGCATCTCGTCGAAGAAGCTCTCCTGCACCGCCGTCACATCGTTGAACCAGCGCAGCCAGACGTAGTAGCCGACCAGCATCGCCGCCGGGACCGCTACCACCTGGAGGACCCGTTTCAGTCCGGCCAGGTCGAACCAGACCTTCCGGGTGGCGACGAGGGAGAAGACCACCGCCAGCGGGATCAGCGCCCCCTGCTGGCGAATCCAGAAGGCATAGCCCGCCGCAAGCGACCCGAGCACGATCACCCACGGCCGCCGGTGTTCCTCGTCCAGTCCCTTGGCGTAGAGCGCCACCGCCACCAGCAGCCAGGAGGTGAAGTGGGGATCGGTCATGAAGGTGAACGAGAGGACGAAGCTGAGCGGGTTGAACAGGTAGAGCGTCGTCCCCAGCACGCTGCGGTTCCGGCTGACGCCCAGCATCCGGAGGATGGCGTAGAGCGCCACCGCCCCGATCGCGACCGCCACCACGGTCGAGAGGCGCATCACCCCGAGGTCCATCCCGAACACGAGCGCGAAGAGGCCACCCCAGAAGACCTGCCCGATCGCCGTCGCTGCGACGACCGGATAGACGACGAGATGGATGTTCCAGTAGAGCTCCTCGACCGAGCGGGTGTAGCCCCAGTCGTCGGTGGTGGCGATCTGGGTCATCGTCGGCACGATCAGCGCCGCGATCGCGAAGAGGGCGACCGGGATCGCGACCGCCCAGTTCCGCCCGATCGCGCCGGCCGCATTGCGGACCGTCCTCCCGGCGGACCACCCTTCGCCACCGCCCGCCGGCGTCCCCGAACCAGCCCCGCCAACCCCGGCGGGCAGCGCCGCCGTCGCATCCGGCAGCACGGCGGCAGGTGGCAGGGAGGTGGATGTCCCGCTGGCGCCGGGTGCAGGCGTCGATGCGGCCACGTCCACCGCAGGCGGAACCTCGTCCCGCGCGGCCGGGAAGGGCGCGGGGCGGAAGTGCGGGGCGCTCCCTCCTGGCCGCTCCGTGGAGTGCTCCGGCGTTGCGCCCGTCTCGTTCGGGGCCGGACGATTGACCTGATCCACGAGTCCATCCTTCTCCACGCGCGGCGCGACCCGCATGCTGGGTGCTGGATGGGAGCATACGGCACGGCGCGTCGCCCATGCAGGCGGCCCCGGTCGCGCATCGGCCCGGGCGAGCGACGAGACGGCGGGCGCTCCCGGCGAGCACACGGCACGGATGTTGCCATCGCTTATCATGTGATAAGCGACAGGTCTTCGGGGTACGCGCGCTCCGATGACGCATGGGCCACGCAGGCAGAAAGGCGCTCAGCATGGCGGAGCATCCGATAGCCATGAATCCCCACGATGGGACGACCTGCCATCTCCACCGCGTTCCGACCGGTGCCGACTGGGCGCGTTGCGCCGAGGTGATGTCCCGGCATGGGCGCACCTTCTGGTTCGCCAGCCGCTTCCTGCCGCAGGAGAAGCGCCGCGCTGCCCAGGCAGCCTATGCTTTCTGCCGCATCGGGGACGACATCGTGGACCGGGCGATGGAGGGGGTCCCGCTGGCCGAGGTGCGGTCGGCGCTGGACCGCTGGAAGCACCAGCTCGACCGCCCGACCGATCCTGTCGCGGTCGCCTTCATGGCCGTCCGCGCGGAATACGGCATCCCGCGCGAGACCGTGCTCGACCTCTTCGAGGGCCTCGAGATGGACCTCGCCCCGGCCCGGTTTCCGACGTGGGATGCGCTGGAACGCTACTGCTACCACGTCGCGGGGACCGTCGGGCTGATCGTCGCGCCGATCCTCGGCTGCCGGGACGAAGGCGCCCTTCCCCACGCCGTGCAGCTGGGCAACGCGATGCAGCTGACCAACATCCTGCGCGATGTGGCGGAGGACGCCGCGATGGGCCGGCTCTACCTGCCGCTGGACGACCTGCAGCGGTTCGGGGTCGATCCGGAATCGGTGTTCGCCGCGCAACCGGTGGGGGATTTCCAGGGCCTGATGCGATTCGAGATCGCCCGGGCGCGGGCGTTGTACGCGGCGTCGCGCGATGGTGTCCCGGCGCTCGACCTTTCCGGGCAGGTCGCGACCCTCGCCAGCGGCCACCTCTACGCCCGCATCCTCGACCAGATCGAGGAGCAGGAGTACGACGTCTTCCGGGGCCGCGCCCACGTCTCGACCTCCCGCAAGCTGCGGCAATTGCCCGCCGTCATGCGCGCGCTGGCCGTCACCCGCTACCCCGCCCTCACGCGCTTCCCGCTGGGCTAGCGCGTCGTCCCGGTCTCATGCCGCGTTCTGGATTTTTGGCCGATGCAGGATGCTCCCCGGGTGGCCGCTCCAGCAGACATCGACATGAACGCCTGGCGGGACTGCCCGCCGATCGAGCGCACCGGAGGCCTCGGGCAGGCGCTGGGCATGCCCGCAGATCCCGACCACTCGGCGCTCCGTCACTTGTGCCCTCGCGGAGCATGCCCCGCCCCATCGGGATGACGCGTCAGGCACCCCTGTCGTATTGCCCTTTAGCGAAGCGCCTCCAGCTCATCGAGGGCGCGATGACCGCGAGCAACCACTCCGGGCACGACGCCGTCGCGGCCTTGGCGGATGGGGAACTCGAGTTGCGTGAGAATCTGGGTCGCGGTGGGCACTGCCGCGCCCTCCCAGCCGGTCAGGTCAACGATCCTCGTCCACAGCCGCGCTCGGGCGCCATCCAGGTGATCCTCGTAGGTGTGCCACTGGAGCGTGGCGAGGTCGGTCGCCCGCGTGCCGCTCCCGGCGTTCCCGATATCCACGACCGCCACCACGACTCCATTCCGGACCAGGACATTGTCGGGCTTGAAATCGGCATGGACCATGTCGGGGGCGCTTCGGGGTGGCGGGACGGTGGCACACATGCGCCTGATGCGCTCAACCAGGACCGCCACCTCGGGTGAGTATCCGGAAAGCCCGGCGACCGCCCTCGACAGGCTCGGAGCCAGGTCTTGGCCGTATTCCCCACCGGTGGCGAGCCGCCAGGAGTAGGCCCAGTGGTCGTGGGGTTGTTCGGTGGCCTGCCCTGCCTGGAGTTCGACGATCGCCATCAGCTGCTCGACGATGGACGGGGTCAGCTCCGGTGCGGGAGCCGCGTCGACGAACTCCATCGCGCTCCAGACATGCGTGGCGGTGGCGCCCACGCCGAGACAGGCCGGGGTGGGATAGCCGCGCCCGCGCATGTGCGCGACCACTCGCTGGGCTCGCAACACCTCCTCCAGCTGGTCGGGGCGTGTTCGGGGCCATGCCTTGAGGATTGCGTCTGCCCCGCTGTCGAGCTGGACGCGGATGGCCCCCACATCCAGGCCGCCGGGGAGGCGACCGATCAGCGAGACCTCCGCCCCGACCACGCTGGCAACGTCGTCCAGGACGTCGCCCGGCACTGCGTCGGAAGGGACTCCCTGGTTCATGCTGTCCTCACGAATCCCTTGCCTCACCATGTGCGGTGGCGTGCGGTCCGCTCTGCAAAAAGCAAAAAGCGAGACGGCCCAACGACCGTCAGATGGCCCAGCTCACCGGCAGGAGCGCTCGCGCGCCGGTCCTCGTTCGCCCGATGACACCTCGGAGCTGGCTCCGAGGGCGGATCACGCGCTGAGGCGGTGAACATCCGCCTCGATGGCGGCGAGGGCGGCGGCATCGTCCGGGAAGGCGTCGCGATAGCGGGCCGCGGCGAAGCGCATGGCGATCCGCCAGGTTGGCCCCTTCTTCGGCGCTGGCACGATCCGCTCGTAGCGGAACCCCACCGGCACCATCGGTATCCGGTTTCCACCCGCCTCCGCCGTCCGCACGATCCGCATCACCCCCGGCTGGAACGGCAGGAACGCCTCCCCCTCCTTCGGCGTCCGGTGTGGATCGACGTTCGGGTAGCCCTCCGGGAAGACCACCAGCACGCGCCCTTCGTCAAGCAGGGCTCTCGATTCCTGCAGGGCCGTGCGAAAGGCGCGGAACCGATCGAGCTCGCTCACCGGCGCGGATGCCTCCCCGTCCAGCGGCGGGCGATAGACGATCGGCCACCGCGCGGCGCGGCACAGTCCGCCCATCGCCCGCGCAAGCCCACCCTGTGCCCAGTCCAGCCCCACGACGATGTGCGTGGGCCGTTCGACAGTCGCAAAGATCGCGCAGCCGTCCAGCAGGTGATGGTAGTGCCGAGCCACGATCACCACCGGCCCCGTGGGTGGCAGGTGTTCGCGGCCTTCGACGGTGAAGATCGCCTCACGCCCGATCTCCCGCGTCGCCACCATCCGCAGGAATTGCCACGACGGATCGCGTGGGCGAAACCGGTCCAGGCGCGCGGCCAGCGGCGGCATCAGGCGTCGGCCACGATGGGCATGGCCGCGCTTTCCGGCGCCGAAAGGCCCCAGCGGGTGACGACGATCGCCGCCGGGATCGCGCCGAAGGCGATCGCGAAGGCGATCGGAATCCAGAGGTCGACGCTGATGCTGAGCACCGCCGCGAAGACGATGTTGGCGTAGAAGACCGCCAGCGGGAACCAGATGTCGCGAATCGGCCCACCCTGCGCGGGATCGATCCGCCACAGCAGCCGCGCGACCGCCATGAACAGGAAGGCGGTCATTCCCCAGCCGATGAAGTTCTGCAGCGGCATCCCGAAATACGGTCCTGTCTGCCCCCACTCCCAGAACTTGACCGTCAGCGAGGCATGCGCCATCGCCGGATCGAGCACGAGATCCCAGATCACCAGCAGCGACGCCCCGATCGTCACCGCCGACAGCCAGCGGGGATCGAACGGCAATCGCCGCGCGATCTCGTAGCCGATCAGGACGGTTGCGAAGCCGACGTAGAACCAGGAGAGCGGAATCGAATAGGGAACGTGGCCCAGCACCTTGTAACCGAGGAAATTGGTATAGGCGTAGTTGCCGAACGGCTCGCCGGTGCTGGTGCCCATCAGTTCGGAACCGAGGGAGATCGGCACGGCGCAGAGGAAGAAGATCGCCGTCTTGCGCAGCCCGATGGCATAGACGCCGTAGGCGAACATCGCGGCCGCGCCGAAGATGATGTGCGTCGCCCCGCCGTACTTCATGCCGAAGTCGAAGACCCTCGGCCCGAACGACGTGTCGGACCAGAGCTCCGGATGCGGGATCGCGATCAGCAGCCCGGCCAGCCCGAAGACGAGCGCCGCCAGATGGCCGACCAGCAGCACGACGGCGATCCGGCGCAGGCGGTTCCCCGCCGCCCGAGGGGGGGCCTCGGCATAGGTCCGCAGGGGCGAGCGTCCGGCAGCAGGGTTGGCGGAGGAGGTCGTCGATGCCATCGGGGGTGTCCCTTCGTCGGGTCTCGATCGGTGTTTGGGAAGAGGATAGCGAATGCAGACGCCTGAGACAGCTACTGGCGGACGATCGCCCGTCCGCGCCATTGGTATTCCCTGCGCAAGGCCTGCGCCCACAGCTTGCCAACCACGGCGGGATCGAGCAGGGGCGACAGCCAGTACGTCGGCGGCGGATTCCGGTAGGCCCGGCGCATCCCGGCCAGCAGGCCAATCCGCAGCGCCAGCGCGGCCAGGTTCACGGTCCGCAAGGTCCGCGTTCCGGCCGTTTCGTTCGGGCCGATTGGCCCTCGCCCGCCGCCAGCCGCGCGGGCGACTCCGGATTCAGGGTTGCGCCCCGCCATCCAGCCGACGATGGCCTGCGTAGCCAGCACCGGGAGCGGAAGCGCCTGCACCAGGGTCACATCCGCCATCCTCCCCCACCAGTCCGGGCCGGACGACGCATCCCGCATCGGCAGCGAGCGCGTCCAGTTCCGCCACGTCTCCCGCCAGGAGCCGTACATCGCAACCTGGAGCAGCGACCCGGCGTCCTCCGGTTCCGCGAAGAGCAGGCGATTGCCCGCGCGCACGAGATCGCGCCCGAGGGTGATGTCCTCCACCACGGAGTGCCGGCCCCCGGCAAATCCATCCACGCCGTCCAGCGCATCGCGCGAGACGAGGAAGCACTGCCCGTTGGCCTGCACGTCCTCCGGCCGGGTCGGAACCGTTCCCGGAATGCCGTAACGCAGGACGAGCGTCGCCAGCAGGGCCGGATGCACGAGGCCATCGCCCGCGTCGGCGAGCCGCTGCGGCGCGGCGACCGTCACCGCCTGCAGGCCATCGTGGGTGGCCGTTGCGAGCAGGGACGCGACGAGATCGGGGGCGGGCCGCACGTCGGCATCGATCGTGAGCACCCAGCGCGTTCCGGGCGCGAGGTGCCGGCGTCCGGTTTCGAGGTTCCACGCCTTGCCGTTCCAGGGGTCGTCAACGGGCGGCGGCGGCACGTCGATCCAGCGCAGGCGGGGATCGCGATCCGCCGCGCGGTCGAAGACGGCCCGCGTGCCATCGCGAGAGCCGCCATCGACGACCAGGATCTCGGCAACCGAGGCGCCCTGCGCCCGCAGGCCGGCGAGGCAGGGAGCGAGCCGGTCCTCCTCGTTCAGGACGGGCACGATGACCGAGACCGTCTGCCGCAGGTCCGCCGTCTCCGGCGCGACCGGGATGCGGCGCCCCCGGCTCGTCGCGAGCAATCGCCAGCCGACGCGCAGGAGGGCGATGCCCTGGACGACCGCCAGCAGGAGCGCAATCGCCTGCCACAGGCGGCTCCCCCGAGGCGGGATGGCGGCGGAACGGCTCATGAAACTCCCCAACGGCTGGCATCGACGGGATCGGTCGCTGACGGAATCAGGAGGTGCTGCCGGATCGCGCGTTCGACCAGCGATCGCACATCCAGCCACCAGGAGAACCCGGCGTAGGGCAGCATGTGGTCGGCACGGATCTCGTGATACTCCAGCAGGGAGGGCAAGACGCCTGCCAGCGCGTAGGAATCACGCGGCAAGACCACGGTATCGTGGTGCCCCTGCACGATGATGGTTGGCACGGCGATCTTCCGCGCCGTTCGCCGCACCCCGTCCGCGAGCTTGCGCAGCTCGTCCAGGGCGCCGGTCGGCACCGTGTAGTCATGCAGGATCGCCTGCTGCACGCGGGGATCGTCGATGTCGAGTTCCGGCATAGCGCGGGCGAACCAGTCGCGCGTGGCGGGATCGGTCATGTCGGCGTCGCCGAAGAAGTTGAGCGACCGCACGACCAGCTTCGCCACCGGGAGCACGTTCCCCCGCCA
>Ga0182740_1001703_pt1 | contig 14357 bp, 11 predicted proteins | sample eDN5th37CKraftBY_FD_128872 | JGI IMG/M metagenome (GOLD analysis project Ga0182740, IMG submission 128872) | Enriched backyard soil microbial communities from Emeryville, California, USA - eDNA 5th pass 37_C Kraft BY (version 2) (version 2) | ecosystem: Environmental > Terrestrial > Soil >...
AGGGGCTCGAAGTCGCTGCGCAGGGCGAGATGCTCGCACCAGGGGCGGACGCCCGCCGCGATCCACTCGGGATCGCCGCCGATGAGCGCGTAATCGGCCGCCTCCCGCAGGGACCCCTGCTGGAGCAGCAGCGCCAGCACCGCCCGCTGCCGTTCGGTGATGGTGGATCGATGCCCGGCCGATTCGGCGTCGCGCAGCAGGCTCTCCCGGATCATGCGCGGCCAGGTCCAGTGCTGGGGGCGGCCCGGCATGGGCGTGATGAAGGGAAACTCGCTGGCCAGCGCCAGGATGCGTTCCTGCGCGTTGTCGATGCCCAGCCCCCGCTGGCAGATCTCGGCGCTCACGATGGGCAGGTCGATCGTGTCCCGCAGGAAGGCCCGCGATTGCTCGGACAGCGGCGCGATCACCTCCTGCTGCACGTACTCGTCGACGAACTGATGGAGGAGGGGATGGCGGTCGCGGTCGGAGAGCAGCGTCATCGCGTGGGCGCGCGCCGCCACCGAGACGAGGTAGAGCCCGACCGCCCAGCCTTCGGCGAAATGATGGACCTGCTGGGCCTCGTCGGACTCCAGCTGGACGTCGGGCAGGCCCGCGAAGAACGCGGTCGTTTCGGCCCGGGTGAATCGCAGGCGGGCGGCGTCGATCTCCCGGATCATGCCGGAGGCACGCAGTTTTCCGAGCGGGATCGGCGGCGTGGTGCGGCTGGCCAGCACGATATGGCAGCGTTCCGGCAGGCCCGCGATCACCTCGTTCAGGATCTTGTGGCAGGCGGCGTTGGTGAGGACCTCGCAGTTGTCGATCACCAGGCAGTTGCCCGCCGCGACATCGGCGAGATCCCGCTCCAGCAGGGCGTGATCGTCTGACGCGCCTTGCGGTGGGGTGATCCGTCCGTGTCGCAGACAGGGCCGGAGGGCCCAGCGCAGGTCGTCGATCAGGGAGTGCTCGTCGTTGTCGGCGTCGGACAGCGTCAGCCAGCCGACCTGGACATCGAGCCCGGCGGCGAACTCCGTGGCCAGGATCGTCTTGCCGTAGCCCGCGCCAGCCACGATCAACGTCACGCGTGCGCGGAAGGGCTGCTCGATCGCCTGGATCAGGCGGGGGCGAGGGACGTGGCCGTAGGGGAGGTTCGGGGGGGACAGGTCGCGGGGGGAACGTCCGGCAGTCCCTTCGATGACCTGCCATGCCGAGGGGAGCGGCGTGATGGTTGAGGTCCTCAGATTGTCGGCCATCGGCGTTCTTCCTGCCCGCCCATCGCGACCTCATCGGGCCGCTGGGGGACCGAGAGCGCCTCGATCCGGGGGGATCGACATGAAACGGCTGTTGCAAGGGTCCCGTGGGATGACGACGTCGATGCGGGGCGCAAGGCCGATTCTCCCTTCATTCTGCGTGATGGGTCCGACCGGCGCAACCGGAGCGGGATTCACACGATCTCCATATTCCCCGCGTCGCGGCTGCATATCGGGTGGCTTTACTGGAGACAAGGAACGGAGCCGGCCCCGGTCGCTCCTCTCGCCCGGCGATCCAGCAGGGGGCCCTGCCGGACCGTATCGACTGCCCTCGTTTCGCGCACCGTCCATCGCGCTGGAGGTTCGTTCATGACCACGCTCGTCCCCGCCACCCGGCCGGAGCACGCCACCGGCCCCTCGCGTCGTCCCGGCATCGCAACAGCCGGTGCCGCGTCGATCCGGACCACGCATGCCGCAGCCGGCAGGAATATCGTCCGTACCCATGCCCTGACCAAGCGATACGGCGACCACGTTGCCGTGGATGCGCTCGACCTCACGGTGCGGTCCGGCGAGGTCTATGGATTCCTCGGGCCGAACGGCGCGGGGAAGACCACGACCCTGCGGATGCTCGTGGGCCTCATCCGGCCGACCAGCGGCGACGCGAACGTGCTCGGCAGCGCGCCGGGCACGCCGGAGAGCCTGGCGCGGATCGGCGCGATGATCGAGACGCCCGCCTTCTATCCCTTCCTGTCCGGAGAGCAGAACCTGAAGGTCCTCGCCCGATATGCCGGGGTGCCGATCGCTCGCATCGGCGGCGTGTTGGAACAGGTCGACCTGCTGGCGCGGGCGGGCGATCCGTTCAGATCCTATTCCCTGGGCATGAAGCAACGCCTTGGCGTCGCCGCCGCCCTGCTGAAGGACCCGGCGCTGCTCATCCTGGACGAGCCGACCAACGGCCTCGATCCGGCGGGCATGGCGGAGATGCGGACCCTCATCCGCAGCCTCGGCCAGGGGGAGCGCACGGTGTTGCTCTCCAGCCACCTGATGCACGAGATCGAACAGATCAGCGATCGTGTCGGGATCGTCACCCGGGGGCGCCTGGTGGCCGAAGGCTCGGTGGACGAGCTGCGCGGCGTCGATCACCTGCTCGTGCGCGTCGATCCGGACCGGATGCGGGCCGCGCAGGACATGCTGGCCGGCATTCCCGGCCTTCGGGCGAGCGCCGGGGCGTCTGGCCTGCTCCGGGTGGAGACGGCCCCCGGCGGGCCACCGGTCGAGGCGGCCGCGATCAATGCCCGCCTGGTGGGCGGCGGGCTGGCGGTTCATGAACTGCGCCCGGAACGCGCGTCGCTCGAATCGGTCTTCTTCGCGCTCACCGGCGCCTCGGCGCACACGCTGGAAGGGGAATCTCATGCCTGACATGCGTCGGGATATCGTCACCGAACTCTGGCTGCTTGCCCGCCGGACCAGCACCTGGGTGATCGTCGGGCTCTGGCTGACGCTGGGCCTCTTCTTCGACTACGTCCTCGCCTACATCAGCTATCGCGGGAGCAGGCCGGTCGGCGCCGAAGGGCGGGTCGTCTCCGATCTCAGCCCGATGCTGCCCTCCAGCCTCGTCGCGACGACCTCCAGCGGCTTCGCCTTCTTCGGAGGGGCGTTGGTGCTGATCCTGGCGGTGATGACCTTCGGCAACGAATTTGGCTGGAACATGTGGAAGACGCTCTTCACCCAGCGTCCTGGCCGCACGCGGATCGTGCTTGCCAAGCTGGGCGCCCTGGCCGTCCTGGTCGTGCCGATGGTGTTGCTGGCGTTCGTGGTGAACGGCATCGCCAGTGTCGCCATCGCCAGGGCCGAGGGCGTGGCGATCTCCTGGCCCGCGCTGGGCGCATTCGTGGAGGCCACCGCAGCCGGATGGTTGATCCTGATGACCTGGGCGGCGCTGGGCGTGCTGCTGGCGGTGGCGACCCGGGGCACCGGCCTCGCGATCGGACTGGGCATCCTCTACGCGCTCCTGATCGAGGGGACGCTCAGCGGTTTCGTGAACACCATCTCCTGGCTGAAGCCGGTGGTGGAGGGGCTGATTCGCGCCAACGCGTATTCGCTGACGCAGGGATTCGGCGGCGGCACGGCGGGCGGTCCCGGCCTGTTCACCGGCCCCTATGTGAGTGTCGCCCAGGCGGTCGCCGTCTTGCTGGCCTGGCTGGTCGCCTGTTGCGGTGGGTCGCTGTGGCTGATGCACCGCCGCGATGTGGCCTGAGCTCCGGCCGGAGACGCTGAGGTGCGCCTGCCCCCCCCGGCAAGGAATGCGCTGGCGGCACGGTGAACGATCAGGGAGCAGTGCGGCAGCATGCTCCCTCCCCGTGTGCGCGACAGGTATTGCTCGAGTTATCGGGCGCCTCGCGGAACGAAGCCTCGCCGTTCCAGGCGATTCCCGGTTCATATTCGGGGCGCTGCGTGCTGGGCCGACATTCGTAAGCGACCGGTGTTCGTGTAATCGCCCTGGGCGCGAAAGCCGTGCCGTGCTGGCACGCTGGCTGCATCCTCGCCTGTGGTTCACCGAAGGACCACTGCCAATCCCGATGCAGCACCAGACCAGGCAGCCCGATCGCCGGGCCTGTCGTGGGAGTCTTGTGCGCCCCTCTGACAGGAGCCCGTTCAATGCACCATCCGCTCATCCGCTTCGCCCCGCAACGCGCCCGTCTCGATCGCCGCACCTTGCTGGCCCGGTCGGCCCTTGCCGCGTCCGCCACCTTCGCGATGCCTGCGATCCATCGTTCGGCTGCCGCCCAGGATGCCACGCCCGGAGCCACGCCGGCGGCCCTTGGCACCGCCTCCGGCACGCTGGTGGAGTGGGGATTCGGCACGGCGGAGACCAACCCCCTGGCCCGCTCCCGCGTCGAGGCCTTCCAGCAGGCGTATCCGGATGTCCAGTTGCAGGTCGTCGAGTCCTTCGACGAGCAGAAGCTCCTCACGGCCGCGGCGTCCGACACCGTGCCGGACGTGATCTGGCTCAGCCGCTTCGAGACGGCGACCTGGGCGGCACGCGGCGTCCTCCAGCCCCTCACGGACTACATCCAGCGCGATGGCTTCGACACCTCCGTGTTCTACGAATCGGCCATCGAGGAGTCGACGTGGGACGGCGAGCTGTATGGCATCCCCGGCGGCATGGATGTCCGCGCCCTCTTCATCAACCTCGACCAGCTCGAGGCCGCCGGGATCGACAGTTCCTCCATCGACACCTCCGACTGGGACGCCCTGAGCGAGATGGGGGCGAAGCTCGTCCAGAAGGATGGCGATGTCCTCAAGCGCTGGGGGTTCGACCACAAGTACCAGGCGAGGAACTTCTGGATGTGGGGCAATGGCAACGGCGGCCACTTCATGAACGACGACGCCACCGAGGCCACCTTCAACGACGGGAAGAATGTCGAGGCGCTCGACTGGGGCGTGAAGGCCTACGACGCCCAGGGCGGATACCAGGCCTACCAGGGTCTCGCGACCACCTGGCAGGGTGACGAGCAGTTCGCGCGCGGGCAGGTCGCCATCACCCTCTACGAGCAGTGGATGATGAGCGGGCCGATCGCCACCGTCGCCCCGGACCTCAACTTCGCGGTGATGCCGGTGCGGGAACGCGGGTCCGGCGCGGATGGGCGCATGGTGAGCTTCACCGGTGGCAACTCCTGGTACATCCCCAAGGGCGCGAAGAACCCGGATGCTGCCTGGGAGTTCATCAAGTTCCTGCACAGCGATGCGACGTGGCGGCTGGGCGCCGAAGCGACCAAGGCCTATCGCGACCAGCAGGGGAAGCCCTACCTTCCGGCGCTCACGGGGAGCAGGACGGCCGACCAGCTCCAGATCGATGAGCTGTACGAGCCGATCGCCGGCCCCTTCGATGCCGCCGTGAAGCTCTTCCCGCAGATCCTCGAGCAGAGCCAGAACCGCGAGATCGGCAGGTCGCCGGTCGCGGGGCAACTGGAAGACATCATGGCCGATTCCGGCGTCTCCCCCGCCCTCAGCGGCGACGCCTCCGCCCAGGATGCGCTCGACCAGGCGAACAGCGACGCGCAGGACGCCATCGATTCCTTCTAGCTGGTTGGCTGGCTCGCTGGCCGCCCGGCCCCCATCCTGGCCAACGCGGCATCCCGGCGCCGGGCCCACGACCCGGACGCGATCCTTCAAAGGAGGGGCTGATGGCCAACATCGCCATCGACAAGCAGGCGGGAGTCGCCCCCGCCAGGCGGCGTGCCCGCATGCGGTTCGCGCTGTCCGCCGAATCGCGAGCGGGCTGGCTGGCGATCTCGCCGTGGCTGATCGGGTTCGCCGTCTTCACGGCCTTCCCCTTCCTGGCCTCGCTCTATTTCAGCTTCACGAAATACGATGTCATCAACCCGCCGCAGTGGATCGGCCTCGAGAACTACGACCGCCTCTTCACCCGCGACCGGCTCTTCCCGCTCGCCCTGCGCAACACGCTCATGTACGCGCTGATGTACGTGCCGTTGCACCTCGTCACGTCGCTCGCCATCGCGCTGCTGCTCAACGAGGCCCGGAAGGCGCGCGGCATCTTCCGCACCGCCTTCTACCTGCCCTCGATGACCCCGGCCGTCGCCACCGCCTACCTCTGGGTGTGGATGCTGAACCCGAACGATGGCCTCATCAACCGCACCCTGCGCTGGCTGCACCTGCCCGCCCCGGCCTGGACGGTCGATCCCTTCTGGACGAAGCCGACGATCGTCATCTCCCAGGTGTGGATGATGGGCAGCGCGATGATCCTCTTCCTGGCGGCGTTGCAGGGCGTGCCGAAGGACCTCTACGAGGCCGCCACGCTCGACGGCGCCGGTCGCTGGGAGCGATTCCGCAGCGTCACCCTGCCCATGATCTCCGGCGTCACCTTCTTCCTCGCCACCGTCTCGATCATCGCCTCGCTCAACGTCTTCACGCAGGGCTACGTGATGTTCGACAAGGATGGCGGCCCCCAGAACTCGGCGCTCTTCATCGTCATGTACCTGTTCAAGCGAGCGTTCGGCAGCGGCTATTTCCAGATGGGCTACGCCTCCGCCATCGCCTGGGTGCTCTTCCTGCTGGTGCTGGCGATCACGGCATTGCAGTTCGCGCTGTCGAAGCGCTGGGTCTACTACGAGCACGAAACCGCCTGATGGCCATCAGGCGGGAAAGGAGACGGAATGGCCGTTCCCATCGACACCCATACCCCTTCGCAGGCATCCGCCGTTGTCCCGGCACGCACCTTGGCCGCGCGGGGTGATGGCCCCCGGCGCTGGATGCGCCCCGGACCGATCGCGACCTACGGCGCGTTGATCGTGCTGTCCGTGGTCTTCTGCCTGCCGTTCGTCTGGCTGGTGCTGTCGTCGCTGAAACCGGCCGACGAGATCTACGCCGGCACCTGGTTGCCCTCGCGCTGGATGTGGAGCAACTACAGCGATGTCTTCGCGGCCGCGCCGGTGCTCGACTGGTTCCTGAACACGCTGCTGGTCACCACGCTCGCGGTCGTCGCGGTGGTGATGTCCAGCTCGCTGGTGGCCTACGCGTTCGCGCGGATTCGCTTTCCCGGCAAACGGCCGCTCTTCGCGCTGGTGATGGGCACCTACCTGCTGCCGGGCGCGGTGACGCTGATCCCGACGTTCATCATCTGGAACCGCCTGGGCGCGGTGAACACCTTCTGGCCGCTGTGGGCCGGGAATCTCTTCGGCTCGGCCTTCTACATCTTCATGTTGCGCCAGTTCATGCTCACCATCCCGCAGGATCTGGTCGATGCCGCGCGGGTCGATGGCGCCGGGTTCTTCCGGATCTACTGGAGCCTGATGCTGCCGCTGGTGCGTCCGGCGCTGGTGGCGGTGGCGATCTTCGAGGCGAACGCGAAGTGGGACGACTTCATGACGCCGTTGATCTACCTGAACAACCCGGACAGCTACACCTTCGCCCTCGGCCTGGCGAGCATGAAGGATTCGTTCAAGGAGCTCGGCACCCAGTGGTCGCTGCTGATGGCGGCCTCGGTGATCTTCACGGTGCCGATGATGATCCTCTTCTTCCTCTTCCAGCGCTACTTTATGGAGGGTGTCACCCACTCCGGCATCAAGGGCTGACCCCGCAATCTCACGACGGCGCGGCGGCGTACTCCTCGATCGCGACCTCCATCAGCGGGCTTCCGGCCAGCCAAGCATCGAGGTCGCTTGCCGGGCGCCCGTTATCGGCCAGGATCGCGGTGAAGATCGCGCGGCGTGCCTCCGGATCGGTAATGGGCGTCGCGCGGGCTGGCAGATCGGCCTCCACGGAGGTCTTGAGGTGGAAGAGGAACTCCGGCGTCTGCACGAGGTTGGCGTACCAGTCGCGCTTGCCGGGGCTGCCGGTCAGGAAGAGCCGGCCATCGGCGCGGTAGAACCACGTCTCGATCCGGTGCGGTGTGCCGGACTTGCGGCCGATCGTCGTGATGTCGATCACGCGGTCGGTGGCGAGGGCCTGGCGGATGTGATCGGGCGTCGGGGTGTCCTTGGGCATGGGGCTCTCCTCGGGCGGCGGCGTGAACGACGGACTCCATCGTAGCGAGTCGCACGGCCTTCGCCACACCCCGATCGGGCAGGGTGGCACGCCGTCAGGCGACGCCCGCAGGTTCCGGATTCGCCGGGCGCACCGGCTGGCGGAGGATCGTCTTCAGCTTCTCCGGCGCGACGCGACGGGGATCGCCGAGGTAGATCTCGTGATGCGGCCCGTTCCAGGTCAGGCCCTGCGCGGGCATGACCTCGTTGTGCAGCCGGGCGAGCGTCGGCGCTTCACCGTCGTAGGCGCCGATGTACATGATCTGGAGGCACGTTCCCTCCGCATACGGGAAGACGCGCATCGCCTCCAGCGCGGGGAGAGACTTCTTGCGTGCCGTCGCCGCAATCGTCTCCCGCAGCATGTCCGCGGTAGCCCAGTCCGGCTGGCGGATCATCATCGTCCAGTCCCAGTCGGCCTTGGCGCGGCTGGTGAAGGCGCCCGGATCGGCGGCGGACCACAGGCCTTCGAGCGGGCCGACCACGATATCCCGGCCCTGCGCCTTGCCTGCGAACTTGACGGCATACGAGGCTGCGTAGAGCGCCTCGACCGCCTCCCGGTAGGCCGCGCTGGTGTTGGGATCGCCGTGGCCGTCGATGGCCAGGAAGGTCATGGGCGGGACGTCGACGAGCACGAACCCGGTTGTAGGCGGAGCGTAGAGGTCCTTGCGGTCCTTCTTGAAATCGAATGTCGCCATGATGCCTCCCAATGCCTTATCCGGAATGGCCGCGATGCGAACAACAGGATTACGATCCGTAATCCAGCTGCCGTCTTGGTCTGGCGAAGGCCACGAGCCTGCCACACAGGGTGCGGCAGGCTCGTGCCAGGAGCGTTCCTGATGGTCGGGGGAATGGCTGGCCGCTAGTCTGCGGTCGCCAGCGCGCCGATCGGCATCACCACCTCGCCCGTGAAGCCGATACCATCGGCCACGCGCTGCCCGAACTCCTTGTCGGCGGCGAAGAAGTGCCCCAGGTTCCGCGCCTGCAACACCTCCGGCACCTGCTTCAGTTCGTTGATCAGGTTCAGCACCAGGTCGTCGCGCTCCCACTGCTCGATCGTGCGATACCGCTCGCCCGCCTGGCCGAAGTTGTTCGTGCGGTCGATCGGCGCGCGCTGGATCTTGCCCTCCACGTACGGCTGATAGCCCTCGTAGGAGGCATCCGCCTCCACCGCGCCCGCCAGCACCGACGGCTCGTAGGTCACCATCGGGTCCGCGCCCCGGTTGTCGACGTGGTAGGACATCGCGCCGCCGTCCTGGTTGGAGGTCACCGGGGTCAGCGGGCGGTTCACCGGCAGCTGGAGGTAGTTCGTGCCCACCCGGTGGCGCTGGGTGTCGCTGTAGGAGAAGGTCCGGCCGACGAGCATCTTGTCGTCCGAGAAGTCGAGGCCGTCCACCAGCACGCCGGTGCCGAAGGCGATCTGCTCCGCCTCGTTGAAGAAGTTCTCGACGTTCCGGTTCAGCGTCATCATGCCGACCGGGCGCAGCGGGAAGACATCCTCCGGCCACGTCTTCGTGTCATCCAGCGGGTCGAAGTCCAGCTCCGGATGCTCGTCGTCGCTCATGATCTGGACGTTGAGTTCCCACTTCGGGTAATTGCCCGCCTCGATCGCCTCGTAGAGGTCCTTCGAGTGGCTGCCCAGCTCGTGCGCCTGGATGGCGGCGGCCTGCGCGGCGGTGAGGGACTCGATGCCCTGCTGGCTCTTCCAGTGGTACTTCACCAGCACGCCCTCGCCGGCGGCATTCACCATCCGGTAGGTGTTGACGCCGAAGCCGTCCTGCTGGCGGTAGTTCGCCGGGATGCCGCGTGGGGAGAAGAGCCAGGTGATCATGTGCGTGGCCTCGGGCGAGGCCGCGAAGAAGTCCCAGACGCGATCGGCGTCCTGCTTGTTGAAGTTGACCGGGTTCGGCTTCTGCGAGTGGATGAAATCCGGGAACTTCGTCGCGTCGCGGATGAAGAAGACCGGCAGGTTGTTGCCCACCAGGTCCCAGTTGCCGTCCTCGGTGCGGAACTTCACCGCGAAGCCGCGCGGGTCGCGGGCCACCTCGGAGGAATCGCGGCCACCGGCCACGGTCGAGAAGCGGACGCTCACCGGCGTCTGCTTGCCCTTCTCCTGGAAGAGCTTGGCGCGGGTGTAGGTGCTGGCCGGCTCGTCGCCGATCGTGCCGTAGGCCTCGAACTCGCCGTGGGCCACGAAGCCGCGGGCATGCACCACGCGCTCCGGGATGCGCTCGCGGTCGAAGTGGCTCATCTTCTCGAGGAAGTGGTAGTTCTCCATCGTCGCCGGGCCGCGATTCCCGACCGTGCGCAGATCCTGGTTGTTGCGGACCGGGTGGCCCTGCCGGGTCGTGAGGACGGGCTTGTTGTGCTGGTCGTCAGCCATGAACGTACTCCTTGGCGGATGCGTGGGCGGGGGGAATGACCCCGGGCGCGGCGGCGATGATGCCGGACATTTCCACCTCCATTCTACATGCCGGGCCAGTATCTGAGAATGATTCCTGAAAATGGTCGGGCGGGGATGCACCAGCGAGGCGGCATCAGGGTGGCCCGCACCGGGCGATCTGCCACGATGGCGCGGTGTCTCGCGGTCTCCGATCGGGGACGGCACGCGTCGCTGCTGCCCGCTGGCTGGCGAGGCGGGGCCGTTGTCTTGCCGAATCTTGTTTCCCCCATGTACGATATTGTCACATTCCTGAACGCTCGGGACATGACGGGGTCCTTGGACGATACGGTTCGTGGGCACGGTGACGTGCCCTCACGGGTACGGCGACGTGCCCGCAAGCCTGGAGGCAACGATGGCTCAGGATCTGGCGACACGAAAGGGGCGACTGCGCCTCTCCCGACGTGGGTTCATGAAGGCAAGCGGCGTCGGTGCGGTCGCCGCCACTACCTCGATCGGTGCGCTGCCGTTCGCGGCATCGGCCGCGGCACAGCAGGGGTGGGACGAGGAGCACGACATCCTGGTGGTCGGGTCCGGCGGTGCGGCGTTCGCGGCGGCGATCACGGCCAAGGCCCAGGGCGCCGATGTCGTCATGTACGAGAAGGGCGCCTACGTTGGCGGCACGACCCTCGTCTCCGGCGGCGGCGCGTGGATGCCGAACAATCCCCTGATGCAGAAGGACGGCCTGGCCGATCCGAAGGAGGGCGCGCTCCGCTACATGACGCGCTACTCCCTGCCTCACCTCTACAAGCCGAACGATCCCCAGTTCGGCCTGTCCGACGATGACTTCGCGCTCTTCTCCACGTACTACGACAACGCCGCCAAGGCTGCGCAATACCTCGAGGACCAGGGGGCGATCACCTGGCACTATGGCGATGGATTCGGCCCCCATTTCGACCAGGCGCAGGTCGACTATATGGAGGAGCTGCCGGAGAACGAGGCGCCCGACCATCGCACCATCCACCCCACCAGCGCCGAGGGCGCGCGTGGCAGCGGCGGTGACATGATCGCCGGCTACACGGCCTGGGCCGAGCAGAACGGCCTGCCCGTCAATCTCTTCCACCGGGTCGAGAACGTCGTCGTCAACAGCCGCAACGAGGTGATCGGCGTCGAGATCTCCGTCATTGATCCCGCCGTGGCGGCGACCCCCGCCGCCAGCCCGGTCGCGACCGCCGAGGCCTCCCGGGTGGCTGCGAAGCGCCTGACCGTGCGCGCCCGCAAGGGTGTCATCTTCGGGAGCGGGGGATTCGCCCGCAACGCCGACATGATGCGCCACATGATGCCCGCGCCGTACTACGGCGGATGCTCGGCCCCCACCAACGAGGGCGACCTGCTCCGCATCTCCGCCGCGCTCGGCGCCAAGCTCGGCAACCTGCACAACGTCTGGCGCAACGAGGGCGTTTTCGAGCAGGCCGTCGCGGATACCGGTGCGTACAACTGCTCCTGGTTCTACAGTGGCGACTCCTTCCTCATGGTGAACAAGCGCGGCAAGCGCTTCGTCAACGAGAAGCGCCCCTACCAGGACCGCCCGATGGCGCACCAGGACTGGGACCCGAACTACGGCGACTGGACCAGCCGGCTTTCCTTCTTCATCTTCGACCAGCGGATGCAGGACAACTGGGGCGGCGTCTACCCGCTGCCCAAGGACCCGGCCACGACCCCCTACATCATCACGGCGGACACGCTCGAGTCGCTGGCCGACGCGATCGTGGAGCGCGTGGAAAGCCTCTCCGATGTCACCGGCGTGATCGACTTCGATCCGGAGTTCAAGGCCAACCTCGTTGCCGAGGTCGCCAGGTTCAACGAGTACGCCGCCGCTGGCGAGGACCCGGACTTCCATCGGGGCGGCCTCCGCTACGACCGTGATGTCCCGTTCGGCCCCACCAGCCCCAGCCAGAACATCGAGTACCCGTCGGCGGACCAGAAGAACGTGGCGATGTACCCGCTGACGGAGACGGGCCCGTACTATGCCTTCATCCAGGCCGCCGCTGCCGTGGATACCAACGGCGGCCCGGTCATCAACGCCAATGCCCAGATCGTGCGCTGGGACGGCTCCGCGATCGATGGCCTCTACGGCGCTGGCAACTGCATCGCCAATCCCGGCGTGAATGCCTACTGGGGCGGCGGCGCGACCCTCGGCAATGCCCACGTCTGGGGCTACACGGCGGCCATGCACGCGGTCGCCTCGTCCGAGAAGACCGTCGAGTAGGGGCGCTGCCTGGATCGTCCGCTTACCGCCGATGCCCCGGACGCGTCCGGGGCATCGGCACGACCGAGGGCAACTGCCATGCGACCCTTGAGCCAGCTCGTCTATGCGCGCATCCAGGAGGGCGCCGGATCGCCGCGCATCGTCACCCTTCACCGGCACAACCAGTTCGGCGAGGACGTGAAGGACTTCGCGCTCGCCGCCGCGCCCGATGGCCGCATCATCGGCCTGGAGTCGTTCAAGGGCGTCTTCGTGGGCAAGCGCATCGTCGGCTACACCTGGTACGTCGGGCCGATGTACCAGCCATCGCCCCTCTTCTATGGCGATGGGCTGGCCGAGATCGAACGGTTCCTCTGGGATGAGGTCGATCGCCAGGCCGATTCCGGCGTCGCCTCGCCTGCATTGCCCTACCTGCTCGGCGTCGAGCAGGGCGCGATCATGGCGTTGGGAACGGCAGCGGTCGTGCCGGACCTGCTCTCGGGCATCATCGCGATCGGCGGCGCGTTTCCGCTCGTCCCGGGCTGGGAGCCGCCCCTCGCACCGCTGGACGGGTTGCCGATCCTGCTGGTCGATCCCCCGGACCCGGTGACGGAGCGTCCGGATGTGCTGGTGGGCGAATCCCTGGCGGACACCCTGCGGGGCTGGGGCGCGGACGTGACGCGCGTGGTGGTTCCCGATCCCGATGAACCGTCTTCGGCGATGGCCACATGGCTGCGCGGGCGAACGATTCGCCATCACACCGCCGTCCCCTAGACGACGGGCGCCGTGCGCGTAGCAGGAATCCGTTATGCTTCCCGGCGGACTATTCGGCCGTGGCCCTGATGATCGTCCTGTGATCGAGGTGCATTCAGCATGAGCAGTACGCCGGAGTCGTCGTCTTCTGTCCCGGAGCGGGAAGCTGCGGGAGGCTCCGCGCGGAAGCAGCTGGCCGCCCGCATGGTTCACACGCTGCCTGCGTTCGGCGTCTGGGCGACCGCGATCCGCGATTTCGAGACCCCCTACGGAAAGCTGGGCCTGCGCCAGGCCGAAGTGCTCTACGCCCTGCGCTACGGGCTGGTCTCGACCGGCCCGGTCTCCCCGTCGATGCTCGCCGAACACTTCCACGTCCAGCCGAGCGCCATCACGCGGGTCCTGAACCGCCTCGAAGCGAGCGACTATGTCGAACGCCGGGTGGACCCGAAGGATGGACGCGCCCAGACCATCCACGTCACGGAGCGGGGCGAGGCGATCAGCGTCGCGATCGAACGGGTCTTCATCGAGCAGATGAACGAGGCGATCGCCTGCGTGCCAGACGACGACCTCGAAGGACTGGGCGCCCACGTCGACCTGCTCGGCACCGTCGCGCAATCCCTGCTCCTCGCCCAGCAGCGCCTTGGCGGGACGGTTCACGGCTTTCGCTCCGACGACACCGACGAGGACTAGCCGGGGGCGACCCTGACTTCAAGCGCCGGGCGGCTCATCCTTCGGCCAGCGCGATGGGCATCCCGCCGGCGGTGAACGACCGTTCGATCGCGGCGACGATTTCCGTCACGGCCACCCCTTGCTCCACACCCGGACCGGTCGCTTCCCCGGCCAGCAGGTTCGTCGCCCACTCCTGCGCCATCCAGACCGGCGCGCCCACCTGCGCGCCCCCGATTCGCCCTGCCAGTGTTCCCTGCGTGCGCCGGCGGTCGGTCGTCACGTCCAGGCCCTGGTGGATCGGGTCGCCCGCGATCGCGCCTTCGGTCCCGATCACCTGGTACCGGAAATCGACGATCGCCTCCCCGCCGTCCGGCAACACCCACGCCGAGCTGAGCGACGAGGTCGTGCCGTCGTCCCACGTCAGCAGCGCGTGGACGACATCGACCGTGTCGATCCCCCGCGCCGCGAGGATGCCGCGCGACGCCACCGCCGAGACGGCCCGCACCTGCCGTCCGGTGAACCAGCACACCATGTCGACCGTG
>Ga0182740_1001704_pt1 | contig 14350 bp, 14 predicted proteins | sample eDN5th37CKraftBY_FD_128872 | JGI IMG/M metagenome (GOLD analysis project Ga0182740, IMG submission 128872) | Enriched backyard soil microbial communities from Emeryville, California, USA - eDNA 5th pass 37_C Kraft BY (version 2) (version 2) | ecosystem: Environmental > Terrestrial > Soil >...
GCCACCTACCCAAGCTGGGCCTTTGAGGTCCGGCGCGATCGCACGGCGGGGCCGTAGCTCAGTTGGGAGAGCGCTTGAATGGCATTCAAGAGGTCAGGGGTTCGATTCCCCTCGGCTCCACCACTCCGGTTTTGCCCCAATTTTCTCTGCCTAACAGCCTGAATGGCATAGAGATTTTGGCGGTTCGATAGCCCTCACCGCGGGCATACACCAGACGCTCGGCAAACACGAGGCGCAGGAGTGCGCGGCGGTCCTCGATGCGCTCGGAATGCCAGAGTTTCCAGGGGTTTTTGAGAAATCTCAGAGCGGTTCGATAAGTTTCTTCAAACGAGGCCTGTGGCTTGCCGCAAGCCACGATGCGGTCGCTGATCATCGCCTTCTGCGTTTCGAGTTCGCGCGCACGGCGCTCATAAGCGGTGATCACGGACGCACCACTCGCCTGCATCAGCCGATCGAGTAGCTGCTCGAGCTTGCGCTCGATGTCGTACAAGCTCTCCTGCAGCATCACCAGCTGCTGACGGCCCCTGGCGATGCGCGTATCCCAACTCTTGCGCAGCATCGCCAGAGCCACATCGACCAGCCCCTGAGTGGGAACGAGCCCGGTGAACATGGCCTCGAACGCGTCCTCGACGACCTCCTTCCGAAATGACTTCCGCGTTTCAGGACACCCCTTCGTATCGCACAGGTAGTACCCGTAGCTGCGGCTGCGTCCCTTGGACCAGCAGGCCGTCATCGGCCGGCCGCAGCAGGCGCAGGCAACGAAGCCGCGCAACGGAAAGTCGCGACTAAGGTCTTTGCGCGCCGGAGCCTTCGCCGCGCCACACCGCCGATCCTGGATGGCCTGCCACGTCTTGAATGAGATCAGCGGCTCGTGGTGGGCGGGGACATAGTTCAGTCCCCATTTCGGGTAGTCGATGCAGCCCGCGTAGACAGAGCGTGCGAGCAATTCGGAGACGCGCTCGGGATGCACGCCGCCGTGCCGATCCTTGGGCCATTCCGGCTGATCCTCGAGAAAGCGCTGCACCTCGGCCTGCGTCTCGAGCCTGCCGCTGGCATAGCCTTCAAGGGCCTTCTTGACGATCGTTGCCAGGGGCTCGTGACGGACGAGCAGCTTGCCGTGGCCCGAGACCCGCTCGTAACGGTAGCCGATCGGCGGATAGAACACCCAATACCCGCGCGCCGCCCGCGCCTGCATCTTCTGGATCACCTGGCGGCGGTTCTGCTCGCGCTCGAGCTCGCCCTGCGCGGCAAAGATCGTTTCGACGAACTTGCCTTCCGGCGTGTCATCGAAGCGGAAGTTCAGGCACTCGACGCGCGCGCGGCGCCGTTGGAACGCGCGCCGCAGCTGGATATGGAACTCGGTATCGCGCGCAAACCGCTTCAGGTCGTCGAAGATGACGACATAGTCTTTCTGCTCCCTCTGTGCATCGAGATAGCTGAGCAAGGCCACCATGCCCGGCCGTTTCATGAAGTCGCCGCCGCCAGACACATCGTCCGGAAAGACCGCCTCGACCTCATACCCGGATCGCTCGGCATACTGCCGGCATCGGATCTCCTGAGAATCCAGGCCGTGTCCTTCGCTCGCCTGCTTCGCGCTCGATACGCGGCAGTAGATGAGAGCTCTTGTTGGAACTGAGGAGGTGCTCATGCCTCGATCTCCTTCCGACTTGGCACTTCGGCATCATGCCGGAAGTCGCCAGCAAGCAGGTCCAATTTGTGGGAGTTCCCTACAGGCAATTCTATCACGTCAGAGCCGGAACGCACATTGCTTTAGTCCGGATCACGTTTGGCCTGGAATGCGAGTTGGGCTGGATCATCGCCGAAGGCGCGATCGACAAAGCTCTGCATGATCTGTCGCAACGTGCGGATCAGCTCGATCTTCGCTGCAAGGGGCAGATCGAGATGTACGAGATGGGCGAGATAGGCTTCGAGCTCAGCCGTCTCGAACTCATCCGCGATGGTCTCATCAGCCGTTGCTTCCGGATTGATGCGCTGCGGGGCTTCCTTGGTGGGATCAGACATGCTGATTGACTTTCTCTTCAGCAGCCAGCCTGACCGCCCTCAGCATGACAGGCGCGAGGCATCAGGATCTGCGCCGCCGTGATGAGGCGATCGTTTGCTACGAATTGTGCGTGGGCCGGCGGCGTTGCGATCGATGCCGGTAACAGAAGTGTCGATCCGATAGCGGCCATGATCACAATCGACACCAGTGCCGCAGAGCGCCATGCCGATACTTGATGCCGTGCAATCACTTGCAGGGACCGCCAATCCTGGCGCGCCTGCAGATAGGGAATGGCGACGGCGGCCGGCACGCCGAGTGTCGTGGCGAGCGCATGTATCGGATGCGCTGGCAGGATCGTGGCAAAAACCGCGCGTCGCTTCGGCCGCACGAACCAGAGGAACGCGACGGCCTGCAGCGCGAGGTTTATGCCGAGCGCGGTCTGATAGGCCACGGGCGGATGGCGGCCGGCTTCGACGGGCCAGAGCTCGACTATGAAGCCGACGGCCACCTGCACTGCGAAGGCGCTGCCGATGTGCAGAAGGTTGAGCGCGCCGTTGGCGCGTCCGGACGCGGATTTCGGGAAGAGCTCCGTTACGATGGCGTAGCTCAGCACCGTGCCGGCCCCCATGCCGGCGATCGCAATCCAGGGGAGCCAGGCCGGAACTGGCCAGCGCAGGATCAGTGCGAGCTGCGCCAGCAGGGCGAGCCCGGTTGCAAACGCGAACGTCGTCGAAAGCGAGACGCCGCGCCTGCGAAGCCGATCGCCGGCCGTTCCGAGAATGAGCGCGGCGGCACTGAGGCCGATCGCCATCAGCAGGAGGTGTAGAACGACATCATGGCGTGTCAGGCCCTCGACCTCAGCGAGCCATGGCCCGGCCCACAGGCTTTGCAGCGCCCAGGCCGAGCCGATCGTCGTCGCGGAGAGCGGCGCGAGACGCCAGAACCGCGCATCCCGGTAGATCGCCCAAACGCTCATACCGGAAGCGATTGCTTCACCTCGTCCGCGCGCGGGCCGTTCGGGCACGAACCGCAGGATCAGCAGTGCGGCCAATCCTGACAGAACGGCCAGGAGCAGGAACAGGCCACGCCATCCAATTTCGGCAATAATGAACTCCGCGGGTGCTGTCGCCGTGACGGCGCCGAGGGCGCCGAGCGTGATAAGCCAGCCGTTCGCGAGCGCGATCCGTTCGGCGGGTAACCACAGCACGAGAGCCTTGAGGCCGGCCATCAATGCGCCGGCAACGCCGACGCCGATCAAGGCGCGCCCGACGATCAGGCCGGTAAGGGAGTGAGCGGAGGCAAAAACAACAGCGCCGATCGCCGCGATGGAGAGGAGCGCGGCTTGCACGCGGCGCGGCCCGAAGCGATCGAGCCAGGCGCCGAGGGGAAGTTGAATGGCTCCGAAGGTCAGGAACAGAGTGGCCGTGAGCACGCCGAGATCGCTGGCGGACAGGCCGAACTCATTGACCAGCGATCCGGAGATCAGCGCGTTGATGGTGCGATAGAGATAGCTGAGATAGTAGCCGGCGGCGAACGGCAGCAGCACCGTGGCAATGAGATACCATGTGCGCGAGCTGCCGTTCGCTTCATCGTCCTGATCCCTGGGGTGTCGCAGGATGCGCGGCAGGTCCTCGTCCGGATCGGCGGCGACGCCGTGGGAGACGTCGAAATACGGAGTGCGGAACCATCCCATTGCGGTTGCCATGCCGATCAGCCCTCGTGTCCTTGCCAGCAGGTCTGCAGGGGTCCGCTCTGCGGAGCTCGGAAACCGTCGAGTGCGGCGGCCGTTTCAGGGGGCAATGGGGTCGCGCGCCGCGTCGCGCGATCCATGAGCGCGACCGTCGATCTGGCGGTTGCGGCGCAACTTCCGTCGACGAACAGCACCTGCGATACGGTGAGTGAGCTGCGGCCGATGCGCTCGCAGCGCGTGCCGATCACCACGGTTCCCGGCCAGTGCATCTCGCCGAGGAAGTCGATCTCGAACCGCACGATGACGAATTGGGCATCGATCGGCAGCGGCACGCGACGCGGATCGTGCAGCAGCTCCATGCGCGCGTTCTGGCAGCAGACAGCGAAGACGGCATTGGAGATGTGTCCGTTGCAATCCGTATCGGCGAAGCGGAGTTTCTCCGCCGTGCGGATCGGATAGTCCATGAGGTGCGGGCGCTGCCGGACTGGTGCTGGCCAGTCCACACCGGCTTTTTGCGGATTGGACAGGGTCATGGACCTATGCCCCCTCCGGCTTGTCGCGACGCCAGAGCAGCCGGACGACGCCATCGTCGGTGCTTTCCATCATGGCGCCCCACAGCGGTTGCGGCCAGGCTGGGTCGTCGATCCGCACGCGCAAATAGCTCTGCTCGGTTTCGCGCTTGGTCCGGCGCCAGGCGACGCCGATCTCGGTGTCGCCGACCAGAAGGAGGAAGTCCGGTGCGCCCTCGTTGCCCTTGCGATCGTTGGCGAGAAGCTTCACGCGCGCGTTGATCGAAAGCGTGCGGATGGTGCCGGTGTAGCCGTCCTTGACGGCCGAGAAAGTTCCGATGACGGCCATGATGCTCTCCTTCGTCAGTTGGCAGTGATTGGTGCGGCGTCGCGGTAGGGTCGGAGCACAATGTCCTTGTGCGCGATGACCCGAAGCGGCCAGCCGGGGCGCACCGTGATGGTCGGCTGGACGTTGAGATGGCGCTCGATGAGGCGCTGGCCGGCGCGGTTGGTCGTCGATTGCGTCGAGAGTTGGATCGCGCGGATGAGATCGCTGTCGCCAGAACCGCCGAACACGAGTTCGCTGCCGACGCCGAGCACAGTCGCCAGCGCGACGCCCTTCAGCAGCTGCCAGGTATGAAGGTCGACTTCATCCGCGAGGCCGGCATAGCCGCTGGTGTCCGTGGCCGGCAGATTGTCGATCACGACAGACGATCCATCCGGCAGGATGATGCGTTGCCAGACGACGAGCGCACGCTCCTGGCCGAACGCGACGACGTTGTCGTACTTGCCGATCAGTCTCGACCCTTGCGGGATAAGCAGGAATCGGCCTGAAACCGTATCAAAAATGTTCTCCGTCACCTGGGCGATGACGAAGCCCGGCAGATCGGAGTTGAGACCGGTGACAAGGCTCGCGGCGATGACCGTACCGGCCATCAACTGATAGGGCGAGGCCGGCGTCTGCAGACCATGCGGATTGTAGATCTCCTTCTCGGGGCCGGAACGCAGGAAGGTGAGCTTGCGCAGGCTCTCCGTCGCGTCGGTGCCGGAGGGCTCCACGCCGCCGGTGGCGAGCGCGCGAGATTGCTCCGCCGTACGTAAAGCCGTCAGCGTACTCGCATCGCCAGGGCTCGTTGCCGATCCGAATTGAGAGGCCGGTTCGGTACGGGCCGTGCTCTCCTGGGGCGGTGCTTTCAACTGAAGACGAAAGAAGACCTGCGATTCCCGTGCCTGACCGGCCATGCGGGCAAGCCGTGCCCGTTCCATCTGCTCGGCCTGATCAATCGGATCGCTGCCGGGCTCGGTCAGTTGCGGAATGTCCAGCGTCGGATGCACCGGCTCTGGCGAGCGCTCGGGGCGCACGCCGTCGTAGGTTGCCGGCAACCGTGCAAGGCTTTCGGTGATCGGTTTGTGTTCGACGTTGATGAGCTCACGCGGCGTGCCAACCTGGAGTTTGGGCGGCTGTAAGGCGACCAGCACCAGAAACGAGACCAGCAGCAACACAGTCGCCGCACCGCCGAACAGAACCTTGCGGTTGATGCGTGTGACCGGTTGGGGCCGCGCACGCAGCTCGAGCGTCTCCGGTGCGACTTTTTCTGTATTGGGCTTTGGGATCTCTGCGTCGAGCTTTTCGGCGGGCTCGGAGTTCTTGTCTGGTTCGGTCTCGCTCATGAGCGCGTCTCCCGCCAGACGGCATCCGTGCGGACGATGCGCACCACGCGCTGCGGCGCCGTGCCGAGGCGCAGCTCCGCGGCGGCGAACAGACGGTCGACGATGTAGGTGGTGCCGCGCACGCGATAGTTGACGAGCGCCGACTTGCCGTCCGAGCCAATCACGAACAGCGGCGGTGCTTCACTCTGCGCCAATCCCGACGGGAATTGGATGTAGACCTTGGCGCCGTCGTCGAAGACCTGGCGCGGCTTCCACGGCGCGTCGCCTTCGATGCGGTAGCGAAAGCGGAGCTGATCGATATTGACGCCGGCATCCGCGATCGAGGCCAGCGAGGCCGTAGCCTCGTCGCGTTGCTTTCTCAGCGACACCAATTCCGCGGCGGGATAGGTCCACGACACCGAGGCCATATAGGTCTTGTCGCTCGAGCGCATCTCGAGGTGATAGGTGCGCCGGTCGGTGGTGATGACGAGGTTGGTCTCGAGGTCGGCACCGACCGGCTTCACCAGGATGTGGACCTGGGCGTCCTTTCCCTCGCCGCTGGTCGTGTCGCCGACGACCCACCGCACGGTATCGCCGGCCGAGACCGAGACGAGCTTCTCGCCGGCCTCGAGCGCGACGTCCGTTACCTGGTTGACGGCGGCATAGAGCTGATAGAGCGCGCCCTTGGTGTAGGGATAGACCTGGATGGCGTTGATATAGCCATCCTTGACCGGCTCGTAGCGCGCGGCAGCATTCGCCCCTGTGATGCGCTCCGACGGCGGACGTGCATCCTTCTTCTTACCGGCCTCTTTCCCGACCGGCTTGAGCTGGCCGGGAAGCGGAAGGGGTGTCGGCACTTCCACATATCGTACCGGCAGCGGCGGATCGGGTTCGCGCCGTGCGGCCAGTGCCGGACTGTCGAAGATGGGGATCTCTGGCACCTTGATATTGGTGGCGCAGGCGCCGAGGCTGCCCGACGCCACCACGACAATCGCAATCGTACGCAACATACTCATTTGGAGTCTCCAGTGGTGACGTCCTGCGACCAGTTGAAGGCGTGCACGTAGATGCCGAGCGGGTTCTTGCGCACGGCGTCGACGGTTCGCGGTGGGGTGATGACGATAGAAAACAGGCCGGTTAGGAGCTTGGTGTCCCTGAGCGCCCCACCTTCGAACGTGCGCTCCAGCCAACGCACCTGGAAAGAGGTATCCGAGGCGCGCACCACGCTCGTCACCTCGACGGAAACGGTCTGCCGGCCAACACGGGCGAACGGATCGTTGTCGCGGGCATATTCGTTGAGCGTGACCGCGGCCTTATCGGTGACGAAGTCGTAGGCCTTCAACCAGTTCTGGCGAACGACGACAGGATCGATGGACAGCGCCCGGACGTTGTCGACGAAGCGCGAGAGGTGATAGGCGACCTGCGCGTCGCTCGGCGTGTAGGTTTCAGCCGCCGGCCCGACCGCACGCGTGCCGCCGCGCGAGTCGACCTCGACGATGTAGGGCACCACCGCGCCGGTTCGTCCGACCCAGAGCAGGATGCCTGCCAGCAGAAGTGACAGGCCAAGACTGCCGACCGCCATCAGCCGCCAGTTGGCCGCCTGCACCCGCGCACTGCCGATGCGCTCGTCCCAGGCCTGCGCAGCTTTCTGGTACGGTGTGATCGGCTCGGGTGTCTCGCCGTAACGCAAGGTCGATCGCTTGAACGACATGGTGTCTGTCTCCCCCTACGACTTGTTCTTGAGATCCGGGCCGCTGCTCATGCCGGGCCGGTCGCCCTCGCGTAGCGCGTGCGCAGCCATCATTCCGGCTTGGGTCATGCGTTGCCGGCGCGCCATGGTCTGCGCCCAAGCCGGCGGACTGGATGCCGGTGCACTGCCGCCCGAAGAATCGGGGCCATTGCCGCCGCTCTCTCCTGACGGGGCGGCATCGCGGTATCCCTGCGCAGCACCCTGGCGATAAGCATTGCGCATAGGCGCGGTAGCCGATGACGCCATGCGCGACGCCGGCCCGGAGACGGTCGCGCGCGCGACGCCGGCGACGCCGCCGGCCTCATAGGCCGCACCGACGCGGCCCGAGAGCGACGCGGCCGACTTGATTGCGCCACCGGCGGTGCGTCCGGCCATGCGCGCCGCGCCTGCCGTCGCGATACCGCCGGCAACGGCCGTGCCCCCGAGTGCGGCTGTCGTCGCAACCGCGGCGCCGGCACCGAGCTGTGGCGCTCCCGTGATCAGACCCGCGGCAATTCCGGGCACGAAGATCGCAAGGCCGAACACGGCGATCGCACCGAGGATGCAAGATGCCGCCTGCGTCAACGTCACCTCGCCAGCCGGCCGCATGACCGTGCCGAAGATCGTCGAGCCGATGCCGACCACGATCGCCAGCACCATGAGCTTGATGCCCGACGAGATGACATTGCCGAGCACCCGCTCGGCGAGAAACGCCGTCTGGCCGAACAGCGCGAACGGCACCAGGACGAATCCGGCCAGCACGGTCAGCTTGAACTCGATGATGGTGATGAAGAGCTGCACCGACAGCACGAAGAAGGCGAGCAGGACGATCACCCACGCCAGCATCAGCACCGCGATCGTCACGAAGTTGGAAAAGAACGTCGTGATGCCGATCAGCTCGCCGGCCTTCTCGAGCAGCGGCTTCGACGCCGTGAACCCGGTTGACGCCACAAACCCCGGCCGCATCAAATCCGCAGAGGTCAGCGACGTTCCCGTCGCCTTCAGCCCAAGTCCCGCGAACGATTGGAAGATGATGTCGGCCAGGCTCTGAAAATTCGACAGCAACAGCGCGAAGAAGCCGACGTACAGCACCTTGCGGATGAGCTGCGCGATGACGTTGTCCTCGCCCATCAGCGCCCAGAACAAGCCCGCCAGCGTGATGTCTATCGCAATCAGAATGCTCGTCAGGAACGCCACGTCGCCGGCAAGCAAGCCGAAGCCGCTGTCGATGTAACGGCTGAACGTCGCCGTGAACTGATCTATGATTGCAAGATCTTCCATGCGCTTTTCGAGCTCCGGGCAAGGCTCCGCCGTCGGCGGAAATCGCGTTCGCCGTTGGGTGTGGTCAGAGGTGAAGTGTCAGGCCGCGGCTACGATCGTCGTCGGCGGCCACGGTGACGTCGCTGCGCGAGCGGGCTGCCGCCCGCGCCCGCTTGAGGGACGTGTCCCTCAAACTCCCTCCTTTTTTGATGTTGCAAGAGACGAGTGGTTCGGCCCGTGCGCGCTCGCGCATAATGATGTAAGCGGTTCCGCCGGCTAGGGTGCGGGCCATGCTGGAAGCATGTCTCCGACATGACTCCCGCTCGCGAAGCGAATAGTGCTCGTTTCATATCGAGTTCTCCGGTTCTCATCGGCTTGCCGAATATCCGGCTCCCGTGCCGACGAAGGATTTGAAGCGCTGACGGGCTTCATCCTCAGCGGCGAGATCGCGGGCTCGACTGACGGTTTCGGCGCGATGTTGTGCGGCGAGCAGACCTTGCAGGGAGAGGGACTGCTTGACGGCGAGGCTGGTGAGCTCGTTGCCGGCCTGGGTGGCTTCGAGTGCGCCGGCGGCGTTGCGTGATCGCGTCATGGCATCGCCAAGCAGGCGTGTGTCGGTCTCGATGCCGTCGGCGATCTGGCCTTGCAGCAGGGCGGCGCGTTTGAGGCCGGCATATTCCTCCTCCCATCGCGTTTTGGCATTGCGCGCCACATCGTCGGACGTGAGCGCGGCCGAGACCTGGGCGGGGAACAGACGTTCGTAGGTGCTTTGCGTTTCCTGGAGTTTCAGCGCGATGCCCTGACCGGCGCGGAGCTGGGATTGGATATCGATCAAGGTGCGTTGAAGATCAGGTGACAGCGTACTGCCGAGCCGCATGAGGTTCTGATCCATGCGCAGAATCATCTGGGCGTGGTTCTGCAAGGTGCGCACCTGATTGTTGATCTGTTCGAGGGCACGTGCCGCCGACAGCAGGTTCTGCTGGTAGTTTGCCGGATCGAAGACGGTGAGCGCATGTGCACCGGGCGGAAGGGCCGTACTGGTCAGGAGTGCCAGCGCGACGGCGGTGAGTATCCCGCGTGTGGCGCGTCGGCGCGCCGCACGGTTGGGCTTGGCCGTCAAGGGGAAGAGCGCCAGGCGTTGCCGCAGATCGTCGTCGCTTGAGGCGTTGGTTGCCGGTTCGGCATCCCTTCCCCTTTCCGGCATATCTGGCTGCGGTGCCTGCGTTGTCGGCAGGATGCGTGGCAGCGGCGGCGGTGTGGTCCGCGGGCGTGGTGCGCCGGGGAAGGAGAGGAGCAGGTTGGCGGCCCAATCGAGACCTTTGGCGCGCAGAAAGGCGTCGGCAAAGCTCGCCTCCGGCGATTCCTCGATGACGCGATCTATGAGCTTCTGGTCGTCCGGCGACGAAGCGGCGGTGAAGGCCAGGGCCACCGGCCCGAGACCGAGTTCGAACAGCCGGTTGCCTTGGGCGGACTGCACGTAGTAATCGCGCTTGGGTGTGGCGAGGCCTAGGATCTCGATCTGTCGGCCATTGAGGCCGAAGCGCTCGTAGACGGCACGGGCTTGCGGCTCGAGTGCGCGGTCGTTCGGCAGGAAGATGCGCGTCGGGCAGCTTTCGATGAGGGCGGGCGCGATGGCCGAGCACTCGATGTCGGCGAGCGACTGCGTGGCGAACAGCACGGCGACATTCTTCTTGCGCAAAGTCTTGAGCCATTCGCGAAGACGCTGGGCGAACATCGGCTCGTCGAGGAAGGTCCAGGCTTCGTCGAGCACGAGCAAGGTGGGTCGGCCGTCGAAGCGGGCCTCGAGACGGTGGAAGAGATAGTTCAGCACCGGCGGGATCAGACGCTTATGCTGCATGAGGGGTTCCATTTCCACATGCAGGACATCGGTGAGAGCCAGATTCTCGGCCGCACCATCGAGCAGGTGGCCGTAAGGACCTTCAAGTGTGTATGGCGCCAGCGCGTGGCTCACGGCACTCGACTGCACGAGCACCGCGAGGCCGGTCAGCGTGCGTTCCGCCTTCGGCGCAGAGGCGAGACTCTTCAAGGCTGTCCATAGCGCATCTTTGATCTCCGGCGTAATCGCCACGCCCTCGTTGGTGACGAGACCGCTGACCCATTCGAGCGCGAACGCCAGCTCGCCGGGCTCGTCGATCCGGGCGAGCGGCTGCAACGACAGCGTCCCCTCGAGGCCGAGCTCGATGCTCTCGCCGCCCATGGCGAGGGAGGCCGCGCGCGCCGATCGTCCACGATCGAAGATCGCGACTTGAGATCCGATGAAGCGGCGGAACTGCATGGCCAGCAGGGAGAGCAGCACCGATTTGCCGGACCCGGTCGGCCCGACGACGAAGGCATGACCGACATCGCCGCTGTGCAGATCGAGCCGGAAGGGCGTGGCGCCGCGCGTCTCCGTCATCATCAGCGGCGGCGCATCGAGATGGCGGTTCTTCTCCGGACCTGCCCACACCGCCGAAACCGGCATCATGTGTGCGAGGTTCAGCGTGTGCACGATCGGCTGGCGCACATTGGCGTAAGGGTTGCCGGGCAGCGAGCCGAGCCAAGCCTCGACGGCATTGAGCGTTTCGCGAATGATCGTGAAGCCGCGGCCATTGATGATGCGCTCCAATGCCAGCAGCTTTTCATCAGCGCGCTTGGGATCGGCATCGCCGACGACGAGCGTCGTCGTCAGATAGCCGAAGGCGACATCATCGGCACCGAGCTCCTGCAGCGCCTCGTCCGCGTCGGCGGCTTTGTTGTCGGCATCGGAGTCGACCAGGGTCGATTCTCGATTGAACATGACCTCGCGCAGGACGGCGGCGACCGATTTCCTCTTGCTGAACCATTGCCGCCTGAGCTTCGTGAGCTGCTTGTTGGCCTGCATCTTGTCGAGGGCGATCCAGCGCGTGGTCCAGCGATAGGCAAAGCCGAGGTCATTGAGCGCATCGAGCAGGCCCGGTGTCGTGGTGTTCGGGAAGCCGGTCACGGTCAACAGGCGCAGGTGCTGGCGGCCGAGCTTCGGCTCGACGCCGCCGAGGAACGGCGTATCGCACAGCATGGCATCGAGGTGGGTCGGGACGGTCGGCACCGCCACCGGATGGCGCTTGTCCGAGATCGTACCGTGCAGATAGGCAAGCGTCTCGGCATCATCGAGCGCTTCCGCCTCGGGCAGGATCGAGGCAAGGAGCTCCAGCGCCCGTGTCGTCTCGGTCTCGAACCAGGCCAGTTGGCCCCAGACATCGGCCTCGTCGCTGTAGCCTTCCTGGCGCTCATAGAGCAGCCGCTCGGCGCGGCCCTGATGCTCGGGCGGCGGCAGATACAGAAGCGTCAGATAGTACCGGCTCTCATGATGCGCGCCGTCATCCGAAAACGAAGCATACCGTTCCTGATCGACGAGCCACGACGCGGCATCGGCAAAACGATGGCCCGGATACTGGTTGGCCGGCACGCGCTCGGCCTCGAAGAACAGTGCCCAACCTTCGCCGAACCGGCGCAGCACGTTGTTGAGACGCGCCGAGACGGCGACGAGCTCCGCGTCGGTGGCGCTGTCGAGATCGGGACCGCGATAGCGGATCGTGCGCTGGAAGGATCCGTCCTTGTTCAACACGATGCCGGGTGCGACGAGACACGCCCACGGCAGATAGTCGGCGAGGCCGGTGGTCGTCTTGCGGTATTCAGCGAGGTTTAGCATGAGAGCACTCCTTTGTGACGAGCGTGGCGGGATAGAACGACGAGAAACTCAGGGTCCTTGCGTGTGACCCAGACAGCGAAGGCATGACCGACGAGCCAGATGATGATCCCGGCGATCCACAGCCGCAGACCCAGGCCGATGGCGGCGGCGAGCGTGCCGTTGAGGATGGCGAAGCTGCGCGGTGCGCCGGCCAGCAGGATCGGCTCCGTCAGCGAGCGATGCAGCGCGACTTCAAAGCCGGGAAGCGAACTAGGTTGTCCGAGCATGGGTGTTGATCTCCTCAGTCGACGAGTGCGCCGCCGGCGAACGAGAAGAACGTCAGGAAGAACGACGTGGCAGCGAAGGCGATGGAAAGCCCGAACACGATCTGCAGCAGCCGGCGCAGACCGCCGCCCATGTCGCCGAACGCGAGGCTCAAGCCGGTGACGATGATGATGACGACGGCGATGACCTTGGCGACTGGCCCCTCGATGGATTCGAGGATGCGCGTGAGCGGCGCTTCCCATGGCATGCCCGATCCGGCGGCCATCGCAGGCGTAGCGATCAGCATGAAAGCGATTGCCAATAGTCGCTGCGCGAGCGGGCTGCCGCCCGCGCCCGCTCGGGGAGACCCCGAGCCCCCTCCTTTCTTTGACTTACAAGAGGCGGGTGGTTTGGCCCGTGCGCGCACGCGCACAGAAGTGCAGAGTGTCCCGCCGAGCGGGTCGCAGGGCGGCAGCCCTGTTGCGTAGCAAGCTGTTCCGGTACGTGCGTGCATCGTCATGCTCCGGTTGGTCCGACGGGTCGAAGGATGGGGGTGCCAAGCGGCTTGAGCTGGTAGTCGCCGCCATCATCGAGGCCGGTGAGTTCGACCAGCGCGTCGAGCCGGCGGTTGCCGCTACGGCCTGAGAGGAAGGCGATCACGTCGATGGCCTCGAGAATGAGATCGCGCGGGACCGTGACGACGGCCTCCTGCACGAGTTGCTCAAGGCGATAGAGGCCGGCCTCGGCAGAGTTGGCATGCACGGTGGTGATGCCGCCGGGGTGTCCGGTGTTCCAGGCTTTCAGCATGTCGAGGGCTTCCGGCCCACGCACCTCGCCGACGATGATGCGGTCCGGTCTGAGCCGCAGCGTCGAACGCACGAGGTCCGCAAGGGACGCGACGCCGGGCTTTGTGCGGAGTGCCACGCAATCGGTGGCGGCGCACTTGAGCTCGCGGGTGTCTTCCAGGATGAGGACGCGCTCATCGCAATCCGCGACCTCGGCCAGCAGCGCGTTGACGAGCGTCGTCTTGCCGGAAGATGTCCCCCCGACGACGAGGATGTTGCGGCGCTCGCGCACCGCCATCGCCAGGGCATCGGCCTGCAAGGGCGACATGATGCGGGCTGCCACGTAGTCCGCGAGCCGATAGATGACGTCAGCGGGCTTGCGCACGGAGAAGCACGGCGCCGTCGCGACGGGCGGCATGATACCTTCGAAGCGCTCGCCGGTCTCGGGAAGCTCGGCCGAGACGATCGGCGCGCCGGCGTGCACCTCGCGATGCACGTGGGCGGCGACGAGGCGAATGATGCGCTCGGCCTCTGCGCTGCCGATGCGTTCTCCACTGTCCTGCCGGCCGGCGCTGGCGCGATCGATCCACAGTCGGCCGTCCGGATTGACCATCACCTCGATCACGGTCGGATCGGTCAAGGCCGCGGCGATGGCGGGACCGAAGGCGGTGCGCAGCATCTGACGGCGGCGGCCCTGCGCTTCCTGACTTGCGTGCATAGGCAAAAGGTCAGCCATGATCGGTGTCCTTCTTGGAGTCGGTGGGCGCCATCGCGGCCGCCACCTCGCGATGGGC
>Ga0182740_1001705_pt1 | contig 14348 bp, 10 predicted proteins | sample eDN5th37CKraftBY_FD_128872 | JGI IMG/M metagenome (GOLD analysis project Ga0182740, IMG submission 128872) | Enriched backyard soil microbial communities from Emeryville, California, USA - eDNA 5th pass 37_C Kraft BY (version 2) (version 2) | ecosystem: Environmental > Terrestrial > Soil >...
ACTCCGATCGTCTCGCCGAGGCGATCGACGCGCGGCGGGGGCTGTCGGGCAGCTTGCCACGTGCCCGCGCCTCGTGGGCCGCGCGCGGCATCTCCTCGCTCATATGATAATCATGGCACATCGCGCATGACGACGGGACCGCCTTGCGCGCCTCCTCGCCACCATGGCAGGCGCGGCACGATTCGACCTTGGGCAGCAGCACATCCGCCGCGCTGTTCGACTTCCCCGCCGCGTGGCAGCTCTCGCAGGTTTCGGTGGCATGCGCGCGATGATCGAACCAGCCCTTGCGCATATAGCGATCCGGCACCCGCACCGGGGTGATCGCGAAGGCGCCGTCGCTCGCCCGCGTGATCGTGTGGCAATCATAGCAGGCGCCGCCCTCTGAAAAGACCGCCCTGATCGCCGCGTCCGCCGAGCCGCCATGGCCCGGCGCGATCGTCGCCCCACTATTGCCCGGCCGCCGCCGCATGCTCTGGAGCCCGATCGGCCGGGTCGGGCCGCCGCTGCGGTAGAAGGCGCGCAACTCGGCGACGACCTGCGCCGGATCGCCATGGCGCAAGGTGCGGTAGGTCGGGCCGACCTTGTCGAACGCCAGATCGTGACACATCTGGCAATTCTTCTCCATCTCGACCGGACGGAAGCGCACGCCGCTCGCATCCGGGACGTGGCAGTCCGCGCACACCAGCGCCTTGCCGAAGCCCGCGCGGGCGCCGAGTGTCGCGGCCATCCGGGCGACGCCGTTGTTGGTCGACAGATGAAGCGCATGCGGGAATTTGAGGCCGTTATCCTCCAGCGGCCGCGCGTCGAGCGAGAGGCGCTGGACGGTGGGCACCGCGCCGGCGCGGGTGGCGATCAGCGGCCGGAACTGCGGATGGCCCTGCCGGGTCCCGAAATCGGCGGCGTCGAGGATCTTGGTATCCGTCAGCCGCTTGCTGAGGTCGGCGTGGCAATCCGCGCAGAATTTCTGGGGCGTGGTCGGCATCTGGCCCCGCCCCTCATGCTCGATATGGCAGTCGGCGCAGCGCCCCTCCGGCCGGTTGAACGCGGCGGACACGGCGCGGCTCGCCTGCTGGAGCGGCCCGGGCCGCGCTGGCGCCGCCGCGAGCCGGCGGGGGTCGGCATGGTCGTGCACCTTGGTATGGCAGACGACGCACGATTGATCGGCGACCACCACCCCCGGCTGCTGATGGCATGCCTTGCAGTTGTTCTCGAGCCCGGCATGGGCGTTGCTGAGCTTGCCGGGAGACCACATCTCGTCGGCATGGAACGCGACCGGCCGCGCCTCGCCCGCCTGAGCGTCGCCGTTGGTGTAAAACGCGACGACCGGCCAGAGCAGACAGAGCGCCAGGATCGTCAGCGCGAGGCTCCACGCCATCCGCCGTTTGCCCGGCAGCGACGCCGCCAGCGAAAAGACCTTCCTCTCGTCCTTGGCTTCCGAGGCGTCGGACAGGGCGCCGACCCGCTCGACCGAAAGCACGATCGCCTCGGCGTCATCGCCCTCGCCGCGCCCTACCGCGATCAGGTGGCTGCCGAAGCGGATGTCGCCACCTTTCGCGGGATCGACCTCGGCGCGCTCGGCCTGCCGGCCATCGACGTCGAACGGGATGCCGGCACTGGCGCTGACCTCGACCTGTCCGTTCGGTTCCCGGCGGATAACCGCATGCCGCAACGTCACCGCGAGATCGGCGAGATGAATGTCGCACGAGGGATCGCGGCCGACCGACAGTTCGGCCTTGTCGAAACGGGTGGGGCGCACGATCTCCCGCCCGTCGGCGGTGCGCGAAATCTGGCGAACGATGAAGCTCATGGCGCGCGCTCAGCCCCAGTAAAAGAAGACGGCGACGATATGGGCGGTGAGCGCCGCGAGCAGCGCGAACGTCAGCGGGACATGAATGTAGAGCCAGATTTCGAGTAACCCCTTCAGCCGCAGATGCCGGCGAATCCGCGCGAGCGCCGCCTCCTTGCGTTCGAGCAGCACATCGACCTTTTCGAGCGGATCGACGCCCAGCGCGGGCCGGTCGCCGGTCACGGCGCGGATCGCGGCCTGCGCGGCGCGGGTGCCGCATTTGGGGTAGCGCCCGGTCAGCCGCGCGCGGAGCGAGCCCGCGAACGGATCGTCATCGAGCGACAGCCGCACCATTTCGGCGAAGCGATGGTCGAGCGGCTGGGCCGCGTCGTGAAGCTGGCGATCGAGGTTGCGCAACCCTTCGAGCATCTGGAGCTGGGTGGTTTCGCCGCGATTGTCGCTCATCACGCGCGGCAGCGAGGCATAGGCGCCGATGCCGTAGATGCCGGAGACGATGACCAGCATCATCAGCACATAGGCCAAGGTATGGACGTTCCAGCCGAACTGGAAGCCGGTATGCAGCGTCGCGATGATGACGAGGCTCAGCCCCAGATAGACATGGGCCGACGTCCATGCCTTGAGCGACCAGCTACCGCTTGTCATCGCCCGTTTGCGGACGCCGAGCATCGTCAGCCAGACGATCAGCAGCGCGGCGATCGTGCCCAGCGTATAGCCGTACCAGCTTCCGCCGTTGGGCCGCGGCTGCGGATGGTGGAAACCGTAGATCAGGATCGCCGCGAGCGAGAGCAGCAGCGCGATCTTGAGCCAGCGATAGCCCGCATAGCGCAAAAACCCCTCATGCTGCGACGCGCCCGCCCGCGCGATCTGTCGTGCCCCCCGCGCCATTCTAGCCGTCACCCGGCTCAAGCTTGGCCACCGTCAGGAAGCGCTCCGGCGAAACCCGGATCGCGGCCCCGGTCGGGCAGGCGCGCACGCAGGCGGGGCCGCCCTCGATCCCCGAACACATGTCGCATTTTATCGCCTTTTTCGGCGCCTCGATGCTGTGGTCGGCATGGGCATAGGCCCAGGCCTTGCTCGCCTCGCCCGGCCCCGGCCCCTTCCCGAACAGCAGCCAGCTCATCAGCGACGGCTTCTTCGGCGGCGTCTTGTCCATGCGGATCACGCCATAAGGGCAGTTGCGCTGGCAGTTGCCGCAGCCGATGCAGCTGTCGTCGATGAACACCTCGCCGTCCGGGCCGCGATGGATCGCGTTGGGCGGGCAATCAGCCATGCAATGCGGATGCTCGCAGTGCCGGCACGACGTCGGTACGTGGAGATGGGCATAAGTGCGCCCCGCCTCGCGGTCGAGCCGCGACAGGCCCTCATGGCTATCCGCGCAGGCTTTTTCGCAATTGTCGCAGCCGACGCACAGATTTTCGTCGATCAGCAGCACGTCGGTCGCCTCACCGATGCCGTTTTCGACGAGGAAGTTGGCGACCGAGCTATACATGTCGACAACCGTGGAGAAGCTGTCCTTCTTCGCCTCGACGAAAGCGTTCAGATCCTGGCGCGCGGCCATGTCGCGCTTCGCCTTCTCGAACAGGTCGGGCTTGCGGTCGAGCACCGCCTTGAAGGTCGCGCCGTCGAGCCGGATCACTTCGGATTTTATCGCCGCGCGCACCGTCGCGGTGCGCTTACCGCCGTCGATCAGCGCCATTTCGCCGATGTAGGAGCCGGCGGGCAGGTAAGAGAGGAATACCGGGCGGCCCCCAATCGTCTTTTCCACCACCATCGAGCCGACGCGAATCACATAGATGTCCAGTCCGTCATCGCCCTCCTTGAGGATCGTCTGCCCGGCCTTCACCGTCTGGACCTCGGCGGTCTCGACCACCGCTTTCAGATCGTCCGGGGTCAGCCCCGATCCGAACATCTGAAGCAACTGCCGTTCGGTCGAGATGCGGTTGACGACGCGGCGCGCCGCCGCGTTGGACGCCATCAGGCGCAGCGCGGCGGTCCGCGATATTTCGACCAGGATCGCATCCTCCGAGGCGCGGATCGTCGCGCCGCGCCGCCGGCCCGAAATCAATCCGACCTCGCCGAAGATCGAACCCCGGCCGATACGCACCCCCGGCCGGCCCGGAACCGCGACCTCAACCGACCCCATCGCGATCCCGAACAGCGACGAACCGGGATCGTCCTTCTCGAACACGGTCTCGCCGATGCGATAGGCGCGCACGTCCGAATCGAGCATGAACTCGCGCATCTGCAACGGCGACAGCCCGTTCAATATCTCGACATTGGCGCGCAGGAATTCGAGCCATTCGTCCACCGGCCGGCGACGCGGCAGGGCGCGGAACTTCGCCTCGAGGATCGGCTCGTCGGCCGGTTTCAGCGTGGTGTTGCCGTTGATATATTCAACGACGTCATAGCCCTGGTTCATGCAGTGCTTGATCAGCGGATACCCCGCCAGCGCGCCGATCACGTAGATGCCGGGCACCGTGGTTTCGAACGCCGGCGACAGCTTGGGATAGGCGCCGCGATCCTCGCTGGTGAATTCGATGCCGCACGCCTCGATGAACTGGCGCGGCGGCGCCGAGCCCATCCGGGCGATGATCCGGTCGCAGCGGATGCGCGCCTCGCCATCGCGGGTGTCGAGCGTCAGCCAGCCGGGCTCGACCTTGTCCGGCGTCGTCTCGACCCGGACGTTGACGCGGCCGGCGTCGCGCATCTGGAACAGGCCCTTGACGTTCGCGTCCTTGGCCCGGCTGAAATCGGCGCTCCGGTTGAGAATGGTGACGGTGTTGCCCTGCGCCGGATCGGCGGCCAGGCCCACGGCGTTCTCGATCCCCGCATCGCCGCCGCCGATGATCGTGATATGCTCGTCGACATACTCGCCGGGATCGTCGAGCTGATACTGGACGTGTGGCAGGTCGCCGCCCGGCACCCGCAACAGGTTGGGGTTGCCCTGGGTGCCGATTGCCATCACGATCTGCTCGGCGCCAATCTCGCTGCCGTCGGCCAGCGTCAGGGTAAAATCGCCCTTCGCGCCGGCGATCGCCCTGACCTCGGCTTCGAGGCGGACGTTGATCCCCCGCGCCGGCGCCTGCTCGTCCCACGTCCCGAGCACGGCCTCTCGCTTGCCGGCCTCGAACGCCATGTCGGAGCGCAGCACGAGCTGGCTCGGCGTCGCCATGACGTGCTTGCCCTTTTGATATTTGTAGATCGTATCGGAGAGGTGCCCGGTCTTTTCGAGCAGGACGTGCGCGATACCGAGCGCGGCCGCGCGCGCGGCCGCGCTAAGCCCCGCCGGCCCCGAACCGACTATGGCGATGCGATAGCGTTCGGCCACTTACCCCCCCCGTTCGTCGGCGGCCCGAGCGGGCCCGGCTATCCCAGAATCCCGCGCCCCCGCCCATCCGGTTGATCGGATGATTATCCGGGGCAACCGCCCCGAACCAACACCTTACCATTTTCGACGAACACCGCCAGACGGTTGTTCTCAGAGGAGAACCGCCATCACCCTGCGGTTTCGCGCCGCCTGCGGAGCGACCCCCGGCAGCGGCCGCGACGCCCCGTAACCGACCACGTCCAGCCGCGTCCTGTCGACACCGGCCGCGATCAGAAAGTCGGCTACCGACTGCGCGCGGCGGCGCGACAGATCGAGATTGGCGGCCGCCGATCCCGAAGAATCGGTATGCCCCTCGATCCGCAGCCGCCGGCCGGCCAGCACCGGCGTCCCCAACACTGCCGCGACGTTACGCAGCCGTGCCTGCGCGTCCGAGGCGAGCGCGGTGGAATTGGGCGGGAAGGTGATCCGCAGATCCACCGCGCGGCTCGGGCGCCGCTCCGGCGTGGCGGCGGCGACAGGCGCGGCGGCGGGCGCCTCGCTGCCGGTCGCCCGCGTGAAGGTGAAGCCGCGCGTCGCCGAGCTGCGCGGCTCGCCCGAGGGGGCGGTGGGCACCGTTGCGGCGGGCGCGGCGTCATTGGCCCCGGCGTCGGCGCAATCGCCGGTCAGTTCGCAAAGCAGCTGGGTCTGCTCGGCATCGGGCTGCGCCAGCGCGGCCCCGGACGCCGCCAGCAGTCCCCCCATGATTCCCAGGCCGACGAGCCGTTTCATAGCATTTCCCCTCTCTCGCATGAGCCCGCGCGGCGCAGCGGCCGACTCAATGGCAGCAACACGTTACCGAACCATCATCGCATGTAGGCCGTTCGCCCGTCGCGGCGCAGTGACCGCCGTCACTCGCGCTCGGGCGACGATGGCGCCCGCTCAAAAGGCCTCGACGGGGAGCGCCATCATGCTTTCGGCACCGGCCGCGATCTTGCGGCGCAACGCCCCGGCATCGGGCATGATCCGCTCGGCGAAGAAGCGCGCAGTGACGAGCTTGGCTTCGTGAAACGCCTTGTCGCCCTGCCCCGCCGTCAGCGCCGCCTGCGACGCGCGCGCCATCTTGAGCCACATCCATCCCAGCGCGACGATCCCGGTCAGCGTCATATAATCGTATGCCGCGGCCCCGCCATTGTCGGGGTTGCTCATCGCATTCTGGACGAGCCACATCGTCGCGGCCTGCAATTCGCCATTGGCCTTTTCGAGACGCCCGGCAAGATCGGCGGTGGCGGGATCGCCCTTGCCGGCCGCCACTTCCTCGGCCACCATCGCGAAGAAAGCCTGGATCGCCCGGCCGCCGTCGCGCGGCAGCTTGCGGCCGATAAGGTCCATCGCCTGAATCCCGTTCGCGCCCTCGTAGATCATCGCGATCCGGGCATCGCGGACATATTGCTCGACCCCGGTCTCGCGAATGTAGCCGTGGCCGCCGAACACCTGTTGCGCCTTGGTGGCACACTCATAACCCAGATCGGTGACATAGCCCTTGATGACCGGGGTCAGCAGCGAAATGATATCGTCCGCCTTCTGGCGCTCCTCCGCGCTCGGCGCCTGCTCGGCGAGATCCACCTGAAGCGCCCCCCACAGGCACAGCGCACGCGCGCCCTCCAGCTGCGCCTTGCACTCCATCAGCATGCGGCGCACGTCGGGATGGACGAACAGCGGATCGGCTTTCTCGTCCGGTTCGGCGGGGCCGGTCAGCGCGCGTCCCTGCCGCCGCTCGCGCGCATAGGCCACCGCGTTCTGATAGGCGACCTCGCCCATCGCCAGCCCCTGAAGGCCGACGCCGAGCCGAGCCGCGTTCATCATGATGAACATCGCGGCAAGCCCCTTATTGGCCTCGCCGACGAGAAACCCGGTCGCCCCGTCATAGTTCATGACGCAGGTGGCGTTGCCGTGAATCCCCATCTTCTCCTCGATCGAGCCGCACGAAACCGCGTTGCGCGCGCCCAGCGAGCCGTCCGCCTCGACCATGATCTTGGGCACGATGAACAGCGAAATGCCCTTCACATTGTCGGGCGCGCCCGCGATCTTCGCCAGCACGAGATGGATGATGTTCTCGGTCAGATCATGCTCGCCGGCCGAGATGAAGATTTTGGTGCCGGTGATCCGGTAGCTGCCGTCGTCCTGCGGCTCGGCCCGGGTGCGGATCAGGCCGAGATCGGTGCCGCACTGCGGCTCGGTCAGATTCATCGTCCCGCCCCATGCGCCCGACGCCATGTTCGGCACATAGGTCGCCTGCTGCTCGGCGCTGCCCTTCGCCATGATCGCGGAGATCGCGCCCAGCGCCAGGCCGCTATACATCGCGAACCCCATGTTCGCGCTGATCAGATATTCCTCGAACGCCGTGGAGACGACATGGGGCAGGCCCTGCCCGCCATGTTCGGCCGGGGCGGCGAGCGTCGTCCAGCCGGCCTCGGTGAACGCCTTATACGCCTCCTTGAAGCCCGGCGGCGTCGTCACCGATCCATCGGGGTGGCGGGTGCAGCCCTCGGTGTCGCCGATCGGGTTGAGCGGAAACAGCACTTCCTCGCAGAATTTCGCCCCCTCGGCGAGCACGGCGTCGACCATATCCGCGCTGGCATCCGCGAAGCCGGGCAGATTGGCGTAGCGATCGAGCCCGACGACGGCATCGAGGACGTAACGGGTGTCGCGGATCGGCGCGGCATAGATCGGCATCGGGGGGGGCTCCTCGCTCTATCGGCGCGCGTTGGCGGCTTCCGCCAGCGCAATGAAGGTTTCAAGCTCCTCGATCGCGGCGTCGACATCGTCGCGCCGTTGTCGCAGGGCCGCGATCCGGGCGCGGCATTTATCGAGCGTCGCCGGCTGCGGCGCAACGCAGCTGTCGGCCAGATCGTAGAGGTCGATCATCTCCCGGATCTCGGCGAGGCTGAAACCGACCCGCTTGGCGCGCAGGATCCACGCCAGCCGGTCGCGGTCGCGCCGCGAATAGATCCGGGCGAGGCCGCGCCGCTCGGGCGCGATCAGCCTTTCATCCTCGTAGAAACGCAGCGCCCGCGCGGTGACGCCGAACTCCTCCGCGAGATCGGCGATGCCGAACGTCGCCCGATTGCGCGCATCCGGGGTCTCGATCGTGGCGCGGAGGAGCACGGAAGCCATGCCGGTCTTGTATGGGGCGTCTCGATCCGCCGCAACCGGATCACCGCTCATCGATCAGGCCACCGTCGGCGAGCCGTCGATAGAAGCAACTCCGCGCGCCGGTGTGGCATGCCGGTCCCGCCGGCTCGACCTTGAGCCATAACGCATCCTGATCGCAATCGACCCGCAGTTCGACGACCTTGAGGACGTGGCCCGAAGATTCGCCCTTCTTCCACAGCCGACGCCGCGACCGCGACCAGAACCAGGCCTCGCCGCTCGCCACAGTCCGCGCCAGCGCGTCGGCATTCATATGGGCCACCATCAGCAATTCGCCGGTCGCGGCGTCGGTGACGACCGCCGTGACGAGGCCGGCGCTGTCGTAGCTCGGATCGAGCTGGGTGCTGTTTTCGCGCGATTCATCCATGACTTATCCCTGATCCAAGGTGCGACGCGGAGCAAGATCGCAAATCGATCATGACAAAAGGGCGACAAATGCGCCAACGCTGCCTATATGCGCGGCATCCAGCCACGGCGGGTCTCCTGATGCTCACGACCAATCCGTTCGATTCCGATCCCGATGGAGACGTGCTCCACGAGGAATGCGGTGTTTTCGGCATATGGGACGCCGATACCGCCGCCGCCATGGTGGCGCTCGGCCTCCACGCGCTCCAACATCGCGGGCAGGAGGCCGCCGGCATCACCAGCTGGGACGGCCAGCAATTCCATACCCATCGCGCGATGGGCCATGTCGCCGGCAATTTCGATAAGCCCGACGTCATCGACATGCTGCCCGGCCGGGTCGCCTGCGGCCACGTCCGCTACTCGACGGCCGGCGAAACCGCGCTGCGCAACGTCCAGCCGCTGTTCGCCGAACTCGCCTCGGGCGGCTTCGCTGTCGCCCATAACGGCAACATCTCGAACGCGGTCAAGCTGCGCCGCACGCTGATCCACCGCGGCTCGATCTTCCAGTCCACCAGCGACACCGAAACCATCATCCATCTCGTCGCCACTTCCAGCTACCGCACCCTGCTCGACAAGTTCATCGACGCGCTGAAACAGCTCGAAGGCGCCTATTCGCTGGTTTGCCTCACGCCGGAAGGGCTGATCGCCTGCCGCGACCCGCTCGGCATCCGCCCGCTGGTGATGGGCAAGGTCGGCGATTCGCTGATCGTCGCCTCTGAGACGGTCGCGCTCGATGTCGTCGGCGCCAAGTTCCTGCGCGAGGTCGAGCCCGGCGAACTCGTCGTCATTTCCGAGCAGGGCGTTCGCTCGCATCATCCGTTTGCGCCGACCGCGCCGCGCCCCTGCGTGTTCGAGCAGGTCTATTTTTCGCGCCCTGATTCGATCGTCAACGGCTCCTCGGTCTATGCGGTGCGCAAGCGGATCGGCGCCGAACTCGCCCTCGAAAGCCCGGTCGAGGCGGATCTGACGATCCCCGTTCCCGATTCGGGGGTGCCGGCCGCGATCGGCTACGCCCAGCAATCGGGCATCCCGTTCGAGCTGGGGATCATCCGTTCGCACTATGTCGGGCGGACCTTCATCCAACCCGGCGACCAGGTCCGCCATCTCGGCGTCAAGCTCAAACACAATGCCAACCGCACGCTGATCGACGGCCAGCGCATCGTCCTGATCGACGATTCGATCGTGCGCGGCACGACCAGCGTCAAGATTCTCCAGATGCTGCGCGACGCCGGCGCCGCCGAGGTTCACCTGCGGATCGCGAGCCCGCCGACCCGCCACAGCTGCTTCTACGGCGTCGACACGCCCGAGCGGGCCAAGCTGCTCGCCGCCCAGATGACGGTTGCCGAAATGGCCGACTATATCGGTGCCGACAGCCTCGCCTTCATCTCGGTCGACGGCCTCTATCGCGCGTTGGGTGAGCCGGGCCGCGACGCCGAGCGGCCGCATTATTGCGACGCCTGTTTCACGGGCGACTACCCGACCCACCTCACCGACCACGAGGATCTAGCACCGGCCGACCAGCTCGCGCTGCTCGCCGAACGCGTCGTCGTCTAACCGCTCACTGCCCAAATCGCGGCGTTCCCGGCAACCGGCCGGGGCGCACAACGCTGGAGGATTGCCCATGACCGACAGACCGTTCGCAGACCGGCTGGCACTCGTCACCGGCGCTTCGCGCGGAATCGGCGCGGCGACCGCCGAAGCACTGGGCAAGGCCGGTGCCCACGTCATCCTCACCGCGCGCAGCTCCGGCGGGCTCGAGGAGGTCGAGGAACGCATCCATCGCGCCGGCGGCTCGGCCACGATCGCTCCGCTCGATCTGATCGACGGCGACAGCATCGGCCGCCTCGCGAGCGCGGTCGCCGGGCGCTGGGACGGGCTCGACATCCTCGTCCTGAACGCGGCGATGCTCGGTTCGCTCAGCCCGGTGCCGGCAATCGACGCCAGGGAGTTCGCGCGGCTCGTCACGCTCAACATTTCCGCCCAGCAGGCGCTGATCGCCGCGTTCGATCCAATGCTGCGCGCCAGTACCCGCGCCCGCGTCCTCGCGCTGACCTCCAGCGTCGCCCGGACGCCGCGCGCTTATTGGGGCGCCTATGCCGCATCGAAGGCTGCCCTTGAGGCGCTGATGCTGGCCTATGCCGAGGAGATGCGCGCGATCGGCAATATCCGGGCCGGCCTCGTCGATCCCGGCGCCACCGCGACCGCGATGCGCGCGCTCGCCTATCCTGGCGAGGATCCCGCCCAGCTCCGTCAACCCGAGGAGGTCGCCAAGGCCATGGTCGAGCTGCTCCGCGACGATTTCGAGACCGGCGCCCGCATCTCGGTCAAGGCCCTCGCCGAAAAGGCTGTCGCCAGCGCCTGAATCACGACGCCGGAAAATCCCGATATTCGGCGCCCCCACGTCTCAGGTGGACGTCACTCCGCGCCGGAGCATGTGGCCGGGCCGGACGCTGCAGCCGTGGTTTTTTGCCGGGCCGCGCCCATTTCCTCCGCCCGATCCATAAACATACATTGACTGTATATCTTTAAAGGCAGACACGGGGTGCTGTCCGTCACGCTCCCGGATGGTCGGGGTGCCGTGGCGGTTCGTATAGCGATCGGGCCCGCCGGGAGGCAGCCCGATCTCTCGGCCCCGCCCCGTGCCGCAAGGCCGCCGGAGTCGCGGGCAGACGTGCCGGTTTGGCACAGGGAACCGAGGAACGAACCGTGGTCGCAATCCACAGGGGCGAGGGGGATGCCGGTTCGACCGGGCGCCTCCCGGTCGGCTGTCTTGCGGGCGCGTTGTCCGACGCCGGCCGCGTGCGTGGCGGCGAGCGGTTGCCTCTCTCCTGTCCAGATCCTCTTTTCATACAAGGACATAATTGATGAGCAGATTTTTAGGAACCGCCTGTATCATCGCGCTGACCGCCACCCTCGCGGGCTGCGGCGGCCAGAAAACGCAGGATCAGACCAGTAACAGGACGACCGAGGCATCCGCCCCGGCCAGCGAGCCGGCGGAAAACGCCGCCGCCAACGTCAGCGAAGCCGCCACCAACCTCACGGCCACCGCATCGGCGGCGGGCGCGGCGGTCGCCGCTCCCCCCGAATTCGCGCCGTGCAAGGCGTGCCACTCGGCGACGCCCGGCCAGAACGGCATCGGCCCATCGCTCGCCGGCGTATTCGGCACCAAGGCCGCCGAGGTCGCCAATTACAATTTCAGCGACGCGATGAAGTCTTCGGGGCTGACCTGGGACGAAGCCACGCTGGACCGCTACCTGACCTCGCCGCGGCAGGTCGTTCCCGGCACCAAGATGACGTTCCCCGGCATCAAGGACGCGGCCAAGCGCACCGCCGTCATCGCCTATCTCAAGGCCATCAAATAGAGCATTTCCAAGTCGGGCGGAATCGCCCGACGCCCCGGAAAGAGCATCATCCGTTTCGATCGGAACGGATGATGCCTCGGGCGACGCGCCACTGGAGCCATGGAAGGAAGTGCCGCTCCACCCGGCGGCTGCCGGGATACGACAGCCGGCGGGCCGGTCGGTCAGATCTCGTGGGGCTGCTGCTTGTCGACTTGCCAGGTCTGGCCCTTCGCGATCAGCGCCTGAAGGTCGCCCTTGCGGCCGTTGGCGACTTCGGCATTCTGGGCGACGACCGCGCTGTCATAGGTCGGGCGCGGATCGTTGTAGAGGACGCCCAGCGCCATCGGCTGGCCGCGCTCCGGGCTGAGGTCGATCAGCATCCGGGTCAGGCCTGGGTTGGTCTGATCGTGGCGGATCACCCCGGCCGCCTCCCAGGCGCCATCGACGACGTCAACGACATGCAGCCGCAGGTCGGTGCGATCGAGCGCGAGCCCCTTGGTGCCGTTCGCGAACAGCATCGGCTCGCCATGTTCGAGCCAGAGCTGATGTTCTGGCCCGGTCTTGCGATCGGTGAAACCGGCAAACACGTCGTCATTATAGACGATGCAGTTCTGGAAAATCTCGACGAAGCTCGCGCCCCGGTGGTCGTAGGCCGCCTTGAGCACGTCGGGCAGCTTTTTGTGGGTGTCGATGCCGCGCGCGATGAAGCGCGCGCCCGACCCTTGCGCGAAGGCGCACGGGCTCGCCGGCCGGTCGACCGAGCCGAACGGCGTCGAGGGCGAACGCGTGCCGGCACGGCTGGTCGGCGAATATTGGCCTTTGGTGAGGCCGTATATCTCGTTGTTGAACAACAGGATCTGGCAATCGAGATTGCGCCGCAGGACATGCATCGTGTGATTGCCGCCGATCGACAGCGCATCGCCGTCGCCGGTGATGATCCACACGTCGAGCGCGGGGTTGGCGAGCTTTACGCCGGTCGCGATCGTCGGCGCGCGGCCGTGGATCGTGTGGAAACCATAGGTCTCCATATAATAAGGGAAGCGCGAGGAGCAGCCGATCCCCGAGACGAAAACGGTGTTTTCCGGCCGCGCGCCGACATTGACGAGGGTGCGCTGCACCGCCTTCAGGATCGCATAGTCGCCGCATCCCGGGCACCAGCGGACCTCCTGATCGCTCTCCCAATCCTTGATCGTGGTGGTGACGGTGGTCATTTCGTTCATGCCAGTGCCTCCTCGATGGCGGCTTCGATCTCGGCGATGCGGAACGGCTGGCCCGAGACCTTGCTGAGCGAGCGCGCATCGACCAGAAACTGATCGCGCAGCACCGTCTTCAGCTGCCCACCGTTCATTTCTGGAACGAGAATCTGCTCATAACCCTTTAATAACGCGCCGAGATTGCGCGGCAGCGGCCAGATGTGGCGGATATGGATCTGGGCGACGTCGAGCCCGCGCTCGCGCGCCCGGCGCACCGCCTGCCGGATCGGGCCGTAGGTCGAGCCCCAGCCGACGACGACCAACCGGCCGCTGGCCTCGCCCTGCTCGACCGCCTGCTCGGGAATATGGTCGGCGATCCCGTCGATCTTCGCCTTGCGGAACGCGGTCATCGCCTGATGATTGGCGGGCGAATAATCAATATTGCCGGTCTTATCGCGCTTCTCGATGCCGCCGATGCGGTGGAGCAGGCCGGGCGTACCGGGCCTGACCCACGGCCGCGCCAGCTTCTCGTCACGGCCATAGGGCTCGAACCCGCTCTCGGGCGCGCTCGTCAGGAAGTGCGCCGGGAACGGCGGATAGCTCGCGATGTCGGGCACCTTCCAGGGCTCGGCCGCGTTGGCGATGTAGCCGTCGGTCAGCAGGATCACCGGCGTCATGAACTGGGTGGCGAGCCGCACCGCCTCGATCGCGCACTCGAAGGCGTCGGCCGGCGAGCGCGCCGCGATCACCGCGAGCGGGGCGTCGCCATTGCGGCCGTAAACCGCCTGATAGAGGTCGGACTGCTCGGTCTTGGTCGGCAGGCCGGTGGACGGGCCGCCGCGCTGCGAATTGACGAGGACCAGCGGCAGTTCGGTCATGATCGCGAGGCCGAGCGCCTCGGTCTTGAGCGCGACGCCGGGGCCGGACGACGAGGTGACGCCGAGGCTGCCCGCATAGGACGCCCCGATCGCCGAACCGATCGCCGCGATCTCGTCCTCGGCCTGGAAGGTGGTGACGCCATATTCCTTGAGCCGGGCAAGGTGGTGGAGAATCGCCGAGGCGGGCGTGATCGGATAGCCGCCGAA
>Ga0182740_1001709_pt1 | contig 14321 bp, 5 predicted proteins | sample eDN5th37CKraftBY_FD_128872 | JGI IMG/M metagenome (GOLD analysis project Ga0182740, IMG submission 128872) | Enriched backyard soil microbial communities from Emeryville, California, USA - eDNA 5th pass 37_C Kraft BY (version 2) (version 2) | ecosystem: Environmental > Terrestrial > Soil >...
CCCGCGCGGGCACGCACCCCGCCGACCGGTGGGACTGGTGGGCCGCCGCGGTGCAGCTCGTCGGAACGGTGTGCTTCAACGTGAGCACGGTCGCCGCCCTGGTCGCGTCCGTCGCCGACCCGGACCGGCTCGGGGCGGGATGGAAGCCCGACGCGTACGGCTCGGTCGCGTTCCTCGTCTCGTCGGCGTGCGCGATCGTCGCGACCCGCGACCGCGGGCACCTGTGGGACCTGGACGCGCGGACCTGGCACGGCACCTGGCTCAACGCCGTCGGCTCCGTGGCGTTCGCCACCTCCGCCGTCGGGGCGTACGTGGAGCCCGCCACGGGCACCTACCTCAGCGCGTGGTGGGACCAGGCGGGGACGCTCGCCGGGGCGGTCTGCTTCCTCGTCGCCGCGCTGCTGTCGCGGCGCACGGTCTGACCCGGGAGCGGCCCGGAAGGGTCCGGGAACGACGAAGGCCGCCGCACCAGGTGCGGCGGCCTTCGGCCTTCGGTGGAGCTAGGGGGATTCGAACCCCCGACCTTCTCCAGGAGGCTCGGGCCCGACTCCAGCCGACCGAGGCGCGTGTGGTCTTGTTCTGTTCATGACTCGTGGAGCCGCTGGGACGTTGGAATCTCGCGGATCCGTAGCCCGATTCTGCCATCCTCAGACGGGGCAGGACCAGGGGCAACCGTGCCCGCGCATGTACCGCCGGAGCGCGGCAATCGCGTGGCACGAGCCCCAATCCGTGGCACGACGCGTGGCACGATTCGAACCGCAAGAGAGGCGGGAACACCTACCCACCGCACCGCCCGGTTCTGGGCCCATCGCAGATGTGGGCATAGGAGCGGCCCAGAACTTCCAGCCTTCCGGAGCGACCGGGCGATGTCGTGGGCGGGATCGCCGAGCCCAAGGCGGAGCCGAATTCATGTCCGAGCCGCCAGTTGATCCCTACGCTGGGGGCCACTTCTAGTCGCGGGTGGTTGAAGCAGTCCAGGAGGCCGGTCGCCAGCTTCGTCAGCGTCCGGCCGAGCGGCATGACCTTGAGCCGGCGCCGAGAGAACATCGTGGTCGTGATCGTTCCGATTCAGGTACTCCGACTCGTGACCATCGACGCCAAGAGTCGCCAGCCCGCCGGAAAGGCCGTTGACACGCTCCGCACGGACGCCACGGTCGTCACCCTCGGCGGCGCAGCCGAACCGGTTGCCGTCCGACAACCGCCTCCATCAATGGCAGCACCAGAGCAGGTCCGGCGACCGCCCCACCTTTCATCTCCCGCGCGGGACACCCCCGCCGGGCCCCCGACGTTCACGCCGACGCCTGAGCGTCACGCTCAGCATCCCAGCAGTCCCGCGGACCTCTGGGATCACAAAGATCCCCGGCCAAGCCACCCAGTACTCAAGCAGAACCCAAGCTGCAAGGATCAGGGACGACAGGGCAACAAGGTGCACTACGCCAGATAGCAATTCTTGGTGTGACGCGCCGAGAATTCCGCCGAGAATAAGGAGAAGACACCAGGAAATCATGATCATATTTGCAGGAATAAGAATGCGGAGGGCCGAACGCGCCTTCTCTTGGTCACCGCTCGTTCTGCGCTCGGCGTAAATTGCAGGACTAAGTTCTGCGCCTTTGTCCGCCATACGCCGGAGGAACTGGACGAAAGTGCGCCCGACAACGGCCAGCAACAGGATACCGACGACAAACGAGAAGCCTCTGAATCCCCAACTTTCAAGAAGTCTGCTGTATAGCACAGAAAATTCCCGTCCACCCCTAGCGCGTCAATTCTCGGCAATTGCGAAGATTGCCACTTGAGCAAAGTATATCCACTGCGGCGCAACCCGCGGGGCGCCCTCGACGCGAGAACCACGTATGGCCATTATTTCGACCGCATACTCCGACCGAAATCCACCGGTTGCGATCCGCGATCTGGGATCGTAAGAGGTTATATCGATGCTCGCTTAACCACCCACGACCCGTCGTTCTGAGCGGCCTCATAGAAGGTGGCGATCTCCTCGATTATCGGCCTCAGATCCCGAGCGAAGCTCTCAGGCGCAGGGGGATCGAACTGAGAAAGCAAGCTAGACATATTTCCTTCGATCAGTTCGTCAATTGGCTGTCGATTTAGATACGAGGACGCTCGAACCACATCTTCATGGTCCATGACGAGCATGATACTCGTCGGCTCGTCGAGCTCGACGAACTCTCCTCCGAGAAAGACCAATCCACCATCGCCTTCAGTGGCCAACGGGTCACCAGCAACCAGCGTGTTGACGTCGCGCCATACCTCCGAAAGGCGACACACGCGCGTGCCGCCGGGCGACACTTGCCACTCGTCAGTCAGATGTCTCAAGAGATCGTTGCCGCGTACAGCCAATTGCGGGTCAACCGCAAAAAGCCAGAACCGAGGAGGCATTTGACCGTCCCTTCATTCCTGCTTGGGAACCGGGCCCGCTCCGATTCACCCTGTGGCAGGTGTCGTGAGAATCGAACCAATTATAGCGAGTGCCCCGAGCACGGCCACACCAACGCCAGTAGCGACCGATTCGACATCAACCTCAGGAAGTTCGAGCCGAACAGGCTCATGCTGCGGCTCTGCGCGCGGCGCATCCTTCATCGTGTAAGCAATGACTGACGGAGAGTAGCGCGACGGCCGCGAGGCGACTATCTCATTTGGCTTCCAGAAGTTCACACCCTCGCTGCTCGGGAACGAGAAGCCAGCACGCGCTGTCAGGCCGCTGTTCGTGGCATCCAATTGCTTTTGAAGCGCAAGAACCTTGTCGCGGACCTCGGCAGCCCCGCTCATCTCCGCTCGGCCGCCAGCATACTTTGCGTCCCAGACATATACCGAGTCGTCGGTCCAGTAAAGCAGATCGGCGTATCCCACTTGAAGGCCCGGGTTGGCACTCGAGCCGCCGTAGATCCGATTCTTCGGATTGCGGAGCCCGCGCGACGCAGACATGTCGGTCGTCACATACCCGCCCCCCATCGGCTGAGCCGCGGAAAGGTACGCGGACACCTGCATGATAGCCGTGTCATGCGCCGGGCTGTACCGGTCAAAGTAGCAGGCCGCGCAATCGCCAGATCCGAACAGCCTCGTATCGGTCCGCCCGCAGGAATCGCAGTCGCCGTACCCGAACCAAGTGTGACCATCGAGCTCGATCCCGCTGATCGGGTTGCCGGCGGTAAAGGCGTATCGGTTGCCGGTGTACGGGTCGGTGCCGAGGCCCATGTCCGCGAGGGCGCCGTTGTACATATCCCGTGTCGTGAATCGGTTGAGGCCGGGGTCGTAGTCGCGGAACCCCATGTCGTAGGTGCCCGACCCGGCGTTGAGGCGCTTGGAGTTGTACCGGTACGCGTTGAAGGGCTCCGCGTCCGTGGGGTCGCCGGCCTCGGGCTTGTCGATCCCGGTGAACTCCGACGTGTCGTCCGACCCGTAGGCGGTGTACCCGTAGGTCGCGGTCGTGTTGCCCGTCTCGTCGGTCAGGGTCTCGACGTCGGTGTGGGCGTTGTACCCGTAGTACGCCGTCTCCCCCGCCTCGATGCCGTTCTCTGCGTCGGCCTGGTGGGAGATCTGCGACAGCCGCCCACCCCACGGGGAGTACTGGTACGACTTCGACAGCTCGCCCGCGACCTCTTCCGTGAGGACCTCGGTCGACAGACCCAGGTAGGTGTAGTCGGTCGTCTTGCCACCCGAGGTGGACGAGGTGGTGCGGTCCAGCGGGTCGAACTTGTACGTCGTGGCGACCAGGGCGCCGGTGTCGTCCATCTTCTCGGACTTCACCACGTGGTCGAACCCGTCATACGTGTTCCGCGAGATCACCGTTCCCGCCGCCGTGACCGACTGCTGCCGGCCGAACGGGTCGTACGTGTAGTTCGCGGTCTGCCCGCCGGTGGTGGCGGTCTGGAGCCGGTTGCGGTCGTACGCGAACGTCGTCGTGGTCGGCGTGCCCGCCTTGGTCATCGTCTGAGAGATGACGTTCGCGTTCGCGTCGTGCACGTACACCTCTTCCGAGGCCCCGTTCCCGGTCTTGACCTTCTTCGCGAGCCGGTCGACCGGGTCGTAGGTGTACGTCGTCGTGGAGTCCAGGTACGCGCCGTGGTCGTCCGCGTTCATCTTCGACGCGACATCCGTGGCCTGGTTGCCGTTCGCGTCGTACGTGTACGCGTGCGATGCGACCAGCGTGCTGCCGTCCTTCTTCAGCTCCTTGGTGGACTTCAGCGCCCCGTCGAGGAAGTACGTGTACGAGGTCACGTTCCCGTTCGGCTTCGTCTCGGTCGCCCTCTGCGACCGGGCCGTGTACCCGTACGTCGTCGTCTTCACCGACCCCGGCGTCTCGCCGGTCGTGTCGGTCACGCCGACCGTTTTGAGCAGCTCGCGCGTGTCGTAGGTGTACTCGCTGACCTGGTCCGGGTGCGTGACCTTCGTCGGCTGCCCGTTCACGTCGTACGCGTACGACGTGGTCGTCTTCGCCGTCCCGGCCAGGTTCTCCGTCACCGACGACACCTGGTTCAGCTGGTCGTAGGCCACCTTGTACGCATCGATCCCCGCACCCGAGGACGCGTCGTCGATCGTGGTGAGGTTGCCGTTCACGTCGTATCCGTAGGTGAACGTCTTCTGCTCGGTGTCCGTGTCGGCACTGTTGTCGCGCACCAGCTTCACCGCGTCCGCGACCACCACTCCGGTGGCCGACGGCACCAGCGACAGCGACGTCGTCTCGTTCTTGTCGAGCTCATACGACCCGACCTTCTTCCACGCCCCCGCCCCGGCGGACTGGTCCACCGTGACCTTCGGCTCCACGACCTGCGCACCGTCGCTGCCCGCGACGGCCTCCGGGTCGCCGTGCGTGAGGGTGAACGAGGCGTCCTTCGCCGCCCCCGTCACGTTCGGGTACGCGACGTACAGGTCGTACGTCCCGTTCGCGGGCACGTCCAGGCTCCACGTGAACGCGTCCGTGCCCGGCGTCGCCGTGGCAGCGTGCGTGCGGTGGTCGATGCCCTGCTGACCGCTCAGGTCACCGGTCGCCCACGTGCCCTTGACCGTCGTCGACTGGCGGTCGGAGTTGTCCGCGAGGACCTCGTTCGACCCCACCGGGACGCCGTCGTCCGCCATCGTGCGCAGCTTCCCGTCCGGGAAGTACGACCACGTCATCGTGCGGTTCGCCGAACCCCCCGCCGACGTCAGCGTGCGCGCCGTCTGCTGACCCAGCTCGTCGTAGTCGTACGTCGTCGCGATCCCGTGCGGGTCCTTCGACGACTTCACCCACCCGTTCGCGAAGTACTCGAACGTGGTCGTGTTCCGCTTCGTCTGCCCGTCCGAGGGCGGCATCGACGTGGCCTTCACCCGCCCGACGGCGTCGTACGTCGTCTCCGTGAAGACGTCCGCCTTGTTGTACCGGGTGTCGGCCGGGTCGTACGGCTGGAACTGCTTGACCGGCCGGTTCAGCTCGTCGTACTCGGTCCGCAGCGCGAAGTCGTCCGCCGCCCCGGTGTCCACACCCCGCGGTGTGATGACCCGCGTGGTGTTGCCGACCTCGTCGTACTCGTACCGCGTGGTGCGGTACACGATCGCGTCACCGGTGCCGGAGTGCGGCACCTTGACCTCGACCTGCGCCCCACGCGCGTCGTACTTCGTGGTCGTGACGTTGCCGTCCGCGTCGGTCGCCGACGTGACCAGCGAGTCCGCGTCATACCCCGTACGCGTGACATTGCCGTCGGCGTCCGTGGCCGTGATCGGGCGGTGGTTCAGGTCGTACCCGGTGCGCGAGGTGAAGTCCGTGGTCGACGTCGAGGCGACCTTCTTCGGGTCCCGCACCTCGATGGTGTTGCCGACCTTGTCGTAGTCGTACTCGATCCGGTCCCCGGCCGCGTTCGTCACCGCGGTCAGCTGATAGACGTCGTCGTAGGTATACGTCGTGGTGTAGTCGTCCGCCACGGTGGTGGTGGCCACACCCTTCGGCTCGGTCACCGACGTCAGGTTCCCGACCGTGTCGTACGCATACGTCGTGGCCCGCTCGCCGGAGGTGTCCGTGTCCATCGGCGCCGTGGTCTTGGTGACCTGGTCCGCCTTGTCGTAGGCCGCGGTGCTGACCGCGCCGTTTGGCGCCGTCGACGTGGTGACGTTGTCGTTCGCGTCGTACACCGGCGCGGGCGTCGTGATCGTCACCGCGCTCGTCCCGGTGCCCGACTTGAGGGTGGCGGACTCCAGCGGGCGCCCGAACACGTCGTAGGCCTGCGTGGTCCACCCGCCCGCGGCGTCCGTGACCTTCAGGACCTGGCCGCGTACGTCGTAGGAGCTGGTCGTGACCTTGCTCAGCGCGTCCGTGATCTTCTCGGGATACCCCGTCGCGGTGAAGCTCGAGTAGGTCGTGGCGTTGCCGTTCGCGTCCGTCGCGGTCTTGAGCTGCCCGTACGCGTCGTACGTGTACGTGGTCGTGTAGTCGCCCGCGGTCGACGTCGCCAGACCGAGGCCGTCCGTCACCGAGGTGAGGTTGCCGAACGCGTCGTACCCGAACTGGTTCACCCGCCCCGCCGGCGAGGTGGTGCGGAACAGGTCCGCCGCGTACCCGTCGGCGCGGGTGGCGTACTCGTACACCGCCGCGCCCTTCGGCGCCTGCGCCGCGGTCATCCCGCGCACGCACTCCGTCGCGGCCGGCGCGCCCCCGTTCGCCTTGTTCTGCTCGGCGTCGCGCTGCCAGATCGGGTACCCGGTCTTCGGGTCGTAGCAGTACGCCGTGACCGCGCCGTTCGCCTCGGTCAGGGTGCGCACGTTGTTGTCCGAGTCCCAGGTCAGCGCGACCTTCTCGGCCTTCGCGTTCGTCACGGACACCGCACGGCCGCGCGCGTCCGAGGTGTAGGACGTGACCTTGCCCTTGTCGTCGGTGACCGTCGCGTCCCGCAGCGTGTCGTCGGCGGCGTTCGGTGCGTACGCGAACGTGGTGTCGCCGCCGAGGCGGTCGGTGATCATCTGGGCCTTCCAGTGGTCGGCCTGGTCGTCGCCCTCCGACGGCGCGAAGTAGTCCATCGCGGTCGCGTTGCCGCGTGGGTCGGTGATCTTGACCAGCTTGACGTTCTTGTTGCCCTGCGTGGCGTCGTAGGTGAAGCCGAACGTCTTGGCCTTGCCGAAGCCGGCGCCGTCGACGAGCTGACCCAGCAGGCCCTGCTCTGTGTAGTACAGCTCGATCCGGCGGCCGGAGACGTCGGTGATCGACTTGACGTGGTCGTAGATCTTCGAGTTCGACAGCTTGCCGGTGGCCGAGACGACGGCGCCCGAGGCGTCGACGTACTTGTACCCGGACTGCCCCTTCTCCCAGTACTCCACGCTCAGCGCCTGCCGACCCGCGGGGTCGGTGACGTAGGTGAGGAACTTCGTCGGCTTGTTGTTCGACTGCCGCTCCGCGTACGTGAACGTCTGCGTGTTGCCGTTCTTGTCCACCGTGGACGTCAGGTACCCGTCGCAGTCGAACAGGAACCGCGTGCCGTCCGGGCGCAGCATCGTCCACGCGTCGGTGAGCTCGTCCGTGCCCTTGCCCGGCGTGCAGTCCAGGCCGGGCTTGGCGGACAGCTTGTAGTTCACTCCCGCGGGCGCGACCCACTCCCCCGTGGCCTCGTCCAGGCGGAACACGTGTGTGGTGCCGTCACCGTCGGGCAGGAACACCTCGGTCGGGTGCGGGTTGGGGTGGAAGTCCAGCGGCGCCCCGAGGCGGATGGGGCCGGCCAGCTGCGCCGACCACCCGTACCCGGTCACGGTGTCGGAGGTGTCCATCGAGTTGTACGCGAACCGCGCGAACGACGTCAGCCCGCGCCCCGGGTTCGTGAACGCGTCGTAGGACCACACCGCGTTCCCGGACGCGACGTTCGTCATCACCGACGACCCCGCACCGGTGTTCTTGCCCGCGTAGGTGTAGAACGACTCCAGGCCCAGCTCGTCGGACGTCGGGTCCTCGACCGCGACGTTCTGCTTCAGGCCGCCAGAGGGCAGCCCCGGCGCCGGGGTCGAGGTCCCCGTCGCGACGACCTGCCAGCTCAGGGTCGCGTCGTTGCGCTTGTTCCCCTCCGTGACCGGCGGCGGCGTCACCTGCGCGGTAATCGTGTGCGACTCACCCGGCGACATGTCCTGCGGCAGCGCCGCGGTGGTCGCCTTCGCGCCGGTCACCGCCGAACCGTCCGGCAGCGTCCACGTCGCACGCAGCTGCTGGCCCGCGGCCGTCCACGTGCTCGTCGTCGTGTTCGTCACCGTGACGTCCGCGCTGTAGGACGCGCCGGTGTCCATCCGCGACGGCGTCTGCGGCGCGTAGAACGTGCCCTCCGGCGTCGTGTCCAGGTACGTGATCGCCAGGCGCGGGCCGGACCGCTCGAGGCCGCCCTTGGACTCCAGCTCCCGCGAGGCGAACAGGGTGTGCTCCTGCGCGAGGGTCTCGTTCGCCATCTTCAGCATCACGCCGCGATAGGCGGTCGGGTCGTCGGCCCACTTCTGCACCAGGGACTTCACGTCCCAGCCCACCCGCTCCGAACCGTCCGGGAAGTCGGAGTTGGTGCCCAGCACGGTCGTGCCGAAGTCGCCGCCCGCCTTCGTCCACGTCGCCCCGGTCTTCGGGACGTTCCACGTCGCGGTGGTCTCGTCGAAGTCGGTCGTCAGCTGACGCGCCTCGTACACGCCACCGGCCGTGGTGATCTCCGAGACCGTCTTCCACATCCGCAGCGCAGCGTCCGTGATCCGCGCGCCGGCCGGGATCCCCCAGTCGTCGAACTCAGCGACCATCCGCACGTCGCCGTAGTACGACGAGTCGTTGCCGACCATGTCCCAGCTCTGCGGGCCCGCGTCCTGGATCACGTTGAGGTTCGTCGTCGGCTTGCCCGACGACAGCGACGTGTCACCGGTGGCGACCACGACCTTCGTCGTGTGGCCCGCCTTCGGCAGCCGGGCCAGCTGCGTGCTGGACGGCACCACCGTGCCGTCCTTCGTCTTCACCGCGACCTGGTAGTAGTACGCCCGGCCCAGCGGGTCCTCGCTGTCCGCGGGCGTCGGAACCGCGGTCGTGTCCGTGAACGTCGTCGACCCCGGCGCGACCGGCGACACCAGCGTCGCCGCCGACGGCGTGAACGTCTGGTAGATGCTGCGGTGCACCTGGTACTCCACCAGGTCGTCCGCCGTCGACGTCGACGGGTCCGCGTACGCCGACCACGCCAGCTCAGCACCCGTCGCGTGAATCGTCTCCGGGATGTCCAGCACCACGCCCGGGCGCCCGTACGTCAGCACCAGCTTCGGCCGGTTACGCGTCTCCCCGCCGTAGGTGTACTCGCTCGCGTCGTACCGCGGCCCGCCCAGCGGACCGTTCGCGGACTCGTCCGCCGCCTTCAGCACGAAGCCGTAGTTCGGGAACTCGCCGTCCAGCCAGCCCTGCACCGTGTCCGTCACGTCGTAGGAGTGCCACTTCTGCAGCTCACCGGACGGCTTGACCACCGTGGAGCCCTTGGTGAAGCGCACGGCGTCCGCGATCACGGAGGTCGACGTCGTCGAGGGCGTGTCCTTGACCACCACCGTGCCCGTCGTCCCCGCCTTGAACGGGTGCGCGCCGAGCGTGGTCCACACCCCGCCGGTGCCACGCGTCTGGTCCACCGAGTACGTCTTGGAACCGCCCGAGTACGCCACCGTGTACGGCACGTTCGTCAGCCGGTCGTTCGCGGGCACGTGATGCACGTCCACCCGCCACGTCCCCGCGGCCGGCAGCGTGGGACGCCACGTGTACGCGTCGCCCGCAGGCGTCCCGGTCGCGAACTGGTAGTCCCCACCGACCGCGTACTTCGTCAGGTCCGCGTTGCCCGACGCCGGCCACGACCCCGTCGCCGCCGTGCCCGCGTCCCCGTTGTCCAGCACGATCTGCGTTCCCGAGAGCTCACCGACCAGGCTCTTCGAGGAGTTCCACGTCGCCGACAGCGAGTCCCACGCCGCCGTCGCACGGTGCGCCTCGAGCGCCACGTCCGTGGTGTAGCTGGTGTGCGTCTGGGAGTAGTACATCTGCAGCGCGGCCGACGTCAGCTGCGTGCCGGCGGGCACCTGCGGCAGCGGGAACGTCACCAGCCCGCGCACCACACCGCCGCCATCGGTCCGACCGACCGACAGCCGCTCCGACGTGCCGTAGTTCGTGTCCGGGTTCAGCGAGTGGACGAACGTGTCCTTGCTGGTCGTCGGCGTCGGAGCGACGATGATCGTCGGGTCCACCGTCACCGGGAAGACCCTCTCCTTCGCCGCCAGCCACTTCGCGTCCGGGGTGACCGTGAGCGACCACGCCCCGTCCTCGGCCTCCACGAGGTCGTAGGACACGTCCGTCGAGACCGCGCGCCCCTGGTCGTCCGCCGGGGCCACCTTGCCGCCCTCGCTCGACTCACCCTTGGCCGAGTCGAACATCACGCCCGCCGGCATCGTCAGCACCGGGTCGGCACCCTCGCCGTAGAACCCGATCGACCCGTCGTCCTCCACCTGCGGGACCAGGCCGTCCAGGCCGTCCAGCGTGAACTCGAAGCTCACCGGGTCCGTCGGAGCCTCGTCCAGGACGATCGACTCCTTTACCTGGCCCGGCTCCGCGTCGTACACCAGGTCCCCGCCGACCAACGCCTCGACGTCCGCATAGGTCACGCGAGACCCGTCGACCTCCGGCTTCAGCTCGGCGTCCTCGGTCGAGGCCAGCCCCAGGGTCACCCCGTTGCCGCCGTCGGCCTCGACGCGCAGCAACGACTCCGGCGACGTCCCGAAGAACGACTTGGCCACGTTGCGCCGGTTCAACGCCGCCCACCCCTTGCCGCGCGCCTTCGACCCCTTCGCCGTCGGCTCGACCGTGGTGTCGATCTCCTCGAACGACCCGTCCGCCGCCTCGAACGCGACCGGCTCCGCCGACACCTCGACCTGCACCTGGCCGTTGCTCATCAGGAACGACCGCGAGTTCGTGGTGCGGCGGTCCTTCAGCTCCCGCACGCGCTCCGCCTTCGGTGCCACCTCGCCCTTCGGCAGGTGCTCACGGCTCGGCACGCCCTCCGACGACGCCGGAGCCTTGGCCGGCTCCTTCTCGCCGCCACCGAGCAGCCGCCCCCAGAAGCCGACGTCGCCGGACTCCTGCGCGTGCTCCTCGCCCGGCGAGGTCGCATCCGGCTTGCCCGCAGCGAGAGCGGAGCCTGGTCCACCCACCACGATCGTCGTGACCAACGACGCGCTCAGCCCGGAGGCGACCAGCGTCCGCATGAGGTGACGACGACGAACCGATGAACTCACGTAGCACTCCCGGGCTCGGGCGTCCGCCACCGTGCGGCGCTCCGGATCTGAACTTGTCGCCCAGGTCGCTCGCATAGCACGCGCCGATCAGGGCGCGCTGAACGTAGCGGGTGAAATCCGGACCCGTCTAACGATCTTCAGAAAACCCGAAAGCCCCAGAGAGCGCTTCCACCCCACCGTTGACGTCCGCAACCGTCGCATGTAACTTCACGCCGCCAGGCAGTGCGGCTCCAGGGAGGCTTCAGTGGTGTCACTCGCTCAGCTCAGGACCTTCCAGGCCGTCGTCGAGCACAGGTCGATGACGCGCGCCGCGCGCGCCCTCGGCATCGCCGTGAGCTCCGTCAGCACCCAGGTGCGCACCCTCACCGACGACCTCGGCGTCCCACTCCTGCGCCGCACCGATGACGGTGGCTACGACGCCACCGACGCAGGCCGAACGGTCCTCAAGTCCTGCGTCATCGTCCTTCGCGAGGTCGAGCGCATGCAGAGCGCCGGGACAGCACCAACACCACGGACACACCGCTCCCCGCGGACCCCCACCCAGCAACGGGCACGCCACAGCACGGCAGCCTGAGCCGGAAGCCCTCGCCGGGGTAGGGCATCGCCTTGTGGTGTTATTCCTGTGGCCTTGGACGCCACGCCATCGCGCGGACCCTCGAACCGCCCCCAGAGGCGAGGTTGCGCCCCGTCTGTTGCCCCCGGATCACGGCGACGTGGGCAGCCCCGTCTATGGTCTGCTCCGTCCATTCAGCGACGCCCACGACGACGAGGAGCTCATGGTTATCGACGAGTTTGCGACCTGGCGGCCCCTCGCGGCGTACGCGAAGCAGTACTTGCTCGAGCCGAGCGGGTTCAGCGGATGGGTCGGCGTGCACGGCGGGCACGGCGCCTCCGGAGTCAGATTCCCACAGCCGCCCTTCGTCCCCGGGCGAGCGATGCAGCACGAGGACTACGCCGAGCAGGATGCCCCGTTCGAGACGGTACGCGAGGCACTGCGGGCCGACGGCCTGACAGGAGTCGACTTCAGGGTGGATTACCGCATGGACGGTGCCGTCACGGTTCGCGCGGTGCTTGCCGGGCAGGAGCGCACCGAGGCGCTCGGGCACCTCACGCTCGTCGAGGGCGCGATGCCGGAGCCGTACCGGCGCCGGCCCGCACCGCCGGCTCCCAGACACCCCTGCGGCCCCGTCGACCTGGCGGCGCTCGAGGGGATCCTGCGTGCCCTGTGGCCGAACGAGAGCGGGATGTCGGACGCCGAGCTCGGCGCGTACGAGGCGGCGTCGGGCCTGACGTTGCCGCCCGAGGCCCGCGTCCTGTACCGCGTGACGCGCGGGCGCCAGCAGTACGCGGACTACGCGGACTTCGACTGGAACGTACCCGTCCCGTTCGACGTATGGGCCCTCGATGAGCCCTGGCGCGCCGAGCCGCGTACCCGTTACCACGGCTGGTCGACCCTGGCCCGTACTGCGGGCAACACGGCGTCGGACGACGCGATCCAGGCCCTGTCGCAGCCGCCCGAATGGTTCGTGCTGGGGAACGCGGACACCTTGACGATCGCCCTCGACATGGTCCCCGGACCGGCGGGCAAGGTCGGCCAGGTGATCGGCTGGAGCGACGAGACCCGCGGTGACCAACCCTTCGGCGCCCAGCTGCTCGCGGACTCGCTCCTCGCCTTCGTCCGGGGCGAGCGATACGAAGACGACGGAGAGATGACCGCCTGGACCGAGGACCTGCCGGAGTACGGCGCGGTGACAGTGGTCAACGGCCGCACCGTGGCGGACGTCGCCTCGCCCGAGCTCGAGGTCCTGTACGTCGTCATGAGGCCTGAGGACCCGGCGATCATCGCGGAAGCCACCGGACTGCCGCGGCTGCGTACGCTCGTCTCGATTCCCGGCTCGATCGCAGACCCCCTCGAGCTCGGAGCGCTCGACTCGCTGGAGTACCTGGAAACCGGGCCCGCCGAGTGGCGAGCCTTGCTCGATGCCGGCGCCGTGCCCCGCGGGCTTCTGGCGTGCGCCGTCACCACGGGATTCGGGAGCACGACGAATCCGCATGAGATCGCCGTGATCACGGATGAGCTGCGCGCGCTTTTCGGGCTCGAGCCATCCGAGCGGGCCGTCACCATCAGCGGGCGGCTCTAGCGAAAGCGTAGATGCGGCCTCTCCCGACTCATGTGGGCCAGGTGCGGCACGACGTGGTTCCCCAGGACCCGCTCGTACTCGTCGACGGTCTGCGGCAGCACCGGCGGGTTCGGCCACGCCGTGCGCGCCCGCATCTCGTTCACCCACTGCCGGCACGCCAGCCCCACCTTGGAGTCCGGACGCAGCTCCGCCGAACCCCGTGCCGCGCCCAGTCGTTCGACGGTCGCAGCCTGCACCGCCAGCCTCGCCTCGACCGCGGAGTCGCGCGTCCGCGACACCTGTGTGTCGTCGCCGTCGAGCAGGCGCACCCGCACCTTGGCGCGCCACTTGCTGCCGGTGCGACAGACGAAGATCTCCCCGTGCTCGCCGGGCTTGCGCCTTCTCGCCGACATCGCGATCACCACCCCGACCCGTCGCCGTCGTCGACGTCGTCGGCGGCGGCTCGGTTCCCAGGACGCTCCGACGCGTGGTCGGACAGCCAGGTCGCGATGTCGTTCTCGTCGAACAGCAGGTGCCGGCCGACCTTGTACGCCTTGGGCGCCATCCCGCGACGGCGCCAGGCGTGGACGACACGCGGCGTCGTGTGCAACTTCTCGCACAGCTCGTCGAGCGTCCACATCGGGGTATGGGACACGTTGGTCCCGGGATCGTTGGCTTCCATGCCCCGTAGGTGTGATCCGGTGTACCTCACCGCCGGATCGTCCTCGGGCGCAGCCTCCGAACCGCGCCCTTCGCGTGGCACAAGGCGTGGCATTTCCATGGTTCTCGCCCTTCGTCAGGGCGCCCCGGGGAAAGCAAGAGGGCCGCTGACCTGGTGGTCAGCGGCCCTCAGCCGGTGGAGCTAGGGGGATTCGAACCCCCGACCTTCTCATTGCGAACGAGACGCGCTACCAACTGCGCCATAGCCCCGAGAGCGGTGCCAACATTAGCACCCCG
>Ga0182740_1001710_pt1 | contig 14319 bp, 12 predicted proteins | sample eDN5th37CKraftBY_FD_128872 | JGI IMG/M metagenome (GOLD analysis project Ga0182740, IMG submission 128872) | Enriched backyard soil microbial communities from Emeryville, California, USA - eDNA 5th pass 37_C Kraft BY (version 2) (version 2) | ecosystem: Environmental > Terrestrial > Soil >...
CATCCGCCGCGCGCGCAGATCGAAGAGGCCGAAGGCCGTCTCTACTCGCTCGCCGAGCAGAACAAGTACGGCAAGGGATTCGAAACCTTCAAGTCGGCGCTCGCCACCGCCGTCGAAATGGCCAACAGCGCGTTCCAGCGTTCCGGCCATCTGTCCGGCGCCTCGACCGGCCTGTCCGACCTCGACAACAAACTCGGCGGCCTGCAGCGCTCCGACCTCATCATCCTCGCGGGCCGTCCCTCGATGGGTAAGACGGCGCTTGTCACGAACATCGCCTACAACGTCGCCAAGGCTTACAAGTCCGAGGTGCAGGCTGACGGAACGCACAAGGCGATCGACGGCGGCATCGTCGGCTTCTTCTCGCTCGAAATGTCCTCCGAGCAGCTCGCGACTCGTATTCTTGCCGAGCAGGCGGAGATCAGCTCGGAGAAGATCCGCCGCGGCATGATCGACGAGAACGAGTTCCGGAAGCTCTCGGAAGTCGCACAGGAAATGTCGCGCATCCCGCTCTACATCGACCAGACGGGCGGTATCACCATCGCACAGCTTTCCGCACGCGCGAGAAAGTTGAAGCGGCAGCACGGGCTCGATCTGCTCATCGTCGACTACCTCCAGCTTCTGGCCGGATCGAAATCGAGCAGCAGCGCCAACCGCGTGCAGGAAATCACCGAAATCACGACGGGCCTCAAAGCACTTGCCAAAGAACTGATGGTGCCGATCATTGCACTCTCGCAGCTGTCGCGTCAGGTCGAGCAGCGCGAAGACAAGCGGCCGCAGCTGTCCGACCTTCGCGAATCGGGCTCGATCGAGCAGGACGCCGACGTCGTGATGTTCGTCTTCCGCGAGGAATATTACGTCGAACGCCTGAAGCCCGCCGAAGGAACGCCCGAATTTGCCGATTGGATGACGAAGATGAGCCAGGTATCTGGCAAGGCAGAAGTTATCATCGGCAAACAGCGTCACGGTCCCGTCGGCACGGTCGAACTGGCATTCGAAGGCCAGTACACCCGCTTCGGCAATCTGGCCCGAGACTATATGGTGCCCGAGCGATAAGAGATCGGGTGGAAACCACGAAATGACGGTCAACACGCGCATGCCGGAAAGTCTTGCCAGCGCCACCGGCACGATCACGGTTGATCTCGCGCAAATCGTTGCGAACTGGCGCGCGCTTTCGATCAAGGTCGCGCCCGCCCGCTGCGCAGCGGTCGTGAAGGCGGACGCCTACGGCCTCGGCGCCGAGCGGGTCATCGGTGCGCTGGCGCGAGCAGGCTGCACCACGTTCTTCATCGCCACCCCAGGCGAGGCCGAACAGGCGCGCAAAATTGCGCCGGACGCCAGCATCTATGCGCTCGATGGTCTCGTCGGAAATTCCGCCGTGGCCTTCGACCGCCTCTCGGTCAAACCCGTGCTGTCAACGCTCGACGATGTCGTCGCCTGGTCGGCGCTGAGCCGAGCGCGGGGCCGCGAGTTGCCCGCAGCACTCCACATCGACACGGGTCTCAATCGTCTGGGACTGCCTGTCCGCGATGTTCGCCGTCTCGCGGCCGAACCCTCGATGATGCAAGGCGTGGCGGTGGATCTGATCATGAGCCACCTCGCCTCCGCAGATAATCCGCGCGACCCGAAAAATCGCGATCAGCTGCTGGCTTTCGAAACGCTGACAAACCTGTTCCCGGGCACACCGCGCAGCCTCGCAGCGTCAGACGGGTTGATGCTGGGCCACGCCTTCCACTTCGATCTCGTACGGCCGGGATATGCGCTCTACGGCGGCCAGGCCTCACAAAGCAATCCGGCGCCGGTGAAACCCGCAGTCACCGTCTCAGCGCGCATTCTTGCCGTCGCCGACGTGGTGCCTGGCGAAACGGTCGGGTACTCCGCAACATGGCGCGCCAAACGCCCGAGCCGTATCGCCACCATCGCCGCCGGTTATGCTGACGGCGTGCCGCGCAATGCGAGCGCCCCCGATGGCCGGCCAGGAGGACACGTTCTCATCAGCGGCCATCTCGCACCGATCGTCGGACGCGTCTCGATGGACCTCATCACCGTAGACGTTACGGATCTGCCCGAAGGCGCAGCGATGCCCGGCGAGTTCGCCAAGCTGATCGGCGAAGGCCTGACGATCGAGGACGCAGGCTTCGCGGCGGGCACGATCGGATATGAAATCCTGACGCGATTGGGGCACCGCTTCGCGCGCCTCTACCTGGACGACAATTCGTAACGCCATGGCAAAAGCCTCTCGATCGCTCTACGTCTGCCAATCCTGTGGAGCGACCTCATCGCGCTGGGCGGGTAAGTGCACCGCCTGCGGTGAATGGAACGCCATGGTCGAGGAGACCGACGCCGGTCCCCCGCCCGGTTCCGGTGTCACCCGCCAATCGAAGGGCCGCATCGTCAAGCTCGAGCCGCTGAAAGGCGAAGCCCAGGAAGCGCCGCGCTTCTCCAGCGGCATCGCCGAACTCGACCGCGTAACGGGTGGCGGCATCGTTCCCGGTTCCGCAATCCTCATCGGCGGCGAACCCGGTATCGGAAAATCGACGCTCCTTCTGCAGCTCGCCGCGCACGTTTCGCGAAGCGGCGGCCGCGCCGTCTATTTCTCCGGAGAAGAAGCCGTCGCCCAGGTCCGTCTGCGCGCCGCGCGGCTCGGGCTCGATAGCGCCCCTGTTGGCCTCGCATCCGAAACGAACCTTTCGAATATCTTGGCGACGCTCGGCGACGACCGTCCGCCGGATCTCATCATCATCGATTCGATCCAGACGCTGTGGGCCGATACGCTGGATGCAGCGCCCGGCACCGTCAGCCAGGTCCGTGCCGCCGCGCTGTCGCTCATCCGCTACGCCAAGATGGCAGGCTCCGCCCTGCTCCTCGTCGGCCATGTCACCAAAGACGGCCAGATCGCCGGACCGAAAGTCATCGAGCACATGGTCGACACCGTGTTGTACTTCGAAGGCGATCGCGGCCTCACCTACCGCATCCTGCGCGCCGTCAAGAACCGCTTCGGACCGAGCGACGAAATCGGCGTCTTCGAAATGGTCAGCGGCGGCCTGCAGGAAGTCGCCAACCCGTCCGAGCTGTTCCTGGGAGATCGCGAGAGCAGAAGCCCCGGAGCCTCGATCTTTGCCGGCGTCGAAGGCACCCGCCCCCTGCTCGTCGAAATCCAGGCCCTTGTCGCACCCTCGGGCCTTGGGACGCCGCGGCGCGCCGTCGTCGGCTGGGATAGCAACCGCCTCGCCATGCTGCTCGCCGTTTTGGACGCCCGCTGCGGGGTCTCCTTCAGCAGCCACGACGTCTACCTGAATGTGGCAGGCGGCCTGAAGATCACTGAACCGGCAGCAGATTTGGCCGCCGCCGCAGCCCTGCTCTCGTCCATGTCCGGCGTGACGCTGCCGCGCGATGCCGTCTATTTCGGCGAGGTTTCCCTGTCGGGGGCGGTCCGCGCCGCATCCATGACGAACTCGCGCTTGAAAGAAGCCTCGAAACTCGGGTTCGGGCGGGCCTTTATGCCCGAGAGCGGCGAGGTCGACACACTGGGGATGAAGTTGACACTATCGCGCCTCTCCCATCTCAAGTCCCTTGCAGAGGTTATCGCGCCATGCGACTGAATTTTCGCGCGAGTCTTAAGCGCGGGGAGCAGTCGAACAACGAGGGATTACGGCCATGATCGGTCCATTTACCTACTTGGACCTGGCATTGATCGCCGTTGCGTTCATTTCCGGTCTTCTGGCGATGTACCGGGGCTTCGCACGCGAACTCCTTTCGATCGTGTCGTGGATCGCCGCAGCCGGCGTCGGCTATTGGATCTTCGCGACCAAGAAGGACATGACCGCCGATATAGCGGCACAGACGGGCCTTCCGCCGCAGATTGCGACGATCGCGGTTGCCTTCGTCGTCGCCCTGATCGTGTTGATCATTGTACACCTCATCACTGCGCGCATATCAGATGCGATTCTCGACAGTCAGGTCGGGATGATCGACCGCATTCTGGGTTTCATCTTCGGCGTGCTGCGCGGGTTCCTGCTCTTCGTTATTCCCTACATGGCCTACGAGGCGTTCATCTCGCCCGATAAGGAAAAGCAGCATCCCCTTGTTCGCGACGCATATTTCCGCGACTACGTTAAGGAGACGGGCGAAGCGATCCGCAATGTTCTGCTGCAGGTGATCCCGCAGCCTTCGACGGCGCCGCCGCCGCCCTCGCCTAACGAACAGCCTGGGCAACAAGGATTTAATGCTCCAAAGGGTCGTTCAGTCGCGCTGGTCATCGATGGCGTCCGGTTCTATATGACGCTCGCGTGACAAGGGCGTCGAACGTAGCCAAGGGCGTTCTGAGTTAACCGACATATCGGGCCGGTGCGGACGGCTCAATCGCGGGAGGGTGCCCATGGCACAGCAAGGCGGCACGACCACAATCGACGGTCTGACCATGACTCGCTACGGCGATGATCGGCTCCGGGAAGAGTGTGGCGTCTTCGGTATTTTCGACCATCCCGATGCCGCAGCGATCAGTGCGCTGGGCCTCCACGCACTCCAGCACCGCGGCCAGGAAGCAGCAGGCCTCTGCTCCTACGACGGCCGCAACTTTCACTCCGAGCGCCGCATGGGCCTCGTGGGTGACAACTTCTCCAGGGCCGACGTTCTCGCCCGCTTGAAAGGTCGCATGGCCATCGGCCACGTTCGCTACTCGACCACCGGCGACGCACTCATCCGCAACGTTCAACCGCTCTTCGCAGATATCGATACCGGCGGCTTCGCCGTAGCCCACAACGGCAATCTCACGAATGCTCTGACGCTGCGGCGCGAGCTCATCTCCTCCGGCGCCATTTGCCAGTCGACCTCCGACACCGAGGTCATCCTCCACCTCCTCTCGCGCTCCAAGAAGCGCCGCATCGTCGAACGGCTCGTCGATGCCATCCGCCAGGTCGAAGGCTCCTACGCTCTCGTCTGCCTGACGAACGACATGATGATCGGCGTACGCGACCCGATCGGCATCCGCCCCCTCGTCATCGGCCGCCTCGGCCAGTCCTACGTCCTCGCTTCCGAGACCTGCGCGCTCGACATGGTCGGCGCCGAATTCGTCCGCGAAGTCGATAACGGCGAAGTCGTCGTCATCACCGACGAAGGGCTCGAAAGCCACCGTCCCTTCCCGCTGCGCCCGGCGCGGCCGTGCATCTTCGAATACATCTACTTCGCGCGCCCCGACTCCATCGTCGGCGGCCAGACCGTCTATGACATCCGCAAGCGGATGGGCGTTGAACTCGCGCGTGAAGCACCGACAGCTGCCGATGTCATCGTGCCAATCCCGGACTCCGGCGTTCCCGCTGCTATCGGCTTCAGCCAGCAGAGCGGCATTCCGTTCGAACTCGGCATCATCCGCAACCACTACGTCGGCCGTACATTCATCGAGCCCGAGCAGCGCATCCGCCAGCTCGGCGTCAAGCTGAAGCATTCGGCGAACTCGGGCGTGATCCGCGGCAACCGCGTCGTCCTCATCGACGACAGCGTCGTACGCGGCACCACCTCCAAGAAGATCGTGCAGCTCATCCGCGACGCCGGTGCAACGGAAGTCCACATGCGGATTTCGTCGCCGCCCATCACGCATCCCGATTTCTACGGCATCGACACGCCGAGCAAGAAAGACCTGCTCGCCGCCAACATGTCGCTCGAAGAAATGCGCGACTTCATGGGCGCGGACAGCTTGGCGTTCCTCTCGGTCGACGGCATCTATCGCGCCATCGGTCTCGACCATCGCGACAACCGTGCGCCGCAGTTCACCGACCACTGCTTCACGGGCGATTACCCGACCAACCTGACGGATCACGGTGGCGAGGTCATCCCGCGTCAGCTTTCGCTGCTGGCCGAAGTCGGCTGAGCCGCGCGCCCTTCAACTTCGTAAGTGAGCCATGAGCGACAGCCCTCTTTCCGGTCGCATAGCACTAGTCACGGGGGCGTCGCGGGGCATCGGCCGTGCGGTGGCGCTGGAACTCGCGAATGCCGGCGCCCACGTCATCATCGCGGCCCGCTCGGTCGGCGCACTCGAATCCCTCGATGACGAAATCCAGGCAAATGGCGGAGCGGCCACGCTCCTCCAGCTCGATCTGAAGAAGGGCGACCGCGTCGATCAGGTCGGGCCGACGATCTTCCAACGCTGGCAGCGCCTCGACATCCTTGTCGCGAACGCCGGCATCTTGGGCCCCCTGTCGCCCCTCGGACATACGACGGATGACGGCTTCCTCTCCACGCTCGACATCAATCTCACTGCCAACTGGCGGCTCATCCGCACGCTCGATCCGCTTCTGAAGCGCTCCGATGCAGGCCGGGCCATTTTCGTGACGTCAGGCGCCGCCACCGGCAAGTACGCCTACTGGGGCCCCTATGCGGCCTCCAAGGCGGGGCTCGAAGCGCTTGTGAAAACCTGGGCGGCAGAACTCGTCAATACGCCCGTCAAGGCGAACCTCATCAATCCCGGCGCCACGCGCACCGGCATGCGCGCCAAAGCCTTCCCCGGCGAAGATCCCGCAACGCTCCCCGCACCGGAAGCGCTCGCGCCCCTTTTCGTGGAACTGGCGTCTCCGGCCTGCCAGCGAAATGGCGAGGTCATAAACTTCCGCGAGTGGCGCGATGAGCAATCGATGAAAGTTGCAGCAGCCGCGGCATCGCCGGAAGCGCAGTAAAAGCTGCTCACAGCGGGCGAAACGCAACGCCCCCCGTTCATGTGAACGAGATCATCATGCCGTCGTAAGCCGGCTCGACACCTTCCGGCAGCTGACGCTTTAGCGTCTCGTAATCGAGTTCGCTCGTCATATGCGTGAGGATCGTGCGCTTCGGCTTCAACCGCTCCGCCCACGCCAGCGCCTGTTTCACGCTGAAATGCGATTCATGACCCTGATGGCGCAAGGCATCGACGATCCAAACATCGAGCCCTTCCAAGAGCGGGATCGACTTTTCCGGGATGTCGTTGACGTCGGGCGAATACGCAAGATTGGACACGCGATAGCCGAGCGTCTGCATCGACCCGTGCCATTGCGGGATCGGCTGCGCGCTAATCGGACCGCCCGCGCCCTTGATGACGACCGGCGAGAACCCATCGATCTCGTGACCGTTGAGCATCGGCATATACGCCGAACCTTCAGGCGTCTCGAAGCAATAGGCGAAGCGCGAGCGCAGGCTGGCCCCGGTATCCTTATCGAAGTACACGTCCACCCGCCGCTTCATCGCGAATGCGACCATGCGCAAATCATCGATACCGTGCGTATGGTCGGCGTGATCGTGCGTGTAGAGAACACCATCGAGCGCGGTCAGCCGCGTTGACAGAATCTGCTCGCGGAAATCAGGCGACGTGTCGACGATCACCGACGTCCGGCCGTTCGACCCTGTGCGCTCGATAAGCGCGGAACATCTGAGCCTACGGTTCTTCGGATTGTTGGGATCGCACGACCCCCAATTCATGCCGATACGCGGAACGCCGCCCGACGAGCCGGAACCCAATATGGTGCACCGAAAGCTCATGCAGCGGCGGACCCGCTCACATCGGACGCTGGGCGCTTTGCCTTGCCGTAAAGCCTGAAGAAGTTGTCCGTCGTCGCCCGCGCGAGGTCGTCGGCGGAGACGCCCTTCACCCCCGCAAGCGCCGCGGCTGTGCGAACGACATAGGCCGGCTCATTGCGTTTACCGCGAAACGGAATAGGCGCCAGGAACGGCGCATCCGTTTCGACAAGCATCCGGTCGAGCGGCACATCGCGCGCAATCTCGCGCAAGGCCTCCGAATTCTTGAAGGTGATCACGCCACTGAACGAGACGTAGAGCCCGAGATCGAGCGCACGCATGGCAAGCTCGCGTCCTCCCGTGAAGCAATGGAGCACGGCAGGAAAAGCGCCCTTCGCGTGCTCTTCCTCAAGAATTGCAATCGTGTCTTCGTCAGCCTCGCGCGTGTGAATTTCGAGCGGCAGTCCGGTTTCGCGCGCGGCCGCGATGTGCCGGCGAAACCCCTCCGCCTGCGCCGCGGGCGTCGAGTGCTGATAGTGATAATCGAGCCCCGCCTCGCCGATCGCCACGACTTTGGGATGCTTTGACAGCTCGATGATCCGCTCAAGTGGAATATCGAGTTCCTCGTGCGCGTTGTGGGGATGCGTTCCGACCGAGCAAAACACATCATCGAAGCGCTCGGCGACGGCTTCCACGTCGTCGAACTTGCGGATACGCGTCGAAATGGTCACGAGAGTTCCGACGCCCGCCTGCTTTGCGCGCGCCACGACCTGATCGAGCTCGGGTGCGAACTCGGGGAAATCGAGATGGCAATGATGATCGACAAGCATCAGGTCTTTTACTCTTCGGAGCCGTGTTTGGGCCGTGCGGCGCGTTGTCGTCGTTTACGCCGCAGGCTCCACGTAACGTGGGAAAACACCCTGCGGTTCAGGGATTTTAGCGCCTGCCTGCAGACGGCCCTTTTCGCCGAGATGCGCGAAATCGCGCGCCTCGGTTGAAATGCCGAGAAGATCGAGCAGCTTTGCAGCGCTGTCGGGCATCACGGGCTGCACCAGGATGGCGAACTGTCGAACAATCTCCGCCGTGACGTAGAGAATCGTGGCCATGCGCGCCGGATCGGTTTTCTTCTTCGCCCAGGGCTCTTCGGCCGCGAAATAGCGGTTCGCGTCGGCGATCACGGCCCAAACCGCGTCGAGATACTTGGTGATGGATTGCCGTTCCATCTCCGCACGCGCGACGACATAAAGACCATCCGTCGCCGACAGGATGGCTTGATCGGCTTCACTGAGCGCACCCGGAGCCGGTATCGCGCCATCGCAATTCTTGAAAATCATCGACAGAGAGCGCTGCGCGAGATTGCCAAGGTTGTTGGCGAGATCCGCATTGATGCGATTGATGATCGCTTCCTGCGACCAGTTTCCGTCCTGCCCGAACATCACTTCGCGCAGGAAGAAGTAGCGCATCGCGTCGCGGCCGTAGGTTTGGATGAGCTCGAACGGATCGACGACATTGCCGACCGACTTCGACATCTTCTCGCCGCGGTTGAACAGGAATCCGTGCGCGAAAACGCGTTTCGGTAGCTCGATGCCGGCAGACATCAGGAAGGCCGGCCAATAGACGGCGTGAAAGCGCAAGATGTCCTTGCCGATCATGTGAACGTCGGCCGGCCAGAACTTCCACTTATCCGCGTTCGTATCGGGATAGCCCGCAGCGGTGATGTAGTTCGTCAGGGCGTCGACCCACACGTACATCACGTGCTTGGGGTCGCCCGGAACAGGCACGCCCCACGTCAGCGTCGAGCGCGAAATGGAAAGGTCCTTGAGACCAGATTTGACGAAGCTCACAACCTCGTTGCGCCGCTCGACAGGACCGACGAACTCCGGATCGCGCTCGTAAAGCTCGAGCAGCCTGTCTTGATAGGCCGACAGGCGGAAGAAGTAGCTCTCTTCCTCGTTCCACTCGACCGGCGATCCAAGCGGCTCGCGGCGCACGCCGTCTTCGCCGACGGTCGTTTCCTTCTCGTCGAAATAAGCCTCTTGCCGCACGGAATACCAACCGCCGTAGCGCGCGAGATAGATATCGCCATTGGCGGCCATCTTCTCCCAGATGGCTTGGCAAGCTGCGTAATGCCGGGGTTCCGTCGTGCGGATGAAGTCATCGTTCGAGCCGCCAACGGTTTCGATCATTGAGCGGAAAATCGCCGAATTGCGGTCCGCCAATTCCTTGGTCGGAATACCTTCCTTCTCTGCCGTCTGCTGCATCTTGAGGCCGTGCTCGTCGGTGCCCGACAGAAAGAACACGTCCTTGCCATCGAGACGAGCAAAGCGCGCCAACGTATCGGTCGCGATCACCGTGTAGGCGTGCCCGATGTGCGGCGTGCCGTTGGGGTAGAAAATCGGCGTCGTGATGTAATATTTTTCCGCCACTGTCGGTATCTTTCGTGTTCGCCTGTCGCCGGATGGGCCGCAGGATGCGGCCGCGCCCGTCTCAACCGCGGCTCGCTGCCTCGAGGCGCGCGAAAGTTCCGAGGATGAGCGATTTGCGATCAAGGTTGAGGGAAACGACATCAGCCTTGTCGCGGGCCAGTGTTTCCCATAGCTCGGCAAAAGTGGCAAGGCGGCCCTCGCCAATCAGGCGTTTCGCGAGTTGAACGTCCCGCTCCGGCCCCTGCCCCGTGGCGGCAGCGGAAATGAGCCGCGCCAGCGTCGTTTGCAGAAGATCCATGAAGAGCTGAAACTTGCGGTCTTGCGCCGCCGCTTGCATTTCATCCGCAAGCCCGTGAACGGTCTTGAGGTCGAGCCGCGGTAGACTGCCCAGCACCTGGTCGATCCGCGCCTGAAGCGCCAATCCGCCGCCGCCGAGCAGCACGAGCGCGCGCCCCACGCTGCCCTCGGCCAGCGGCGCAAGCGTTTCCCACTCGTGCGCCTCCGGTACGGCTTTTCCGGCAGCCGTCAGTGCCTGCCCCACCGCACGCTTCAAATCGGGCTCGGCGAGAGGGCCCATCTGGATCGTCCGGCAGCGTGAGCGGATTGTCGCGAGCAGCCGCCCGGGTGCGGATGTCATCAGCAGAAAAATCGTGCGCGCCGGCGGCTCTTCCAGCGACTTCAAAAGCGCGTTCGCCGCGTTCTGATTGAGTTCATCCGCCGTATCGACGATGACGACGCGGCGGCCCTGGCCCGTGGCGCTATGTGCGAGAAAGTTTTTGACCTTGCGCACTTCATCGATCGGAATGCTCTGCGGAAATCGCTTCGTCTTCGGATCATAGGGGCGCCGGATGATCATCAGGGACGGATGGGAAAGCGCCCGCACCTGCCGGTCGGTGCGCGAGTCAGGTTCGATGGCGAGACCCTGGCCGAAAATATCGCGCTCCTCTGGTTCCGCGAGAGCCGCACGCGCCACTTGGTAGGCGAGCATCGCCTTGCCGACACCTGCTGGGCCCGAAAGCAGCCACGCGTGATGCATGCGCCCGCCGGCGAGCGCCTCGGCGAAAATTGATTGCGCGCCTTCCTGCCCATAGAGCGCCCGCGTCTCCCGGGGATGCGGAAAATCATCGAGGCGGTCGGCCTCGGGAAGAACTTCAGCCTCGGCTGCGAGCGGCGCCCGCGCCATCAATTGGCCTCGGCGAGAAGATGCGACGAGACCGCCTGCCAGACGGCCGTCTCGACGCTCGACACCGACAAACTGGCGTCGATAAGGACGCAGCGTAACGGTTCCCGGTCAGCGATCTCAAGGAAGCCCTCGCGCAGCGTCTCGTGCGTCTCGATGCGTTCGGCATCGTAGCGCGAAAGCGTGCCGCGAAGTTGCGCACGCTCCATGCCGGCCTTCGCGGGCAGATCGAGGATCAAGGTGAGGTCCGGATAATCGGGCGCCACTGTGTAGCGCTCGAGCATGGTGATGAGTTCTGGCTCGAGCCCATAGAGCTTGCCCTGATAGACGCGCGTCGAATCCATGAAGCGATCCGAGATCACCCACGTGCCTTCATCGAGCGCGGGCCGAATGACCGATGTGACATGCTCCGCCCTCGCGGCGGCAAACAGCAGAAGCTCGGTCACGGGATCGGTCGGACGATCTTTCATGATGAGTTCGCGCACGTCTTCGCCGACTGGCGTGCCGCCGGGTTCGCGCGTGACGACCACGTTGAGGCCGGCACGCTCCAGCCGCTCTGCCAGACGCTTGGCCTGGGTCGACTTTCCAGCCGCTTCCCCGCCCTCAAAAGTAATGAATTTTCCGCGTTTCATGGCTCGCCTCTGTTACCGGCGGGCGTAATCTAGAGCGCCAGGCGCCGCAAGGCCATCAGAACAAGCGAATCGACGCCTTGCCGCACGATGCCGCCATTGACCACGTCTTCCGCCGCGTAGAGCGGCACTTCGGCCGCCGCGCTGCTGGTGCTGGAAATCTTGAGCGTCGCGACCTGTTCGCCTTTCTTGACCGGCGGCTTCAACGGCGCTTTGTAGACGATTTCCGCCGACAGTTTTTGCGCCGCCGGATATTTCGGCATCGTAAACATCACATCGCCTTTCGGCGCGAGCGGAACGTACCAGGTCTTTCCACCCCACACCCGTGCCTTGCCGACAATCTCGCCGTCATCGAAAACCTTGACCTCGCTGAACGACCGGAACCCCCAATCCAGAAGCTTCGCGGCCTCGTCCTTACGCTGGTCGGCCTTCTCAAGGCCACTGACGACAACGATCAAGCGCTTGCCGTCCTGCACCGCTGATCCCACGAGCCCATAGCGCGCAACCGACGTGTGCCCGGTCTTCAAGCCATCGGCCCCGATGTTCAAAAAGAGCAGCGGATTGCGATTGATGAACTTGTGCTTGCGATAGAGAAATTCCTTCTGCGCGAAGACGGGATAGAACTCCGGATATTCGTTGATGATGTAGCGCGCCAGGATGGCAAGCTCCCGCGCGGTCATCAGATGGTTGGGCGCCTCGAGGCCGGTTGAGTTGGCGAACGTCGACTTCACGAGGCCGATGCGCCGCGCCTCGTCGTTCATCATGCGCGCGAACGCCGTCTCATTGCCGGCCATGCCCTCCGCCACGCACATCGCGGCATCATTGCCCGACTGAACAGCGATTCCCTGGATGAGTTCGTCGACCGTCGCCTTGGTGTTGACCGGCACCATCATCGCCGATGTGCCGGACGGCGCGCCACCATTGCGCCAGGCGTTGACGCTCATCGTGAATTCGTCGGTTTTGTTGATGCGGCCTTCCTTGATCGCCCGGAACAGGACGGCAAGCGTCATCAGCTTGCTCATACTCGCCGGCGGCGCCAGCTCGTCGGCATTCTGCTGGAACAAAACGGCGCCGCTCGCGGCGTCCATCAAAATCGCGCGCGGCGCCTTCGTCACGAAAGCCGACTCTGCTGCCTGGGCACAGCCAATCGGCGCCAGAAACGACAACGCGATCGCCAGGGCGGCGAACAACATGCTGCACGTCTTCAACATAGATCGGACCACCGTGATACGGCACTGGGTGCAGTGCCCTCCCTCATCAAGACAGGAGTATCCGGCTCGATTGTAACATGGTCAACGCCAGCTTAACGCCAGTTGGGCTTCAGTCGGTGACAACCGCCGTTCCAGTAACCCCATAGGTCGCGATCTGGTCCTGCGCGCGTGAGGCGCCTGCGTGTGAAAACGGCCCGACGCGCACCCGGTAGACGTGCGAGCCGTCACCGAATTGTAGAGGCGCCACTTCGACCGGACCCAGCGATCCCAGTTCCCGCCTCAGCCGCTCGGCATTCGAGCGATCCCGGAAAATGCCAACTTGCACGTACGACCGGCCCGTTCCGGTGCTGCCGGTATTCAGTTGATAATAGCTGTCGCCTTGGGCGCCAGGGGAGGATGCCGGCGCAAACGGTTGCGGCGCCGCAAGCGCCATGCGGCCCTCTCCACGATCGGGAGCCTCGTAACTTGCGGTCTGCATGAACGGCGTATTTCGCGGCGCCGGCCGCGGCGATTGAGCGGACTTTCCAGCAAGCGACGACCGGTAATCCGTCGGCGACCACTGGCCAGAGGACTCAGGCGGCAGACCGGCGTACCGCGACTCCGCGGACGCATATTCACGTGCCGGCGTCATCGGAGCGCTGGGTCCGACACCACGGCCGCGCTGCTGCGATGCCAGAAACAGCTTTTCCTGCGTATCATCGCCGTTGAGTGGCGCTCGCCCGGCATAACGAACATGTACGCGGGCCCGCCCCTTGTTGACGTAGCCGAGTTCCTTCGCCGCCGCGTACGACATGTCGATGACCCGGTCGTTCACATACGGCCCGCGATCGTTGACCCGCACGAGCACCGTCTTCCCGTTATCGAGATTGGTCACGTAGGCGTAGGACGGGAGCGGCAGCGTCGGATGCGCGGCAGTCAGAGCGCGAGCATCGAACACTTCGCCGTTGGCAGTCTTGCGGCCGTGGAAATCAGCGCCGTACCACGAGGCGACGCCGTATTCCTGATGATTGGGATTTTCGCGGGGAACATACCACTTTCCCGCCACCTTGTAGGGCGAACCAAGCTTGAAGTGACCGCCGCCTTTTCTGAGATGGGTAGCACGCGGGCTCGTCTTCACGCCGTATTCGTCTTCGGAAAATGCAGGCCGTGAAACGCCGGGAATTCCTCCCGGCGACGAGCCGCCGGATGAGCAGGCAGTTGTAAGGGCTGCTGCACTCGCAGCGGCCACCAGCCGGCACGCCGCTAGGGCTCCGGATACACGCCTCTCCATTACGCAAACTCACTTGATACGCTACGCCCGCCCAAGCGCACCCTCGCGGCTCATCAAAGCACGCAAAGGTGGGCCGAAGCTTGCCCGATTAATGGCAAATGCAGCTTAGGATCAGGTTAAGCTTCAA
>Ga0182740_1001712_pt1 | contig 14314 bp, 11 predicted proteins | sample eDN5th37CKraftBY_FD_128872 | JGI IMG/M metagenome (GOLD analysis project Ga0182740, IMG submission 128872) | Enriched backyard soil microbial communities from Emeryville, California, USA - eDNA 5th pass 37_C Kraft BY (version 2) (version 2) | ecosystem: Environmental > Terrestrial > Soil >...
GAGACCTTCCGCTATCTGGAAGCCAATCTCGCGCTGGCGCTGTTCTTCTGGGCGCTGGTCGAAACCATCTCGCGCTTTGGCCGACGGCTGGAGAAGCGCATCACCGGTTACCTCATCGAAAGGACGTAAGATGATTTCCGCATCATCCGTCGAGATCCGCAAGGTCAACAAATACTACTCCAAGTTCCAGGCGCTGAAGGACATCGACCTGTCGATCCCGCCCGGCAAGGTGACATGCCTGATCGGGCCCTCCGGCTCGGGCAAGTCCACTCTGCTGCGCTGCATCAACTTTCTGGAGGAGTATGATTCCGGCGAGGTTCTCATCGACGGCAAGCTGATCGGCTACGAGACCGCCGGCGGTGCGAAGATGAGCGGGCGCAAGCTGCGCGACATGCGCCGCTCCATCGGCATGGTGTTCCAGCAGTTCAACCTGTGGCCGCACATGACGGCCCTGCAGAACGTGGCCGAGGGCCTGATCCGGGTGCGCGGCATGAAGAAGGCCGAGGCCGAGGCGCGCGCCGCCGAGGCGCTGACCAAGGTGGGTCTGGCCGACCGGATGGCCAACCATCCCTCGCGCCTCTCGGGCGGCCAGCAGCAGCGCGTGGCGATCGCCCGCGCCATTGCCATGGAACCGCGCCTGATGCTGTTCGATGAGCCGACCTCGGCGCTCGATCCGGAGCTGGTGGGCGAAGTGCTCAACGTCATGAAGGCGCTGGCCTCGGAAGGCATCACCATGGTCGTCGTCACCCACGAGATGGGCTTTGCCGCCCATGTCGCCGATCAGGTGGCGTTCATGGAAAAGGGCGAGCTGGTCGGCGTCGACGCCCCTGCCCGCATCCTCCATCATCCTGAAGATCCGCGCATTCAGGCGTTCCTCAGAACATATCACGAGCGAAACAGCTTCTGACGCAACAAGACCGGAACACGATGGTTCCGGTTTGCCTCTCCGCAATCGCTGCGAATTGCGCAGGCGTGAGGCGACCGCTCAGGTGCCGATCAGCTCGAAACGGTTCACATCGACAAGCCCCATGTCGGTGATCTTCAGATGCGGGATCACCGGCAGGGCGATGAAGGCGAGCTGGAGGAACGGCTCCTCCAGCGTCGAGCCGAGCGCGAATGCAGCGGCGCGCAGCGTCTTCAGTTCGTCGCGCACCGTTTCGTAGCTGGCCGTGCTCATCAGCCCGGCAACCGGCAGGGCAAGCTCCGCCAGAACCTTGCCGTCCTGCACCACCACGAAGCCGCCTTCGATTTCGCCAAGCCGGTTGGCGGCCAGCGCCATGTCCTCGTCCGAGCAGCCGACGATGCAGATATTGTGGCTGTCATGACTGACGGTCGACGCGATCGCACCTGACTTCAGCCCAAAACCGTTGACGAAGCCGGTGGCGATGTTTCCGCTGCGGCCATGGCGTTCGACCACCGCGACCTTGACCACGTCATTGGCGAGATCGATGCCAACCCCGTTTTCGCCGACCGGCAGATCGAATTCGAGGTCACGGGTGATGATCTGGCCCGGAACGATGCCGATGGTGCGGGTGCGGCCGCTGTTGGAGCGGGCACGGAAATCCGAGGCCGCCACACGCCGCGCCTTGACGCTGTTGCGGCCGACCGGTGAGACCGGCTTGCGCGCGGCGAAGAGATCGTCGCCGACGACGCGCCCCGCCGCCAGCACGATTTCGGCGCGGCAGTTTTCCAGCCTGTCCACCACCACGAGATCGGCACGCCAGCCGGGCGCCACCAGCCCGCGATCCTTCAGCCCGAAGGCGCGGGCGGCCGAGATCGAGGCGGCGCGGTAGATGGCCAGCGGCTCGACGCCGGCCGCGATTGCCGTGCGGATCATGTAGTCGAGATGGCCCTGATCGGCGATGTCGAGCGGATTGCGGTCATCGGTGCACAAAGCGATGAAAGGCGAATTGCGCTCGGTGATGATCGGCATCAGCGCGGCAAGGTCCTTCGACACCGAGCCCTCGCGCACCAGCACATGCATGCCCTTGCGCAGCTTTTCCAGCGCCTCCTCGGCCGAGGTCGTCTCATGGTCGGTGCGGATTTCGGTGGCCAGATAGCCGTTGAGGTCGTAGCCGCGCACCAGCGGCGCATGGCCGTCGATGTGGCGGCCCTGAAACGCCTGCAGCTTGGCCATGCAGCCGGGGTCCTTGGCCAGAACGCCCGGAAAATTCATGAATTCGGCAAGACCGATCACGCTTGGATGGTCGGCGAAGGGGAGAAGGTCGTCGACCGTCAGCTCCGCGCCGGAGGTTTCCAGATGGGTCGCCGGCACGCAGCTCGAAAGCTGCACGCGGATGTCCATGACCGTTTCGGCAACGCTGTCGAGGAAATAGGTGATGCCATCCAGCCCCAGCACATTGGCGATCTCGTGCGGATCGCAGATCGCCGTCGTCACGCCGCAGGGCAGCACGCAGCGGTCGAATTCATGCGGCGTCACCAGCGAGGATTCGATGTGCAGGTGGGTGTCGATGAAACCGGGCACGACGATGCGGCCGGAAATGTCGATCTCCTGCACGCCCGCGTACTCCGCGCAGGTGCCCACGATGCGGTCGCCGCAGATGGCGATGTCGCCTTCCACCAGCTCGCCGGTGACGAGATCGAAGAAGCGGCCTCGCTTCAGCACCAGATCGGCCGGCTCGCGGCCGACGCCCTGATCGATCACGCGCTCGATTGAAAAGCTCTTGTCAGCCATGCCCGTTTCCGTCCGCTTGTGCATCATGCTCGCCTTTCAGGCGCTTCATGACACCTATCCCGTATCGACCCCGCGATACAAGGACATGCAGGCGAGGGATCGTGCTGTTGGCAGAAGGAGCAGCCCTTCCGGAGTTGCGCGGCGCTCTTATTCCCGTACCAGACCGCCACGCCGCAGCAGCATCAGGAACAGGAGCGGCAGCAGGGTCGTCAGGATGATGGTGACGAAGGCCATGGCCATGCCAAGCCCAACCGAGCCCTGCTCGAACTGACGCCAGATGAAGGTTGAGATGGTCTGCATGCCGACGGGCGCCACGACAATCGAGGCCACCAGCTCGCGCGAGGCGAGCGCGAAGACGAGCAGCATGGCCGAAGCGAGGCTGGGAAACACGAGCGGCAGCAGGATGCGCTGGAAAGCGACCGCGCCGGAGGCACCGGCAACGCGTGCCGCCGCTTCCAGATTGTCGCCGATCTGGAGGAAGGCGGCCGTCGCATAACGCGCCGTCTGCGGCAGCAGGATACAGCAATAGGCCAGCAGCAGGATGAAGCCCGTATTGTAGGGCGTGAACGGCAGCCCCGGCATGTTCCACGCCAGAATGAGGCCGACCGCCACCACGATGCCCGGCAAGGCATTGGGCAGGACGGTCATGATGTCGATGAGGGCGCGGCCCCGGATGCGGGTCTTGACCACGACATAGGCGGCGACCACGCCGATCAGGCCGGTCAGCACCGCCGTCGCCAGCCCGAGCGTGAGGCTGTTGGTCAATGCGCCGAGCGCTCCGGCCGAGTTGCCGAACACATCCGCGAAGTGGCGCAGCGTCAGGTTGTCGAGGGCGAGACCGCCGGAAATGGTGCCCGAAAGCGCGGTGCCCAGAATGGCCAGCATGGGTACGCCGGTGGACAGGAAGGCGACGATGCCGAACATCAGCATCACCGGAACGGTGAGACGGCCAAGCTCGCGCTTTTCCGCATTCTGCGGCTTGCCGCCAACCGTCTGGTACGAGCGCCGCGTCAGGATCCAGCGTTGCAGCAGGAAGGCGGCGAGAGACATGATGACAAGCACCAGCGACAGCGTGGCCGCCCCCGGCAGATCGATCGGCCAGTCGCCGACGCGCGTGTCGATGCCGGTGACGAGCACCTCGAAGCCGGCGCGGCGGCCAAGCGCTGCGGGCGTGCCGTATTCCTCGATTGCCGCGGCGAAGACGAGCAGCAGGCTGGCGGCCAGACCCGGAGCGGAAAGCGGCAGGGTGATGCGCCAGAAGGCGCGTGCCGGCGTGGCGCCAAAAACCCGTCCGACATCGGAATAGCGCAGGCCGATGGCCTCGACGGTGCGCGATACCGCGAAATAAACGACCGGAAAGGTGTTGAAGGTCATGACCAGCGTCATGCCGAAAAGCGAGAACAGAACCGGCGTCAGGTTGAAGCCGAAAAGCTGCTCCGTATAACCGCGCGGTTGGAGCGTCATGATCCAGCCGAGCGTCGCGATATAAGGCGGGATCATGAAAGGAACGAGCAGCAGCACATCCCACACCGGAGCAAGCGGGATGCGGTAGAGCGCCCGCGCAACGCCCAGCGGAATGGCGAGCAACGCGGATGCGATGACGACGCACAGGCCGAGAAGAACGGTGTTGCCCGTCATTCTCAGCAGGCGCACGTCGCCCAGCGTCTGCGAAAGCAGGGAGAAGGGCCTGGCGAAGGAGCCCGCTCCCAGTTCCGGAAAGATCGCCTGCAGGACGATCGCGGCGAAGGGTACGGCAACGACGACAACCAGACCGCTCAGGGCAAGCCACGCGGCAGGCGCGACGCCGCCGATATCCTTCGCACTCATTCGATCAGGCTCAGTTGGCGCCGAAAATATCGGAAATCTGCTGAAGGATTTCCTTGCGCTTGCCCTGTATCGCCGCCGCGTCATAGTCGATCAGCTTGAGGTCGGAGATCAGCGGGCGGTCGGCCGGAATGTCGCTGCGGGCAGGCATCAGATAGGTGCCGGCGACCAGCTTCTGGCCTTCGTCAGAGAGCATGTAGTCCACGAACTTCTTGGCCTCGTCCTGGTTCTTCGACCAGTTCAGGATCATGACCGGGCGCGGCGCGATGACCGTGCCGGACTCGGGGAAGATCACGTCGATGCTCTCGCCCTTGGCCTTGTTGCCGAAGGTGATGTAGTCGACCGCGCCGAAGACGGCGGCCTTGGCGCCCTGCAGCACCGGGTTCAGCGCTTCGGCATTGGCGCCGGCGATGATGGCGCCATTGTTCTTCAGGCTTTTGAACAGCGCGAAATCATCCTGCCCGGCAAGCGCCGCGGTGAGCTCGAAAGACGAACCGGACTGCGCGGGGTCGGGAATGTTGACCAGATCCCTGAACTCCGGCTTTGCCCGATCGCTCCACTCGGCCGGCTTCGGTGTGCCGCTCTTGGTGTTCCATGCGATACCGAGCGCGGAAACGCCCTGCGCCACTGCCGTCTCGTTCTTCAGGAAATCAGGAACCTTTTCGGCGTTGGGGCTGGTGTAGGAAACGAGCCAGCCGCGCTTGGCGAAGTCTGTGGCCGTCTCCCACGAAGCGGAGATCAGCACGTCGACCGCAGGGTTGGCGGCCTCGGCCTCGATGCGGGCCATGATCTTGCCGGTGGTGGCCTGGAAGACATTGACCTTGATGCCGCTCTGCCCGGTGAAGCCTTCGGCCAGCTTGTCGATGAGGCTCTGCGGGCCGGCCGTGTAAACGGTGATGTCGGCATGGGCGACGCCTGCCAGAAGCAGGGTCGATGCAGCGCCGAAGACGAGCCCCTTGATCGATTTCAACATGTCGCAACCTTCTTTTCTGGAGTTCCATGGCTGCCCTGCCCGAACCAGCGAATCCGGCCGGGATCGATAGACAGTCCAATCTGTTCGCCCGGCCGCAACCGCGCGGCGCTGGGAAGCTGAAGTTCCACGCCCGGCGCGCAGGCCAGCATGACCGTCGCCAGATGGCTGTCACCGCGGAATTGCGAACGCAGCACCTTTGCCGGCAAGGCGTCCGCCGAAGTGCCGCATACCGATACGGCATCGAGAGGCACCAGCACCTGCGCTTCACCTTGCAGCGGCTGCGTGGCATCGCTGACCAGCGCATGGGCGCTGTCGCCGACGAACCAGTGTCCGTCGCGCCACACAACATTCACCGTTCCGCCAAGGCGCAGGAAATCGGCCACTTCGGGGGTCGCGGGGCGGGCGATCAGGTCGTCGGGCGTTGCGAGCTGGGCAATCTCGCCCCCGCGCATGACCGCAACCTCGTCGGCCAGCGTCAGCGCTTCGGCATGGTCGTGGGTGACATAGATCGCCGTCAGGTCAAGCTCGGCAATCAGGCCGGCCAGTTCGCCGACCATGTTCTCGCGCAATTCGCGATCAAGATTGGAGAGCGGCTCGTCGAAGAGGATGAGCTGGGGCTCGGCAACGATGGCGCGCGCGATGGCGACACGCTGCTGCTGGCCGCCGGAAAGATCGCTGGGGCGACGATCCGCATAGGCTTCCAGCCCGACGCGGCGCAGGGCGCGCATGGTCCGCTCATTGCGCTCGGCCCTGCCGATGCCGCGCATTTCCAGCGGAAAGGAAACATTGCCGCCAACCGTCAGATGCGGCCACAGCGCATAGTCCTGAAACACCATGCCGAGATTGCGCCGTTCGGGCGGCGCGAAGACCCCGGTGCCGGCATCCGCCACAACCTGTCCCGCTATGCTGACCGCGCCTTTCGTCGGCTGCAAAAGCCCCGCGACCAGCCGCAAAAGCGTGGTCTTGCCGCAGCCCGAAGGCCCGAGCAGCGCCAGCGTGCGGCCCCTGGCCAGCGAAAGATCGATGCTCCTGAGGATGACGGTCTCCCCGTAATGCAGCGCAAGGCCACGCGCGGAAACGGCGCTTACGGGCAGATCGATCGGGTTTGTCATACGCAAAGGCTTCGCTGCAGGAACTGCGCGTGCAATATGCCGCCTTCATAACAGTTCGATGACAGCGCCGGAGGCCGGTTTCAGCAGAGGTGTTCGATGCCGACAGCGCCATCGGGGGAAACGGTCGTGCGCAGGAAATGCGACAGCGCCCCACCATCGAAGGCAGCCGCGCTCAGATGCCCGGACCTGAAGGCATGCGTGTCGAGCGCGATGCGGTTGGAATGGACTTCCGGCAGACCCGACGGCGTCGGCGAATGACCATGCACGACCAGATGCCCGAACGGTTCGCGATGGTCGAGGAAGTCCTCCTTGATCCACATCATGTCGGTTGGCGACTGCTGTGACAGCGGTACGCCGGGGCGAAGACCGGCATGCACGAAACACAGATCGCCTTTGACGACGCAATATTCCGCGCCCGCCAGAAGTTGCAGATGACTGGGGTGCCGTTCCAGCACGACCCGGCGCGCCGCCTGCCAGTCGCTGGCCGGATCGGAAATGCCATAGGAGCGCAGGGCACCCGCCGCGCCATAGCGATCCGCCCACAATTCAAGACCGGATGCATCGAGCGACCCTTGCAGGAGCTCCCGCAGGAACCAGTCATGATTGCCAAGCAGCAGGCGCGATGCCGGGTTCGCACGCAAATGCGCCGCGACAAGATCGAGGACGCCGCAGCTGTCCGGCCCCCGGTCGATCAGATCGCCAAGGAAAATCACCATCCCGTCAGGAGCTTCCCTGCCGATATGGGCGAGGAGCGCGCGCAAAAGGTCTGCGCGGCCATGCACATCGCCAATCGCGTAGATGCGGTCTGCAACCATAAGCACCACTCCGCCTGCCAGACGGAATGGCTGTTAGAGCATCGGGCCGAAAAGGGAAATCCGGTTTTCGGTCCGATGCACTCTCAACAATTCAGATCGCCCTTTGTGCATACGAACGGACGCACAGCGATCTGTACATTTCGACTGCAGAGAAAAAGTCTTACGCCGCACCCTCGAATTTGCGGTCAAGCAGCATGGCCGCCTCCAGAAGCCGCTTCGTGTAGGGGTGCTTGGGACGATCGAACACCTCGTCGCGGTCGCCGATCTCAACGATGCGGCCATTTTCCATCACCGCCACGCGATCGGCCACCTGCTCGACGGCACCCAGATCATGGGACACGAACAGGCAGGCGAAGCCGCGCTTCTCCTGAAGCTTGCGGATCAGCTCCAGTATCTGCTTCTGCACCGTCATATCCAGCGCCGACACCGGCTCGTCAGCCACCACGAAGGCAGGATCGCGCACGATGGCGCGGGCGATCGCCACGCGCTGGCGCTGCCCGCCCGACAACTGATGCGGCAGCCGCGTCGTGAACTCATGCGGAAGGCCCACTTCCGTCATCACCTCGCGCACCCGTTCCTCGATCTTCGCTTTCGTCATGCCCGGTTCGAGCAGCAGCGGCTCGCCGATGATCCCGGCGATCGTCTGGCGCGGATCGAGCGACGAATAAGGGTCCTGGAAGATGATCTGGATATCCCTGCGCTGGGCTTTTGCCTTGTCGCTGTGGGCATAGTCGATCTCGACGCCGCGGAAGCGCATCCGCCCGTCTGTCGGGGCCTGCAAGCCGACGATGGTGCGGCCGAGCGTGGTCTTGCCCGACCCCGAAGCGCCGACCAGCGCCAGCGTCTCGCCCCGCGCCACGGTCAGCGTGATGCCGTCCACGGCGCGCTTGGCATCGCGTTTCTGAAGCAGCGTCTGGCGGCCGGGATATTCGACGACGATGTTGTCCACCTCAAGGATGGTCTCGGGCTTGTCCACAGCGGGTCTGGCAATGGCGGGCCGGCGCGGCAGGGCATCGACGAGACGGCGCGTATAGTCATGCGCGGGCGCCTTCAGAACATCGGAGCTGCGCCCCACCTCGACCATCCTGCCGCGATGCATCACCACGACATCACGCACATAATGCGACACCATGCCAAGGTCATGGCTGATGAGCAGAACGGCGGTGCCGTTCTCCTGCGTAAGTTCCACCATCAGGTCGAGCACATCGCGCTGCACAAGCGTGTCGAGCGCGGTGGTGGGCTCGTCTGCGATCAGCAGCTTCGGCTTCAGAAGCATGACCGAAGCCAGCATGATGCGCTGGCGCATTCCGCCGGAAAACTCGTTCGGATAGGCGTTCAGGCAGCGCTCGGGGTTCTGGATGCGGATGCGTTCCAGCATGGCCAGCGACAAGTCGCGGATCTCGGCCTTGCCGAGATTGCGGTGCAGCCGCAGCCCCTCGGCCATCTGCTCGCCGATGGTCATCGACGGATTCAGCGAGACCATCGGCTCCTGAAAGACCATGCCGATCTGCGCACCGCGCACGGCCCGCAGTTCCCGCGCGCCAAGGCCGATCAGTTCGGTTCCCTGAAAGCGGATGCTGCTGCCCGGCACCACGGTGAGCGGATGCGGCAGAAGCCCCAGTATGGCGCGCGCGGCCATGGTCTTGCCCGATCCGGACTCACCCACCAGCGCCAGCATGCCGCCGGGCTCGATGGAAAAGTCGACATCATCGACCACCAGCGCGCCCTCCGTTCCGACGCTGATTGAAAGTTTGCTGGCCGCAATGGCCGGCACCGTCCCCGCTGTCACCGCTTCCACTCCCGTTTGCGTGCGAATTTTCCTGCCTCCCTTTGTGGCTGGTGCGCGTTCTCAGGCTGCGCAGATTGCCTTCAGCGCGGCAATGGTTTTCTGGTCGAGATCGTCACTGATCGGCAGCGGCTCCGAAGCCTGGCGCACGACGACGGTTTCCGAGGCACGGTCGATCCACAGGAACTGGCCGAAAATGCCCATGGCGGCCAGCGCGCCGGTTCCGGTCTCGTACCAGTAGGCCAGATAGCTGCCGCCCGGATAGAGGAAGCACTGGTCGCCCGCCGCCCAGATGGCGCGGTCGCCGCCGGCCCACAGCCGTTCCACGAACTCCGCAGGCAGTATGCCGCGCCCGCCGACGCGCAGCAACTCGCCAAGACGGGCAAGATCGCGCGCGGTGACGGAAATGCCGCCCGACGTGCGCGGATTGCCGGCGCTGTCGACGGTGATGAAGCCATCCGTATGCGCACCCATCGGCTGCCATACGCGCGTGCTCAGAAGGTCCGCGAAGCGCATGCCGGAGGCCGCCTCGACCACCAGACCGGCCATGTCGGAATTCGGCGAGCGATAGCGATGAAGGGTGCCGTGTGGGTGAGCGGCGCGCGGCAGCGAGCACAGGAAATCACGCAAATTCGTGGTCGGATCACCGGCGCGCTGCGGCTTCCACAGCATGGCCCGGCGATAGCGGTCGAAACTGCCGTCTTCGTCCAGATAAAGCTCGTCGAAATCGAGCGCCACGGTCATGTTGAAGAGGTCACGAACCGTCAGCCCCTCATAGGCCGAACCGACGGCATCGGGGATGAAATCCGTCACCATCTGGTCGAAAGAGAGCTTGCCCTCCGCCTCCAGAACGCCGGCAAGCATGCCCGTGAACGATTTGGAGATCGAGAACACGATATGGGCGCGCGCCGGGTCGACATGAGGCGCGTACCATTCGGCGATAACCTCGCCCTTGCGCATCACCACCAGCGCATCGCTGTGGCTTTCCTCCAGAAAATCCTCCAGCCGCAGCGTATCGCCCGCCACGTTGGAAACGGGAATGTCGGCGAAATGACCGAATGGCCGCACCGGCGTCTCGGCGATACGGGCGCTGATGATCTGGGCGGAAGGAACATATTCCGCGACGTTCTGGAACGTCGACATGGAATAGGGACGCTCGCGCCAGTTGCCGAGATTGATGTCGGCACGGGTGAAGGGGGGTTCGGCGGTCATGTAAAGCCTCTGGTTTCGAGGTTATGGCAATGAGTTTGTGCGATCTGCGATCGCGTATCAAGCAGATAATAAGCTGTGCGGAAGCGGCCGCACCATGCCTGCCGGCGGCTGGACGGTGACAGGCAGGGGGGCCAGGTATGCGGGGACGCGGCTTCGCTGCGGCCCCTCTTCCCATCATTCGCTGGCCGGGCTTTCCGCTTCGAGCCGGCGCAGCTCGATTTCCGCCGCATCGAGCGCTTTCAGCAGCCTCTCGCAGGCCACGTCGATGTTCTCGCGGGTCCAGATCAGCGGCGGCGACATGATGATCGTATCGCCGACCGCGCGCACCATGAAGCCGTTGTCGATGGACAGGTCACGCACCTTGTCGCCCGCATGCTTGCCCTTGAAGCGGCTGCGATCGCCCTTGTCCCTGACGATCTCGATGGCCGCCATCAGGCCGATGGCGCGGGTTTCGCCGACGATCGGATGCGTGCCGATGCGCTCGGCCAGCGCCTTGGCGAGATAAGGCCCGGTGTCCTCGCGCACACGCTCGATCAGGCCTTCCTTTTCGATGATCTCCAGATTCTTCAGCGCCACGGCGCAGGCCACCGGATGCCCCGAATAGGTATAGCCGTGGTAGAATTCGCCGCCCTTCTCGATCAGGGTGGAAGCGATGCGGTCGCCGACCAGCAGCGCCGACAGCGGCTGGTAACCGGAGGTCAGCGCCTTGGCCGTGGTGATGGTGTCGGGCCTGATGTTGAAGGTCTTGCAGGCAAACCATTCGCCGGTGCGGCCATAGCCGGTGATGACCTCGTCGATCATCAAAAGCACATCGTACTTGTCGCAGATGCGCTGAATTTCCGGCCAGTAGCTGGCCGGCGGGATCTTCACGCCGCCAGCGCCCAGCACCGGCTCGCCGATGAAGGCGGCGACGTTTTCAGCACCCGCCTCGAGGATCGCGTCTTCGACGGCGCGTGCCGCCCGCAGGCCGAAATCGTGCTCGCTCTCGCCCGGCAGGGCAAGCTCGAACGAATAGGGCGGCATGACATGGACGATGCCCGGCACCGCGCCGTAAAGCTGGCTGTGCATGCCGTCCATGCCGGACAGAGAAGCGCCGGCAATGGAGGAGCCGTGATAGCCGGTCTTCCGCGAAATGACGATGCGCTTCGACGGCTTGCCTTCCAGCGCCCAGTAATGGCGCACCAGCTTGAGGGCCGTGTCGTTGGCTTCCGAACCGGACGAGCCGTAGAACACCTGATTGACGTTGTCGGGCGCCAGTTCCGCCAGCTTGCCCGCCAGCAGCACCGGTGTCGGCGTCGTGCAGCGGAAGAAGGAGTTGTAGAACGGCAGTTCCTTCATCTGGTCATAGGCGACACGGGCCAGTTCCTCGCGGCCATAGCCAACATTGATGCACCACAGGCCGGCCATGCCGTCCAGAATCTCGGCGCCTTCGCTGTCATAGATATAGGGCCCCTCGGAGCGCACGATCATGCGGGCGCCGGCGCCACGCAGTTCCTTGTGGTCGGTGAAGGGGTGGAGATGATGCGCGGAATCGATGGCCTGCAGATTGGCGCGCGAAATGGTCTGGTCAGTCATGTGATGTCTTCCTTCCTCGGTTTTTCAGTTATGCGGAGGCGAAGGAAGAAGGCGGCGAATAGCCGATGCGGGCGCACAGCAGCAAAAGCTCGGCCCGCCGCGTGCGGGGCGACTGCGTGAGCGTACAGCCGGAGAGGAGGGGGCAGCGGCGATGGCTATGCATGGGCTTTGCCATAACGCCAGTAGCCCATCATGGTGAGCTGATTTCGGTCTATGCCAAGTTCGCCCAGAAAATGCGTGCGAATGCGGCTGACGGCCGCCGTTTCACCGGCGATCCATCCGTAGAAGCTGTTGTCGGCTGGCGCCGCACGGTCCCATAATGTGTCTTTGTCGACATCGACCGCTTCCGGCTGCGCCGGGGCCGTGCGCATGGCGCTGCCGGGAAGATCCGCAGCAAGTGCTGCACCGGCCATCAGTTCGCCATAGCCATGGTTACCTGCGTCGCGGGGCAGCCAGCGCAGGTCGAGACCATCCCACGACGGAACGGGCTGTGCATCCTCCATGCAGGGCAGTTCGACACGAACCGTCGCCCGCGGTTTGACCTCCCACAAGGCGATCTGTTCCAGAATGCCGGCGATGGCCGGCAGCGCCGTCTCGTCGCCGATGATGAGCAGATCGGTCAGCCCCGCTGGCGGCTCCCAGTCGAAACCGGCAATCTCACCGTCATATTCCTGGTTCGGGCCGGTAATCTGAATCCGGTCACCCGGCTCTGCGCTCATCGCCCAGCGCGAGGCCGGTCCGTTGTCGCCATGGACGACGAAATCGACGGTGAGAAGCTGCCTGGCCGGATCGATGGCGCGGATGGTGTAGGTGCGCATCGGCGCGCGTTGGTGCGGCGGCAGCGCCTTGTAGACCTTCAGATAGTCGGGGCTGACGGGAAGGGCTGACGGCGTTCCATCCTCACGCGGAAAGAACAGCTTGATGCGCTGGTCCGGTGCAAGCGTCGTCATGGCAGCCAGATCGGCGCCCGCAAACACCAGCCGTGCCATGTTTGGCGTCAGCAGCCGGCGCTCGGCCAGCCGGACATTAAAGACGCGGTAGGGCGTTTCCGACATTTTCGTCACCCAAGGCCAAGGAGATGGGCGCGGGCGGCGATTTCGGCGACGCGCTCCTCATTGGAAGCGGCGAGGTTGCCATCCGCATTCCACAGGCTGTTCTCAAAACCCACACGCACCTTGCCGCCGGCTCGCATCGCAGCCTCAAGGCAATCCGTCTCGCTGCGGCCGAAGGCACACACCATCCAGTCGGGCGATTGCGGCAGGTCCGTGGCCGCGCGCAGGAACGCATCGAGATCGCCGGGCTCGCTCTGCTGGTTCGCCGAATAGCGGCCCAGCACATAGATGACCGAAGGCTGACCGCCCGGGATCACCTGCCGGGCCATCAGGTCGCCCAGCCGCGCCACATCGGCATCGTCATAGAGAATATGCTGAACGTGGATCTGCTCCTGCCGGCACCAGCCATAGAAGCGCGCGGCCTCCGCCTCGCTCGCGGCATCGGGGACCAGTTCACGAATGGCGGCGGAAATGGCGCGCGGCTGCAGGGTGCGCACAAGCTGCATCTGCTCGGGCGCGCTGTAGATGCCGACCGCCTCGGTGGAGACCTGCACGGCCATCTGCGGAACGCGCTGCGCCAGCGCCCCGATGAGCTGGCGATAGAGATCGGCGTCGAGCGCATGCCGGCCGGCCTCATCGCGCACATGGGCGTGGATGGCGTCAGCCCCCGCCTTCCAGCAGGCTTCAGCCGTCTCGACAATCTCGGAAACGGTCATCGGCAGTGCCGCGTGATCGGCTTTGGTGCGGCGCGCGCCGTTCGGCGCCACCATGATGAGCGGAAGGCCGGTCATTGCGCGCCCCTCCCTGCTTTCTTATCGGCCCCGCCCTCGTCCTCAGCCATGAGGCGCAAAAGAGCGATCAAAAGCCGGTCGCGGCGCTGGGTAAGCTCGCCCATTGCGCGCCCGGCCACCTCGGCCTGCATGCCTTCGACCAGCCTGCGCCTGGTATGCGCATCGAGACGCGGCGTGCCGAGCGTCGCCCATCTTGCCTCCTGCGCAGGGCCGAGATGGTCGAGATAGGCCTCAAGCCCGCCCTCGCCACCGCCCAGATGATAGAGCATGTGAGGGCCCTCGACCGCCCAGCGCAACCCCGGCCCGAAGCGGATCGCCCGGTCGACATCCTCAACCGAGGCGATGCCCTCGGCTACGATGTTGACGGCCTCGCGCCACAGCGCCGAGCTCATGCGGTTGGCGAGATGGCCGACGGCCTCGCGCGCCACACGCACCGGAACCTTGCCGATCGCCTCGAAGAAGGCATAGGCGGCATCGAC
>Ga0182740_1001717_pt1 | contig 14294 bp, 15 predicted proteins | sample eDN5th37CKraftBY_FD_128872 | JGI IMG/M metagenome (GOLD analysis project Ga0182740, IMG submission 128872) | Enriched backyard soil microbial communities from Emeryville, California, USA - eDNA 5th pass 37_C Kraft BY (version 2) (version 2) | ecosystem: Environmental > Terrestrial > Soil >...
CGTGGAGACCGGCAAGTCTCCGGCGTCCCGCGCCGCCCTCATTTGGAAGGGCGCGAATGGGGTAAACCCCAAGCGCGCTTATTTTCTGAGGTGTTGGCGACCTGACGAAGCCTCGGCGCTGAATAAGCGATCGCGAGAAGGATCACGCATGTCTGTACGAATGTCATGCCCGCCACATGCCCGCCACGTGGCCGGTACAAAGCCGGGCATGACGGCGGAAAATCAGAGCCCCTACTTTTTCCACTCCTCCGGCGCGCCGTGCTGGCGGATCGCATCGACGATCTCGCGATGCTTGCGCTTTTCGCGCTCCATATAGATCACCAGCACCGCATGCGCCGAGGGAACCAGCAACAGCGGATGAAATATCAGGCCGAGGATGAGGCACGGCACGATCAGCACGACATTGAAGATCGCGTTGAACGGCTGCCCGTTGAGCAGCAGCGCAAGCGGCGGCAACAGAATCGCGAGCAGGTAGATCATGGATTACCTCCCTCCAGCGCGAAGATGTGGGAATGCATTGCGTCACAAACAAGACTGCCCCGCATTTGCGCATACAGACGGGGCGAATGAAACCCGCTACCAGACCTTAAACAAGCCGTTTCCCGACGCGGGATAATCGCCGCCTCATGCCGACCAATATTATTGTCCCCCTCATTGTCGCCTGCGCTCTCTTCATGGAGAACCTCGATTCGACGGTGATCTCCACCGCGCTGCCGGCGATCGCGGCCGATCTTCATGAAGACCCGATCGCGCTCAAGCTCGCGCTGACGTCCTACCTCCTGACGCTCGCCGTCTTCATCCCGATTTCGGGCTGGATGGCCGACCGCTTCGGGCCGCGCACGGTATTCCGGCTCGCCATCGTCGTCTTTACCGCCGGCTCGGTGCTGTGCGGCTTCTCGACCTCGCTGCTCGATTTCGTCATTTACCGCATCATTCAGGGCCTCGGCGGCGCGATGATGACGCCGGTCGGCCGCCTCGTCGTGCTGCGCTCGATCCCCAAGCACGAATATGTCTCGGCCTTCGCCTGGCTCGTCGTGCCGGCGCTGATCGGGCCGATGATCGGGCCGCCGCTCGGCGGCTTCATCACGACGTATTTCTCCTGGCGCTGGATCTTCTGGATCAATATCCCGATCGGCATTCTCGGCGTGCTGCTCGCCACCAAATTCATCGAGAACATCCGCGAAGATTATGTCCCGCCGCTCGACGCCAGGGGCTTCATTCTGTCCGGTGTCGGGCTCGCGGGCCTCGCCTTCGGCCTGACGACGATCGGCCAGCATTTCATGCCGACCTCGATTTCGCTGGCGATGCTCGGCATCGGCGGCGCCTTCACCTTCGCCTATGTGCTGCATGCGCGGGTGACGCCCTTCCCGCTGCTCGATCTCCGCTTGCTGTCGGTGCCGACGTTCCGCGCGAGCGTTATCGGCGGATCGCTGTTTCGCGTCGGCGTCGGCTCGCTGCCGTTTCTGCTGCCGCTGTTGTTTCAGATCGGCTTCGGCTTGTCGCCGCTGCAATCGGGTTTGCTCACCTTCGCGGGCGCGGTCGGCGCAATGGCGATGCGCGCGAGCGTCGCGCCGATCCTGCGGCGCTTCGGCATCAAGCGCGTGCTTCTCATCAACACCGGCGTCGCGTCGGCCTTCATCGCCGCCTGCGCGCTGTTCAAGCCCGATACGCCCTACTGGTTCATTCTGTCGGTCCTGCTGATCGGCGGCTTTTTCCGATCGCTCCAGTTCTCGAGCGTCAACTCGCTCGCCTTCGCGGATCTCGGCGACAGCGACATGAGCAAGGCGACCGGCTTCACCAGCGTCGCGCAGCAGCTTTCGATTACGGCGGGCATCGCCATCGGCGCGCTCGGCCTCGAGGTTGCGCGGCACTTCCGCGGCGATGCCATGCTGGTCCCCGCCGATTTCAGTTGGGCGATCCTGCTGGTATCGCTGATCTCGGTGTCGTCGTTCTTCGTCTTGTTGCCGCTGCCGATCGACGCCGGCGCTTCGCTCACCGCGTCGCCGCCGCCGGAAGCGCCGCCGCCGGAGTCGGGCAAGCTCTAGCGCTAGCCGCGAAAGCCCTGCGCCAGCACATAAAGCTCGGCGGAATCGGCACGGCTCGCCGGCGGCTTGATATGCTTCACGGTGGCGAAGTTCTTTTTGAGTTCGGCGAGCAGCGTGTGCTCGGTTCCGCCCTGAATGACTTTCGCGAGGAACGTGCCGCCCGGCGACAGCACCTCGCGCGCGAATTCAGCGGCCATCTCGACGAGCGCGACGATCTTGAGATGGTCGGTCTGCCGGTGGCCGGTGGTATTGCCGGCCATGTCGGAGAGCACGACATCGGCGGGCCCGCCGAGCATCTCCTTGAGTTTCCCGGGCGCGTCATCATCGTTGAAATCGAGCTGCATGAATTCGACGCCGGGGATCGCCTCGATATCGAGAAGATCGATGGCCACGACCTTGCCCTTCCCGGTTGCCGATCCGACACGCGCGGCGGCGACCTGACTCCAGCCGCCGGGCGCCGCGCCCAAATCGACGATGCGGCCGCCACGCTTCAGAAAACGCGCCTTGTCGTCGATCTCGATCAGCTTATAGGCCGCGCGCGAGCGATAACCCTCGCTTTTGGCGCGCTGGACATAGGGATCATTCAACTGGCGCGTCAGCCATTGCCGCGAGGACACCGTGCGGTTTCGCGATGGCTTCAGCTTTTTCTTGCGGCGGTCGGTCACTGCTTTGTCGCTATTGCTTCACTACTGCTTCTGCCACGCGCCGTCCGCCCGCATCAACTGCACGAGCATTCCCTCGCGCAATCCGCGGTCGGCGACGCGCAGCCGGTCGCACGGAAAGACCCGGCGGATTGCATCGAAGATCGCGCAGCCGGCGAGCACGAGATCGGCGCGCTCGGCGCCGATGCACGGGTGCGCGACACGCTCGGCATAGCTCGTCGCCATCAGGCGCTCGACGACGGCGTTGACTTCCCGGGCGCACAGCCAGACGCCATCGACCTGCTTGCGGTCGTAGCGCGGCAATTCGAGGTGCACGCCGGCAATCGTCGTCACGGTGCCGGATGTGCCGAGAAGGTGAATATCCTGCATGCCTTCGGCGCCGGCCTGCCGCGCGAAATCGCGCACCAGCGGCACGGCTTCCGAAACCATCGCTTCGAAGGTTTCGCAGCTCACGGCTTCGCCGCCATGACGCTCGGCGAGCGAAACGACGCCCATCGGCAGCGATGTCCAGGCGCGCATGCTCGCGATCGGCGGGCCACGATCGACGCTGCCGGATTTTTCGAGCAGCACGAGTTCGGACGAGCCGCCGCCGATATCGAACAGCACCGCGCCGCGCGCGCCGGGATCGAGCAGCGGCGCGCAGCCATAGGCCGCGAGTTGCGCTTCGGTTTCGCGATCGACGATCTCGAGCGAAAGGCCGGTCTCGTCCTTCACGCGGGCGATGAATTCGGCGCCATTCGCGGCGGCACGCGCCGCTTCGGTCGCGATCAGCCGGGCGCGGATATTCTTGCGGCGGCCGAGTTTCAGCGCGCAGACTTTCAGCGCTTCGAGCGTGCGCTCGATCGCGGAATCGGCGAGCCGCCCGGTGCGCGACAAGCCCTCGCCAAGCCGGATGATGCGCGAGAAGGCATCGACAACGCGGAAAGAATCCCCGGTCGGGTGAGCGATCAGCAGGCGGCAATTATTGGTGCCAAGATCGAGCGCCGCATAATAGCGCTCGGCCGGCGCGGCGCGACGGCTCTCCTGTTGCCGCAAGTGCGACCACCGCCGGCGGCGTCTGCGTGCCGGCGCTGGCCCTTGCAGGCCGGACGCGCCCCCCGCGCGTTCGTCCGCCATGGCACTCCTTTCCTGCCGTGCCGGAGCTGCAATTTAGCGCTCGACGACCGGCAGTGTTCTTCGTTCCCTCGGTTGCGGCCAGTGTAGCAGCGCGGCACTTCGGCGCAACATGCTGGAATCATTCGAAAAGCGCCATTCCAGGGTGCATCGGAAAGCCTTGCGCGGGCCGAACGGCTCGATTAGTGATTCCGGCAACCTCTCCGATGAAGCGCCGGACACAGCAGCCATGGACAAAGCAGAATTGAACCGCGTGATCGATCATGTGGTGAATGCCGTCGACAACGCGCATGTCGATCAGCAGCCGTTTTTTCATCTCGAGCTGAAGAATATTTTTCCCGCCGACACCTATGCGAAGATGATGGAATTGATGCCGGTCGCCGAGGATTATCGCGCGATGTCCGGCCGCACCAAATCGACGCGCACCATGAACGGCGGCGGCACGCGCGTGAAGATCGACCTTTTCCCGGAATACATCCGTCATCTGCCGGAGGAAAAGCGCGAGCTGTGGAATCTCATCGGCAAGGCGCTATGCGCGCCCAAGCTGCGCGATGCGTTCATCCGCAAGCTCGCGCCCGGCCTGAAGCGCCGCCACGGCGAAAATTACGATCGCATCGGCATGTATCCGATTCCGATCCTGACCCGCGACATTCCGGGCTACAAAATCGGCGTTCATCCCGACACGCACTGGAAGGGCATGACGATCCAGCTTTATCTGCCGCGCGACGAGTCGATCAATCATGTTGGCACGGTGTTCAACGCCAAGAACGATGACAACTCCTATCGCAAGGCGGCGCAGATGTCGTTCTCGCCGAATACCGGCTACGCCTTCGCCGTCGATAAGGACACCTATCACTCGGTGGAAACGGTCGGGCCGGAAGTGAAGACGCGCGACTCGATCCTGCTGACCTACTTCGTCGACAAGACGCCGCTGCAAGTGTTCCGCAATCGCGGCAAGCGCTTTGGCAATTTCGTGCTGAACGAGGTTCGCAGCGTCGCGCGGCAGTAAGCGCGGCACAGGCGGATGAGCCGGGAATTCGAACACAAAATTGTCGCCGTCACCGGCGGCAGCCGCGGCATCGGGCGGGCGATCGCCCAGGCCTTCGCCCGCGAAGGCGCGCAGGTCGTCATCGCCGCCTCCTCGCCGCACAACCTGCTGGAAGCCGCGGAAAAGATCGGCAAGGCCGGCGGGCCGCCCGCCGTCACCTATGCCGGCGATCTCAAGCAGGCCGAGAAGTGCGAAGGCCTGTTCGAGCTTGTGCATTCGCGGTTCGGCCGTTGCGATGTGCTGGTGAATTGCGCGGGCGCGACGCGGGCCGGCAACTTTCTCGAACTTTACGACGAGGAATGGCATGACGGCTTCGCGCTGAAATTCCATGCCGCGGTTCGCCTGTCGCGGCTGTTCTGGCCGATGCTGAAAAGCGCCAAAGGCAGCATCATCAATATCGCCGGCAACGCCGCTCGCACGCCGCAGCAGACCTTCCTCATCGGCGGCGCGGTCAACGCGGCGCTCACCAATTTCTCGAAGGGCCTTGCCGACCTTGGCAAGCGCGACGGCGTGAATGTCAACGTCATCCATCCCGGCATGACCGAGACCGAACGTTTTTTTGAACTCATGGAAAGCCATGCCAGGGCCTACGGCATCTCGCGCGAGGAAGCGATCAAACGCGCGATCGACAAGACCGGACTGAGCCGCATCGCCAAGCCCGAAGACATTGCCGAGCTTGCGCTGTTCCTGTGCTCGAAGCGCGGCGCGCATATTCAAGGCACTGCGATTGCCGTCGATGGCGGCGCAACGCCAGGGCTGTATTAAACATCACATTCCCGTAAACATCACATTCCCGCGAAGGCGTTGCGCGTTTGGCCGCGTGCAACGATGATGCCCCGAACCCTGGTCCGGAGGACATCATGCCCGCAGAACGCTTCGACTTTCCCAACGCCAAAGGCGAGCGGCTTGCTGCCCTCCTCGACCGGCCGATCGACAAGCCCCGCGCCTATGCGCTGTTCGCGCATTGCTTCACCTGCGGAAAGGATGCGCATGCGGCGCGGCGCATTGCCGAAGGCTTGACGGAGCTCGGCATTGCCGTGCTGCGTTTCGATTTCACGGGCCTCGGCGAAAGCGAAGGCGAATTCGCCAATACGCATTTTTCCTCGAATGTCGCCGATCTCGTGGCGGCGGCAAGGCACATGGAAAAGGAAATCGGCGCGCCATCGCTGCTGATCGGCCATAGCCTCGGCGGCGCCGCGGTGCTGGCCGCAGCGGGACAGATCGAGAGCGCCCGCGCCGTCGCGACGATTTCGGCGCCCGCGGAGGCGGCGCATGTCACGCATCTTTTTCGCGACAAGCTGGACGACATCAAACAGCAAGGCGAAGTCGAGGTATCGCTCAGCGGCCGGCCGTTCCGGATCGCGCGCAGCTTCCTCGAAGACATCGAGCAGCAGAAACTATCGGAGCACGTGGCCAATCTGCGCAAGGCGCTCCTGATCTTTCATTCGCCGACCGACGATGTCGTCGGCATCGAAAACGCCACCAAAATCTTCGTCACGGCGAAGCATCCCAAAAGCTTCGTCTCGCTTGCCGGCGCCGATCATCTCCTGAGCAAGAAAGCCGACGCGGCCTATGTGGCGAACGTCATCGCCGCTTGGGCCGAGCGCTATCTCGACATGCCGGCCGCCGACGCCGGCGGCGAAACGCAGGGCGTCGTCGTGACCGAAACCGGGCGCGGCAAATTCCAGCAGGAGATCACCGCGGGGCGCCACCGCTTCCTTGCCGACGAGCCCGAAGCGACGGGCGGCCTCGGCAGCGGCCCGACGCCTTATGACCTCCTGCTCTCCGCGCTTGGCGCCTGCACTTCGATGACGCTACGGCTTTACGCCGAGCGCAAGAGCATTCCGCTCGAGCGGACGACGGTGAAACTCGCGCACAGCCGCATCTATGCGGCCGATTGCGAGGATTGCGAAACGAAGGAAGGCAAGGTCGATCAAATCGACCGGGAAATTCTGATCGAAGGCAATCTCGATGATGCAACGCGCGCGCGGCTGCTGGAAATCGCCGACATGTGCCCGGTCCATCGCACGCTGACATCGGAGATCAAGATCCGCACGCGCGCCGTCACTCCGGCAGCGTAACGGTCTGCTTCGGAAACAGGTGCTTCAGCGCCACCATGCTCATGATGAGCAGCGGGTTCGCGAGGAGCGCGCCGAGCGGGCCCCATAGCCATGCCCAGAAGGCGATGGCGAGAAACACCATCATCGGATTGACGGTCAGCGTGCGGCCGATGACGCTTGGCGTCACGATCTGACCCTCCAGGGTCGAAAGGCAGAGGAAACACGCCGGCGCGACCAGCGCATAACTCAGCGAAGGAAACGAAATCAGCCCGACGGCAAACAGCGTCACCAGCGTCGCGGCCGGGCCGATATATGGGACATAGTTCAGCACGAATGCGAGCACGCCCCAGGCGAAGGGCGCCGGGAGGCCGATCACCCACGCGCCCGCGGCCACGAACATACCGATGACGAAGTTGATCGCGGTGACGACCCCGAGATAGCTCGCAAGATTGCGCTCGATGTCGCGCATCGTATGCAGCGCGCGCAAGCGCGCATCCCGATTGCGAAACACCGAAACGAGACTCTGCTGGATGGTGTTGTGGCCCGAAAGATAGAAGAACAACGTGCCGAAAAACAAAAGCAGCTGACCGATGGCCGGCGACAAGACCGAAACGACGGGCTGCAAAATTCCGGTGCTGACATCGACGGTGATGACGCCGGGGTCGGCGCTTTTCGCAAGACCGGAAATCGATTGGCGAATTTCATTCAGCGCCGCGAGCGGCGCATCCAGCACATGCATTTTGTTCTTCAGCACCTCGCCGATCTGCGGCGCCTTGCCGATCCATTCGCGGACGGGATCGGCGGAAAGCATGATGCCGACCGAAATCAGGGCGAAGAAACCGAGCACGAGGAATGCCGCGGTGAGCGGCGCCGGTATGCCATAACGGGCCGCCGTTTTGGTCAGCGGCGCGAGCATCGTGCCAATCACCAGCGCCAATGTGATGGGCAGCAAAATGGTGCGCGCGAAATAGAGCGCCGTGACGAAGAAGATGAGGAACATCCCGACGGTCGCGGTCTGCGAAGCGCCGCGCCAGAAGCGCTGTGTCGTTGCCAGCGGATTGGCGTCCTGAACGCCCAGCTTGAAGCGCTGCAATGCCATCTCGGCCCTGTTCATGAAATCCCCGCAATCCCGCAAAACACGCTAATCCCAGAGCATAACACTCCTGCGGCATTTTGGTTGCCTGTTCGCGGCAGGCCCGTGGCACAATGCATGGATTACGAAGGAGAAGCAGATGGCGATCGATTGGACGAGCATCATCAACGGCGCGATCGGCGAGCTTGAAAAACATCCCGAGCTGATCGGCCAGGCGTTCCAAAAGATCGGCGGCGTGCAAGGCGTGCTCGATAAGTTGCATCAGGCAGGACTCGACAAGCAGGTCGCCTCATGGATCGCCAAAGGCAAGAACATGCCGGTCAGCCCCGATCAGTTGCGCTCAGCGCTGAACGACAAGCAGTTGCAGCAGATCGCCCGCGCGATGGGTTTGCCGGTCGATCAGGCGCTCGATGTCGTCGCCAAATATCTACCGCAGGCCGTCGATCAGGCGAGCCCGAGTGGCAAGCTTGCGTTGAAGAAATAATTTCGTACGGGCAAAAAGCCCGGCAATAAAAAAGGAGCGGCACAATGGCCGCTCCTCTCTCGCAATGTATGCAGGCGGAAATTACATGCCCTGTGCTTTCATGCGCTTGTTGCAATCGCTCCAGTACTGCGGCCACTTCTGACCGGCGGGAATGCGACCCGCGGCTTTCGCTTCGCGCCACTCCTTGCCGCAAGCGCGCTCGCGCGCGATCATCGCGGCGCGGCCCGGCTTGCCGGTCGTGGTGCCGCCAGCCTTGGGCGCCATGGCAGGCGCCGTAGCCGGTGCCGCGCTTTTGCCCTTGCTGACGCAATCGGCGACATAATCTTTTTTCTTCAGACCTTTTTTCTGGTCCTTGGTCATCGCGCTCCACTGTTTGCCGCAGGCCTTGGCGTCCTGCGCCTGCGCGGGACTCGAAACAGTGAAAGCGAAACCGATCGCGACGGCAGCACAAGCGGAGACAATCAAACGAGTATTCATATGGCGACCTCCTAGTGGCGCATTTTTTGACGCCCGGCCGCGGCGCCTATCGGCGCCAGGCCTGAGCGTGAATGCCAATTCCGCACCAGAATTATGCGAATTACAAGCGGGCTCTATCGGGCCATCTTTGTGTGAAAACGCCGCAGGCAGGCGCCACCGATAGCGAATTTACCTTCAGGCGGCGATTTTTGCAGGAACCACCGCGCTCTCCCTGGCGTTATCACGTGACCGTCAGAAAACACGAGGGAGCGGCATGCAAAAACTCGTTCGCTATTCCACCGCTCTGGCGCTCGTCCTACTTCCGGCGAGTGCCATGGCCCAGACCACCATCACCACGACCACCGAAACACATCGGCCGACCATTCTGAACCCCGAGCAGCGGACCGTGATCTATCGCACGATCACCGAAGAACGGCGCGTTGCGCCCGGACCCGTGGTTGTTCCGCCGCCCGGCCCTGTCGTCCGCTATGAAGTCGGCGCGCCGATCCCGCGCGAAGTCGTCGTCTCCGACTTTCCGGAAGACGCCTATATCGAAATGCCGGAGCTGCGGCGCTATCGCTATGTTTACGTCAACAATCGCGTCGTGCTGGTGGACCCGGCCACGAGCCGCGTTGTCGATGTGATTGCGGAATAACTGGCGCAGAAACGCCAGATTCTTGCCAAGTTTACAACCTTGCAGAGCCCAAAAGCCTCACTATCTCGGGCAGCGGAATCTGAATGTGGAAGTGACGGAGTTTCCGATGAAGAAAATTCTGATCCTCACCACCGCCCTCGCCGGTTTGGGGCTCGCTTCGGCCGCGAATGCCGCCGACATCGCCCGCCCCGCTCCGCGCGCGGCTTATCCGGCCAAGGCGCCGGAGTATCGGGCCTATGACTGGACCGGTTTCTACGCGGGCGTCAACGCCGGATACGGCTGGGGAAACTCCCGATACTCATTTGACGGCACCAACACCTCGCCTGAAGGCGCGTTGCTCGGCGGCACCATCGGTTACAACTACCAATGGGGCTCGACGGTATTCGGTGTCGAAAGCGATATCGCCTGGAACAATGCCAAGGGAACGTCGGTATGCACACTCGGCGCGGGTCTATGCCGCACGAGCAGCGACTGGCTCGGCACGACGCGCCTGCGTCTCGGCTACGCTGCCGACCGCGTCATGCCCTTCGTCACGGGCGGCGCGGCCTACGGCAACGTCAAGGCGAATCTTCCGGGCACCGGCCTTTCCGACGACGCGACGAAGCTCGGCTGGACGGCCGGTGGCGGCGTCGAATATGCCTTCACGCCCAACTGGACGGTTAAGGCCGAGTATCTCTATGTCGATCTTGGCAAGCTCAACTGCGCGGCCTGCGGCAGCAACGTGAAGTTCAACGAGAACATCGTGCGTGCCGGCGTGAACTATAAATTCTAACCGCGCGCTAACCTTGGCTGGTTACACAACTGTAATGTGACAGTGCGTGACGCCCTCCCGGAATTTTGGCAATATCGGGCGGGGGTAAAATTACGGAGAAGACTGGATGAGAAAACAATTTCTTTCCCTGGCGGCGGCAGCTCTCATGTCCGGAGGCGCTGCTTTGACGGCCGCTCCCGCTTCGGCCATGCCGATCACCGCTAGCGCGGCCCTGAACAATTCGGTTTCCGCGCCTGTCGAAAACGTCCGCTGCCGCGGTTGCGGCTGGGGCATCGCCGCGGGCGTGCTCGGCGGCGCGCTCCTCGGCAGCGCGATCGCCAATTCGCGTCCGTATTATTACGACGGCCCCTACGCTGGCCCCTATGCGCCGGCGCCGGTCTATGGCCCGGGACCCGGCTATTACGCGGGCGATGACGCGGTCGCCTACTGCATGTCGCGGTTCAAATCCTATGACCCGCGCAGCGGCACCTATCTCGGTTACGACGGCTATCGTCATCCCTGCCCGTAACCGAAGGTAAGCTCAGCAAAACCCCGGGCGGCGTCCCGGGGTTTTTGTTAAGACGATCCTCGAGAAATTTTCGATGCGAATTCCTCGCGCAAGCGTTTGCGAAAGGCGCGATCGCGCTTGAGATGCCATTCCCTGCTCATTGCTGCGCGCCGCGTCCGGTGCCGCTCGGTGTAAAGCAAAAACCACACGCGGCCTCGGGTCGTCCGCGCACCCTTCCCGTTGTTGTGCCGGGCAAGTCGCGCATCGACATCGAGAGTCCAGCCGACGTATGTGCGGACGCCGCCCTTGCCATTGCTGCCGAGGATATAAACGAAGCAGGCCATCCGACTCTTTTAAGGAAAAGGCCGGCGCGAGAAAAGCGCGTCAGATTCGGGCGTCCACGCCGAGCGCCTTCAGGCTCTTGCCGAGCCCGTCGCTATCGTAGGGCTTTTTCAAAAGCGTCAGGTTGTCGATCTGCTTCAGCTTGCCATCGAGCGCACCATCGCCCTCGCCGGTCGCGATAACGATCGGCAGGTCGGGGCGCAGCGTTTTCAGTTCAAGCGCAAGATCGTCGCCTTTTTTATCCGGCAGGCCGATATCGATGACCGCGGCGGCAAAATCAGTGATGTTCTTTTTGGCAGCCGCAAGGGCGGCCGCCGCATTGGACGCCTCCTCCACCTCGAAGCCCAGATCGCGCAGGTTTTCGACGGTGAGCATAGCGATCATCGCCTCGTCTTCGACCAGCAGGATTTTGTTTTTGCGCGCCATCTCGAACACCTTCTGAACCTTCTCGGAGAATTCCTCGAACGTGAACGGCTTCGTGAGCAGTTGAACGCCCGCGTCAAGACGCCCCTCGTGAATGATGCCGTCGAGGCCGTATCCCGTCGTGAACAGCACCTTGAGATAAGGACGGCGGCGAACAGCTTCTTCGGCAAGCTCCCGGCCGTTGTAATCGCCGGGCAAACCGACATCGGAAAACAGAAAGCGGATCTCGGGATGCGCTTCGAGCTGGCGCAAGGCCGCCGCGCCGTCACCTGCCTCGACCACGCAATAACCGAGTTCGTGCAGCATGCTGACCGCATAACGCCGCACGTCCTCGTCATCTTCCACGACCAGCACGGTATCCTGCTTCGGCGGCTCCGGCACGAGTTCACGCAGTTTTGGTACCAGCGCCGATTTCTCGACCGACGAGCGCGGCAGATATAGCTTTACCGTTGTGCCCTCACCGGGCTTGCTGTCGAGCGTGACGTGACCGCCCGACTGTTTGATGAAGCCGTAAAGCTGGCTGAGGCCCAAACCCGTTCCCTGGCCGACAGGCTTTGTCGTGAAGAACGGTTCGAAAACACGCGCGAGCGTGTCCTTGTCCATGCCCACGCCGGTGTCGCTCACCCGCACCAGCACATAATCGCCGGACTTCACATCGGAATGATGCGCCGTGAACGTGTCATCGAGCGACGTCTTGGCCGTTTCCACCGTGAACTCTCCGCCCTCGATCATCGCGTCGCGTGAATTGGCGGCAAGGTTCAGCAGCACGCTCTCAAACTGGTTGGGGTCAACCTCTGTCGTCCACAAGTCTTCGGCAAAGATCGTCTGCATCGTGACGCGCTCGCCCACGGTGCGCGCGAGCAATTCCGACATGCCGGAAAGCAATTCGTTGAGATCGACCGGCTGCGGCTCGAGCGGCTGGCCGCGTGCAAAGGCGAGCAGACGCTGTGTCAATGCGGCGGCGCGCTTGCCGCCCTGCATCGCGAAGGTCGCATACTCACGGAGCACCGGATCGCCGCCCTTGCCCAGCCTGCGCTGGAGCGCCTCGATATTGCCGATCACCACGGTCAGGAGATTGTTGAAGTCATGCGCGACGCCGCCCGTGAGCTGCCCGAGCGCCTCCATCTTGTGAGCATGCCGGAGCTGCTCCTCGGCGCGGGCACGTTCGCTGATTTCGGCGCGCAAGCGAAGATTGGCGTCGGCAAGCTCGGCGGTGCGATCGGAGACGAGTTTTTCCTGTCTTTCGTTCATGCGTTCGAGAGCGTTACGCGCCTCGACAATGTCCGAAATATCGGTGCTCGAGCCGAACCAGCGCTCGATACTGCCTTCGCTGTCCCGCACCGGAACGGCGCGCGCGAGGAACCAATGATATTCACCGTCTGCCCCGCGCAAACGAAGCTCATTCTCATAACGGCCGCCGCTTTTGAGCGCCCGCCGCCAGGCCTCGCGTGTGCGCTCGAGATCGTCGGGATGAATGAGCTCCTGCCAGGCACCGCCATATTCATTCGGCGGCCCGCCGGCAAACTCGAGGCAGCGCTGATTGTAATAATCGTAGCGCCCGGTCGGCCGTATCGACCACACGAGCTGCGGCATCGTATCGGCCACCGCGCGAAAGCGCCGCTCACTCTCCTCCAGTTCGCGTTCGCTGGCGCGCCGGCGGATCACCGCGTTTCGAAAAGCCGTGGCGCCCGCCAGCAGCAGAACGCTGGTGAGCAGAAAGACCGCAAGATTTGCGAGCGCCGCGGGCCGCAGAAGATTCGGATCATTGAAAACCGCCAGAAGCGCTTTCAACGATGGCAGGTCTTCCACCCTCGGCAGTCGCGAAATATCGACTACAAAGCTGCGCGTGACGAACAGCAGCCACGAAGTCACCGAAGACAGTACGATCGTAAAAATTCCGGGGCCTGCGCCGCCCGCAACGGCTGCGATCAGCACCGCCAGAAAATAAAACGCGAACGGCACCGTTGTGGGCAGAATGCGATCCAGCAACAAGTGAATTGCGGTCGCCAGCACGAAGGCAAGAAGCGCGATGCCGTAACGCGTCACGAAAGAGCGCGAGCGTCCGATCCACAGCAGTAGTGCGTTATCGTTCTTCACGCTTGCTCTCAATACCTGCGAACTCACAATCGATTCCAATGGTAGTTTAGCCAGCCGCTATGCGCCACCTTGCTTCTCTTGCGAGAAAAACCGGTTGCTCCAACAATTGCCATTATTTTGATTTCGAGGAGGTTTGCGGAAGGCTTTCGACCGGCTTGCCGCTGAAGCGCTGAAAACCGGGCGCGCTCTCGATCTCCTGCCGCGATAGCCGGACGCTTGCCCGGTCGCCATTGCTGTCGCGCAGAATGGTCATCGCCTGCAATGAGACAGCGATATCCTTGGCACCGATGCCGAGGAAGCCGCCGACCCCGATAATGACGGCCTGGATCGCACCGCTCTGATCGACGATAAGATCATCGATGCTGCCGATTTTTTCGCCGCCGGCACCGATCACCGGAAGTCCGATAAGTTGCGTGGCGAGCCACTGATTGCTCGCCTGCACACTCAGGAATGTGCCCGTGATCGGCTCGGCACGCGACGGCATTTTCGTCTGCGCCATCGACAACGGAGCGGCAGCGAGCGCCGATAGCACGCAGCAAAGTTTCGAGTTCACCCGC
>Ga0182740_1001719_pt1 | contig 14291 bp, 11 predicted proteins | sample eDN5th37CKraftBY_FD_128872 | JGI IMG/M metagenome (GOLD analysis project Ga0182740, IMG submission 128872) | Enriched backyard soil microbial communities from Emeryville, California, USA - eDNA 5th pass 37_C Kraft BY (version 2) (version 2) | ecosystem: Environmental > Terrestrial > Soil >...
CGCGACGACCTTGCCTGCCTGATCTACACCAGCGGCACCGGCGGGGCGCCGCGCGGCGTGTGCCAGCATCACGGCGCGATCCTCCACAATGTCGCCGGCGCGGTGGCGCTGATCGCCGAGGATTTCGGCTGGGACGACGAAATCTTCCTGTCGTTCCTGCCGGCCAGCCACGCCTATGAGCATACCGGCGGCCAGTTCCTGCCGATCGGGCTCGGCGCGCAGATCTACTATGCCGAGGGGCTGGAGAAGCTGGCGTCGAACATCGAGGAGGTCCGGCCGACTGTGATGGTCGTCGTTCCCCGCCTGTTCGAGGTGCTGCGCGCCCGCATCCTGAAGGCGATGGACAAGCAGGGCGCGCTGCCCCGCTATCTGATGACGCGCGCGCTGGAGATCGGCGGCCGCGAGAATGCCGGGACCGGCCGGGTGCGCGACTGGCCGATGAAGCTCGCCCTCGCCCGGCTGCTCAAGCCGAAGATCGCCCGGCGCTTCGGCGGGCGGATGAAGGCGATGGTCTCGGGCGGCGCGCCGCTCAATCCAGAGGTCGGGCTATTCTTCCAATCGCTCGGGCTCACCTTCCTCCAGGGCTATGGCCAGACCGAGGCGGGGCCAGTCATCTCGTGCAACCGGCCGAGCGCGGGGTTGAGGATGGAATCGGTCGGCCCGCCGCTCGCCGATACCGAGGTACGGATCGCCGCCGACGGCGAGATTCTGGTGCGCGGCGAACTCGTCATGCACGGCTACTGGCGCAACCCGGAGGAGAGCGCGCGCGTCCTTCAGAACGGCTGGCTCCATACCGGCGACGTCGGCCATCTCGACGAGGCCGGCCGGATCGTCATCACCGACCGCAAGAAGGATCTGATCGTCAACGACAAGGGCGACAATGTCGCGCCCCAGCGCGTCGAGGGCATGCTGACGCTCCAGCCCGAAATCCTCCAGGCGATGGTGGCGGGGGATCGCCGCCCCTATGTGGTCGGGCTGATCGTGCCCGATCCCGATTGGGCGGCGGAATGGGCGGCGGCGCATGGAGTCGACAACGGCCTTGCCACGCTGCGCGACGACCCGCGCTTCGTGCGCGCGGTGAACGCCGCCGTCGATCGCGTCAACGCCAGCCTCTCGGTGATCGAGAAGGTGCGCCGGATTCTGATCGCCGACGAGCCGTTCACGATCGAGAACGCGCAGCTCACCCCCTCGCTCAAGGTGCGCCGCCACGTCCTGCGCGACGTGTACGGCGAGCGGCTCGCCGCGCTCTACCACCGATAGCGGCGCGCGCCGGGGTCACCGGACCGCGGCTATTTCTGCTTCGCGTAAGGCACGAAATCGTCCAGCGTGCAGGAGCCATATTCCATGTGCGTCACCAGATCGACCACGCGGACGCTGTCGAGCCGGCATAATTGCGTGCCGGCGGTGCGCGTCACCAGTTGCCGGTCGGGCTTGAGGATCGTGCAGCGGCCCTTGTCCGGTTTGTTGACATACAGCTTGCCGCCAAGCTCGCGATAGACGATCGCGCCGTTGAACACCGTGCTCGAATCGATCGTCCGCTGATTGATGCACGGGACCGCGGCGCCCGCGGTGCGCCCGGCCAGCGCCGCGTCAAGGCTTTTGGGCGCGGGGGCGGCCGCCGCCCCGACGGCGCCAAAAGCGAGAAAGGCGACGGGAACGAAAGCGGAAGTGAGGATGCGTTTCATGATGCTGTCTCCGTCATGGGCGTAACATGACGGAGCCACAACGGCTCAGCCGCGAAAATTATCCTTCGCCTCGCGCCGGCGGCCGAGTTCGGCGGCGTCACGGGCGCGCATGAACGGATTGGTCGCGCGTTCAAGCGCGATCGTCGTCGGCACCGTCGCCCGGCCCCCGGCCCGAGCGGCATCGACCTCGGCCATCCGCGCCGCAATCGCAGCATTGTCCGGTTCGGCCACGCGCGCATAGCGGCCGTTCGACTGGGTATATTCGTGCGCGCAATAGACGGCGGTCTCGGCCGGCAGCGCCTTCAGCCGCGTCATGTTGGCGAACATCTGCTCGGCGGTCCCCTCGAACAGCCGGCCGCAGCCCATCGCGAACAGCGTGTCGCCGACGAAAATCGCCCGTTCGGACGCGAGATGATAGGCGATATGGCCGGCGGTATGCGCCGGCACCGCATAAACCCCCGCCTCGATCGCGCCGAGACGGACGCGATCCCCCTCGCCCACCCCCCGGTCAAGCGTCGGAATCCGGCTTGCCTCGGCGGCGGGGGCGGTGACGCGCGCGCCGGTGGCGGCCTTGATCGCGGCGTTGCCGCCAGTGTGATCCTTGTGCCAGTGCGTGTTCCAGATCTGCCCGATCCGCCAGCCGCGCGACGCCGCCTCGGCCAGCACCGGCTCGGCGGCGGCGGGATCGACCACGACCGTCTCGCCGCTCTCCGGCTCATGCACCAGCCAGATATAATTATCCGACAGCGCCGGGATGCGAATCACCTCGATCACGGCGCTACCAGGTCCCGGTATTCGGCATCGAGGCCCAGGGCTCGGCGGGCGGCAGCGCCTCTTCCTGCAACAATTCGATCGAAATGCCGTCGGGGGTGCGGATGAACGCCATATGGCCGTCGCGCGGCGGGCGATTGATGGTCACGCCGGCAGCCATCAGCCGCTGGCAGGTCTCGTAAATATTGTCGACGCGATAGGCGAGGTGGCCGAAATTGCGGCCGCCGGCATAGCCCTTCTCGTCCCAGTTGTAGGTGAGTTCGACCTGCGCGGCCTCGTCGCCCGGCACCGCGAGAAAGACCAGCGTGAAGCGGCCTTGCTCGCTCTCCTTGCGGCCGACTTCGCGCAGGCCGAGCAACGCGAAGAAACGCAGGGTCTCGTCGAGATCGGAAACGCGGATCATGGTGTGAAGATAGCGCATGCCGCCCTTGTAATGGCTGCCTCGCGATTAGGAAACCATGTCGGGGCGACCTCCTACCGCCTGCCCCCCTCGCCCGCCGGCGCTGGTGGCGTCGCCATCATCCGTGCAATCGCAGCCGACTCGGCGATTACCGCCTCCTCGCCCGGCGCGAGGCGAAGCGCTTCGGCGATATCCTTCCCGGCGCGCGCGTGGTCGCCCTGGCGGCGGGCGAGCGTGGCCGAGAGCAGCCAGCCCATCGGATCGCCCGGAACGAGCTTCAGCGCCTCGTCGAGATCGGCGCGGGCGGCGGGCAGATTGTCGACCTCAACCTGCGCGCGGGCGCGGTCCATATAGGTCTCGCCGCGCATCGCCGGACTCAGCACCGGCAGCGCGAGGGCGCGGTCGAAATAATCCCGCGCGCCGGCCGCGTCGCCGCCGCCCAGCGCGGCGTTGCCGGCCAGCACCCACATTTCGGCGGCGCGGCCGTCGCGCTGGATTTCGGCTTCCTTCGCCGCCTGCTCGAACGAGATCGCCGCCGGCTCCCAGCGCTCGGTCGCGACATAAGCGAGGCCGAGGCATTTGCGCGCGGGCAGCCCGCCGCCGTCGATCCGCCAGCGATCGGCGACCTTCACCGCCTCCGCCGGATCGCTTTTGGTCAGCGCGACGCAGGCGTCGTAGCGCTGGACGAGCGCGGGATCGGCGGCAGCGGCGGCGGCCATAAGCAGGAACGGGATCACACGGCCTCCAGCAGGCGTTCGGCCGTCGCGATCAGCAGGGCGATATCCGCGTCGCGCGACAGGCGATGATCGCCGTCCTTGACGAGGATGGTCTGCACATCGGCTGAACGCAGCGCCGCCGCGAGACGGACGGCAATCGCCCAGGGCACATCGCTATCCGCCTGCCCCTGAAGCAGCCGGACCGGCGCGTCGATCGCGATCTCGCCATCAAGCAGGCGAAGCGCCTGGCCGCTCTCCCAGAAGGCCAGCGTCGTGACATAGGGGCTGTCGGCATAGGCCGAGGGCTCCTCGATCCGGCCGTCGCGTCTGAGCTGCGCCACCCGATCGGCGCCGAAGCCCCAGTCGGTGAAGTCGGGCGCGGCGGCGATCCCGATCAGCCCCGCTATCCGCTCCGGCCGGGCCAGCGCCACCAGCAGCATCAGCCAGCCGCCCATCGACGAGCCGACGAGAATCAGCGGCCCGGCCGTCAGCGTATCGACCAGATGGAGCACGTCGTCGCGCCACGAGGCGAGCGTGCCGTCCACGAACCGCCCCTCGCTCGCCCCGCAGCCGGCATAATCGAGCCGCAGCATCGCCCGCCCCTCACGCTCCGCCCAGCTGTCGAGCGCGAGCGCCTTGCCGCCCGCCATGTCGGACATATAACCGGGCAGGAACACGAGCGTCGGCCCGCGCCCGGCGCGGAGCGCGTAAGCGAGACGAAGGCCGTCGGGGCGGGCGAGGAAATCGGGCGCTGTCATGCCGCCCCTCATACCGGCTCGGCGCGGCGGCGTCTGCCCTCCCGGGCCCGGCGAACGGTCGCCGTGGGTTGCACGCGACGGCAAGCCGCTTCAAAGGGGCGTCTCCTCTTTCGAACGATGGCCAAGAGAACGATGTCCGACCTGCTCAAGATCAGCCTGCCCGATGGTTCCGTGCGCGAAGTCGCGCGCGGAACCACGCCGGCCGAGATCGCGGCGGCGATCGGGCCGGGGCTCGCCAAAGCGGCGCTCGCCGCCCGCGTCGACGGCGAACTGCGCGACCTCAATCGGCCGCTGGACAAGGACGCCGGCCTCGCGATCGTCACCATGCGCGACGAGGCGGACGCGCTCGATCTGGTTCGCCACGATTATGCACACGTGCTGGCGGAGGCGGTGCAGACCCTGTTTCCGGGGACGCAGATCACCTTCGGCCCGTCGACCGACGACGGCTTCTATTACGATTTTGCGCCGAAGGACCGGCCGTTCACCGACGAGGATCTGCCCGCGATCGAGGAGGAGATGCGCCGCATCATCGCACGTGACGCGCCGCTCGTCCGCGAGGTCTGGTCGCGCGCCAACCTGATCGCGCGCTGGCAGGCCGAGGGCGAGACGTTCAAGGCCGAATGGGCGGCGGCGCTGCCCGACGGCGAGGAACTGACGGTCTATCGCGCCGGCGACTGGCTCGACATGTGCCGGGGCCCGCACCTCGCCTCGACCGGCAAGCTCGACCCCCACGCCTTCAAGCTGACGCGCGTTTCGGGCGCCTACTGGCGCGGCGACCAGAACAACGCGATGCTTTCGCGCATCTACGGCACCGGTTGGCTCAACAAGAAGCAGCTCGACCAGCACCTGACCCGGCTGGAGGAAGCCGCCAAGCGCGACCATCGCCGGATCGGGCAGGAGATGGACCTGTTCCACCTCCAGCAGGAAGCGCAGGGCTCGGTGTTCTGGCATCCGAACGGCTGGCGGCTGTGGCTGGCGCTCGAGGCATATCTGCGCCGCCGGCTCAACGCGGCGGGCTATCGCGAGATCAGGACGCCGCAGTTGATGGACGCGAAGCTGTGGGAGGCGTCGGGCCATTGGGGCAAGTTCCGCGAGAACATGTTCGTCGTCCCCGACGAGGTGCCCGGCACCGACCCGGACCAGCCGGTGCTGACCGGCAAGGGCGATCTGATGGCGCTGAAGCCGATGAACTGCCCGGCGCATATTCAGGTCTTCAAGCAGGGCATCCGCTCCTACCGCGACCTGCCGTTGCGGCTGGCCGAATTCGGCTGCTGCCACCGGAACGAGCCGCACGGCGCGCTCCACGGCATCATGCGCGTGCGCCAGCTCACCCAGGACGACGCCCACATCTTCTGCACCGAGGACCAGATCGTCAGCGAGACCCGCGCGTTCTGCGAACTGCTCGACGCGATCTACAGCGATCTCGGCTTCGCGAATTATGCGGTGAAGCTGGCGCTGCGCCCCGAGAATCGCGCCGGCGACGATGCACTGTGGGACCGCGCCGAGGGCGACCTGCGCGAGGCGCTGAAGCAGGCCGGGCTGCTCGACGAGCGCTTCCATTTCGAGGAATTGGCGGGCGAAGGCGCGTTCTATGGCCCCAAGCTCGAATTCCACCTCACCGACGCGATCGGGCGGACCTGGCAATGCGGCACGCTCCAGCTCGATTACGTCCTGCCCGAGCGGCTCGACGCCTTCTATGTCGCGGAGGACGGCACCAAGCGCCGCCCGGTGATGCTCCACCGCGCGATCCTCGGCACGTTCGAGCGCTTCATCGGTATCCTGATCGAGCATCACGCCGGGCGCTTCCCGCTCTGGCTGGCGCCGGTGCAGGCGGTGGTCGCGACGATCGTCTCGGACGCGAACCCCTATGCCGGGGAGGTTCAGGCCGCGCTGACTGCCGCCGGGCTCTACGCCGAAACCGATCTCCGCAACGAGAAGATCAACTACAAGGTGCGCGAGCACAGCCTCGCCAAGGTGCCCGCGCTGCTCGTGGTCGGCAAGCGCGAGGCCGAGGACGGCACCGTCGCGATTCGCCGGCTCGGCAGCAACCAGCAGGAGGTGCTCCCGCTCGCCGAGGCGGTCGCCCGGCTCAAGGCCGAAGCGACCCCGCCCGACCTGCGCCCCTGAGGCACAGCCGCGATCACGCCGCCGGCATCGCGCGCGCGATGAGCGCCGGTTCGTCGCCGATGCTCTCGAACGCGCCGTAGCTCGCGCCGCGCGGCATCAGCCGCAGCCGGCAGAAGGCGTCGGCGACCGGGCTGTTCCACCCGAGCAGCACCGCCGCCTGCGCCGCGAGAGCGAGCCGCTCCACCCGCCAGCGCGCACCGGCCTCGCCTGGCGGAATGCTGTCGAGCGTCGTCAGCCAGGCATCATATGCGCGATGACCGCCGCGCTGCGCGTCGAGAAAATCGCGTAGCGCGGCAAAGCTCTCGGGTTCCCGGCCGATCGCCCGCAGCACGTCGAGCGCGATCACATTGCTCGACCCCTCCCAGATCGCGTTGAGCGGCGACTGGCGGAACAGCCGGGGCATCGGCCCGGTTTCGATGTAGCCGCCGCCACCGAGGCACTCCATCGCCTCATAGACGAAGCCCGACGCCCGCTTGCACACCCAATATTTGGCGATCGGGGTCAGCAGGCGCGCCAGCGGCTCGTCGCGGTCGAAACATTGCGCCAGCCGCATCGCCAGCGCGGTCGCCGCCTCGCTCTCGATCGCGAGATCGGCGAGGACCGCCGCCATCATCGGCTGATCGATCAGCCGCCGCTGAAACGCCGAGCGGTGCGCGCTGTGCCAGAGCGCCTGAACCAGCGCGCCGCGCATCTGCTGCGCCGAACCGACCACGCAATCGAGCCGGGTATGCTGGACCATGCCGAGGATCGTCGCGATACCGCGGCCCACCTCGCCGACCGACCGGGCGAGCGCGCCGTGATATTCGACCTCCGCCGACGCATTGGAACGATCGCCGAGCTTGTCCTTGAGCTGCATGACGTGGAAGCCGGCGTTGCGTTCGCCGTCCGGCAGCCAGCGCGGGAGCAGGAAGCAGGTCAGCCCGCCCTCGGCATAAGCCAGCGTCAGGAAAGCGTCGGACATCGGCGCGGAGCAGAACCATTTGTGGCCGGTCAATCGCCACCAACTCTCGCCGGCCGGCGCCGCGCGCGTCGTATTGGCGCGGACGTCGGACCCGCCCTGTTTCTCGGTCATCGCCATGCCGATCGTCACGCCGGCCTTTACGGCCGCCGGGCGGCTGGCCGGATCATAGCGCGCGGCGAGCACGCGCGGGCGCCATTCGGCCGCGACCGCCGGCGTCGCGGCAAGCGCCGCCACCGACGCATAGGTCATCGTCATCGGGCAACTGGTGCCGGCGTCGGCCTGGCCGGTGAGGAACAGCATCGCGGCATGCGCGACATGGCCGGCGGGTGTGCCGTCCCACGCGATCGCCGCCAGCCCGGCATCGAGCCCCAGCGCCATCAACCGGTGATAGGCCGGGCAGAACCGCACCTCGTCGATCCGCCGGCCATAGCGATCGAACCGTTCGAGCACGGGCGGGTTGCGGTTCGCCTCGACACCCCAGGCGATCGCCTCCGCCGACCCCACGCGCCGCCCGAGCGCGCCCAGCCGTTCGCCATGGCGCCCGCCGCCGGCGGACGCCACCGCGTCGGCGAGCGCGCGATCGCTCGCGTAGAGATCGACATCCTCGAACGGCGGCGGCTGATTGGTGACGTCATGGGTATCAAGCCGCGCGAGCGGCCGGAGGACGGGCATCGTTCGGACTCCCATCAGGAGCGGATGCGGCAGCATAGCACATCCGCACACATCCGCGCGGGCGCGACCCCCCAGCTCGCCAACCCGGTCCTTTAGGGGAGGGCATCGTGCGCCGGAGCCTGTAGAGCGGGAAAGTGACACCGATTCGCACGCCCCGCCGCTCGCCCGCCGCCATCGCCATCCTCCTCGCCGGCATCCTCCTGATCGGCGCCAATCTGCGCGGCCCGTTCACCAGCGTCGCGCCGCTGCTCGACATCCTCCGCGCCACCTTCTCGCTCACCCGGGCGCAGGCCGGCATGCTGACCACGCTGCCGCTGCTCACATTCGCGATCGTCTCGCCCTTCTCGGCGCGGCTGGCGCGGGCCTACGGGCTCGAACGCGCGCTGATGGCGAGCCTGATCCTCATCGCCGGCGGGATCGCGATACGCTCGGCGGGGGCCGTCTGGCCGCTCTATCTCGGCACGCTCCTGCTGGGGGTAGGGATTGCGGTCGGGAACGTCCTCCTGCCCAGCCTCGTCAAGCGCGACTTCCCGAACAATATCGCGACGCTGACCGCCGCCTATGTCGTCGCGATGGGTGTGGCGGCGGCGATCGCGTCGGCGCTGGTCGTCCCGCTCGAAAGGCTGCCCACGATGGGCTGGCGGTCTTCGCTCGGCGCGGCGATCATCCTGCCGCTCGCCACCATCCTGCTCTGGCTCCCGCAGGTCCGCTCCGATACGAAGCCCGGGCCCGGCGCGGTCGCGCCCGGGCATGGCGGCCACGTCTGGCGCTCGGCACTGGCGTGGCAGGTCACGGCCTTCATGGGCCTCAACTCGGTGATCTATTATGTGATCATCGCCTGGCTTCCCGCCATCCTCGCCGATCACGGCTATTCCGCCGGCCGCGCGGGAACGATCCATGGCGTGCTGCAACTCGCGGGGGCGCTGGCGGGGCTGTTCATCGGCGTGGTGGTGAAACGCTCGCGGTCGCAACGCACGCCGGCGGCGCTGGCCGCGTTGCTGACGACGCTCGCCTTCGCCGGGCTGCTGATCCGCCCCGAAGCGGCGCTATGGTGGATGATCTGCTTCGGAACAGCGAGCGGCATGGGAATCATTCTCAGCCTGATCTTCTTCGGGCTGCGTACCCACACGCCCGAGGACGCCGCCACGCTGTCGGGCATGGCCCAATCGGTCGGCTATCTGCTGGCGGCGGTGGGGCCACCGGTCGCCGGATTGCTCCACGACGGCTTCGGTGGATGGCGCGTGCCGCTTCTGGTCTGCCTCGGCCTGTCGCTCCTCATGCTGGTCGCGGGGATACTGGCGGGCAGGCCGCTCCGAATCGGGCGCTGATATCAGGCGATGCCATCTGACGTGAAAATGCTTTAGGCCCGCGCTGGTTTGAGGCCGAACGCGTGGGCAAGGGTCTTGTGGCGGCGCTCGACGGCCTCGCCGTAGAGCGTCGCGCCGCCCGCGGCCAGATGGAGCGTCACGCTGTCCGGCTCCCTGCTCAGCCGGGTCGCCCGCAGCGCCTCGACCACGCCGCCGCTCAGCCGCTGGCCGAGCCGCATCGCCAGACCCCAGCGATCGGCGCGCGCCGCCTCCTGCGGGGTGCACAGCGTCCGCACCACCGGGGTTTCGCCCCGCCCCCCGAAATTGGTGTAGAGCGCCCGCGCCATCATCGCGCGGCCGCGCGCGTCCACCCCTACCCAGCTGCCGTGCAGCGCCGCGTCGAGCCCGCGCTCTGCGCGGAACTCGGGATGGACCCGCCAGGCGATATCGGCCAGCAGGCAGGCGGCCCGGCGCAATCGGGCGTCGGCCGCGCTTTCGTCGGCAAACAGCGGCGCGATCCAGTGATCGAGCAGATCGCCATGCTCATGGAACCGGCCGAGTCGCGCGCCGGTCTCGCGGGTTGCCGTAAGAAGCGGATCCTGCGCCCGGACAGCAGCCGGCAGGCCGTGATAAAGCAGCCCCTCGCGCAAACCGTAGGCCGACACGATCAGCTCGCGGGTGTCGAGCTGACGCGCGAGAATCGCGAGCATCCCGGCCGCCGCCGGCAGGGAGGCGATCCGGCCGGCCGACAGGCCGGCGATCGCGCGCAGACTTTTGGGGTCGGTGCCGGCCAGCACGCGGACGAGATGCTCGCCCTCGCTCGCCGGCATCCGATAATGGTGAACGATCGGGAGCGGGAAGCTGGTGAGGTGCATGTCGAACCGCGCGAGCGCGCGCCACGAGCCGCCGACGAGATAGAACGGCATGCCCGCGCCCCGCCAGCCGGCGCGGGTCAGTGCCCTGCCGACCAGCCGGTCGAGCGCCTGAGTGCCCTTCGCCTGGATCGCGGCGAGACGCAGCACCCCAAGCGGCAGCGAGACGCGCTCATGGACGGCGCCGCCGCCGACGCGAACGAGTTCGAGGCTGCCGCCCCCGAGATCGCCGACGATGCCTTCGGCGTCGGGGATCCCGGCAAGCACGCCCTGCCCCGCCATCTTCGCCTCGGTATCGCCGGACAACAGCTCGACGTCGAGCCCCATCGCGCGCAGCCGCGCCAGCAGATCGGGGCCGTTCGACGCCTCGCGCACGGCGGCGGTGGCGACGACGCGCAGACTCGTCGGCCGCATCCGTTCGACGAGCGTCTGGAAGCGGGCGAGCGCGGCCAGCGCGCGCTCGATCGCCGCGGGGTCGAGCGCGCCGTCCTTCGCCAGTCCGCGCCCCAGCCCGGCCAGAACCTTTTCGTTGAACAGGACCGAAGGCGCCCGCGACGGGCCGTCATAGACCACGAGGCGAATCGAGTTGGAACCGATGTCGATGATGGCGACACGTCCGCGCGCCAAGGCCGGATCGTCGATGGAGCGAGGGAGCGATTCCGGTTCCATGCGCTGTGCGCTGTACCCGCCAGCGCGCTTTCAAACCAGACGGAATTATCGGCCCGGAATCCCGGCCCGCGTCATGCGCCGCGCCGCAAGCTCAGTTTCGGCACCGCGCGGCTGTGTTCGAGCGCTGCGCCGCGCCCCGACAGCGACGGGTTCGTCATGAAATAGCGGTGGAGGTTGAAGCTGCGCTCGCCGGGGACGACCCGCTCGTAGCTCCCGTCGGGATTGAGGTGCCAGCTCTGCTCCTCGTCGATCAGATTGGCGACCATCACCTGATCGAGCACCTGAGCGTGGACCGTGGGATTTTCGATCGGCAGCATATATTCGACGCGCCGGTCGAAATTGCGCGGCATCCAGTCCGCCGAGGAGATGAACACTTTCGCCCGGTCGTTCGGCAGCGCGGCGCCATTGCCGAAGCAGATGATGCGACTGTGTTCGAGGAACCGGCCGATCACCGATTTGACGCGGATATTGTCGGACAGGCCCGGCACCTCCGGCCGCAGGCAGCAGATGCCGCGCACCACCAGATCGATCTCGACGCCGGCGGCGCTCGCCCGATAGAGCTTTTCGATGATCGCGGGATCGACCAGCGAATTCATCTTCGCCCAGATCGCGGCCTCCTTGCCGGCGCGGGCATTGTCGATCTCCTGGTCGATCAGCTTGCCCAGCGCCTCGCGCAGGCCGAGCGGCGACATCACCAGCATCTCCATGCTCGCCGGCTCGACATAGCCGGTGATGTAGTTGAACAGCATCGCGGCATCGCGGCCGGCGCGCGGATCGGCGGTGAAGAAGCTCAGGTCGGTATAGATGCGCGCGGTGACGGGGTGATAATTGCCGGTGCCGAAATGGCAGTAGGTGCGGAAGCCGCCGCCCTCGCGCCGCACGACCATCGACACCTTGGCATGGGTCTTCCAGTCGACGAAGCCGTAAACCACCTGGACGCCCGCGCGCTCGAGCTGCGCCGCCCACATCAGGTTCTGCTCCTCGTCGAACCGGGCCTTCAGCTCGACCACGGCGGTGACGGACTTGCCGGCGTCCGCCGCATCGACCAGCGCGCGGATCACGGCGGACTGCTTGCCCGCCCGATAAAGCGTCTGCTTGATCGCGACGACATCGGGATCGGCCGCCGCCTGACGCAGAAAGGCGAGAACGACGTCGAACGTCTCATAAGGGTGGTGGACGATGATATCCTTCGAGCGGATCGCGGCGAAGCAATCGCCGCCATGCTCCCGAATCCGCTCGGGAAAGCGCGGGCTGAACGGCGGAAATTTGAGATCGGCGCGATCCTCGCCGACCAGCTGCTCGAGGTCGGCGATGCCCAGGAAATTGGCGGTATCGGTGATGATCGCATCGGCCCCGCCAAGCTCCTCCTTCACCAGCCGCTCGACCGCCTCGGGCATCCGCCCTTCCATCTCGAGGCGGATCACCCGCCCCCGGCGGCGGCGCTTGATCGCGGTGCGGAAGTAGCGGACCAGATCCTCGGCCTCCTCCTCGATCTCGATATCGCTGTCGCGGATGATGCGGAACGCGCCGTGACGGCGGATCGCATAGCCGGGGAACAGGATATCCCCGAAAAACCGGATCAGGGTTTCGATCGCGACGTAACGCGCGGCCTTGCCCGGCAGGCGAACGAAGCGCGGCAGGGTGGACGGCACCATCACCAGCTCACGGATCGGCTCGTTGTCCGAGAGCCGTTCGAGGTCGAACAGCAAGCTGAAGCCCTTGTTCGGGATGAACGGGAACGGGTGCGCCGGATCGAGCGCCTGCGGGGTCAGCACCGGGAATATCTGCTCACGGAAGTGGCTTTCGAGCCAGGGGGCGACGCTGTCGCCGATCGACTGCTCGTCGAGCACCTCGATGCCCGCCCCGGCGAGTTCGACCGCGAGATCGCGCCACTCCTGCTGCTGCGCCTCCATCACCAGATCGGCCTCGGCGGCGATCGCGGCCAATTGCTGCTGCGTGGTCATGCCATCGGCGGAGCGGCCGTCGACATCGGCGAGTTGCTGGCCCTTGAGCCCCGCCACCCGGACCATGAAGAATTCGTCGAGATTGTTGCCCGAGATCGACAGGAAGCGAAGTCGCTCAAGCAGCGGGTGCGCCTTGTTGCGCGCCTCCTCCATCACGCGCTGATTGAACTTCAGCCACGAAAGCTCGCGGTTGAAATAGCGGTGCTCGGGCGGAATCGGCGACGCGGAGGAAACCGCCGTGCCGGCGGCGTCGAACATGACGGTGGCATGGTGCTCTTGCATCGGCGCAGATTACGCCGACGATTATGAATCGTCGATGACGCCGCGAGTCGCGAGCGCGCGGCGGGCGAGCGGGATCGTGAGCGGCGAACGGCGCACGAGCGCGGCTTCGTCGATAGCGTCGACCGCGCGCAGCAGGCCGACATAACTGCGCTCGATCCGCTGCACGAGCCAGAGCAGGACATCGGGCCGCGCCGCCAGCCCGCGCTGGGCCAGCAGCTTTTCGAGAATCGCGCGCAGCAGCGCGTCGTCGGGCTCGGCGATCGCAACGTGGGGGCTCGCGGCCAGCCGCGAGGCGAGATCGGGGAGCGCCACCCGCCACGCCGGCGGCGCGGTGTCGGCGATCAGCAGCAGCGGGCGGCGCGTCGTCTGCGCCCGATTCCAGGCATGAAAGATCGCCTCCTCGTCGCGGGTCTCGGCATCGTCGATCAGTTGGCCGCCGGTGCGCGCGGCGAAGATGCGTCCGAGCAGGCTGCGCCCCGATTTACGCGGGCCGGTCAGGATCGTCGCCATCACCGGCCAGAGCGCCCAATGGCCGAGATGGCGGAGCACCTCCGCATTGGCCTCGCCGGCACAGAAACTCCGCTCGTCCTCGCCAGCCGGCCACACCAGCGGGAGCGCGATCTGGCTCACGGCGCCGCCGTGCCGTTGGCCGGGGCCGGGGCCGGCGGCGCGGCGCGGGTGAGACGCAGGGCCTCGCCGCTGGTTTCGACCCGCCAGCCACGGCTGGCGAGCACGTTCCGCAGCGCGTCCTGGTTCCCGTTGAACGCGACCCGCATCACCGAGATACCGCCCAGCGCGAGGCTGGTCGTGGCCACCGACTGCACGCCGGGAAGCCCGCGCAGCATCGCCTCGGCGGCGTTGAGGGCGGCGGCGTCGGGTGTATCCATCTGGACCCAATATCCCCCCTCGCCCGCCATGCCGGCGTCGTCGGCCAGCGATTCGGCGACCATCTGGGCAAGGGCGTCGGCTTCGCTGCTGTCCTCGATCACCAGCGAGGAATCGGGGACGAGCCGGCCGGCGCGCAGCGCCTCGGTATAGGCCGCGTCGAGGCGCCGGACGCCCTCGTCGAGCATCCGGGGTAGCGAGTCGCTCGACCCCGCCCGCAGC
>Ga0182740_1001720_pt1 | contig 14283 bp, 14 predicted proteins | sample eDN5th37CKraftBY_FD_128872 | JGI IMG/M metagenome (GOLD analysis project Ga0182740, IMG submission 128872) | Enriched backyard soil microbial communities from Emeryville, California, USA - eDNA 5th pass 37_C Kraft BY (version 2) (version 2) | ecosystem: Environmental > Terrestrial > Soil >...
CCCGTACGGCGACGCTTTCCTTACTGCTGAAGGAATGGAATTTCTGAAGGATAATCTTCAGTATCTCACTGCTGATGGTCAGGCGCGGCTGCTCTCCGACGGTGGTGCTGCATTCCTGCATCAGGTCCAGTCCAAAGCCGAATTCAATTCGACTTTCTGGTCGGCCGGGGCCGCGCTGATAGCAGCTTTTGGCGGAGGTCGGATTTCCGTTGACCGCCTGCTGATTGGACGGGAATTCTGAACGCACTGGTCCGCCGGACAGTGCGGATCGCATGCGGAAATAAAGGGATCGCCTGGACCCGTTGTTACGACGGGTGCAGGCGACTCCCGCAAACCGGCAGGAAGCAGCGGCCTGATAACGCGATCCTGCTGAGACCAGAGCCTCCCGGTTTTAGCCAGCCATCTGTCCCAAAGTGCTGAAGGCAGTCAGTCAGCGCGAAAGGCGTCGCGCATTGGCTCGCACCTTCTTGCGGTAGCCTTTCACCACCTTGTCGGGCGAAGCGCCCCGCGCGATCTGGACGGAGGCCTGACCTGCCGCAGCGACCTTCTCGCTCACCATGCGGCGCGCCTCGCGCTCGCCCCGCTTGCCGCCCATGGCAAGCTTCATGGTCCGCAACCAGATCACTTGCTGGGCCTCGATGCCCAGCATCGCCATGTTGAACCACAATCTGTGCATCGCGATCTCCTTTGCGGGCGCGCCCCTCAACGCGAGTGGCCGTAAGCGGTTCCATGAGGGCTGCGCCCGGCAATCCGCCTCTGTCTTGATTCTGGTCAATCCACGTTACAGAGGGCCTGCTATCAATGGATGACCTGAGGACAGAGAACAGATGTCTTTCGTATCATTCGTCATCGCCGCCATCATGGTGCTGATCACGCCCGGTCCGACAAACACGATCCTCGCGGCATCGGGGGCAGCGATGGGCTGGCGTCGCGCCATGGTGCTTCCTATGGCGGAGGCGGCAGGCTATCTGGTCGCCGTCACGGCCTATCTGGTTCTTGTGCAAAGCTTCGCCGATGTCGGCGCTGCGATGCCGGTCATGAAGGGTATAGCCGCGGTCTGGCTGCTGTTTTCAGCATGGAAGCTCTGGAACCAACCAGTAAACGACATAGCAACGGAAAAGTCCGCTGCCATGCGCCGCGTTTTCCTGACGACCCTTCTCAATCCGAAGGCGATGCTGGTAGGGGCGATACTGATCCCGGCCATGAGCCCCGGGCTCCGGTCGGGCGCAATCGCATCGTTCATTTGCCTGTCGCTGGTCGCCGGAGCGATCTGGACAGTCTGCGGATCGTCGCTGCCCAAAGCTGTCAGGCCGCACGCCTATCGGCTTGCTGCTGTCGTCATCGGCCTGTTTTCACTGATGGCGGCTTCCAGCGCCATTGCCGGCTGATCCCCGGCTCGTCGGCGCTCAAGGCGTTGCTGACACCACAACCTTATCGGCTGTCGGACTGGATCGTATCCAGATAGGCAAGCAGGGCCGTCACCTGATCCGAAGTGGCCTTGAATTCCGGCATATCGGGATGCCCGCTGTAAATGCCTTCCACAAAGGCTTCTTCCAGCGCATCCAGAGGATAGCGCTTCGACAGGTCGCGCATGGGCGGCGCCTGCGGATGCTTGCTTTCATCCCTGGCGCCGATGGCATGACAGGGCGAGCAATTCATCTCCGCGATCTGGCGGCCCCTTCTGACGAGGTCTTCGGCCTGTGCAGGGACGGTGAACGCTGTGGCTAACAGAACAATGGCTAGGCGTTTCATGGGTTTGGTTGTCTATGGAAATGGTTAACTTGCGGTTCAGAAGCGAACCGCCGAACCAGATTAAACAGGCTCCCTGTCAGGACTGGATAACCACCACGCGCGTGCCCGGCGTCACGCGTTCGTAAAGATCGATGACATCGTGATTGAGCATGCGGATGCAGCCGCTGGAAACCGCCTTGCCTATGGTGCTCGGCTGGTTGGTGCCGTGGATGCGGAACATGGTGTCGCGTCCGTCGCGGTAGAGATAGAGCGCCCGCGCGCCCAGCGGATTGTTGGGCCCGCCCGGCAGGCCGCCGGCATACCGGCGGTTGCGCGGATCGCGCCGCATCATGTTGGCCGTCGGCGTCCAGCTTGGCCATTCGGCCTTTCGGCCGATCGTCGCATTGCCGCGCAATGCAAGGCCCTGGCGACCGACGCCTATACCGTAGCGGATGGCACGGCCATTTCCGAGAACGTAATAGAGCCGGCGTTCCGGCGTGTTCACCACGATGGTGCCGGCAGCATAATCCCCGCCGAATGCCACTTCGGTGCGGCGCAGTTCCGGCTTCACTTCCGATGCAGGTATGGCCGGCAGCGGAAACCGCTCACCCGGAATGGCGCCATAATTTGCATATTGAGAGGTTGCGCAGCCTGCCATCAGCAATGGCAGCCCGATGATGAAGCCCCTGCGCGAAATCGACATGTGCCGCCCCGATTCAGTTTATGTTGCTGAATTGGTTAGGTCAGTATGGTTAACAATTTATTGTCGCGTCATGGCGGCATGCCGTAGCGATGCACGGTGACTGCCGGGGCAGCCAAGCCCGCCCACCCCGACAGCCGGCCCGGTGCGCTCCGGGCCACCGGCAGAGCCGGCAGGTTTTGAACAAGCACATCTCATGCCATGCGATTTCGTGCCGAAGTGAAACGCAATCGCCCTTGTAACGGGACATTCGGCAGCCGCACCGCTTCAAAACGGGGCTGGCGCTTTCCTATCCTGAGCCATGGCGTTACTGGCCATGCGGCTTGCGCTGGGCACGATGCAGCATCCAGGTTGGCACCAGCGCAATCAGGAACACCAGCATGACAACAAGGAAACCGTCATGAAATGCCAGCGTGTTGGCCTGAATGGCGATCATCTGGCTCAGAAACTGGATGGCTGCGGGAAGCTGCTGATAGTCGGGCAAACCGCCTGCCTTGGCGATACCCGACACCGTGCCCAGCAGATCCATGGTCGCCGGATTGTGACTGGTCTGCGTCGCGGTCAGTCCGTCGGCATGGTAGACGGTGCGCCGTTCAAGGAACACGGCCAGCAGATTGACGCCGAAGGCGCCGCCAAGCTGGCGGATGAAGTTGATGGCGCCGGACCCCTGCGCCACCAGCTCGCGCGGCAGAACCTTCAGCGAGCCTGCCGTCAGCGACGGGAACAGCAGGCCAAGACCGATGCGCGAGATCACCACCCACCAGGCCAGCGTCCAGAATGCGGTATCGACGCTGACCGATGCGGTCAGCCATGACGACCACGCGAAGAGAATCATGCCGACAGCGATGAGATAGCCGGCAGGCACCTTGTCCGACATGCGCCCGGCGATCGGGAACACCACGACCAGCACGAAGCCGGACGGCATCAGCAGAAGGCCGGCCTGCGTCGGCGTCAGCCCCTGTATGGTCTGCACGAACAGCGGCACGAGATAGGTGGAGCCGAACAGGCCCGCCCCCATGATGAAGGCGACCAGAGATGCAGCAGAGAACGGCACGCTGGTGAACAGCCGCAGGTCGAGCATCGGTCTGGCTGTGGTCGTCTCCCACCAGATGAAGCCGGCGATCGCAACGGCGGCGACAGCAAACTGCAACAAAATGGGATCGGAAGACCAGCCAAGGCGCTGGGCATTGGTCAGTGCATTCAGGATCGAGGCCAGAAACAGGCACAGCAACACCATTCCACCCCAGTCGAAACCGGGGCGCGGCCCCGTCTGGGTGCGAACCGGAAGAAACAGATTGGACAGCAGGATGCCGATCAGTGCGAAAGGAATGCCGAGGTAAAAAACATAGCGCCAACTGAAGGCATCAATGAGCAGGCCGCCGATCCACGGTCCGAGCGCAGGCGCCAGAACCACGCCGATGCCGAATATGCCCATGGCCGCACCGCGCTGGTTCGGCGGAAACACCTGAAACAGCAGGATCATGGCCAGAGGCTGCACAACGCCGGCGGCGGCACCCTGAATGACGCGTGCGACAGTGAGAACCGTCTCGTTCGGCGCAATGCCGCCCAGCACCGAACCGGCCATGAAGATAGCCAGCGCCCCCACCATGGTTGCGCGCTGGCCAAAGGCCCGGTCGGCCCAGTCCGTCACCAGCATGGTCGCGGTCATCGCCGCCAGAAAGCCCGTCGACAGCCACTGCGCCTGCACCTGGCTGATGCCGAAGGCGCCCATCACGTCGGGAATGGCGACGTTGACGATCGTCGTGGACAAGACCACCGCGATCGTCGCGATCATCACGGTTCCCGTGGCGAACCAGCGATAGGATGGCCCGTAGCGGTCGAACAGGCCCTCAATTGACGACATCGACGCTCACTTCCACCATCATGCCCGGCCGCAGCAGGCCCTCCTGCTGATCGATCTCGATGCGGATCGGCAGGCGTTGCGTGATCTTGGTGAAGTTGCCGCTCGGGTTGGGGCTCGGCAGCAGAGCAAACTGGCTGGTTGCCGCCTCGCCGACGCGCGTGACCTTGCCGCTCACCTTGAGCTGCGGATAGGCATCGACGGTCACGGCGGCAGGCGCGCCGAGCTTCACCCTGCCGAAATCGGTTTCCTTCACATTGGCATCGATCCAGATGACGTTCGGATCGTGGTAGATGAGCAGGCGCGTGCCCGGCCCCACATATTCGCCCGCCTCGATGAATGTGCTGTCGATGACACCGTCGAACTGGGCGCGGATTTCACGCCGTCCGAGATCGACTTCCTTCTGGCCGCGCTGTGCGACAAGGGCCGCCTTCTGGCTTTCCAGCACCGCGATCTGGCGGTCGAGCACCGCGATCTGGGCTTCCTCCGAGCGGGCGACGTCCAGATTGGCCCGCGCCGTCATGATTGCGGCGGCGGACGACTTTTCCTGCTCGGTTGCAGTGGAGAGCGTCGCCTGCGCCTCCTCCAGCGTCTGCTCGGACGTCACCTTGCTGCTGGCCAGCCTGTTGACGCGCTCGAAGCGGCTGCTGGCATTCGTGAGGCTCGCCTGGCTCGCCCGGTGATTGGCTTCGGCTGCGGTGAGCTGGGCTTCACCGGCTGCCAGTTTCGCCGCAACCTGCGTGCGCACCATATCCTGCTGCGCCTGCAACTGCGCCTGCTGCGCGTTCACGCCTTCAATCTGGGCATCAAGCGCCGAAAGTTCGAGCCTTGCCGTCTCGCTGTCGATCGAGGCGAGAAGATCGCCCTTCTTCACCTGATCGCCCGCAATCACATCGATGGAGACGACACGGCCGCTCACCTCGCTGCCAACCGTCACCAGATTGGCCGCAATGCGCGAATCGTTGATGGCAACATGGCTCCAGCGGTGCGCCAGCCAGGGCCAGATCACCAGCCCGGCGACGACAAGCCCGACGACAAGTACAAGCAGTTTCGCTCTGCCGCCACGCATGCTGCGCCCACTGGTCCGCCGCTTCACGGTTTCCGAAGCGGCAGGCGCCGCCTCCGGCTTCAGCCTTTCGGCCTGTTCATTTTCGTCCTTACGCAATTCCACAACCTTATCCACCGGTGCCCGACTCCAAACGATCCCCAATGATTTTCAAAAGCTCGCGCGCGCGCTCCAATTCCTCGGGCGCCACGCCTTCCAGCAACTCGTTACGCAAATCCGCAGCGATCCGGCCTATCTCGGAAAGAACCGGAGCAGATCCTTCGGCCAGTTCCACCAGCTTCACACGCCGGTCGGCCTTGCAGGCGCGACGCAGCACCAGTCCCTGACGTTCCAGATTGTCGAGAACCCGGACCAGTGTCGGACCCTCCACGCCGATAATGTCGGCAAGCTCGCGCTGCGATACCGGCGCCGAGCGCGATAGCTGCAGCAGAACCATCCACCTCGCCTGCGTCAGGTCGAGATGCCGAAGCCGCTCATCGATGCGCTTTCGCCACTGCCGGCTCACACGGGCCAGTTCGACGGCGAACAACTCGCCAGCGTCCATTTGAATGCATTCCTATTTAGTAGGTTGCTATCGATATAGAGGCAGTCCGTTGCTTTCGCAATGGTATCTGCAAAACCTCCCCCTACGACAATCCACCGCACCTGCTGGCCTAACCATCGGCACTTGCAGTTTGAAGCGATATATTTTTATGAATATAACAATTGCAATTTCGCGGCATGAATCGCACGCGGACCAATGGTTATATAATTGCTTTTTTGGGGGATCATAAGTTGCGATATATATGGATAGGCTCAGCGCTCACGGCGCTGGCCACGATCATGTCTGCTCAGAGCAGCCTGGCACAGACCGTTGAGAATGACGCCGCCGAGGTTCAGTCCAACGAGAAAGACAAGAAACCCCGTGTGCACCAGGCCGGGGATGAGGTCTTTGTTCTGGGGCGCATCAACGTGTCGGCCGGCAATGGTGAAGGCGGCAACAGCGGGCAGACCATTTCGCAAAGCGTGGTGACACCGCAGGAAATCTACACGTCCAACCGCAACACTCTGGACGATGCCCTCAGCACGGTACCCGGCATCAGCGTTTCCACCACGGGTGGCCGCCGCAATGAGCGCCTTCTTTACGTGCGCGGCTTCGACCGTTTTCAGGTTCCGCTTTCGATTGACGGCATCCGCGTCTATCTGCCTGCGGATAACCGCCTCGACATGGGGCGCTTCCTGACGCCTGACCTTGCCGAGATACAGGTCCAGAAGGGTTATGTGTCCGTGCTCAATGGCCCGGGCGCGATGGGCGGCGCCATCAACATGGTGACCCGCAAGCCCACCCGCGAGTTCGAAGCGGAATTCCAGACTGGCATCGATGTCGGCAATACCGGCGATCTTGCTGCGGCAACCGCCTTCGCATCGGTGGGAACACGGCAGGAAAACTTCTATCTGCAGGCCAGCGCCGCGATCCGCGATTCCGACGGGTTCTTCCTGTCTCGCTCTTTCACCCCGACCCCTTACGAAAACGGTGGACGCCGTGATCTGAGCGACGTCGATGACTGGCGGCTGAATTTCAAGGCTGGCTATACGCCCAACGATACGGACGAATATGTCATCAGCTACACGCATCAGGAAGGCAGCCGCAACGCGCCTTATCACGTAACCAATCCCGATACGCGTCACTGGAAGTGGCCGCACTGGGATGTGTCCAGCCTGTCCTTCTACTCGCATACAGAGATCGGCGAAGCGTCCTATCTGCGCACGAAGGCGTACTACAACACCTTCTACAACCTGTTGTCGTCTTACGACGACAATACCTTCTCCAGCCAGAACGCGGGATATGCGTTCGACAGCGATTACAGCGACCGTTCCTACGGGTTCTCGGTCGAAGGCGGAACGGAGCTCATCGAGCGTAATACGCTCAAGGCCGCCCTCCATTATCGTCGCGACATCCACCGTCCGCAGCAATTTGCCCGGCCGACGCATCCCACCTCAGCCTTCCTCGAACCACGGCTGGAACGGTCAGAGGACACGTGGTCGGCAGCGGTCGAAAATACGTTCCATGCCACCGACAAGCTCGATCTGGTTGCCGGCGTCAGCTACGACTGGAACAAGCTGCTGAAGGCGCAGCGTTATTCAAACGGCATCGTGGAGTATCCGCTCGGCAGCAGCAATGCCACCAACTGGCAGCTTGCAGCCATCTACCGGCCCACGGACCTTCTGGAACTGAACGCCAGCGTTTCGTCGCGCACCCGTTTCCCGAACCTGTTCGAACGCTACAGCTCACGCTTCGGCACCGCGGAGCCGAATCCCGACCTGAAGTCGGAACGGGCAACGCACTATCAGCTTGGGGCCACAACGACGCTTTCGGAAACGGTCCGGGCAGGCGGCGCGATCTTCTACAGCGATCTCAGCGATGTAATCCAGTCGATCCAGATAGGCACGACCTCCACCGGCGGTCAGCTCACCCAGAACCAGAACATCGGCAACGGGCACTATTACGGCATCGAACTGAGCGGCGAATGGGATGTTCTTCCGGAGCTGACCATCGGCGGCAACTACACCTGGCTGAAGCGCAAGCTGGACGATCCCGTCCGTCCGGATCTGAGGCCGACCGATACGCCCGAACATACCGCGCATATCTATGCTCACTGGACGCCGTATGAGAATTTCACGGTGTCGCCTGACATCGAGCTGACGAGCTGGCGCTGGTCCGATTCCACCTACGGCGGCTATGTGAAGACATCCGGTTTCGCGCTCGCGAATCTCAACATGCAGTACGACTTCTCCGACAGCATGTCCGTCAATTTCGGCGTCCGGAACATCTTCGACAAGAACTACGAGCTGACCGAAGGCTTTCCGGAGCCGGGCCGGAGCTTCTATCTCAAGACCCGCCTCACTTTCTGAGGCATCCTCCCCAAAGCAAAGCCGCCGGCGAGAGCATCGCCGGCGGCTCTTTCAAATCTGAAGGGGCCTTTAAAGCATATCGCGATCTTTCAGATTCGCTCTCTGCGCTTCAAGTTCCGGTTTTTCACGCAGGTCTTTTCTTTGTCCCGAAACCGGTTCCCACTTTCGGGCGACATGCTTTAACCGACCTCGAAATCGCCCGGCTGCGGCGGGGCGATGGGGGTGAAACCGGTCCGCTCCGGCTTCAGGTCGAGCAGTGGCGTGCCGTCGAGGCAATCGAGGCCGCGCACCAGAAGCGTGTTTGCCTCGCGCCCGGCCAGCGTCACGATCGAGGTGCCGATCGGATTGGGCCGCACCGGCGAGCGGATGGAGAAGGTTCCGCGAGATGTGCCATCGCTGGCGGGGCTTTGCAGTACCAGATCACGCCGCGACATGTGCAGCCAGTACAGCACTTCCAGTTCATCGAACTCCTCGATATTGGCCAGCGCCACCACCCATGGCTCGAACACTTCGATGCGGCACACCGGGCCGTCGCGCCGGCCCTGGCGCGGCGTCATCATGCGCGAGGTCCAGGGCGTGTGGATGCGGCCGATGAACACCAGTCCGGCATCGCTCGCCGGCGGCATCGCCACGGCCCGCTCGCCCTCGCGGATTTCGTTTTCCCTCACCATCCTTTACTCCTGACGGAAGCGGCCGAGCGCGGGTGCGCATATGCTTCGCCCGGCACCCTGCATGAATTCCACGGCAACCTCCACGCCATAAAGGCCGTGCAGGCTCTCCGGCGTCACCGCCTCGTTGGGCAAGCCATCAGCGACCACATGCCCCTGCTTCATCAGCACCGCCCGGTCCGCACAGGCGAAAGCATGCCCGGGATCGTGCGTCGACAGAACGATGGAAAGACCCGACCCGCGCAGTTCGTTGATGCAGTCGAGCACGCGCGCCTGATTGCCGAAGTCGAGGCTGGCGGTCGGCTCGTCCATGACGATCAGTTCCGCCTCCTGCACCAGCGCGCGCGCAATCAGGGTCATCTGCCGCTCGCCACCGCTGATCTCGTTGAAGGAGCGTTCGGCCAGATGCGCCAGGCCAAGCCGGTCCAGCGCGGCAAAAGACAATGTCCGGTCATGGGCGGAGGGCGTGGCGAAGGTGCCGATGCGGCTCGCCCGCGCCATCATTACCACGTTGAGGACGGTGAACGGAAAATAGGACGAGCCCGCCTGCGGCACATAGGCGACATGACGGGCGAATTCCGCCCTCGTATAGGCCTGCACCGGCCTGCCCAGCATCTCCAGACGGCCACCCAGCGGCGGCAGAAGGCCAAGCAGGGTGCGAAACAGCGTGGTCTTGCCGCACCCGTTGGGTCCCATCAGGCACATCACCTCGCCTGAGTTGACGGAGATGTTGACGCCCTGCCCTATGGCCTTGCCACCATAGCCGAAGGCCAGATCCTGAGCGGACATCATCACTGCCATCCGCGCCTCCCGCTCACCAGCAGCCACAGAAAGAACGGCGCGCCGATCACCGCCGTCAGGATGCCGAGCGGCACCTCGATCCCGGCAATGGTCCTTGCCAGCGCATCCACGCCAACCATGTAGCCGCCGCCGAGCATGAGGGAGGCCGGCAGCAGGCGGCCGAAATCCGGTCCCACAAGGCTGCGGGCTATGTGGGGCATCACCAGCCCCACCCAGCCGATAATGCCGGAAACGGAAACCGCGGCCGCCGTCATCAGCGTGGCGGCCGACACCAGAATGAGGCGCAGGCGCCCGGTCTCAATGCCGAGTGCGCGCGCCTCCTCCTCGTCGAGCGTCATCAGGTTCATGCGCCAGCGCAGAAGCACCATCGGCACCAGCCCCAGCAGCATGGCCGGCAGGATGGACGCGGCATCGGCGCGCGTGATGCTGGCGAGGCTTCCCAGCAGCCAGAAGGTGATGGCGGGCAACTGGTTGTAGGGGTCGGCAAGTACCTTGAGAAGGGAAATGCACGCCCCGACCAGAGCGCCCACCGCCACGCCGGCGAGCACGAGCACGAGCACGGGATCGCGGCCGCGCACCATCGACCCGATCGCATAGACCAGCGCGACAGCCGCAAGGCCGCCGGCAAAGGCCATGCCCTGTATGGCCAGGACCGGCAGGGAGAGGAAAATGCCGCCAACGGCGCCGAGGCTGGCACCGGCGGAAACGCCCAGAATGTCGGGCGACACCAAAGGATTGCGGAACAACCCCTGATAGACGCAACCCGCTGCCGCAAGCGAGGCTCCCACAAGCAGCCCCGCCAGCACCCGCGGCAGACGCACATTCCAGACCACCGTCTCGATGGTGGCATCCAAACCACTCGGTGTTCCTGTCAGGCGCGACCAGACCACTCGCGCCATATCGGAAAGGGAAACGTCATATTTCCCGGCCGAAAGGGCCAGTATTACGACGACTGCCAGCAGCAAAGGCGGGAGCAGCACCGGGAAAAGAGAGCGCCCTGCCCGACTGCCGGCCTCTGGCAGCGCCCCGCTTTTGCTCATTTTATCGCGGAATCCGCCAGAAGCTGGTCAATCTGCTCTTGCGTGAGTTCGACCTGATAGAAGAGACGGTAGAATTCGCGTGTCCGCTCACCCATGTCGAATTCCGCCTTGCCCGGATAGAGGATTTCCGTCAGCCACGTCACCGACATCAGCCGGTTGACGCCGGGCGGAGAGTCGAACCAGCCGAATGGCAACGTCGGCGCGCGGTAGACCCGGCCGTCCTTCACCGCCTTCAGGTTCGCCCATGTCGGGTCCGTCTTCACGGATTTCTGAAATTCCGGGCTGAGCGTCAAAATGACATCGGGGTTCCATCCGAGAACCTGCTCGATCGAAACGTTCGACAGCCCTCCCGATCCCGCGAGCGCTGCAACGTTGTGAGCGCCCACAACATCGAGAATTTCCATGTTTATGGAGCCGGCGGAGCCGGTCTCAAGTCCGTCCGGCCCGCGCCCGTAATAGACCTTCGGTCGGTCTTCCGGAGCGATATCGGCAACCGTCTCCTTCTGCCATGCCATCGTGCGCTCGGCATAGGAAGCCAGTTCCTCGCCGCGCGCTTCTACACCCAGCAGGCCAGCCACCTCGCGCAGGGTTTCCGGCGTGCGCAGAAAGGCGCCGTCGATCAGCACATAGGGAATGCCGGTCTGTTCCTGCACCCTGTCGGCCAGTGAGGCGTAGGTCGGATCGATGGTGCCGACATCGATGATGATGTCCGGCTTCATCGACAGGACCATTTCGATATTGGCCGTGTTGCCGCGTCCGGTGAGCCGGCCGGTCTCCGGCAAGTCCCGATACGGCTCGGCGAGAAACTGCTTTTCCGCATCCGATGGTGAACGCACCCAGCCCACCATTTTTTCCGGCGACACCACATAAAGCAGCACGGAAGCAGGCGGCCCCGCTGCAAGCACGCGCTCTACCCTGTCGGGTATTTCGACAGACCTTCCCGCAGCGTCCGTGAAAAGCCGTGCCGCCTGCGCAAGAGCAGGCATGAGAACCAGTTGCAGAGCAGCAAAGGCGACAAGCAGCAGGCGCATTGGGAACATTGGGGGTTTCCGGAACCAGTGACGTTTTCATGGTTATATAAGCTGAAATATATCGATCAAGCACGAACCAAACATCCCGAGGTTCGCAATCATTGCTTAATCTTTTCATCTTAAAGTTAAAATCTTGAAATCGAACACTCGTAAGTTGAATATCAGTTTGGAGGGTGTCTTGATCTGCTATTTGCCGAAACGCCTCTGCGTATTCCTTCGGTGTAGACGGGCGGCAGCGGCCGTCGAATTCGCCATTCTCTCCCCGATTTTCCTCCTGCTTATATTGGGAATGATCGCTTACGGCATCTATTTCGGTGCCAGCCATTCAGTCCAGCAACTGGCCGCCGATGCCGCGCGCATCGCCATGAGCGGACTGTCCGCTTCCGAGCGCACAGCGCTGGTAACGGACTTCATAAACCGCAACGGGTCGGGATATGCATTCGTCGACGCCACGAAGCTCACTGTCTACGCTCATGACAGCGCCGCCGATGGCAGCCAGTTCGTCGTAGCCGTTGCCTATGACGCATCCAATCTGCCGATATGGGGTCTTTTCGAGGGCATAGCCATGCCGGGAAAGACGATCCGGCGGCAGTCCACGATCCGGATAGGAGGACTGTGATGCATGAACCTCCGGCTGCGGCCACGCAATCGGCCCGGAATTTTCTCAGGAACAGGACTGGCAACTTCGCGGTGATGACCGCGCTGATCATGCCCTTTGCCGTGGTTCTCACCGCCTTCGCGGTGGATCAGGGATCTCTCTACACCGAACGGCGCCATGCGCAGGCGATAACCGACATCGCCGCTATCGCCGCCACCGGTAACATGAGCAAGGCGGAAGCAATGGTTGCCGCCACTTTAAGTGACAACGGCCTTGGTCAGGTTCTTGTGCGCGGCGCGGGAGACACCACGAAACCCTTGCCGGGACGGCCGGTCGCCAACGTCATTCGCGGCCGCTATACCCCCGACCCGTCAAAGCCAAGCGCAAGCCGTTTCGTACCGGGAAAGCAACCTTACAACGCAGTCCAGGTTTCGCTGGAAAAGCTCGGCAGCCTCTATTTCGGCAGCAGCGTGATGGCTCCGCCGGTCATCGGCACATCGGCCATAGCCAGCATGAAATCCGAGGCCGCCTTTTCCGTAGGCTCGCGCCTGCTCAAACTCGACGGCGGACTGGCCAATGCCCTGCTTGGCGCCCTGCTCGGCGGCAACATCAATCTGAACGTCATGGACTACAACGCACTGGCAGCGGCCGACGTCAGCGTCCTGTCATTTCTGGATGCTCTGGCCGTTCGCACAAACGCCACCGCACTTACCTATTCCGATCTGCTTTCCACAACAGCCACCGTTGGCCAGATTGCCGCCGCCATGGCCGATGTTCCCGGCCTCGACAGCGTCAGCCGCATCGCCCTGCAAACTCTGGGCGCGCAATCGAGCGCCAGTCTGCTGGTGTCCCTGAACACGCTGATCGACCTTGGCTCCGTGGGTCAGCTCGGCATCGGCCAGCGCCCTGCCGGGCTGGATATAGCAGCCAACGTGCTTTCCATGCTGACTGCAAGTGCTGCGATCGCCAATGGGGACAATATGGTGACCGCCAATCTTGGCGGCATGTTGCCCGGTCTTGGTGGCCTCACGCTGAAGATTGCAATCGGCGAGCCGCCACAGCGCTCGCCATGGCTGGCGGTGGGCGAAGAGGGAACGGTCGTGCGAACGGCCCAGACGCGCGTCAGCCTCGTCGCCTCCGTCAGCCCCTTGTCGAGCAATCTCGGCGGCGGCATTCATCTTATCTCGATCAACCTGCCGCTGCATGTCGAGGTCGCCTATGCCGAGGCAAGGCTGAAGTCGATCGAATGCCCTACCGGCCGGCCGGAAAGCCTGCGGGTCACGATAGACACGACGCCGGGTATCGCCGAGCTCTATATCGCTGAAGCCTACGGTTCGGGGTTTGCCGACTTTACACGCCGCTTGCTGTTTCGCCCTGTCGCAATCGCCGATGTCAGCCTCAAACTGCTGCTGATCAAACTCGATCTGATCAAAATCAAGGGTTACGCTCACGCCAGAATGGGCAATGGCGTGCCGGATCACCTTACTTTCACACGCTCGGACATCGATACAAAAGTCATCAAGACCGCAACGACGAGTGACTACACCTCGTCTCTGACATCAACGCTGATTGACGATCTGGAATTGTCGGTTGAGCCGCTGGGGTTGGGTATCGACCTGAAGGTGCTGCTTGGCACGGTGACCGCAGCCGTATCGCCAGCATTGCGGGGCGTCACTCCAGTTCTGGATAAACTCCTCTACAATCTCCTCGGCATGCTCGGCATCAGTCTTGGTCAGGCCGATGTGCGCGTCACCGGAGCGACTTGCGGACGCGCCCTTCTGGTGCAGTAGGGGGGGCCTCAGGTGATGACGCTCGGTCGCTCGCGGCCGGTATGGCGGCGGATGCCCGCGATCTCGTCCGCCGCTGCGATGAGATCGGCCAGCGCCGCCTGCGTA
>Ga0182740_1001721_pt1 | contig 14271 bp, 15 predicted proteins | sample eDN5th37CKraftBY_FD_128872 | JGI IMG/M metagenome (GOLD analysis project Ga0182740, IMG submission 128872) | Enriched backyard soil microbial communities from Emeryville, California, USA - eDNA 5th pass 37_C Kraft BY (version 2) (version 2) | ecosystem: Environmental > Terrestrial > Soil >...
AGCGGCGACGGATCGAGAAGATCGAGCCTGCGGCCCGACAGCATGCGCTGCCAGGCGCGGACAGGGCGGGAAGGGGAGCGGCGCATCAGCATTTATTTCGCAAGCTTCGCATGGCGATGGCACGTTACGAGGTGATCGTTGACGATGCCGGTCGCCTGCATGAAGGCGTAGACGATCGTCGGCCCGCAGAATTTGAAGCCTCGCGCTTTCAACTCCTTGGAAATCTTTTGCGACAGCGGCGTTTCCGCCGGAATCTGCCCGCGCGTTTTGAAGCGGTTGATCTTCGGCTTGCCATCGACGAAGTCCCACAGGAAGTCCGAGAAGCCCGGGCCTTTCTCCATCATTTCGAGCCACGCTTTGGCCGAGAGCACGGCGCCGTCGACTTTCATCTGGTTACGCACGATGCCGGGGTCCTGCATCAGCGATTTGATCTTCTTCTTGTCGTAGCGCGCGATCTTCGCCGGCTCGAAGTTCGAAAAGGCGCGGCGGAAATTGTCGCGCTTGCGCAAAATCGTGATCCACGACAGGCCCGCCTGAAAGCCGTCGAGAATGAGTTTCTCGAACAGCGCGCGGTCGTCGTATTCCGGCACGCCCCATTCGGTGTCGTGATACTTCACATAGAGCGGATCGGTGCCGCACCAGTGGCAGCGTTTCTTGCCGTCGTCATGCAGCACCGCGCTCATGCGCTTTCTCCGGGAAACGGAAATTTTGCCCAATCGGGTTTTACGAGCGAAAGCGTAATGCCGCCTGCGCTCAGTGTCTCATTGGCTTTCAGGCCGTCCTCGACACGATCGAGCCGGAGTTTCGCGAGCCCGCGCCCGTCGATGCTCGAGCCGAAAGTGCCGGCGGCCCTCTCGCCGATTTTTACTTCAGCGCCTTGCGCGGGCGGCGCGCCGTCGAAGGCGACCGGCACGACGCGCGTGCGCACCACCGTCTTGTGCTGCATGCGGGAGACGACTTCCTGCCCGATGAAGCAGCCCTTCCTGAAATCGACGCCGCCGAGCTGATCCATGTCGGCCTCATGCGGGAAGGTGTCGCCATAAACGAAATCCTTGCCGCCTTCGGGAATGCCGAGCGCGATGCGATGTTTCTGCCACTCGCCGGCATCGACGAGTGCCAGTCCCGCTGTGCGCAGATTATTTTCAGCCTCGGCGGGCGGTAACACAATCCGCGTGCCCAACTGCTTGTGCCGCGGATCCGTGAACGCGATATCGAAATGCGGCTTTTGTTGGCCATCAAATACAACGGCGACTGTGAAATTCGTTTCGTCGATGTCAACCTTGGCGCGTAACTTGTAGAAACGAAGACGCTTTGTGAGCTCCGCAGCGGAAGCTTTCGGTGCATCGAGCAAAAATTCGTTTCCGCGCACGATTACGAAAAAATCGAATAAGATTTTGCCTTGCGGCGTGAGCAGCGCGGCGAAACGCGCTTCTCCGCTCGGGAGTTTTTCAATGTCGTTGGTGACGAGATTTTGCAGAAAATGCCGCGCATCGTCACCGCTGATGCGAAGTACGGCTCGTTCGGGGAGAATTGCGGCTTGCATCGTTTATATTCTTGCCAATCGCTCCCCCGGCACGTAAGGCCGAGGGGGCGGGGGACAATACCAACGTAGTAGAAGTGCGTTGAAGCGGCGGCGGGGTCAAGGGAAATGCCTGAAAACTACGATCTCATTCTTGCGCGCGGCGCGGTAGCGACACCCGATGGCATCGGCGTGCGCGATATTGGCGTGCGCGGCGGCAAGATCGTGCGAATCGGCGATCTCGCCAAGGCCGATGCCGGGGAGAGGATCGACGCCAAGGGCCTGCACATTCTGCCCGGCGTGATCGACACCCAGGTGCATTTCCGCGAGCCCGGCAATACGCACAAGGAAGATCTGGAGAGCGGCTCGCGCTCGGCGGTGCTCGGCGGCGTCACCGCCGTCTTCGAGATGCCGAACACCGATCCGCTGACGATCTCCGCCGAGGCGCTCGCCGACAAGGTCAAGCGCGGCCATCACCGCATGCATTGCGACTTCGCCTTCTTCGTCGGCGGCACGCATGACAATGTGAAGCACCTGCCGGAATTCGAGCGGCTGCCGGGCGCGGCCGGCATCAAGGTGTTCATGGGCTCATCGACCGGCAAATTGCTGGTCGGCGACGACGAGGGCCTGCGCGCGATCCTGAAGGTCATCAAGCGCCGCGCCTCGTTTCATGCCGAGGACGAGCCGCGCCTCAACGAGCGCAAGAAATTTCAGGTCAAGGGCGATCCGTCATCGCATCCGGTGTGGCGCGATGAAGTGGCGGCCCTGATGGCGACGACGCGGTTAGTGACCATCGCGCGCGAGACCGGCGCCAGGGTGCATGTGCTGCACATCTCGACCGGCGACGAGATGAAATTTCTCGCCAATCATCGCGACGTCGCTTCCGTCGAGGTCACGCCGCAGCATCTCACATTGGCTGCGCCCGAATGCTACGAGCGCCTCGGCACCAAAGCGCAGATGAATCCGCCGCTCCGGCCCGAGCCGCATCGCGAGACGATCTGGTGGGGGGTGACGAGCGGCATCGCCGACGCGCTCGGCTCCGATCACGCGCCGCATACGCTCGAGGAAAAGGCGAAGCCCTATCCATCGAGCCCGTCGGGGATGCCCGGCGTGCAGACGCTGGTGCCGGTGATGCTGAACCATGTGCATGCCGGCAGGCTCTCGCTCGAGCGCTTCATCGATCTGTCATCCACCAAGCCCGCGAAACTTTTTGGCATCAAGGGCAAGGGCGAAATCCGCGAGGGCTATGACGCCGATTTCACCATCGTTGATCTCAAGCGCGAAGAGACGATCCGCGATTCCTGGATCGGCTCGAAGTGCGGCTGGACGCCCTACGATGGCATGAAGGTCACCGGCTGGCCGGTCGGCACCATCATCCGCGGCCGCCGCGTGATGTGGGAAAGCGAACTCGTCTCGCCGTCGCTCGGCGAAACGGTGAAGTTCAATCTCGATTGATTACTGCTTCACCGGCGAGACGGTGAATTCGCCGGCGCGGATGCGCTCGGCAAGCCCCTCGGTGTAGCGGCAGGTCGCTTCCTCGCCATAGGTCGCGACCAGTTCGTTGAGCGCCGAAAACAGGGCGACCTGCGCCAGGCAATCGCTGTCGATGCCGTCGAAGCGCGCTTCTTCCCAGGCTTCCGAGATATAGGCGAAGGCCGCGCGGCGTTCGTCCTCGGAATCGTGTTCCGGTTTGTCGCCGAGGAAATTGGGCAAGGGTATCAGGCGCACGGAAATGCGTCTCCGCGAAAAAGCAGGATTTCCGTCACCCTAGCGGGTGCCTGCGGATTCGTCCTTGGCAAAAATTAAAGAAGGTTAACGCAGTGGATAAAATGCCGTCAGTTGCCGAAGCGCGTGGCGATATCGCGGGCGAGCTTGGCGCCTTCGTCGAGCGAGCGGCCGATGGCGAGGTTCGCCGAGGCCGTGCAGTTCCGGTAGGTCAGCTCGTACGACTGATAGCCGCGGTTGAAGCTCGCCACGAGCCGATCCTTGCGCTCGGGCGAGGGCTGCTCGGTGTCGAGGAGATCCTGCATCTCGCCCCGCCAGCGATCGCGATCCTGGCTGCCGCATAGCGGCCGCAGGTAATGCAGTGCGCCGAGCAGTTCGGCGAGCCGCGCGAGATCCTTGTCATAGGGCACCGGCCGTTCCTCGGTCGGCGCCTTCGCCGTTTCAGGCGCCTTCTTCTGCTGTGCCTTCGGGCTTGGGCTCGGTGTGTGGCGCGGCTCGCCCCACGGCCGCAGCGTGTCGAACACGCCGCCGCCGCGCGGCGGCGGCCGGTAGCCGCGCGAGAACCACGGCGACCAGAACTGCGCTTGCGCAACCGCGGGCCACAGCAGCAGCACGGCGAACAGGCTCACGATGGCAAAACGCGGATGGCGCATGGCTGCGAACATGGCTGCGAACATGCTGCTGATATGTTCCGGTTTCGTGGCGGACGCAAGGCGGGTGAAGAGGCGCGTCAGGCGCCCAATAGCCGCCGCGCCTTGAGCACGATCGGCAGCAAGCCTTCGGTCGCGTTATAGGCGGCAATTTCCTCAGGCTCGACCCAGGCGACTTCGGCGGCCTCCGGGCCGGGTGCGGCTTCACCGGCAATCCAGCGCGCGGCGAAGGCATGGATCTCGAAACGCGCGACAATTGCGCCGCTCCGGTCCTTGCGGATCACCTCCGTTTGCCCGGCAGGCCCGACAACTTCGGCGGTGACCCCGGTTTCCTCGAACAGTTCGCGCATCGCGGCTTCGGCGAGCGTCTCGCCCGGCTCGAGCCGCCCGCCCGGCAGGCTCCACAATGACGGTTTGATGCGCTTGGCGATCAGCACCTTGCCGCCGCGAAAGCAGGCCGCGCTCGCGGCGAGCGTCGGCACGACGTCATTCGCGCTGGGAGGCGTCTTGCTCAAAGCATCTTGCCGGGGTTGAGAATATTGTTCGGGTCGAAGCTGCGCTTGAGCGTGCGCATCATTTCCATTTCGACCGGATCCTTCACCTCGGGTAGAAGATCGCGCTTCATCACCCCGATGCCGTGCTCGGCCGAGATCGAGCCGCCGTATTTCGCGACGATCTTGTGCACGAGCGTATTCACTTCGTCCCAGCGCGCGAGGAACGCGGCGCGGTCGGCACCGGCCGGCTGGCTGACGTTGTAATGAATATTGCCATCGCCCATGTGGCCGAACGGCACCGGCCGCGCGCCGGGAATGAGTGCGACAACCGCGGCATTGGCTTCGTTGAGGAAGGCGGGAATATCGCCGACCGGCACCGAGACATCGTGCTTGATCGACCCGCCCTCGGGCTTCTGCGTTTCGCTGAGGCCGGTGCGCAAATGCCAGAACGCCGCGCGCTGCGCTTCGCTTGCCGCGAAGACGGCATCGCGCAGCATTTCCTTTTCCGCGGCTTCCCCAAGCGCGTTTTCCAGCACTTCGCGCAGGCCACTCTCGACCGGCGAGGAAAGTTCGATCAGCGCGTACCACGGATGCGGCTCGGAAAGCGGATCGCGCGCGCCGGGCAAATGTTTGAAGTCGAATTCCATGCCGAGCCGCGACATGATCTCAAAGCCGGTGACGGCATTGCCGGCGCGCGATTGCAGAAGATTGAGAAGTGCGAGCGCGTCTTCCGGCGAATTGAGGCCGGCGAATGCCGTCTCGACCGCGCGCGGCTTCGGAAAGAGCTTCAGCACCGCCGCCGTGATGATGCCGAGCGTGCCCTCGGCGCCGATGAAAATATGCCGGAGGTCATAGCCGGTATTGTCTTTCTTGAGCTTCCTGAGCCCGTGCCAGACGCGGCCATCGGCGAGCACGACTTCAAGGCCGAGCACGAGATCGCGCGCGACGCCATAGGCGAGCGCGCCGGTGCCGCCGGCATTCGAGCCGAGATTGCCGCCGATGACGCAGGTTCCCTCGGCGCCGAGCGAAAGCGGAAACAGCCGGTCGTGCCTGGCCGCTTCCTCCTGCGCGTTCTGCAGCACGACGCCCGCCTCGCAGATCATGTAATTGCCGGGCGCGCTGACTTCGCGGATCTTGTTCATCCGCACCATCGAGACGACGACGGCGCCCGCATCGAACGGCACCTGCGCGCCGACGAGGCCGGTGTTGCCGCCCTGCGGCACGATCGGCGTTCTGGTTTCGTTGGCAAGCTTCAGGATCGCGGCGACTTCCTCGGTGCTGCCGGGCTTGAGCACCAGCGCTGCGCGGCCCTGATAGAGATCGCGCTGCTCGCGCAGGAACGGCGCCATGTCGTCGCCGGTCAGCGCATATTTTTCGCCGACGATGCTGCGGAAGCGCTCCATTGTGGCGGCAGACAGCGAGGATTGCGGAGTGACGGGCGGACGAAAACTCATGATTGGTTCCGGTGTTAATGAGCGCGCAGACTCGCGCGATAGGCTGCTTCGGCATCGGCAAGCGCCTTTTGTGAAGCGCCGGTGAGCGCGATCATCAGAAAGAAGGCGTTGCCGTCCTTATCCTTGTCCTCGCCATAGGCCATCATCTCATAAGCCTGCTGCGGGTGGCTCGGATTGGTGAAGTGATAGATCTGGAAGCCCGGCTGGCCGCTCGAACGTTTCTCGCTCGGGCGCTTTTCGATTTTCGAATCTTTCACCGCCGCCTTCCAGCGCTCATGCGCGACCTCGATGAACGTGGCGAGGCTGCGATGATCGGAATTGTACGAGACGCGAATATAGATGAGCGCGGGCGCGCTGCTGTAGTCCTCGCCCTCGGGGACGTAGATCGCCACGCCGTTTTCGCGGGTGGCGTTGTCGTCCTGCACCCAGCCCGCGGGCGGGGTGAACTTCATGCGGAAATACGGCTGCAGGCTGCCGCCTGACGGGCGCATGAACTTTTCCACCTCGGCGCCGGAAGGCGCGGCGAAGGTGAGCAGCAGGAAAGCAAGGAAAACGGCACGCAAATGCATGGCGCTAGAATAGACGATCCCGCCAGCGCGGGCGAGAGTGCGGCCGGTCCCTCATACGAGCCCGGCGATTACCACATGACTAGCGGCGCGGCGCGGCGGCGCGGGCGAGGCGGTCGTTGATCGCCTCGCCAAGATCATGCGCCGGGATCGGCATCACGGCGATGGTCTTCGCGCCCGTCGCGTCGAGCGCGCGCAGATGCGCGAACAGATTGGTCGCCGCTTCCACGAGATCGCCGCGCGGCGAAAGGTTGAGCGTCGCGGCAGCTTGCGCCGCGCTTTCCGGTAATTGCGCACCGAACGCGAGCAATGCTTCGCCGGGCAAAACTTCGCGCGCATGTAACCGGATCGCGGCGAGCGTTGCGTAATGCGAAGCGAGCTGGCCGGGCGAGGTGGGCGCTGCGCCGTCATGCGCGGCTGCCTGCGCGAGCGGCACACCGAGCGCTTGCTCCAGTTTCTCGCGCGGCACGCCGCCGGCGCGCAGAATGCGCGGCGCATTCCCGGTGCAATCGACGATCGTCGATTCGAGCCCGAGCGCCGTTTGTCCGCCGTCGAGGATGAAATCGATATGTCCCATGAGATCGCTCATCACATGATCCGCCGTCGTCGGCGAAACATGGCCGGAGCGGTTGGCGCTCGGAGCCGCGACCGGCTTGCCGAATGCCGAGAGCAGGCGCTGCGCGGCAGGATGATGCGGCACGCGGATGCCGACTGTATCGAGTCCGGCGCGCGCGAGATCGCACGCGACACCCGCGGACGGCACGACGAGCGTGAGCGGCCCCGGCCAGAATTTCGCCGCGAGCACCAGCGCAAGCGCGTTGAAATGCCCGACGCGCTTTGCCGCTTCGATATCGACGACGTGCGCGATCAGCGGATTGAACGACGGCCGCCCCTTGGCGGCGTAGAGCCGGGCGATCGCCGCCGGATTGGTCGCGTCGGCGCCGAGGCCATAGACCGTTTCGGTCGGGAATGCCGCGAGCCCGCCGGTGGCGAGTACATGCGCTGCTTCATTGATGCCTTCGGCGTCCGCCTTCTCGAGGCGGGTTGACGCTACGGCGGCCTTCACTTCCGTCACGTTGACGTTCCTCTCATGCACGGCCACTCTGTAGCGAAAATCGCTACTTGGCAGAAGCCGGGGATTGCATGCGCTATTTAGCTCCCGTCAACGACACGCTGTTTTTTCTCGAACATTGCACGAGCCTGAAGCGCCTCTCCGACGAAGGTGCGGTACCTGATCTGTCCCCCGATCTCGTCAAAAGCGTACTCGAGGAAGCGGGCAAATTCGCGGGCGAACGGATCGCGCCCCTGAACCGCATCGGCGATATCGAGGGAACGAAATTCGAGAATGGCGTCGTTCGCACCCCAAAGGGCTGGAAAGAGACGTATCAGGCCTGGTGCGCGGCGGGCTGGCAGGGCCTCGGGGCGCCGCCCGAATATGGCGGCCAGGGGCTGCCGAATATCGTCAACATGGCCTGCGCCGAATTCTGGACGGCCGCCTCGATGGCTTGGGCGCTCGGGCCGCTTTTGACGACCGCCGCCATCGAGGCGATGCACGCGCATGCCTCCGAGGCGCTCAAGCAAAAATATTTCGCCAAGCTCGTCTCGGGCGAATGGACCGGCACCATGCAGCTCACCGAGCCGCAGGCCGGCTCCGATGTCGGCGCGCTGACGACGCGCGCGGTCAGGCAGCCCGACGGCAGCTATCGCCTCAAGGGCCAGAAGATCTTTATCACTTACGGCGAGCACGACATGACCGACAATATCGTGCATTTCGTGCTCGCGCGCCTGCCCGATGCGCCTGCGGGCACCAGGGGCATTTCGCTTTTTCTCGTGCCGAAATTCATGGTGAAGGACGACGGCTCGCTCGGGCAGCGCAACGATCTGCGCGCCGCGAGCGTCGAGCACAAGCTCGGCATTCACGCGTCCCCGACCTGCGTCATGGTCTATGGCGATCATGACGGCGCCGTCGGCTATCTCGTCGGCGAGGAGAATAAGGGCCTGCAATGCATGTTCACGATGATGAACAATGCGCGGCTCGGTGTCGGCGTGCAGGGCGTCGCGATCGCCGAGCGCGCCATGCAGCAAGCCTTCGATTACGCGCGCGAGCGCAAGCAGGGCCAGGGCGCGGACGGCAAGCAGACCGCGATCATCAATCACCCGGACGTCAAGCGCATGCTGCTCACCATGCGCGCGCTCACTTCGGCATCGCGCGCGATCTCGCTGAAATGCGCCGATGCCCTCGACCGCGCGAAGTTTCTGAAGGATGCGAGCGAGCGCAAGGCCGCCTTCGAGGAGGGCAATCTTTTGACGCCCATCGCCAAGGCGTTCTCGACCGACGCCGGTATCGAGGTCGCCTCGCTCGGCGTGCAGATCCACGGCGGCATGGGCTTCATCGAGGAGACGGGCGCCGCCCAGCATTATCGCGATTCACGCATCAGCGCGATTTACGAGGGCACCAACGGCATTCAGTCGATCGACCTCGTCACCCGCAAGATCACGCAATCGGGCGGCGAGACGCTGAAGAAGATGCTCAAAGGCTTCCACGCGACATCCGCCGCCGTCAAAGCCTCCGGGGAAAATTTCGGCGCGGCCGCCGCCCGCCTCGATGAGGCGCTTGCCGCGCTCGAACAGGCTTCGCGCTATCTTCTGGAGACGCTCGGCAGGCAGCCGAACGATGCGCTGGCGGGGGCAACCCCCTATCAGCGGCTGTTCGGGCTGGTGGCCGGTGCAAGCTATCTCGCGGAGGCGGCGCTCGCCGCATCGAAAGCCCGCGCGGAGGGCGACAGCGATCCCGCGCATCTCGCGCGTATCGAGATCGCGCGCTTCTTCGCCGAGAATTTGCTGCCGGCGGCACTCGGCCTCGCGCCGGTCGTCATGGCGAGCGCGGAATCGGTACTGAATTCCGAAATGGCGCTGGCGGGCTAGATGTCGCTGAAAGACAAAACCCTCTTCGTCACCGGCGCTTCGCGCGGCATTGGCCTTGCGATTGCGCTTCGGGCGGCGAGGGACGGCGCGAATATCGCCATCGCCGCCAAGACCGATACGCCGAACCCCAAGCTCAAGGGCACCATTCACACGGCGGCGGCCGAAATCGAGAAGGCGGGCGGCAAGGCGCTTGCCATCGTCTGCGACGTGCGCGACGAGGATTCGGTCAAGGCCGCGCTCGCCGGGGCGGCGGCAAAATTCGGCGGCATCGATATCGTCGTCAACAACGCTTCCGCCATCAACCTTGCTTCTGTCGAGCAGATCGAGATGAAGCGTTTTGATCTTATGCATCAGGTCAATGCGCGCGGCACGTTTCTCGTCTCGAAATATGCGATCCCTTACCTTGCCAAGGCCTCGAACCCGCACATCATGATGATGTCGCCGCCGCTCGACATGAAGGAAAAGTGGTTCGCGCCGCACACCGGCTACACCATGGCGAAGTTCGGCATGAGCATGGTGGTGCTGGGGCTTGCCGGCGAGTTGCGCCCGAAGGGCATCGCGGTCAATGCGCTGTGGCCGCGCACGACCATCGCGACCGCCGCGATCGAAAATCTGCTCGGCGGCGAGAAAATCATGAAGATGAGCCGCAAGCCGGAGATTCTTGCCGATGCGGCCTACAGGATTTTTCAGAAACCGGCGCGCGAATTCACCGGCAATTTCCTGATCGACGATTCTTTTCTCGCCGCGGAAGGCGTCACCGATTTCGAGCAGTATCGCATCACGCCGGACTCGGCGCTCGCGCCGGATTTCTTCGTGCCCGATGATCGCCCGCCGCCGAAGGGCGTGACGCTTGGCCCGCGGAAATAATCAGCGCGTCACGGTTCTCGGCGGCGAGGGCATTTGCGTCGCTGCCGGATTTTCCGGTGCGGGCAGCGCCAGCGGCGGCGGCGCTTGCAGGAGCAACTCCACGCTCGGCAGCAAATTCTCGACGACGACCGCATAGCCCTTGGTGTTGAGGTGCTGAATCGGATCGAGCACCAGCGTGTATTGCGGATCCTTCTCGCCGTCATGGGCGACGCCCTTGAAGAAATCCGGGTAGTAAAGCGCGCCGTTCTGCAACGCGATGTCCGAAAGATCGAAGGTGCGCAGGCCGACAAGCAGCACGCGGATGCCGCGCTCGGTCAGCTTCTTCACGATGGTGTCGATATTGGCACGGATTTTTTTGGCGTCGATGCCCCACCGCAGATCGTTACGCCCGAAATAGACGATGGCGATATTGGCGTTTCGCGGGATGGCGCGGTCGAAGCGCCGCAGCCCCATGCCGGAGGTGTCGCCCGAAACGCCGCTGTTCTTCACGCGCACGTCGTAGCCCTTGGCGCGCAAGGCGCGCTCGAGCTGGGCGGGGTAGGTGTTGCGGTCGAGCACGCGGAAGCCCGCGGTGTTGCTGTCACCGAAGGCGACGATGTGAACCGGCTCGGCCGCGGCCGGCACGAGTCCCGCCGCGAAAAACGCGCCCGCAATGAGAAGGCACTCGAGCCGCATGAAGGCCGGTTCCTGATTTGCCGTTTCCGGTGGAATGCTTACTTGATTCGAGCCTGCTCGGCCTTTGCGGCTCAAAAAGGCCGGAAAACCGTCGAAAATGCTGGCGCAATTCGTTGAATCGTCACTTGAAGAAGCACTTCAAGTGATTTCTCAAGCGAGCTGCACCGAAACAGGAGGTCGCGGCGGTGGGCTTAGCCGGCTGAAACGACTCTCGTTTTGGCGAGCGGCAAATTGCGCCGCTCCAGTAAGAAATCACTTGAAGAGCGGGTAGCCAGCACGGCCTGCCTCGCGTAGTTTCAAAGCCGAAAGATTATCATGACGACACTCCTTTATTCCCACGAGTCGAGCCTGCTGCACGAAGTGCCGGCGGGCCATCCCGAGCGGCCCGATCGCCTGCGCGCCGTCGAGAAAGTCCTGTCGGACGAGCGCTTCAAGAAGCTGGTGCGCAAGACGCCCGCGCAGGTGACGCGCGAGCAGGTGCTGCGCGTTCATCCCGCCGACTATTACGACGCGATCGAGCGCGCGATCCCGGAGGAGGGCGATCTCGCCCGCATCGACGGCGACACCGCGCTCTCGCATGGCAGCTGGGAGCCGATCGTGCGCGCCGCCGGCGGCGCCTGCCAGGCGGTGGATGAAGTGATGCAGGGCAAGGCGAATAACGCCTTCGTCGCCATGCGCCCGCCCGGCCATCATGCCGAGACGGTGACGGCGATGGGCTTTTGCTTCTTCAACAATGCGGCGATCGCCGCGCGCCACGCCCGCGCGAAGCACGGCGCCGAGCGTGTCGCGATCATTGATTTTGACGTGCATCACGGCAACGGCAGCCAGGAAATTTTCTGGAACGATCCTTCGGTGATGTATTGCTCGACGCACCAGATGCCGCTCTATCCCGGCACCGGCGCCAAGACCGAGACCGGCGCCAGGAACACTGTCGTCAACGCGCCGCTCTCATCCGGCGACAACGGCACGCAGTTCCGCGAAGCCGTCGAGAGCCGCATCCTGCCGCGGCTGAACGATTTCCGCCCCGATCTTGTCATCATCTCGGCGGGCTTCGACGCGCATACCCGCGATCCGCTCGCCAACATCAATCTCGTCGAGTCGGATTTCGCCTGGGTGACGCAGAAGCTGATGGATGTCGCCGACAAGCACGCTGGCGGCCGCGTGGTCTCGGTGCTCGAAGGCGGCTATGATCTGCAGGGACTCGCGCTTTCGACCGCCGCGCACGTCACCGAACTGATGAAGGCGGGATAACAGGTCCAAGCGATGGCAAAAGAAAAAGAATTCGCCGACGTCACCGCCTTGCCGTTCGAGAAGGCGCTTGCCGAACTCGAACAGATCGTCCAGCGCCTCGAGCGCGGCGACGTTGCGCTCGAAGAGTCGATCAAGATTTACGAGCGGGGCGAAGCGTTGAAGAAACGCTGCGACGCGCTCCTCGCCGAAGCCGAAGCGCGCGTCGAGAAGATCACCCGCGACGCCAAGGGCAGGGCGGCCGGCACCGAGCCGCTCGACGGGAAGTAATTCTGCGTCATGGCCGGGCAAAAGGCGCGAAGCTGCCTTCGCGTTTGAAGTCCCGGCCATCCGCGTCTTCCTGTGCTGAAGCAGGGCGTGGATGCCCGCAAGAAATGCGGGCAAGCAATGCGGGCATGACGGAAGGAAGAAAGGGGAGCACCCATGAGCTTTTTCCCAGCGGAAGATCCGAAGCCGGGCGACCCGCAGTCTTGCGACGCGCTCGATCTCGTCATCGTGCCGCGCACCGCCGACCTTGGCGATTTTTCCGTGCGCCGCGCGCTGCCTTCTTCCCGCCGCCGCATGGTCGGGCCGTTCACCTTTCTCGATCACATGGGGCCGACCGAATTCAAGGCCGGTCACGGCGTCGATGTCCGGCCGCATCCGCATATCGGCCTTGCGACCGTGACTTACTTGTTCAAAGGCGAGATCGTTCACAAGGACAGTCTCGGCAGCGACGTTCCCATTCGCCCCGGCGACGTGAACTGGATGACCGCCGGTCGCGGCATCACCCATTCCGAGCGCACCGCGCCCGATCACCGGCAGGGCGGCGAGCCGCTGCACGGCTTGCAGTGCTGGGTCGCGCTGCCCGCGCGCGACGAGGAAACCGATCCCTTGTTCGCGCATTACAGCCAGGGCGATCTGCCGCTCGTCACCGGGGAGGGCAAATCCGCCCGCGTCGTCGCGGGCAAGATGTTCGGCGCGGCGTCGCCGGTGAAGACGCTGCACGATACGTTCTTTGCCGACCTCACCCTGGAACCTGGCGCCAGCGTGCCGCTCGACGCCGATTATGAGGAACGCGCGATCTATGTCGTTTCCGGTGAAATCGAAATCGCCGGCGAGCGTTTCGATGAAGGCAAGCTCCTCGTCTTCAAGCCGGGCGACCGCATCACCGTGCGCGCATCGCGGCCCGCGCGCTTCGTCATGCTCGGCGGCGCGCCGATGGACGGCCCGCGCCACATCTGGTGGAATTTCGTCTCCTCGCGCAAGGAACGGATCGAGCAGGCGAAGGCCGATTGGAAAGCGGGCCGTTTCGAGGGCGTTCCCGGCGACAGCGAGTTCATTCCGCTGCCCGAGCGCTGAAATACGGCAAAAGTCGTAACGGAAAGCCGTTCCGTTGCGTGGCCCTGCGGCATTGTGTAAGCCTGCAAGACAGAAAATAAGCGCGACAGAACAACACCCGTGCCCGTTCAGACACCGCTCCTCGATCAAGTGAAGGTGCCCGCCGACCTGCGGAAGCTCGCGCCCTCGCAGCTCCAGCAGTTCGCCGACGAGCTGCGCCGCGAGACCGTGGACGCAGTATCCGTCACCGGCGGCCATCTCGGCGCCGGCCTCGGCGTCGTCGAACTCACCGTCGCGCTGCATTACGTTTTCGACACGCCGCGCGACAAGATCGTCTGGGACGTCGGCCACCAGACCTACCCGCACAAGATCATCACCGGCCGCCGCGACCGCATCCGCACGCTGCGCCAGGGCGGCGGGCTTTCGGGTTTCACCCGGCGCTCGGAAAGCGAATACGACGTTTTCGGCGCCGCGCACGCTTCGACCTCGATCTCGGCCGGCCTTGGTATCGCGGTTGCCCGCGACCTCGAAGGTGAGGATTTCAACGTCGTCTGCGTGATCGGCGACGGCTCGCTCTCGGCCGGCATGGCCTATGAAGCGATGAACAACGCCGGCGCGACCAAGACGCGCCTCATCGTGATCCTCAACGACAACGATATGTCGATCGCCCCGCCGGTCGGCGCGATGTCGGCTTATCTTGCGCGGCGGCTTTCCGGCCGCACGTATTCACGCATGCGCAAGCTGTGGGAATGCACGGCGGGCTATCTGCCCAAGCGCGTCTCGCAATTCTTCCGCCGCGCCTTCGAGCACACGCTCGGTTTCATGACC
>Ga0182740_1001723_pt1 | contig 14266 bp, 11 predicted proteins | sample eDN5th37CKraftBY_FD_128872 | JGI IMG/M metagenome (GOLD analysis project Ga0182740, IMG submission 128872) | Enriched backyard soil microbial communities from Emeryville, California, USA - eDNA 5th pass 37_C Kraft BY (version 2) (version 2) | ecosystem: Environmental > Terrestrial > Soil >...
CCTGCTCGCCGTCGCGGTCGCCGCCCCGGCGTCTGAGCTCGGCGCACTCTTCGACGCAGATGTCATCGATGTCTCCGGTGTCACCATCGGCGCCTACGCTTTCGACGCCTATGCGAAGGTCTATGCCGGCTCTCCCGACGTCCGGCTCGATACGATCCTGACCGCGGACGGCATCGCCGCGACCGCCCGGATCGTGCAGAGTTGCCTGCTCACCGACACTGGCGGGATTCATGCAATAGCAACCCCGGTGGTGGGCCGGTTCCTGAAGGCCGATCCGGCCACGACCGAGCCGTGGTCCGGCCTGCTGGAACAGAACACGCCGGGATCGGTCGCCCTCACGGTGCCGCTCCTGGTGGTCCAGGGAAAGGCCGACACGCTGGTGCGTCCGGAGATCACTGCCGCCTTCGTGGAGCACGAGCGCTCCATCGGCACCAAGGTCACCTTCATCACCTTCCCGGACATCGACCACGGCCTGATCGCATTGGTCGCCATGCCGGACGTGATGAAGTGGCTGCGCGAGGTGGGCGCCTGAACGCGGCTTCCCGGCGACGGATATCGAACGTCGCTAGGAGCACGGTTCTGGCTGGGTCACAGGGTCCGTAGACGGTCGCGCGGTCGGCGCGGCTAATTTCGGGTGGCCGGCAGGGTCCGCCGGGCCGAGACAGAACCGGCCGGTCGATTCCTGCCAAAGGTGCGTTCCATGCCGGCCCCTCTCCCATCCTGCCTGTCCGGCTCCGCCACGTCAGCGACTTCCGACGCCGAGATACCGCTCCCGACCTGGACGGTGACTGCTCCGCTGGTGGGCCGCGCAGTGGAACTCGCCACCGTCCGCCGCCTGCTGGTCGAGCAGCGGGTGCGCCTGCTCACCCTGACGGGGATGGCAGGAGTGGGGAAGACCCGCCTCGCCACGGAAGCGGTGACCGGATTCGCCAAGGACAGGGCTGCCTTCGATACCATCGTGGTTGTCCCGCTCGCCTCCGTCACCGATCAGGCCGCCGTGACCGCGGAGATCGCGAAGGCGATGGGGCTGCGCGATGGCGGCGGAATTCCCCTCCCCGACTCGATCCGGCTCGCCTGCAGCGACCGGCGCACCCTCCTCCTGCTCGATACCTTCGAGCACGTCACCGCCGCCAGCGAGGACCTGACCGCCTTGCTGGCCGCCTGTCCCGATCTCGCCATCCTCGTCACCAGCCGGACCCCGCTGCACGTCTATGGCGAACAGCAGGTGACCATCGAGCCACTTCCGGTGGCGACAGTCCCGGAGCCCGGTTCCCCCACCGGCGCGATCCCGGACCCGCTTCCCGATGCCGTGGTGCTCTTCCTGGAGCACCTTCGCGCGGCCAATCCGGGATTCGTCCTGACCCCGGAAGCCCACGCGCTGATCGCGGCTATCTGCCAACGTCTGGAGGGCATTCCCCTCGCCATCGAACTGGCCGCCTCCCGCACGCGAGACCTCGATCTCTCCCAGCTGCTGAACCGGCTGGATCGTCGCCTCGACGCCGTCCAGCGCAATGCCCCGGACGCACCCCTGCGGCAACGATCGATGGATGCCGCGATCGCGTGGAGCTACGACCTCCTGCCACCAGAGGACCGGAGGCTCCTGCGCAGGGTGTCCGTCTTTCCCGGCGGGTTCACGGCGTCCGCCGTCGACGCGATGAGCGACGACCAGAGCGGCTGGTCTTCCCTCGACTCGCTCTCGAACCTCGTCGATTCCAGCCTGATCCGGCCATTCACCGATGCTGCCGGCGATAGCCGGTTCGCCTGCTTCGAGGCCGTCCGCGAGTTCGCCCGCGAGCAATTGGAGCGGCACGGCGAGAGCCAGGCGGCGCACCGGCAAATGGCGGAGAGCCTGATCGCATTCGGACGCGAGATCGAACCGAGCCTCTATCGTGGCCACGACCTCCCCTCCCATCTCGCCCGGATCGATGCCGAGCTGCCGAATCTCCGCGCGGCGATGACCTGGGCGGACACGCACGATCCCGAGCTGTTCGCCGCGCTCGCCGCCCCCCTGGGACAGTACTGGCTACGCCGTTCCATGCTGACGGAGGGGCGGTCGTGGGCCGAACGCATCCTCGCGCACGGCGAGCGGCTCTCCCCTGCCGATCGCCTGCGCGCCCTCGTGGACCGGGCGCGGATGATGACCTATCAGGTCGATCCGGGCGTCGCCGCCGTCCATGCCGAGGCGACCGCCCTCGCCCGCGCCATCGGCGATGCGGAGGGCCAGCTCGATATCCTCGCGTCTCGCATCATGGCGGCGATGATCGGGAGGAAAAACGCGGATGTCCGGGGACTGCTGGCGGAGGCGCACGTCATCGAACGGGCGAATCCCGCGCCCATGCGGCTGAACGCGGGCCGCCCCCAGGCGCTCCGCATCCTGGGCGCGGCTGCCTGCATGGAGGAGGGCGATCTCGACACCGCTATGGCGCTGGCCCGCGAAAGCCTGATCATCGCCCGCGTCGAGCACGACGAGGCGGTCGCCATGATCGCGTCACGGGTGATTGGAGGTGTCCAGAGCAGCCAGGGCTATCACGCCGAGGCGCTCGGGCATTTCCAGCAGGCGCTCCGCGCCTACGATGGCGTCGGGGAACGGTGGGCCAGCGCGATCACGATCCTCGACATCGCGTGGGAACTGATCGAGGTTCGCCCGGACCTGACCGCCCGCCTGTTCGGCATCGCCGATCACCTGATGGCCACGATCGGCCTCGGCCCGATCGCCAACCTGGGCGCCCGTCCGCGCCGCTGGCGGGAGGTGCGGGGGATCTCCACCGAGTCCGGTGCATGGAAGGAGACCTACCAGGCGGGGTTCGCCGAACCGATCGCCCAGGCCGTGGCGTCCGTCCTCGCCCTCGACTACCCGGACATGGCCACACACCGGTCATCGCATGTCGCACTCCAGGCGAAGGCTGCGGCAGCCGACCCGGCACCAACGGTCGCGCTGAGCCGCCGCGAGCGGGACGTGCTGGCCCTGGTCGTCGACGGGCGCACGGACCAGGAGATCGCGACACAGCTGGGCATCAGCTATCGCACCACCACGACGCACGTCGCCAGCATCTTCACCAAGCTCAATGTCACCTCCCGCGCGGGGGCGGCCGCAATGGCCGTTCGCTACGGTCTCGACCGTCCGGTTGGCTGAACGCCGCTCGCCTCGCCTCCGGCGCCGATATCGGTAGTTTCTACGATACCGGCGCCCGGTTCGCTCCTCCATGATGGCGGGTGGAACGGGCTTCGCGCCAGCGGGCGCCGGGGCGGCGGGCCACGGTCGAGGATGGAGCAATGCATCGACCGATCTCACACGGGGGAGGCGGCCAGGCCAGACACGCATAGGTCCAGGGAAGACGATATCGGACCGGTTCGGTTTGTCGAGGAGAGGAACGATTTCATGGTCAAGACCCTTCGCATCGCCGTCGTCGCCATGCTCGCGCTGGTCGCCGGGATGGCGGCATCGAACGCATCGGCGCAGATGATGCACTACACGCTGAATGTCGTTGTCGAGACCGAGGATGGCAGCGCCATCCCCGCCGGCCAGGTCTGCGTCAGCGGCGAGGTCAATCCCATCTGCCAGGACATCCCGGATGGCACGCCGTCCGGGCGTGAGTTCGCGTTCCCCGATCTGGCGCTGGGCCAGCACGATGTCACCGTGAACGCCGATCCCTACCTCGAGGCGGTCGATACTGTCGACTTCTCCGAGGACCAGCAGGTCGTGACCCTCACGCTACAGATGGAAGTCACCCCAGGCGAGACCCCGACCCCGGTTCCGGCCCTCCCGGACACCGGTGCGGGCACTGCTGCCACGCACGACGGCGGCTCCACGTCGTTCCTGATGATCACCGGGCTGCTCGGAGCGGCGGGCGCCTTCGCGGTCGCCTCGGCCACGTTCCGGCGCAAGGTTCGCTAGAGCCAGGGCGCAGATGACGCCTTTCCGGTGACGGTCACAATCCCGGCACCGGAAGGTCGAAGCCGGAGGGCGGAGCACCATCGCTCCGCTCTCCGGCTTTGGCATTCCTCCCCGCTGGATGGGCCCCGCGTGCCACAATAGCGCCGATCCCGGCGGACCATCGTGGCCGCCGTCCCACCCACCGGATCGCGCGAGGTCGACGACGTTGGACGCGCCACCACGCTCCCCCGGCACCAATCGCCCCTCATCACCCCAGGACCAGCCGGATGCGGCTTCTCCCGGAGGAGGGGTTCCGCTCGCCTGGAGCGACATGCTGCGCGGCGGCAGGTTCCAGTGGCCCGGCTACCTGATCGCGGTCCTGGCCGTGATCGCCCTCACCATCGTCATGCTGCCGTGGCGGGAACCGCTGGGCGTCATCAATTGCCTGCTCGGCTTCGTCGCCCTCTCGATGCTGCTCGGGCTGGTGCTTGGCGTCGGCCCATCGGCGCTCGGCGCGATTCTCTCCTTCTTCACGTTCGACTACTTCTTCATCAAGCCCTACGGGACGCTGGACATCGCGAACCGCGATCACGTCCTGGCGCTGGTGATCTATCTTGCCATCGCCCTGGTCACCAGCATCCTCGTCGGCCGGTTGCGCGCCCGGACGCTGGTGGCCGAACGGGAGGAACGCCGCACATCCCTGCTCTACGACCTCAACCGCGACCTGGTGCGGGGGGAAACCGTCGAGCAGGTCCTCCACACCATCGCCGCCAGCGTCGTGTCCATCTACGGCGCGTCGGCAAGCCGGGTCCTGGCGCCGGTGGGCACGGGCGATTCCGGCGAGCTCCGCGTCCTCGCCCACGCCGGCACGGCGAGCACCGGTGTCGACCAGGACACGCGCTGGCTCACCCAGTGGGCGATCGACCACCGCCAGGTGGCCGGGTTCGGCAACGAGGGGCGCCGCATCCGGACGCCCCACGGCGTGGGCCGACCGCCGAACCCGCCGTCGCATGCGCTCCGCCGCGCACGCTCCGACGCCCTCTTCGTGCCGATCATGACCCCCGACCGCGTCTACGGCGTGCTCGAGGTCCGCGACCGGCCGGGCGGCGGCCGCTTCTCGCGCGACGATGCCCGCCTCCTCGGCAGCTTCGCCGACCAGGCCGCCCTCGCCATCGAACGCGGCGAGCTCGCCGAACAGGCCATGCGGGCGAGTGCCCTCGCCCAGGCCAACGACCTCAAGTCCTCCCTGCTCGCCGCCGTCTCGCACGACCTCCGGACCCCGCTGACGACGATCAAGGCATCGGCGACGGCCCTGCTCGACGACTCCATCACCTGGGACCCCGCCGCCCGGAAGGACCTGCTCTCCGCGATCGACGAGGACGCCGACCGGCTCACGCTGATGGTCAGCAACCTGCTCGACCTCTCCCGGATCGAGGGCGGCGTTCTCCGGCCCGACCTGGACTGGCAGGACCTCCCCGCCTTCATGGACGATGTGCGGGATCGCGTGCGCTCCATCGTGGCGATGGGGCATCATGACCTCACGATCGACCTGGATTCCGGCGGGGCCGCATCCTTCCCGCCCGTCCGCTTCGACTACGTGGAGATCATGCAGGTGATGATCAACCTCATCGGCAATGCCGCCAAGTACTCGCCGGATGGCGCCCCGATCACCGTCCGCGCGTCGGCACGGGGCGATACCCTCCAGATCGCCGTGGCCGATGCCGGCGTCGGCATTCCGCCGGATCGCCTGCCGCGCATCTTCGAGACGTTCTACCGCGCACACGACAAGGGGCCGGTTTCAGGCTCCGGCATCGGCCTCGCCATCTGCAAGGGCATCGTGGAGGCGCACGGGGGCACCATCGCCGCCCGCAGCGAGGTCGGCCGCGGCACGACCATCACGGTCACGCTGCCCATCGCCGGCGCGGATGGCAGCGACGCATGACGACATCGCCCGCTCAGGCCGCCGGCCGCATCCTCGTCGTCGATGACGAACCGCAGATCCGGCGTGCCCTCAAGACCACTCTCACCGCCCACGGCTTCGAGGTCGAGACCGCCGAGGACGGCGACGATGCCCTGGTGCGCATCGCGACGTGGACGCCGGATGCGATCGTCCTGGACCTCGTGATGCCGGGGAAGGACGGCTTCGAGGTCCTGCGGGACACCCGGACGTGGTCGCAGGTGCCGGTGATCGTCCTCTCGGCCCGTGGGCAGGAATCGGACAAGGTCCACGCGCTGGACATGGGCGCCGACGACTACCTCACGAAACCCTTCGGCATCCAGGAGCTGCTCGCCCGCCTCCGCGCGGTGATGCGCCGCGCGGCCCCGCCGACCGAATCCGTCCTCACCGTTGGCCCGGTCACGATCGACACCGGCCGTCACGAGGTGACGCGGAACGGCCAGGCCGTCCACCTCACCCCCACGGAGTTCGACCTGCTGCGCGTGCTGGCGACGAACGCCGGGCGCGTCCTCACCCACCGGCAGTTGCTCGAACAGGTGTGGGGCGGCTATGCGGCGGAGAACGCGCCTCAGCTCCGTGTTTACGTCAACTATCTCCGGCGCAAGCTGGAGGACGATCCCGCCCATCCCCGGCTGATCGTGACGGAACCCGGAATCGGCTACCGCTTCCAGGCCTGATTCCCCGCCAATCCACGATTCTTACGCCTTCCTAACACCCGCATCCCCCTCCCTAACGCGGCCCCAATGCGCCGGGTCCTACCCTGCATGCGTTCGGAATTCGGTGGCAGGCAATCGGGCCTGTCCCGGCTCCGGCGCAGCGAACGATCGGAGGCTGCCGGATGCGGATTCTGCTGGCGGAGGACGAGGCGCACGTGCAGCTCGCATTGCGGCGGGCGTTGGAAGCGTGGGGGTACGAGGTCGAGGCGCGGAGCACCGCCGCCGACACCATCGCCGCCCTCGCCGAGCGCCCCGCCGACGTGCTCGTGCTCGACGTCAACCTCCCCGACGCCACCGGCTGGGACGTGCTTCGTGCGATGCAGGCGCGCGGCGACCGGAGGACGGCGGTCATCGTCGTCTCCGCGCTGCCCCCGCGCAGCGAGCGCATCCGGGAGTTCCAGCCGTACGCCGTCCTCCACAAGCCCTTTCCGATCGAGTCGCTGCGCCGGCTCGTCCGTAATGCCGAGGCCGGGATTCCGGCCAGTGTGCCCGGTACCGAGGCCGATTGACACCGGCCGGGCCAGGAGAACCCGCCATGTGGGATGTCGTGATGATCGCCCTCACCGTGATCGCATTTGCCGGCCTCATCGCCTATGTCTACGCCTGCGAACGCCTGTGATGCGAAAGGACATGCCAGCCATGACCGCTTCCGCCCCGACCCCCTTCGATCCGCGCCCCCGGACGACGCCCCCGGTCCTCGACGCCGCGCTGGTCGCCGCCGAGGCGACCCTGCGCCGCAACACCGACATCGCCGCCGTCTTCGTGGTCGCGCCGCAGCCAGACCGCTCGCAGCGCCAGGACCTGACGATCCTCCGCGTGGAGGCCGATGTCCCGGTTCCCGTCGCGCTCGCTCCCGCATCGACCCTGCACGTCCCCCACTGGGCGCACACGCTGCTCGCCTCGACGGAGGGCGTGCGATGAGCACCGGGGACTGGATCGCGCTCGCGATCGGGATCGTGATGCTTGGGTATCTGGTCTACGCCCTGCTGTGGCCAGAGCGTTTCTGATGACTGGGGTCCAACGACCATGACATGGTATGCCGTCGTTCAACTTGTCCTCTTCATCGCCATCCTGGCGCTCGTGGCCAGGCCGCTCGGGACGTACATGGCCCGCCTCTTCGAGGGCGAACGGGTCGTGCTCACGCCGGTGCTCCGCCCCGTCGAGCGCGGGATCTACAAGCTCACGGGCGTCGATGAGCGCACGGAAATGCGCTGGACGACCTACGCGGTCGCGATGCTGCTCTTCCAGGTGGTCGGCTTCCTTATCGTCTACGGCATCCAGCGCATCCAGCACGGACTCCCGCTGAATCCCGCCGGGCTGGCGAACATCGAGCCGCGCTCCGCCTTCAACACCGCCATCTCCTTCGTCACGAACACGAACTGGCAGGGCTACGCCGGCGAATCGACCATGAGCTACCTCAGCCAGATGGTCGGCCTGACGACGCAGAACTTCGCCTCCGCCGCCACTGGCATCGCGGTGGCCGTGGCCCTCATCCGGGGGTTCGCCCGCCGCTCGGCCAACCAGGTCGGCAACTTCTGGGTCGATCTCACCCGCGCGATCCTCTACATCCTGCTCCCGATGTCGCTGATCCTCGCGGTTGTCTTCGTGATGCGCGGCGTCCCGCAGACCTTCGGCGGCGCGATCGAGGCGACGGGCCTGGATGGCGTGGTCCAGTCGATCGCCCGGGGTCCCGTCGCCTCGCAGGAAGCGATCAAGATGCTGGGCACGAACGGCGGCGGCTTCTTCAACACCAATTCCGCCCACCCGTTCGAGAACCCGACCCCGCTGACGAACTTCCTGCAGATCGTCGCCATCTTCCTCATCCCGGCGGCCCTGACCTACACCTTCGGGAAGATGGTCGGCAACACCCGCCAGGGCTGGGCGATCTTCGCCACCATGGCGCTCCTGTTCGTCGCCGGCGTGGTCGTGACCACGGTCGCGGAACAGCACGGCAACGACCTCCTGAACGCGCTCCACATCGACCAGGGCCGCAGCCTGCTCGGGCAGTCGATGCCCGGCGGCAACATGGAAGGCAAGGAACTCCGGTTCGGCATCGGCGGCTCCGCCCTCTTCGCGGTCGTCACCACGGCGGCCTCCTGCGGCGCGGTGAACGCGATGCTCGGGTCCTTCACCCCGATCGGCGGCCTCGTCCCGATGATCAACATGGCGATCGGCGAGGTGATCTTCGGCGGGGTCGGCGCCGGCATGTACGGCATCCTCATCTTCGCGGTGGTGGCCGTCTTCGTCGCCGGCCTGATGGTCGGGCGCACGCCGGAATACCTCGGCAAGAAGATCGAACCGCACGACATCAAGATGGCGATGCTCACCCTGCTCGTCCTGCCGCTCGTCGTGCTCGGCTTCACCGGCTTCTCGGCAGTCACCGGGTACGGCCTGAACACGATCCTCAATCCGGGGCCGCACGGCTTCTCGGAGATCCTCTACGCCTTCACCTCGGCGGCGGCGAACAACGGCTCGGCCTTCGCCGGCCTCGGCGCGAACACGCCCTGGTACAACACCGCGCTCGGCATCGCGATGATCGCCGGCCGCTTCATGATGATCGTGCCGATCCTCGCGCTCGCCGGGTCGCTCGCCGCCAAGAAGCGCCTCTCCGCCAACGCGGGCACCTTCCCGACGACGGGACCGCTCTGGGTCGGCCTGCTGGCCGGGGTGATCCTCGTGATCGGGGCCCTCACCTACTTCCCGGCCTTCGCGCTCGGCCCGATCGTCGAGCAGAAGCACATGCAGTCGGGCGTCACCTTCCAGATGAGCGAGGCAGGAGGCGGGGCGTACCAGATCGCCAGCGACGGCAGCGCCGCCCTCCCGGCCCAACCGACCCCGACCCCGTAAGCACCGGGACCCGGCACCTGCCACCCCGACCGGAGCCGAGCGGGAACACCACCCGGCTCCGGCGGACCTTCGACTAGCCACACCATCGCATGCCGGCGGTCGCAAAGGGACACACCACGATGTTCCGTTCGCTCGATACGTCGCTCATCCAGTCCTCCGAACCGGCCGCCGCCCCCGAAGCGGGGACGCGGTCCGCCACCACCCCATCCGCCCCGGCGAAGGCGTTGCCCTCCGGCAGCGGATCGCCGAGCCGTTCGCCGAAGCGGGGGCTCTTCGACCCCGAAATCGCGGGACCGGCGCTCAAGGAATCGCTGCGCAAGCTCGATCCCCGCGCGATGGCGAAGAACCCGGTCATGCTCCTCGTCGAGATCGGCGCGGCCATTACCACGGTGATCCTGCTGGCCGACCTGCTCGGCGTCTCCGGATCGCTCGGCGTCGAGATCGCCGCCGGCCAGCGCTGGTTCGTCGCCTGGATCACGGCCTGGCTCTGGTTCACCGTCATCTTCGCCAACTTCGCGGAGGCAATGGCCGAAGGGCGCGGCAAGGCCCAGGCGGACACCCTGCGCAAGACCCGCAGCGAGACGATGGCCAAGATCCTCACCGACGAGCGAACCGGAGCGTGGGAGAGCCGCCCGTCCAGCGCCCTGCACATGGGCGACCTCGTCATCGTCGAGGCGGGCGACATCATCCCCAGCGACGGCGAGGTCGTGGCCGGGGTCGCCTTCGTCTCGGAGGCCGCGATCACCGGCGAATCGGCGCCGGTCCTGAAGGAGCCGGGCACCGACATCTCGTCGTCCGTCACCGGCGGCACCCAGGTCGTCTCCGACTGGCTGCGCGTCCGCATCACGGCGGAACCGGGCCACACCTTCCTCGACCGCATGATCGCCCTGGTGGAGGGCGCCGCCCGCAAGAAGACGCCGAACGAGATCGCGCTCAACATCCTGCTCGCGGGCCTCACCATCATCTTCCTGATCGTCGTGATGACCCTGGCGCCCATCGCCAGCTACGCGAAGGCGACCGTCTCGATCACCGTCCTCATCGCGCTGCTCGTCACCCTCATCCCGACCACCATCGGCGCCCTGCTCTCCGCGATCGGCATCGCCGGCATGGACCGCCTGGTGCAGCACAACGTGCTCGCCATGAGCGGCCGCGCGGTGGAGGCAGCCGGTGACGTCGATGTGCTGCTCCTCGACAAGACGGGGACCATCACCTATGGCAACCGCATGGCAAGCGAGTTCATCCCCGCCCCTGGCGTAACGCCGGAGCAGGTCGCGATGGCCGCGCTCCGCTCCTCCCTCGCCGACGACACCCCGGAAGGCAAGTCGATCGTCGCGCTCGCTGGCGAGCAGGGTTACACCCTCTCGCAGGACTCCCTCGCCGGGGCCGAGTGGATTCCCTTCACCGCCGAGACCCGCATGAGCGGCGTCCGCGTCAACGGCGCGGAGACGATGAAGGGCGCCGTCGATGCCATCCGGCGCGTCGTCCCCGCGCTGCCGGAGGAGATGATCGCGGCATCCGACCGGATCGCCGCCCAGGGCGCGACGCCGCTGGCGGTGATCGAAGGCGGCAGGCCGATGGGCGTGATCGCCCTCAAGGACACCGTCAAGCCGGGCATGAAGGAGCGGTTCGAGGAACTGCGGCGGATGGGCATCCGCACGATCATGATCACCGGCGACAACCCGCTCACGGCGAAGTCGATCGCCGCCGAGGCCGGCGTGGACGACTACGTGGCCGAGGCGAAGCCGGAGGACAAGATCCGCCTCATCCGCGAGCATCAGGACGAGGGCCGCCTCGTGGCGATGACCGGCGACGGTACCAACGACGCCCCGGCGCTCGCCCAGGCCGATGTCGGGGTGGCGATGAACACCGGCACCGCGGCCGCAAAGGAGGCCGGCAACATGGTCGACCTCGATTCCGACCCGACCAAGCTCATCTCCATCGTGGCGATCGGCAAGCAGCTCCTGATGACGCGCGGCGCGCTCACCACCTTCAGCATCGCCAACGATGTAGCCAAGTATTTCGCGATCATCCCGGCCATCTTCGGCGTCGCCTACGGCGTGCAGTCGGACAAGGGGCTCGGCTTCCTGAACATCATGCACCTCACCTCGCCGGAGAGCGCGATCCTGTCGGCCATCATCTTCAACGCGCTGATCATCGTCGCGCTGATCCCGCTCGCCCTGCGTGGGGTTGCCTATCGGCCGATGAGCGCGGCCTCGCTGCTGAAGCGGAACCTCTTCATCTACGGACTCGGCGGCATCGTCGCCCCGTTCATCGGCATCAAGCTGATCGACATCATCCTCACCGCCGTCGGGCTGACATAGAGACGTTCGGACGGCTGGTCGATCCCCGGTCGGACCACACGTCGCCAAGGACCATCCATCATGCTCAAGCAACTCCGTACCGCCGCCCTCATGATCGTGGTGATGACCGTCATCACCGGCATCGCCTATCCGCTCGTCACGACCGGCATCGCCCAGACGTTCTTCCACGACAAGGCGAACGGCTCGCTGATCGAGCAGGGAGACACCACCATCGGTTCCACCCTGATCGGCCAGAGCTTCGTCGATCCCGCCACCGGCAAGACGCTCTACGGCTACTTCCGGGGCCGCCCGTCCGCCGCCGGCGCCGGGTACGATGCCAGCGCCTCGTCCGGCTCCAATCTCGGCCCGACCAACCAGGCCCTGCTCGACCGGATCGCCGCCGACGCCGCCATCATCCGGCAGGAGAACGGCCTCGCCACCGATGCGCCGCTCCCGGTCGACCTCGTGACGACCTCCGGCTCCGGCCTCGATCCGGAGATCAGCCCCGCCGCCGCCGAACTCCAGGTCGCCCGCGTGGCAAAGGAGCGCGGCATCAGCGAGGACCAGGTTCGCGCGCTGGTGAAGGACAATACCTCTGGCCGCACGCTCGGCTTCCTTGGGGAGCCCCGCGTGAACGTGCTGACGCTGAACATGGCGCTGGATGCCCTGACCGGCAAGCCGGCCGCGACACCCCAGGCCTCTCCCGAGGCATCGCCGTCCGCATCCCCCGCCGCCTGATCGCTGGGAAGCCGCCCATGCCCACGCAAGACGACGCCAGCCATCAGCACGAGCGCTACTCGCCCCCCGGATTCGTGCCCCTGGAGGTGCGACCTCCGGGCGCTGGAACGCCCCCCGCTGCGGAAGCCGGGGGCGTTCACCACGATCACCGGGGCGCCTTGCGCATCTATCTCGGCGCGGCGCCGGGCGTCGGCAAGACCTACGCGATGCTGCGGGAGGCCCATCGCCTCCGTGAAGAGGGCCGGGATGTCGTCGTCGGGTTCGTCGAGACCCACGGACGGGCCGAGACCGCCGCCCAGGTCGGCGACCTCGAAGTGGTGCCCCGCACCGCCATCGACTATCGCGGCGTGCGCGTGGAGGAGATGGACACCGACGCGATCCTTGCCCGCAAGCCGGAGATCGCGATCGTCGACGAACTCGCCCACACCAACGCGCCGGGATCGCCGCGCGAGAAGCGCTGGGAGGATGTCGAGGTCCTGCGCGACGCCGGGGTCGATGTCATCAGCGCCCTCAACGTCCAGCACATCGCCAGCCTGCAGGACCTCGTCGCCGACATGACCGGGGTGAACGTCCGCGAGACTGTCCCGGACCGGGTCGTGGCGGGGGCGACCGAACTCCAGCTCGTCGACCTGCCGGTGGAGGCATTGCTCGACCGCATCGCGCTGGGCAAGGTCTATCCACCCGCGACGGCGCAACGCGCCCGTGAGCGCTTCTTCCAGCCGGGCACGCTCAACGCCCTGCGCGAACTCGCCCTGCGCCGGACGGCGGAGGGCGTCGATGACCGCCTCACCGGCATGATGCTCGGCACGCCATCGGCCGAGCAACACGTGGCGACGCCCCCAACGCCCGCCGAGCGCATCGTCGTGCTCCTCGACGCGACGCCCGCCTGGGGGGAGATCCTCCGGCGGGGCTGGCGGCTGGCCAGTGCGCTCCACGGGGAGCTCATCGTGGTCGATATCGTCGCTGACGAGGAAGACCGGGACGTGAGCGCGCAACGGCAACGCTCCCGCGATCTCGCCCACGACCTCGGAGCCCGGATCGAGACGGTCCGGCTCGAATCGTCCGCCGACGACGCGACGATGCGGGCGCTCGCCACCCTCCGCGCCACGAACCTGGTCCTGGGGATCAATCCGGCGCCCACGCGGCGCCGATGGTTCGGCGGCGATACGGACGCCGACTTCGACCTGGCGAAGTCCATCCTCCGCACCATGCCCGGCATCACCATCGAGCTGGTGTCGCGGTCCTGACGCCCGCGCGGCGGTGGTCTCGACCGCATCGGCGTCTGGGGTCAACGCCGTTTCCCCGGGGAAGCTCCGCCGACTCCGATCTGGCTGCATGGCAGAGGTGGGCCTATCGTCGAGGGGCGATCACGAGGATCGCCGGGCGTTTCCGACACCGCCAGGGCGGTCGCCGTAGCCGGCGACCGATGCCGGGATCATCGCCTTCTGGCCCCATCCGCCCCTGCTCCCGGAGCACCCGATCGAGCGGCACACGCCTTTCGCTCGTGTCTGAAACCACGTATGATCGCCGTGGGCCTCAGCGACACGACACATGAGCGGGAATGCTTCAGGGAGCGATGCCATGCACGACGATTCCTCCACGCCCCCATCGGCCCTCAATCGCCGGCAGTTCTTCGCAGCCTTCACCGCCGCGATGGCTGCGGCCGGGGCCGCATCCGCACACGCCCAGACCCCGGCTGCCACCATCACCCCGGACGCGGTCGCCAAGACCCACGAGGCGCTGTTCGACCTCTGGTTCCCGCTGTCGGCGTTCGGCCTGCCGCCAGCGGTGGAGCAGACCATCGGCACGATCACAACCGGGGTCAACTCGGGCA
>Ga0182740_1001725_pt1 | contig 14265 bp, 10 predicted proteins | sample eDN5th37CKraftBY_FD_128872 | JGI IMG/M metagenome (GOLD analysis project Ga0182740, IMG submission 128872) | Enriched backyard soil microbial communities from Emeryville, California, USA - eDNA 5th pass 37_C Kraft BY (version 2) (version 2) | ecosystem: Environmental > Terrestrial > Soil >...
CCCCAGGAGCCGTTCAGCGTCTGGCAGGCCTCCCAGGTGACACGCTCGCCGTTGCGGGTCGGCCACTCCTTCGGCTGGTACTGCTCCGGCGTCACGAAGTCGGCCGATTCCGGGTAGTCGATGCGGTCATTGATGATGATGTCCGGCTGCAACTCGCGGACGAGCTTCACCAGGTTCTCGGAATCCCAGTCGGCCTTGCTCTTGTCCGGCGGCGTGAAGTCGAACCACATGATGTCGATCTTGCCGTAGTTGGAGAGCAGTTCCCGCACCTGGGCGTGCAGGTATTCGGTGTACTTGCGCATGTCGCGGCCCGCGTTGAGGGCCTCGCGGTCATCGTCGCGGCGCGGGTGGATGCGGTCGACGAGGTAATCCGGGTGGTGCCAGTCGATCACGGAGTGGTAGTAGCCGACCTTCAGGCCCTCGGCCCGGAAGGCCTCGGTCCATTCCTTGATCAGGTCGCGTCCGATGGGGGTGTTGGTCACCTTGTAGTCCGTGACCTGCGAATCCCACATCGCGAAGCCCTCGTGGTGCTTCGAGGTGATGACGGCGTACTTGAACCCGGCCGCCTTGGCATCCTTCGCCCACTGCGCCGGATCGTAGAGATCGGGATCGAAGTGCGCGAAGTAGCGGTCATAGGCCTCCTCGGCGATCTGCTCCCGGTGCTTCACCCACTCGTGGCGGGCGGGCAGGGCGTAGAGACCCCAGTGGATGAAGAGGCCGAAGCGATCGTGCACGAACCAGTCGGTGTTGCCAAAGCCCACGGAATCGTCTCCTGCGAAGAAGCGAGCGGCGAACGGCAGCGGCGCCGTCGGTTGGGTACGGTCCCGGATTGCACACGGATACGGCATGAGCCGTCGGAATCCGCCTCGGAGCGACGGCACCGACCGCATACTGTATACAATCGCAGCGACCTTCTGGAATGGCACGATACCCGGCCCCGGAACGGGCGTCAAGTCCCGCCCCCGGATTGCGCGTGATGCGGGGAAACGGCCACCGCTCAGTGCTGCATCTCGTCTAACTTGGCATGCATCTGGCCATCGGCAGAGCTTCCCAAGCATGTCATCCTGAACGCAGCGAAGGACCCCCGCGCGAAGCGCTTCCGGCGTAGCCGGAACTCGGTGTGGGCATGGACAGCGCTCGGCGGTTGGCGAATCGACGCGGAGCATGCCGGTCACCCGGATATCGACCTGCGGTCGATAGCGCTTCGCGCGGGGGTGTTTCGCTGCGCTCAACATGACAGTGAATCTTTGATTATCGGTGAGCGTCCCGTATGCCAGCGGGACACACGAGACAACGCACGATCCCCGCTGGATGGGTTCCAGCGGGGATCGTCTGCTGTCACGAACTCTGGACGGGTCGCCTACTGCGCCGGGTAGATCGCCAGCGACTGGCCGTCCAGCACCTTCCACATCGCGATGAAGGTGTTCCAGTCGAAGAACTCGTACTCGGCCTTCGCTGGATCGGAGACGTAGACGCCGTTCTCGTCGTAGCCCCAGACCGTCACGACGTGCATGCCGGATGCGACGCTGTAGTTGCCGTCGTCGGCGAGGCGGACGCGGGTATCACCCCAGAAACCGAGCCAGACGACGACGGGATGCCCGGCGTCCAGGTGCGCGGTCAGCTGCCCGGTCGCGCCTTCCGAGTAGAAGGTCTCGCCGACGAACCCCCACTGGTTCAGGATCGGCACCAGCGCCTCGGCGTAAATGCCGTAATCGTTCGTGTTGCCCCACCAGCCATCGATGTTGCCACGATAGCCGTTGTGCGGGTTCTTGGTGATCGGGGTGTTCGCGATGTAGACGTCCTCCGGGATCGCGTTGCCGAAGGCCGCCGTCGCGATGTGGACCGAAGCGAACTCGCAACTGAGGTTGCGCGACTGCTTGTAGGTCGGCACGCCCTGCACCGCCACCGCCGGGTTGAAGACCTGGTTCCCGCTGGACGCATCGCGGGAGGGCGGGATGACGAGCCGCGTGCCCGGCTGGATGTCGTAGACATCGGTGATGCCATTGAAGGAGATCAGCGCCTCGGCGGTGAGGCCGTACTCGGCGGCGATGCTGCTTACTGTTTCGCCGTACTGGACCCAGTGGGCGGAGACGGCCCACGGGCTCGTGCCCTCGTTGGCGGCCGCTTCCCGCGCGGCCTCGTCCGGCGTCTGGCCGACGCCCGGGATCACGATCGCCTGGCCGGCCACGAGGCTGTCGCCATTCGGCAGGTAGCTCGACTGGCGGATGGCCTGGGCATCGACGCCGAACATCTCGGCGATCGACTCGATGGTGTCACCCTCCTGGACCTCGTAGCGATATTGCTGGGCGAAGCTGGTCGCGAACGTCCCGAGCAGCAGCAGGACCGCCGCCACCCCGGCCACCACCGCCTGCCGGGGCGCCACCGGCAGCCACCATGCCCGCCTCGCCGCATCCGTCCGCTTCACCGATCCGCGTCCACGTCCCGTCATGACCCCACTCCCCTGCTCCCGGCGAACGCGCCGGATCTCCGCCGTCATCTGCCGCCTCGCCCGGTAATGGTCTCCCGACACCCGTCCCAACGGGATCGGATCGGCAATCAACGCCACACTGTGACTGCGACGAACCGCCTCCGCCTGCGACCGGTCATGCCCCCGGAACCGGATGCCCTGGCGCAAGGTGCGGTCGGCATACATCCCCACGATGCCGTCGCTGCTGTCCCCACGATGCCCGATCCGGCGGCGTTCGCTCCAGATGCCGGGGCAATCGGCGATGTCGATCGGATGCTCGTACCGGTGCAAGACCACACACCCCTTGCTGTCCCAACGCTCGTGGATATCCACCCGGTCGTCGGGATGCACGAATGCGGGCGCAGCCGGGCGCGTGCGGTGCGGTGTCCTCATGGTCCCTCTCCAGCGATATCGACCCGGTTTCCCCAAGAATCCTGGCCGATCCCCCACCCATCGACGTGTCTCGACGCATTCAGGGTGTACGTACACAGGAGATGATAGGCAGATTGTGACATTCTGGCAAGGGGTGAAGGCGATTTCCCCGCGCAAGCATGCACCGTGAACGGATGGATCGCGGGCGTCCATCGTCGTGGACGTGGTTGCGCGGGACACGCCCCGCCCCCTATCATGGCAACAAGGACGCACGGACGCCTTGTCGTGCCGTTCGTGGTCGAGGAGCCGGGGAGCCTTCCCCGTGAGATGGGACGCCGCCGTGATCGACGGATTCGCCAGCATCACCCGCGCCGCTTCGCCGGTCTTCGCACCGGCCGATCCCGCCGCGCCCTCGAACCACCCCCACCCCCTGCGCCACTTCCTCTATGGCCACCCGTTGATGGTCAAGCTGATCGATCCCCCTACCCGCGCCTGATCGACCCGCGATCGTACCGATCGTCCGGCTCGATACAGGCATCCCGAAGGGGGCCTACCCACGAAGGTCCCTGCACCGATCCATCGCGTCCACCTGACGGACGCGGGACCCGGCGGGCGCACGGCGCTGTGCATCCTTCGCCATCGATCTCCGATCCGCACAGCCACGCAGGCAGACACTCCCGGCCCCTCCGACGAGGGAGCGCCGGGCCTCAAGGGGAATCACCATGACTACCGCAACGACCGCCACATCCACGTCCACCTCTACCAGTGAGGAAGTCTCCTCCGCCGCCGACATCGGCGCGCTCACGGTCGACGCCCGTACCGGCGCGGATCGCGTGCGACCGCGATTCGCCACCCGCACGAAGGCCTACGGCGGCAGCTCGATCTGGACCGACATCCTCGGGCTGCTGAAGCAGCATCCGGACCCGATCTACTTCGGGGACGGCTCCCCAGCGAAGGAGGCGATCCCGCTCGACCTGATGCAGGAGGCCTCGCAGAGGGTCTGGGCCAACGCACTCGATGTCCTGGCCTACGGGGACCAGCAGGGCGTGCCGGCCCTCCGCGAGGTGATCGCCCGCCGGATGGACCGCCTCGGCGCCAAGGTGGACGCCAGCGAGGTGCTCGTCACCGCCGGCAGCACGCAGGGGATCGAACTCGCCTGCCGCGTCTTCCTCGATCCGGGCGATGTCGTGATCGTGGAGGAACCGACCTTCCTCGGCGCCCTGGAGACCTTCGCCACCTACGAGGCGACGATCGTCGGCGTACCGGTGGACGAGCACGGCATGGACATGGATGCGCTCGCCGAGACGCTCGCCCGCGAACCGCGCGCCAAGCTGATCTACACCATCCCGACCTTCCACAACCCGACCGGGACCACGATGCCGGTGGAGCGCCGCCAGCGCCTGGTCGACCTGGCGCGGCAGCACAACGTCGCCATCCTCGAGGACGACCCGTATGTGGAGCTTCGCTACGACGGCGAGGCCGTCCCGGCGGTGAAGGCGTTCGACAACCGGGTGATCTACCTCGGCACGTTCTCCAAGACGATCGCGCCGGGCATCCGCACCGGCTGGGTCGCGGCGCCATCTGACATCCTGGCGATGATGCTCTCGGCGCGCGAGGTGATGGACATCTCCAACGACCGCATCACCCAGCGCACCGTGCTGGAGGCCGCGCGAACCGAACTGGACGACCGGATCGTCCACGCCCGCGAGGTGTATCGCCCGCGCCGCGATGCGATGCTGGGCGCCCTGGCCGAGTACATGCCGGAGGAGGTCACCTGGTCGCAGCCGGAAGGCGGGTTCTTCATCTGGATCACCCTGCTGGCCTCCTTCGATGTCGATACCTTCGCCCACGCCGCCGCCGCGCAGGGCACGGTCTTCTTCCCGGGGGACTGGTTCTACCACGACAAGTCGGGCAAGAACCGCATCCGCCTCAGCTTCTCGACGGTGACCCCGGAGCGGATCACGGAAGGGGTGCGCCGCCTCGGCGAGGCCATCCGCGCGGAGCTGTACGGATAGGAGGAGTGAGGACCGAGACCTGAGGAGTGAGGCCAGCGTCGCTTGAGCGGCCGGCCGAACGGCCCTGCCTGCCCTGACACGCAACGGTGTGCCCGGTGTGGTCGCGAAAAACCCTCGAACCGGTGGTTCGCCACCCAAGGGAGCGGTTGGAACCTTTCTCGTTCCTCACTTCTCAGGTCCTCACGTCCTGGGCCTCGCCACGCTGGTATGCTTGCCGATGGCGACGCACGGGCCGATCCGTGCCTCCCGCCAGCGCCCGCATCGTCCGTCCTGGCCTGGCGCTGCGTCGGGAACGCCACGTCCCATTCTCCAACGCCGTGCCGCCGACTCCCCGGAGTCCGCGCCAGACCGGGAGCGAACTGCCTGCCTATGCCGTCCTGGCCCTTTCCGCCACTCGCCGACCTCGGGTTCGACCGCATCCCGCTGGGACCGTTCGATACCCGGCTCTGGTGGCTGCTCATCTTCCTGTTCGCGGCGCTCGTCTTCACCGTCCAGGCGGTCGAGACCGCCGTCGAAGGCGCCTGGCCGAACCAGCGCCGGCCCAGCAAGCTCGTCCCACGTGCCCGCTGGGCCCAGCGCTCGTGGGGCCTCGTCGCGATCGCCGTCCTCACCGGGGCGCTGCTGATCGTCGGCATCGTGGGCCTGCTGATCTGGAAGAACCCCGCCCACCCGGATGGCCTCGTCTTCGGCTCCTGGCTGCTCGGCATCGGCTGGGTGATGTTCCTGCTCTTCAGCCTGAATGTGCTCGGCCTCGGGCGGTTCATGGACGCCCTCGGCTGGATCGGGCCGATCGCGATCTTCGCGATCCTGCTGATCGCGGATATCCTGCTCTTCGTCGCCCTGCGGGAGATCCTGCCGGGCTGGCAGGAGATCCGCGACGGGATCGAGGACGGCCTGAAATCGATCCTGCCCTTCGTCGACTGAGCGCCCGATGCTGGCCCGGCCCCTGCGGATGCCGGACCCGAGATGTGTTGACAATCGAGGGTGAACGTTCGGTAGGATCGTGATGCACGCCACCGCGCGTGTGGGCGAACGACCGGGGCAGGACTACACCGGAAGGGGGCAGGCAATGACGGACGAGCGGACCGCACGAGCCCAGCCTGCCTCCGCGTCCTCGACCGCCCGCCGCAGCGCCCCACCGACGGCCCAGCCGGCGCGCCGCCCGGCAACCGGCCGCCCCACCGTGCAGGCGACCGTCACCCCGATCCCCCACCTGCCAACCGACCTCGATGCCCGCCCGTTGGGTGGCCTCTTCGCGTTCGGCGAGACGCCGGACCTGCCGGAGGTCGCGCCCGCGCCGAATCGCCGCCGTGTCCGGCGTCCCGCACGGGTCGCGCGGGCAACGGACCAGCAATCGGTCCTGGCCGACCGCGATTTCCGGACGCTGTGGCTCTCCCGCCTGATGGTGCAGACGGCGCAGGGGGCGCTGCTCTATGCCCTGCTGATCATGGTGGTCGATCTCTCGAACCGGTCGCTCTACAACTCGCTCTTCGTGATCAGCTCGAATATCCCGTCCATCGTCTTCGGCCTGGCCGCCGGTGTGGTCGCCGATTCGATCTCGCGCAAGGCGTTGATGATCACCCTGAACGGCTTCCGCTTCGCCTTCATGCTCTTCCTCGTCGGCAGCCAGGCCTCGCTGGCCGGGGTCTTCGCCGCGACACTGGGAATCTGGATCATCCACCAGTTCTACTCCCCGGCCGAGGCCGCCATGCTGGCCGAGACCGTGCCTCCGGAGCGCTACACCTCCGCCCAGGCGATGTTCAACCTCGCCCTGACGATCGCGCAGGCGATCGGACTGGTGATCGCCGCCCCGATCCTGCTCAAGCTCGATGGCCCCCGCCTCGTCTTCGCCTTCAGCGGCGCCCTCTTCCTGATCGCCGGGGCGCTCGTGGCGACCCTGCCGCCAGCGCGGGAGCGGATCGGCGCCGTGGTCGCGCGTCCAGCCCGCTCGCTGCGGGCATCGCTCGGCGATGGCTGGCGCTTCATCCAGCGCGACCGCCCGACATTCGAGGCCGTGGTGGACGACGTGCTCGTGAGCGTGGGGATGAGTGCGCTGATCGTGATCCTGCCGTTCTACCTGGAGCGCGTGCTGGGCACCTCGAAGGAGAACACCGTCTTCGTCTTCGCGCCGGCGGCGCTGGGGCTCGTGCTGGGCCTTCGCGTCGCCCCGATGCTCGGGCGCTCGATCGGCGAGCAGGTCACGGCGACGCTGGGCCTCTTCGCCTTCGCGCTGTGCGTGGCGGCGCTGGGGTTCATCAACGCGACCTATCTTTTCCTGAACGACACGCTGAACCTGCCGCTGGACGACATCACGAACCTGATCCGCATTCCGCCGCTGGTGGCGATGGCGATGATGGTCTCGATCCCGGCGGGGTTCGCCTCGGCAATCGTGAACGTGGCCGCGCGGTCCATCCTGCTCCACCGCACGCCGGGCACGTTGCGCGGCCAGGTAATCGCCACGCAGGGGCTGATCGGCAACATCGGGTCCCTGCTGCCGACGCTGATCGCCGGAATCGCGATGGACATCTTCGGCGTCACCCCGATCGCCATCGCCATCGCAGTCTGCATCGCAGGCGTGGCGATGGTGGCCCACAGTTATGGCAAGCGATCGATGCCCGCTCCCCTCCCCGCGCTGAACTGAATCCCATCACGCGAGACGGAACCTGATCGGCGACCGTCATCACTCGCAAATCGCCCGTCACTCGTGCATGCTTGCACCATCGTGGGACCCAGAGACATGCAAATACGCAATGGGGGAGATCGGGATGCGCGTGTGGGTGACGTGGGCATCGTGCCTGCTGCTTCTGGCCGGGGTGCTCGGCGCACCGCTGGTGACGATTGCTCAGGACATGAACGCTCAGGCCAGTCCCGAGGTCGTGACCGAGCCGGTCAGCACCGAGGAAGCCGCTACGGCCACGGAATCGCCAGTCTCCACCGACGCGACGGTCGAGGCGGCGGACGACGATCCCACCGTGGTCAGCCTGACGATCAATGGCCTCACCGAAACCGCGATCGCGGTTTCGTATGACGCCAGCATCACGATGTCCTGGACGGCGATCCCCGTCATCGCCTACTGGCCGCATGGAGACTGCACCGACAACCCCAGCGGCTACGACAATGGCCCCTCGGGTGCGTACACCCAGTCCGCAGCCGCGTGGGTGTATTGGGCCAGTGGCCAGGTGTTCAGCACGCGCGGTTACAACGCTCCCGTCACCGACGGCGGTCAGCCACTCACCACCTGCCGCACCATCACCATTGCCGAAGCACCGACCGCCACCGCGACCGAAACACCCACGGAAACCGCCACCGCGACCCCGCAGGTGCCTGTGACGACAGCCGATGGCAGCACGGCGTCACCGCAGAACGTCCCCGCCAACGTCTCGGTCGAACTCGAGTTCTCGGGGCTCGACCCAGCGCAGACGTTCAGCTACTTCATCTCCCCGGAGACCTGCCCGCAGGCTGCCTCGACGGTCTGGTCTTACGGCCCCCTCTATCCCCATGAAGATGGCACCTTTTCCGTCGAGACGAGTGCCAATGTCGGCGTGACCTGGTGGGTACAGGCGCAGGCGAACGACGGAACGTGGTCGAACTGTGTCGAGATCGTCTGGGCCGGCCTACCGACGGCGACAGCCACCGCGACCTCCGTCCCGCCGACCGAGACGGCTACGACCACCGCCACCGCCACCGAGGCTCCACCCACCGCCACCCTCACGGCAACCAGCACCCCGACTGATGTCCCTCCGACCGAAACCCCGACCGCCACGGCGACCAGCACCGCGACCCCGACCGAGGTTCCGCCCACCCAGACCCCGACCTCCACGAGGACGCCGACCGACGTTCCTCCGACGGAGACGCCAACCGCCACGTCGACGGCGACGGTTGCCCCGACGTCGACAGCCACGGAGGTCCCACCGACCGTGACGGCCACAGCCACGGCCACTCCCGTTCCGCCGACCTACCCGGCTGATCCCTCCTTCACCGTCAACGGTTCGACCAGCACCGAGATTCACTTCCAGGTTACCGACACCATCACCATCGACTACACCAACGTCTACGGATTTGCCGTCTACGCCGACAGCACCTGTTCGACCCTCCTCGACAGCTATGCAGGCCCCCCACCAGCCCCCTGGACCGCGACCCAATGGCTGTCGCAGTACGGTCCAGTCGCGAGCGTGCGAGGGATCGACGAGGACAATCAGCCGGCCACCTCGTGCCGCGCGATCAGTTTCGCGTTCTCCGCGACGTCGACCACCACCGTGACCGCTGCGCCGCCGACCGCGACGCCCAGCCCGACGCACGCATCACCGACCGCGACGCCCTCCCCAACGCCGACGATGGCCGTCAGCGGCCTCCCGAACACGGGGGCCGGTGCCACCGCTCCGGCGACGTGGCTGCCCCTGGTGATGCTTGGGGGCGTCGTGGCCGCGCTGGCGGGCGGATTCGCCCTGCGAACGCACCGCCGCTAGCGTCGCGTTGCCGTCTATTGGCACCTGCATCGTCTCATCTCACCATCGGGAGGCTCCCATGACCGGCTGGCGCGGCGTCTTCACCATCCCACCCACCCCGTTCACGGACGACGGGGCGCTCGACCTGGAAAGCCTGACGCGGCTCGTCCAGTTCTGCGTCGATGCCGGGGCGCACGGCATCGTGGGGCCGGTCAATGCCTCCGAGGCGTGGACGCTCAGCGATGCGGAGCGCCTGCTGGTGGCCGAGACGATCGTGACGACGACCGACCACCGCATTCCGGTCGTGATCGGGATCTCGGCCGGTTCGGCGGAGACATCCCTCCTCTTCCTCCAGCACGCGATCGCCATCGGCGCGGACGCCGTCATCGCCCTGCCGCAGACCGGGCCCGCAGCCTCGCTGGCCGCGATCCGCGACTACTACCGCCGCCTGAGCGAGGCGTCCACGATCCCGATCATGATCCAGAACCACGATGCGCCGTACGGCACGCGCCTCGATCCGGATTTCGTGGCCTCGCTGGTCCGCGACCTGCCCCACATCGACTGGGTGAAGGAGGAGACGATTCCGCCGGGTCACGCGATCTCGGTGGAGATCGCGCAGGCGGGGCCAACGCTGAAGGGCATCCTCGGCGGGATCGCCGGGCGCTATCTCTTCGACGAGGTCCGGCGCGGCGCGGTGGGTACGATGCCCGCCTGCGAGGTGACGGATGTCCATGTGCAGGTCTGGAACGCGCTGGAGGCCGGAGACGAGGCGACCGCCCGCCGCCTCTTCGAGCGCCTGCTTCCACTGCTGAACTACGAGGGCCGGTATCCGGGCGTCTACAAGGCGGTGCTGAAGCGGCGTGGCGTGATCGCGAGCGACTACCTCCGCCACTACGCCGGAAACCCGCTCGATGCCGACGACCGCGCGGAGCTGGACCGTATCCTCGCCGACCTGGGCGACCTGTTCACGCTCGCCCCGCCCCGCTTCACCTGAGCGTTCGCCCCACTGCGAGCGCGCCTCATCCGTAGGGGCACCGCTGTCTGCTTGACACGCGCGCCCAAACTCGGGTATCGTCCGCTTGTACTCGTGACAGCGATCACGAATGCGGGGTGGGGTGTCTCCAGGACGCCCGCTCATCATTTCCCGGAACGGCGTGGCTCGATCGAGCCAGTTCGACAGACGTGGTCGTGGGACTCCCGGCCACAGGCGTATGGTGGATGGAACCGTGGCGATCCTGATCGACCAACACCAACATCCAGGCGTGGAGCAGGAGCTGCTTTCCCGCTCTCCCCGGCGGCGACCGTCAGCGCGTCGCTTCCGTACGACGCGCTGACGGTCGCCGTCCGTTAGCGCACCGCAACGACTTCGTTCGATCGGCATCCTCGCCGGTCACCTCACGACAATCCGCGTGGACAGGGAAGAGTACGAGGTTCTCCCACCGAAGCGACCCGGGGATGGTGCAAGCCCGGGACTGGTGGATGGCCTCCGAACGCGCCCTCGAGCGGCCGGCCGAAGAAAGCCACGACGCAGGCAGCAGGCGTCGCGTGCAAGTAGGTCCGGGTGGGTGGCTCCCACGGTCACAACAGCCGAGAGATTCCCGGGCTTCGTCAGCCGTCGCGCTGGCGGTCCGCTCGGGCAAGAAGGGTGGTACCGCGAGATCCGACGCCTCTCGCCCCTTCGGTCCAGACATCCGGTGGAGTTCGCTTCACCCCATGCCGGACCGGCGTCCGCAATCCGTTGCGAGCCGCGATCGAAGGGAGACCAGCGTGTACCAGCCGTCCGTTTCGTCCGTTATCGAACCAGCCACGACCACGACCACCACGGAGCCGGCAACACCGGCCACCATCCTGCACACCGTGCCGAGCGTGCAGCAGCTTCCGGGCGCCTCCGCGCAGGAGCGCACCGTCGTGCTCGGCGGTCCGCACACGCTGCACCAGCCGGCGTTCAGCCTCGGCACGCGGCTGCGCGGCCGGCATGTGCTGGTCGATACGGACCTCTCGCCGGACGAGCTCGATGAACTGCTGGACACCGCCGCCCGGATCAAGCGGGCCTACCGCACGGGCCAGCAGCACGCCTACCTCTCCGGCAAGACCCTCGGCCTCATCTTCCAGCACCCCAGCACCCGAACCCGCGTCTCGCTGGAGGCCGGCATGGCGCAGCTGGGCGGCCAGGCCATCTTCCTCGGCGTGAACGACCTCCAGATGAAGCGGGGCGAGTCGATCGGCGACACCGCCCAGATCCTCAGCCGCTACGTCGATGCGCTGGTAGCGCGGGTCGCCGATCATGGCGATCTCGTCACCCTCGCCGAGTCGGCCTCCATCCCGGTGATGAACGGCCTCTCCGATCGCTGCCACCCGCTCCAGGCCTACGCCGACATGCTGACCCTGAAGGAAGCCTTCGGCGAACTGAAGGGCCTCAAGCTGGCCTACCTCGGCGATGGCAACAACATGGCCCACTCGCTGATGCTCTCCGGGGCGGCGATGGGTGTCTCCGTCACGATCGCCGCCCCGGCGAACCTCCAGCCGGACCCGTCCGTGGTCAGCCACGCGCAGTGGGTCGGCAAGCACACCGGCGCCGAGATCGTCGCCACGACCGATCCCTACGCCGCCGCGAAGGACGCCGACGCGATCTACACCGATGTCCACGTCAGCATGGGCCAGGAGGACGCCGCTGGCCGCGCCGTCGCGCTCGCCCCCTTCAAGGTGACATCCGACATCATGGCCACCGCGAAGCCGGGCGCCGTCTTCATGCACTGCCTGCCCATGCACCGCGACGAGGAAGTGGCGACCGACGTGGCGGATGGCACGCAGTCCATCATCTTCGACCAGGCCGAGAACCGGCTGCACATGCACAAGGCGTTGCTGCTCTCCACGCTCTGCTAGGGCGCGGATTCGTACGGTTTTCCAACGGCGGTCTCCGGAACGCCAACACGATTCACACGCACACGGTGCCATGCTTGGCCCAATGCCTGCCTCGGACGGATGGAGAGACAGTGGTCGGAACGAACCAAGACCAGGACACAACCCAATCGCTGCACGGCATCGAGGAGGATGAGGAGATCACCCTCGTCGAGCCGGAGATCGCCTTCGACGCGAACCTCCGGGGCCGCAGCATCCTCTCCGACACCGACCTCTCCCCGGCCGAGATCCTCACCGTGCTCGATACCGCCGCGCGGCTGAAGGCGCTGCGCGATGCCGGCATCGCCTACCCCTGGCTGGCCGGCAAGACGCTGGGCATGATCTTCCAGCACCCGAGCACACGCACACGCACGGCTTTCCAGGCCGGCATGGAGCAGCTCGGCGGCCAGGCGATCTTCCTCGGCGCGCAGGACCTCCAGCTGAAGCGCGGCGAGACGATCCGCGACACGGCGGAGATGTTCTCGCGCTACGTCAACGCGGTCGCCGCGCGCGTCGCCGACCACAAGGACCTCTACGAGTTCGCGGCAGGGGCGCACGTCCCCGTCTTCAACGGGCTGACCAGCTTCGACCACCCGATCGAGGCCCTGAGCGACCTGATGACCCTGCGCGAGCGCTTCGGCACCCTGCAGGGATTGAAGTTCGCCTACCTCGGCGATGGCAACAATGTCTCCCACTCGCTCCTGCTCGCCTGCGCGGCGACGGGCGTGAGTGTGGCGTTCGCGGGACCGGAGGCGTTCCGGCCCGATCCGGCGGTGATCGCCAAGGCCGAAGCGCTGGCGGCGGCCTCCGGCGCGACGATCGTTTTCACGGAGGACCCCTTCGAGGCGGCGGCGGACGCCGATGCCGTCTATACGGACGTACACGAGAGCATGGGCGAGACGGTGATCCCGGGCAAGCTGATGGCGCTGGCGCCATACCGGGTGACGACAAAGGTGATGGCGGCGGCCAAGCCGGAGGCGGTCTTCATGCACTGCCTGCCATTGCACCGCGGACAGGAAGTCGAGGCGGCGGTTGCGGATGGTCCGCAATCGATCATCTTCGACCAGGCCGAGAACCGGCTGCATGTCCACAAGGCGGTGTTGTTGCAGGTGCTGCATGACGAGCGTCAGGCGAATGCGGATGCGGTGGACGAACCGTCCACGGCGGCGGCGGTTGCCTGAAGGCGTCAGGTGCGAGGACGATTCGGATGTCCCTCCGGGCATGAGGCCCAGGGAACGAGTGCAAAGACGATCTGAGGAGGATCACCATCATGGCAACGGCAATCTGCCCGGAGTGCGGCGCGGAACTGGAACTGGAAGGCGTGGAGAAGGGCGAGATCGTGCCCTGCCCGGAGTGCGGCGCCGATCTCGAGGTTGTGAGCGTCGATCCCCTCGAGCTGGCGCTGGCGCCGGAAGAGGGCGAGGACTGGGGCGAGTAACCGAACCAGTGTGCGACCCGGTGCGTGATGGCGAGACAGGATGACCGGAACCTCCACCTGGCGATCGAGCCTCGCTCGATCGCCGCGGCTGATCGTTCAGGCACGCTGAACCGCTACGGGTGGGCGCAACCGCCTCACCTGGCCAGCCATTCACGACCGCGGACATTCGTGACGCTGATTCGACGAGCAAGGAGTGACATCGTGAAGGCAGTAGGGGTGCTGTGCGCCCGTGTGCGGGTTGAAGAGAAGCAGATCATCGCGGCGGTCGGCGTTGCCGGCGCGGCCGGGATGCCCGTGCCTCCCCCCAGCACCCCCCTGCCTCCCGGCCCGGCGTCGCTCGACCTGGCGACGCTGGGCATCGCGCAGGTGTCGACATCGTCCGGGGACGATGTCGTGATCGATTCGACGCTCACCGCGTTGATCGACCGCTGCCAGAACCGGACGATCGCGGCGATCAGCCTGCCGATCCTCCGGGCCAGCGGGATCGCCGTGCTCGATGCAGGCCTCGCCGCCGACCGCAATCGCCTCGACGTCGCCCGCGCCCTGGCCACCGCCGGAATCGCGCGGCCACAGACCCTCATCGCCTTCTCGGAGGAATCGGGGGTCGAGGCGGCGCGGCGGATCGGCTTC
>Ga0182740_1001729_pt1 | contig 14241 bp, 13 predicted proteins | sample eDN5th37CKraftBY_FD_128872 | JGI IMG/M metagenome (GOLD analysis project Ga0182740, IMG submission 128872) | Enriched backyard soil microbial communities from Emeryville, California, USA - eDNA 5th pass 37_C Kraft BY (version 2) (version 2) | ecosystem: Environmental > Terrestrial > Soil >...
CCGAACATCGCGGACTTGCCCAGCACGATCGCCAGCGCGAGCGCGGCCGCGCCGGCGTTGATGTGCACCGCGGTACCGCCCGCGAAGTCGACCGCACCGAGCCTGTTGGCGATCCAGCCGCCGACCGAATCCTCGGTGACCGTGCCGTCGAACGCGAAAACCCAGTGCGCGACGGGGAAGTACACCAGCACGGCCCAGAACGCCGCGAACACCATCCAGGCGCCGAACTTCATGCGGTCGGCCACCGCACCGGAGATCAGCGCCACGGTGATCGCCGCGAACAGCGCCTGGAACACCGCGAACAAGCTGACCGGCAGCCCGTCGACGGTGGTCATGGGTTCGAGAAGGTCGGTCAGGCCGGCGAATTCGGTGAAACTGCCCACGAATCCGCCGTAGGACGTACCGAACACCATGGAGAACCCGAAGAGGACCCACAGCAGGCCGACGACGGCGACCGCGCCGAAGGTCATCATCATCATGTTGGTCGAGCTCTTGACCGAGACCATGCCGCCGTAGAACAACGCCAGGCCAGGGATCATCAGCGTGAGCCCGATGATGCAACACAGCATGAATGCTGTTGTTCCGGTATCCATCAAACATCTCCTCACGGTGGCGGCTCGAAACAAGCCGTTCACTCGCAGTAACCGACGTTTCTGTTACGGAGATGGTCGTCAAGTGTTGCAGCGTGGTTAAAACTCAAACCGCGCTTTACAGCGGGTTGCCCCATCGGCCCGTGAACGCAACCTGCTCAAGTGCCAGACGTTCACGCGGGCGGCTGTCGCGTTCGGCGATGGCCTCGTCGGCCGTCGCGTAGTCACCGAGGTGTCCCAGCGCGACCACCGCGAACGGGCGCACACCGTCGGGTACGCCGAACGCGGCGCGGGCGCCGTCGACGTCGAAACCGGCCATCGGGTGCGCGATGAGCCCGCGGGACACGGCCTCGATGGTCAGCTGAGCGATCGCGGCGCCCGCGTCGACCGCGGCGTAGCGCGCGGTGCGCTCGTCCTCACCCTCGTCGGCGCACACCAGGATCAGCGCCGAGGCCGCGTGCGCGTAGCTGTTGCCCCGTTTGAGCAACCCGGCCAGTGTGGTGAACGTCTCGTCGGCCGCGTCGGCGCCGGTTTGCCCGCCGCGGCGCCCCACGATGAACCGCACGGGCTGACGCTGCCCCCATGTCGCGGCCCAGCGGGCGGCCTCGAGAACCGCCGTGAGCTGCTCGGATGTGACGATTGCCGCGGCGTCGAAGGCGCGCGGGCTCCAGCGGGCCGCGAGTGGGGGGTGGATCGGGACGCTGGTGTTGGCCAGCCGATCACTCGGCGCGTCGGTCACGTCCGCCAAGTTACCGGCCGGAAAAATAAGGTGCGCGCCTCCCTTATCCTTGTTGGGACTCATTCCGGCTCGATCCCACATGCGAAAGGTTGATCAGGTGGCGCTCGTCGTACAGAAATACGGCGGATCCTCGGTGGCGGACGCCGAGAGGATCCGACGGGTCGCCGAGCGGATCGTCGAGACCAAGAAGGCGGGCAACGACGTCGTCGTCGTCGTCTCCGCGATGGGTGACACCACCGATGACCTGCTGGACCTGGCGCGCCAGGTGTCGCCCGCGCCGCCGCCGCGCGAGATGGACATGCTGCTGACCGCCGGTGAGCGGATCTCCAACGCGCTGGTCGCGATGGCCATCGAATCGCTCGGCGCGCAGGCCCGGTCCTTCACCGGATCGCAGGCCGGTGTGATCACCACGGGCACGCACGGCAACGCCAAGATCATCGACGTCACGCCGGGCCGGTTGCGCGACGCGCTCGACGAGGGACAGATCGTGCTGGTCGCCGGGTTCCAGGGCGTCAGCCAGGACAGCAAGGACGTCACCACGCTGGGCCGCGGCGGTTCGGACACCACGGCCGTCGCCGTGGCCGCGGCACTCGATGCCGATGTCTGCGAGATCTACACCGACGTCGACGGCATCTTCACCGCGGACCCGCGCATCGTGCCCAACGCCCGCCACCTCGACACCGTCTCCTTCGAGGAGATGCTGGAGATGGCGGCCTGCGGCGCGAAAGTTCTGATGCTGCGCTGCGTCGAGTACGCCCGCCGCTACAACGTGCCCATCCACGTCCGGTCGTCGTATTCGGACAAGCCCGGCACCATCGTCAAAGGATCGATCGAGGACATCCCCATGGAAGACGCCATCCTGACCGGAGTAGCCCACGACCGCAGCGAGGCCAAGGTCACGGTGGTCGGTCTGCCCGACGTTCCCGGCTACGCCGCCAAGGTGTTCCGCGCGGTCGCCGAGGCCGACGTGAACATCGACATGGTGCTGCAGAACATCTCGAAGATCGAGGACGGCAAGACCGACATCACGTTCACGTGTGCGCGTGACAACGGCCCGCGCGCCGTAGAGAAGCTCTCGGCGCTCAAGAGCGAGATCGGTTTCAGCCAGGTGCTGTACGACGACCACATCGGCAAGGTGTCGCTGATCGGCGCCGGTATGCGGTCGCATCCGGGCGTGACGGCCACGTTCTGCGAGGCGCTCGCGGAGGCCGGCATCAACATCGACCTGATCTCGACGTCGGAGATCCGTATCTCGGTGCTCATCAAGGACACCGAACTGGACAAGGCGGTTTCGGCGCTGCACGAGGCGTTCGGCCTCGGCGGCGACGACGAAGCCGTGGTGTACGCGGGAACGGGGCGCTGACATGGTCAACATCGGTGTGGTCGGCGCGACCGGCCAGGTCGGCCAGGTCATGCGCAACCTGCTCGAACAGCGCAACTTCCCCGCGACCTCCGTGCGGTTCTTCGCCTCGCCGCGCTCCGAGGGCAAGAAGCTGACATTCCGCGGCCAGGAGATCGAGGTCGAGAACGCCGAGACCGCCGATCCGTCCGGTCTGGACATCGCCCTGTTCTCGGCGGGCGCCACGATGTCGCGTGTGCAGGCCCCGCGGTTCGCCGAGGCCGGCGTGATCGTCGTCGACAACTCGTCGGCGTTCCGCAAGGACCCTGACGTCCCGCTCGTGGTCAGCGAGGTCAACTTCGACCGCGACGTGCGCGGCAAGAAGCTCGCCAAGGGCATCATCGCCAACCCCAACTGCACGACCATGGCCGCCATGCCGGTGCTCAAGCCGCTGCACGAAGAGGCCGGCCTGCAGCGCCTGATCGTGTCGAGCTACCAGGCCGTCTCCGGTAGCGGTATCGCCGGTGTCGAGGAACTCGCGGGTCAGGCCCGCGCCGTCATCGACGGCGTCGAGCAACTGGTGCACGACGGTTCGGCACTGCAGTACCCCGCGCCCAACAAGTACGTGGCGCCCATCGCGTTCAACATCGTTCCGCTGGCGGGCAACTACGTCGACGACGGCTCCGGCGAGACCGACGAGGACCAGAAGCTGCGCAACGAGAGCCGCAAGATCCTCGGCATCCCCGAGCTGTTGGTGTCCGGCACCTGCGTGCGTGTGCCGGTGTTCAGCGGGCACTCGCTGTCGATCAACGCCGAGTTCTCCCAACCGATTTCGGTGGAGCGCACCAAGGAGCTGCTGAGCGCCGCGGCGGGCGTGAAACTGGTCGACGTGCCCACGCCGCTGGCCGCCGCGGGTATCGACGACTGCCTCGTCGGCCGCATCCGCCAGGATCCGGGCGTGCCCGACGGCCGCGGTCTCGCGCTGTTCGTCTCGGGTGACAACCTGCGCAAGGGCGCCGCGCTCAACACCATCCAGATCGCAGAACTGTTGGCCGCCGACCTCTGACCTGAACCCCGTTGCGCCGAAACCGCATTCCAGCAGGCGTCGTCTCCATCTTTCTCTGCTGGAATGCCATTTCGGCGGGGCTCGCGCACGCTGATACGGGGCTCGCGCCGGGGCAGGTGCTGCGCATCGGGCCGAGTGCCGGCACCGGCACACCGACCGGTGACTACGGCATCGGCGCCACCGACCTGTGCGAGTTCATGGAGTTCCCCAGCCGCGTGCTGCAGGTGTGCGGCGACAGCTTCGCAGGTCAGGCCGTCGGATTCGGCGGCTGGTACTCGCCGATCGCGCTGCACGTCGAATCCGACTCGATCGACGACCCGGCCGGTATCCGCTACAACGGCGTCTCCGGCGTCGACAAGCCGCTGCTGGCCGATCCGACCCCGCCCGGCAGTTCCCAGCTTCCCGCCGGGGTGGTGTCGATCAACCGCGAGAACTACATGATGGTGACCGTCACGAAGGATCTGACGCCCCAGACCTCGCGCCTGGTGAAAGCCGATGCGGCCAAGAGCGGTTGGCCCACCGTGCCCGGTTCGGCGCGCGAGGCGTCGTACCTGGGCGGGAACCAGTCGCAAGTCAGCGGGTACTACGACCCGATCCCCACCCCCGAGTCACCTCGCGGATGGGTGTACATCGTCGCCAACAACTTCGACCGCAGCGGACCGGTGTTCCTGTACCGCGTACCGCCGCAGGACTTCACCGACCGTGCGGCCTGGCAGGGCTGGTCCTCGGCGTCCGGGCGCTGGGGTGAGCCGGCGACTGCGCTGTGGCCAGATCGCGTGGGGGAGATGAGCATTCGCCTGATCGACGGCAAGGCGGTGCTGTCATATTTCAACGCCACGACCGGCAACATGGAGATGCGTGTGGCCGACGACCCGACACAGTTGGGCACCGTGCCCGTGACGACCGTGGTCTATGCCAGCGACTGGCCCGACCCGGCCGAGACCCTGCCGCCGCCGGAGGTGAACCGGCTCGCGCAGCCATATGGCGGTTACATCTCACCGGCCTCGACACTCGACGAGGTCCGCGTCTTCATCAGCCAGTGGAACACCCGGCCACGCGGCGGCACGCCCTACCGCGTGATCCAGTACGCGGTGAATCCGCTCAAGCCGTGGGAGTAGCGCGCCGTTTGTAACGTGAGGGCGGAAAATCGCGCTCGTGGCCGCCACTGCGTTACGAGCGGTGAGCGAGGACGCCCGTTCATAGCCAATTCATAGCCGATTCTTGATCACCACCTGAGCAGCGGACGCATGCTCGTGGTATGAGTGAAACACCGTCTGACCATCCGACCACTCCGGTCGGCACACCTGCCGAGACGCCCACCGCGACCTCGGGGCCGGTGGCGCCACCGCCGGTTGCGCCCCCGCCGGCAGCAGTGCCCGTCGCGCCCGCCGAGGCACCCCGCCGGCACAGCCGTGTCGTACAGGCCGCCGCGTGGGTCGGCATCGTCGCGGGCGTCGTGTTCATCGTCGCTGTGGTGTTCGGCACCGGCTTCGTGCTGGGCAAGAACTCCGGCCCGGGGCATCATCACCGCGGCCATGACCGCCCGGAGATCATGATGTTCCACCGTGGCGGCCCGCCGCCGATGATGCCCGGCATGGGTCCCGGCCACATGAGGCCTGGTGGCGGCATGTTCGGCCCGGGAGGTGCACCGGCCGAGCGCGGTGAATTCCGTGGTCCGCAGGCCCCGGATCGTTCAGAGACGCCGACCACAGCACCCGCGCGACCATAATCACACTCACTCTTTTTGACTCATTCCAGAAAATGCGCGCATACTGGGTTTTGTGACCACAGTGCATGACCACGATCCCAAGGCTCTTTTGCGGGCCTCCGGGTTGCGCGTCACTGCACCCAGGGTCGCGGTGCTCGAAGTCCTGGCCGAACAGCCACACTCGACTGCAGACGACGTTGCCATGGCAGTTCGCCAGAACCTCGGGTCGGTGTCGACTCAGGCGGTGTACGACGTGCTGCGCGCGTGCGTCAACGCGGGCCTGGTGCGGCGCATCGAACCCGCCGGATCGTCGGCCCGCTACGAGACCAGGACCGGCGACAACCACCATCACCTGGTGTGCCGGGTGTGCGGCCGGGTGGCCGACGTCGACTGCGCGGTCGGCGAGGCGCCCTGCCTGGAGCCCTCCGATCTGGCGGGCTTCGCGATCGACGAGGCAGAGGTCGTGTACTGGGGAGTTTGCGCTGATTGCCAGCACGACTCCGCCACAACGACCAGACCGCAGAGCAGCACCATCTAGACCACATCTGCAGCCCGAAGAAATGCCCCGGCCACGACCCCTCGGTGGCCGGGGCTCTTCATTTCAATTCGGTTGAAGCCCTGGGCGGTCTCCGGCGAATCGTGACATTCTGCCTAACCATGACGCGCCATCGGCTCATGCTTGCGCTGATCGCAGCGCCGGTACTGCTTGCCCCGGCGTGTGGGCAACCGGGCCCCGAACGTGGTGCGGTGATGGTGTTCTCGGTGGGTGACTGCGTGAGCATCCCGGCGACGACGCCTGACGGACCCGATCCCGTACGTGCCACAGAGGTGGACTGCAGCGCCGACCCCAGCTACACCGTGGGCGCCGTCGCCGACGAGACCGGCGCGTGCCCCAGCCGCGAATACCAGCAGCTGTCCACCGAATTCGCCGATCCGTCGACGGCGCGGCTGTGCCTGGTGCCGAACCTCGTCGCCGACCACTGCTACGAACTCGGCATGCCCGCGGGCATGGTCGAACTGGCCGACTGCGCCGAACCCGCCAGGCCCGGCGTGCTGGTCCAGGTGACGCGGCGGCTCGACGTCCGTGACCAGGCCGCATGCGGCGACGACGCCGGTCAGTTCGCCTGGCCGTACCCGTCACCGGCACGCACCTACTGCACCCGCACCGTGTACTGAATGGCATGATCGAGCCCATGCGTGCCGTGACTGTGGGTCTCGGGGTGGCTGGACTTGTCCTGGCGTCAGTGGCACCTGCGGCGGCCCGGCCGTCGGATCCCGGTGTGGTGTCCTACGCCGTCATGCCGAAGGGTTCGGTGAGCAACATCGTCGGCGCCCCCATCCGCTGGGAGTCCGAGTTCACCGCGCCGTTCCAGGCGTTCTCCGTCGACAACCCCGTGTGCAACAACTGGGCCGACATCGGCCTGCCCGAGGTATTCAACGACCCCGACCTGGCGTCCTTCGGCGGTGCAACCGCCCAGACCGCGGCGGGCGACGCCACACACCTGGTGAAGCAGGCCGTCGGGGTGTTCGCCACCGTCGACGCGGCCGACCGCGCCTACCATCGCGTCGTCGACCGCACCGTCGGATGCGCGGGGCAGACCACGGCGATGCATCTGGACAACTTCCACACCGAGGTGTGGACGTTCACCGGCGGGCCGGCGGGCCCGGCCGACGCCGACTGGGTCAAGCAGGAGGCGGGCACCGACCGGCGGTGTTTCAACACCACCCGGAAGCGCGAAAACGTTCTGCTGCAGGCAAAAGTGTGCCAATCCGGCAACGGAGGCCCCGCGGTCAACGTGCTGGCCGGGGCCATGCAGAACACCCTGGGGCAATAACCGGCCCGCAACCGTCACCGACCTGTCACGAATAAAGACGCGAACTTTGTCGGTCTGATCTGGAAGATGGAGAAGAACCAGACGGTCCGGCAGGGGACTGGGAGGGACGGTTGGTCATGGCCTTACCCGCCAGAAGTGATTCTGGCTGTGCGGTTCCGGTCGAGTTCACCAGCGCGGAGCAGGCCGCCGCCCACATCGGTGCCAACAGCCTGCAGGACGGTCCGATCGGCCGGGTGGGCCTGGAGATCGAGGCGCACTGTTTCGACCTGAGCAATCCGACGCGGCGACCGAGCTGGGACGAACTGTCCGCCGTGATCGCGGACGTACCGCCACTGCCCGGTGGCAGCCGGATCACCGTGGAACCCGGCGGCGCGGTCGAACTGTCCGGTCCGCCGTACGACGGTCCGCTCGCCGCGGTCGCCGCGCTGCAGGCCGACCGTGCTGTGCTGCGTGCGGAGTTCGCCCGCAGGAATCTTGGCCTGGTGCTGCTCGGCACCGATCCGCTGCGGCCGACCCGCCGGGTCAACCCGGGTGCGCGCTACTCGGCCATGGAACAGTTCTTCACCGCGAGCGGTACCGCCGAGGCCGGCGCCGCGATGATGACGGCAACCGCGTCGGTGCAGGTCAACCTGGATGCCGGTCCGCGCGACGGCTGGGCCGAGCGGGTCCGGTTGGCACATGCGCTGGGGCCCACGATGATCGCGATCACCGCCAACTCACCGATGCTGGGTGGACAGTTCACGGGCTGGTGTTCGACGCGGCAACGCGTGTGGGGGCAGCTCGACTCGGCGCGGTGCGGGCCGGTGCTGGGTGTGGACGGCGACGATCCCGCCTCCGAATGGGCGCGCTACGCGCTGCGCGCGCCGGTGATGCTGGTGAACTCTCCGGACGCGGTGCCCGTGACCAACTGGGTGCCGTTCGCGGACTGGGCCGACGGGCGCGCCGTGCTGGGTGGACGCAGACCGACCGAGGCCGACCTGGACTATCACCTGACGACGCTGTTCCCGCCGGTGCGGCCGCGCCGCTGGCTGGAGATCCGCTATCTCGACAGCGTGCCCGACGCGCTGTGGCCGGCCGCTGTGTTCACCCTCACCACATTGCTCGACGATCCCGTCGCGGCCGAAAGTGCCGCTGAGGCAACACGTCCAGTCGCCACAGCCTGGGACCGCGCCGCGCGGATGGGCCTGACGGACCGACATCTGCACACCGCGGCCCTGACGTGCGTGCGCCTCGCGGCGGAGCGGGCACCGGCCGAGCTCGAGGAATCGATGACGCTGTTGATGCGTTCGGTCCAGCAGAGGCGTAGTCCCGCCGACGACTTCTCGGACCGGGTGGTGGCACGTGGAATCGCAGCCGCCGTCCGGGAACTGGCGAAAGGTGAGCTTTGATCGCACGCGAGACACTGGCCGACGAGCTGGCCCTGGCCCGCGAACGCACGTTGCGGCTCGTGGAGTTCGACGACGCGGAACTGCATCGCCAGTACAACCCGCTGATGAGCCCGCTCGTGTGGGACCTCGCGCACATCGGGCAGCAGGAAGAACTGTGGCTGCTGCGCGACGGCAACCCCGACCGCCCCGGCATGCTCGCACCCGAGGTGGACCGGCTTTACGACGCGTTCGAGCACTCACGCGCCAGCCGGGTCAACCTCCCGTTGCTGCCGCCTTCGGATGCGCGCGCCTACTGCGCGACGGTGCGGGCCAAGGCGCTCGACACCCTCGACACGCTGCCCGAGGACGATCCGGGCTTCCGGTTCGCGCTGGTGATCAGCCACGAGAACCAGCACGACGAGACCATGCTGCAGGCACTCAACCTGCGCGAGGGCCCACCCCTGCTCGACACCGGAATTCCCCTGCCCGCGGGCAGGCCAGGCGTGGCAGGCACGTCGGTGCTGGTGCCGGGCGGCCCGTTCGTGCTCGGGGTCGACGCGCTGACCGAACCGCACTCACTGGACAACGAACGGCCCGCCCACGTCGTGGACATCCCGTCGTTCCGGATCGGCCGCGTGCCGGTCACCAACGCCGAATGGCGCGAGTTCATCGACGACGGTGGCTACGACCAACCGCGCTGGTGGTCGCCACGCGGCTGGGCGCACCGCCAGGAGGCGGGCCTGGTGGCCCCGCAGTTCTGGAACCCCGACGGCACCCGCACCCGGTTCGGGCACATCGAGGAGATCCCGGGTGACGAACCCGTGCAGCACGTGACGTTCTTCGAAGCCGAGGCCTACGCGGCGTGGGCCGGTGCTCGGTTGCCCACCGAGATCGAATGGGAGAAGGCCTGCGCGTGGGATCCGGTCGCCGGTGCTCGGCGTCGGTTCCCCTGGGGCTCAGCACAACCCAGCGCGGCGCTGGCCAACCTCGGCGGTGACGCACGCCGCCCGGCGCCGGTCGGGGCCTACCCGGCGGGGGCGTCGGCCTATGGCGCCGAGCAGATGCTGGGCGACGTGTGGGAGTGGACCTCCTCGCCGCTGCGGCCGTGGCCCGGTTTCACGCCGATGATCTACGAGCGCTACAGCACGCCGTTCTTCGAGGGCACCACATCCGGTGACTACCGCGTGCTGCGCGGCGGGTCATGGGCCGTTGCACCGGGAATCCTGCGGCCCAGCTTCCGCAACTGGGACCACCCGATCCGGCGGCAGATCTTCTCGGGTGTCCGCCTGGCCTGGGACGTCTGATGTGCCGGCATGTGGCGTGGCTGGGCGCGCCGCGGTCGTTGGCCGACCTGGTGCTCGACCCGCCGCAGGGACTACTGGTGCAGTCCTACGCACCGCGACGACAGAAGCACGGTCTGATGAACGCCGACGGTTGGGGCGCAGGGTTTTTCGACGACGAGGGAGTGGCCCGCCGCTGGCGCAGCGACAAACCGCTGTGGGGTGATGCGTCGTTCGCGTCGGTGGCACCCGCACTACGCAGTCGTTGCGTGCTGGCCGCGGTGCGCTCGGCCACCATCGGCATGCCCATCGAACCGTCGGCGTCGGCGCCGTTCAGCGACGGGCAGTGGCTGCTGTCGCACAACGGCCTGGTCGACCGCGGGGTGCTCCCGTTGACCGGTGCCGCCGAGTCCACGGTGGACAGCGCGATCGTCGCGGCGCTCATCTTCTCCCGTGGCCTCGACGCGCTCGGCGCCACCATCGCCGAGGTCGGCGAACTCGACCCGAACGCGCGGTTGAACATCCTGGCCGCCAACGGTTCCCGGCTGCTCGCCACCACCTGGGGGGACACGCTGTCGGTCCTGCACCGCCCCGACGGCGTCGTCCTCGCGAGCGAACCCTACGACGACGATCCCGGCTGGTCGGACATCCCGGACCGGCACCTCGTCGACGTCCGCGACGCCCACGTCGTCGTGACACCCCTGTGAAAGGACGCCCCATGACGCTCTCACTGGCCAACTACCTGGCAGCCGACTCGGCCGCCGAAGCGCTGCGCCGTGACGTCCGCGCGGGCCTCACCGCGGCACCGAAGAGTCTGCCGCCCAAGTGGTTCTACGACGCCGTCGGCAGTGATCTGTTCGACCAGATCACCCGGCTCCCCGAGTATTACCCCACCCGCACCGAGGCGCAGATCCTGCGGACCCGGTCGGCGGAGATCGTCGCGGCCGCGGGTGCCGACACCCTGGTGGAACTGGGCAGTGGTACGTCGGAGAAAACCCGCATGCTGCTCGACGCCATGCGCGACGCCGAGTTGCTGCGCCGCTTCATCCCGTTCGACGTCGACGCGGGCGTGCTGCGCTCGGCCGGGGCGGCAATCGGCGCGGAGTACCCCGGTATCGAGATCGACGCGGTATGTGGCGATTTCGAGGAACATCTGGGCAAGATCCCGCATGTCGGACGGCGGCTCGTGGTGTTCCTGGGGTCGACCATCGGCAACCTGACACCCGCGCCCCGCGCGGAGTTCCTCAGTACTCTCGCGGACACGCTGCAGCCGGGCGACAGCCTGCTGCTGGGCACCGATCTGGTGAAGGACACCGGCCGGTTGGTGCGCGCGTACGACGACGCGGCCGGCGTCACCGCGGCGTTCAACCGCAACGTGCTGGCCGTGGTGAACCGCGAACTGTCCGCCGATTTCGACCTCGACGCGTTCGAGCATGTCGCGAAGTGGAACTCCGACGAGGAACGCATCGAGATGTGGTTGCGTGCCCGCACCGCACAGCATGTCCGCGTCGCGGCACTGGACCTGGAGGTCGACTTCGCCGCGGGTGAGGAGATGCTCACCGAGGTGTCCTGCAAGTTCCGTCCCGAGAACGTCGTCGCCGAGCTGGCGGAAGCCGGTCTGCGGCAGACGCATTGGTGGACCGATCCGGCCGGGGATTTCGGGTTGTCGCTGGCGGTGCGGTGATGCTCGCGCAGCAGTGGCGTGACGCCCGTCCCAAGGTTGCCGGGTTGCACCTGGACAGCGGGGCATGTTCGCGGCAGAGCTTCGCGGTGATCGACGCGACCACCGCACACGCACGCCACGAGGCCGAGGTGGGTGGTTATGTGGCGGCCGAGGCTGCGACGCCGGCGCTCGACGCCGGGCGGGCCGCGGTCGCGTCGCTCATCGGTTTTGCGGCGTCGGACGTGGTGTACACCAGCGGATCCAACCACGCCATCGACCTGTTGCTGTCGAGCTGGCCGGGGAAGCGCACGCTGGCCTGCCTGCCCGGCGAGTACGGGCCGAATCTGTCTGCCATGGCGGCCAACGGTTTCCAGGTGCGTGCGCTACCGGTCGACGACGACGGGCGGGTGCTGGTCGACGAGGCGTCGCACGAACTGTCGGCCCATCCCGTCGCGCTCGTACACCTCACCGCATTGGCAAGCCATCGCGGGATCGCGCAACCCGCGGCAGAACTCGTCGAGGCCTGCCACAATGCGGGGATCCCCGTGGTGATCGACGCCGCGCAGGCGCTGGGGCATCTGGACTGCAATGTCGGGGCCGACGCGGTGTACTCATCGTCGCGCAAGTGGCTCGCCGGCCCGCGTGGTGTCGGGGTGCTCGCGGTGCGGCCCGAACTCGCCGAGCGTCTGCAACCGCGGATCCCCCCGTCCGACTGGCCAATTCCGATGAGCGTCTTGGAGAAGCTCGAACTAGGTGAGCACAACGCGGCGGCGCGTGTGGGATTCTCCGTCGCGGTTGGTGAGCATCTCGCAGCAGGGCCCACGGCGGTGCGCGAACGACTCGCCGAGGTGGGGCGTCTCTCTCGGCAGGTGCTGGCAGAGGTCGACGGGTGGCGCGTCGTCGAACCCGTCGACCAACCCACCGCGATCACCACCCTTGAGTCCACCGATGGTGCCGATCCCGCGTCGGTGCGCTCGTGGCTGATCGCGGAGCGTGGCATCGTGACCACCGCGTGTGAACTCGCGCGGGCACCGTTCGAGATGCGCACGCCGGTGCTGCGAATCTCGCCGCACGTCGACGTGACGGTCGACGAACTGGAGCAGTTCGCCGCAGCGTTGCGTGAGGCGCCCTGAAAACAGGGTTGCGTGGTCAGCGGTGCCGTGGCTAGTGTTCGCGTCATGTCGAGCCCTGAGGCATCCAAGGTGGGGGCTTTCGGTCACGCCGTCAGCCCCCTGAATCACTGAGCGCAGTACCAGCCCCACGGGGGCCGGCCGCGGTGACGAGACGTTTTCTTTTCTCGCTCTCTCACCTCGGAGTTTGTGATGCCTTTTTCGCTCTACCCTCTTGCCGTGGCCGTATTCGCCATGGGTACCTCGGAATTCATGCTCGCCGGTCTGGTGCCGGACATCGCCGCCGACCTCGGTGTATCGATCGGATCGGCTGGGCTGCTCACGTCGGCATTTGCCGTGGGGATGGTCGTCGGTGCGCCGTCGATGGCGGCGTTGACCCGTCGATGGCGTGCCCGGGTCAGTTTGTCGGCCTTCCTGCTGACCTTCGCCTTGGTGCACGTGCTCGGCGCTGTCACAACAAGTTTCGGCGTTCTGTTGGTCACCCGGCTGGTCGCGGCGGTTGCCAATGCGGGCTTTCTCGCGGTCGCGTTGAGCACGGCGGCCACCCTCGTGCCGGCGGGACGCCAAGGTCGCGGGCTGGCGGTGCTGCTGGCGGGCACGACGCTGGCGACCATCGCCGGAGTGCCGGGCGGCGCGGTGCTGGGCACCATGCTCGGCTGGCGGGCCACCTTCTGGGCGATAGCGCTGCTGTGTCTGCCCGCTGTTGTCGGTATCGCCACAGCATTACCGGCGGGTGCAGGACGCGCCGGCTGGCCGGTGGCGGGTGCCTCGCTGTGTGATGAGCTAGCGCAACTGGGGCGTAAGCGCCTGGCGTTGGCGATGCTGCTCGCCGCCCTGGTGAATGCCGGTACGTTCGCGACGTTCACGTTCCTGGCACCGATCGTCACCGAATCGGCGGGACTGGGGCGACTGTGGGTCTCGGTTGTGCTGCTGCTGTTCGGGTTTGGGTCGTTCATCGGCGTGACCGTCGCGGGACGTCTGTCCGACACACGTCCCGGCATCGTCATCGGAGCCGGGGGCCCTGCGTTGTTGGCGGGTTGGGCGGCGCTTGCGCTCCTGTCGAGCCAACCGGTCGCGCTTCTGCCGCTGGCATTCGTGCAGGGCGCGTTGTCGTTCGCCGTGGGCAGCACCCTGATCACGAGGGTGCTCTATGAGGCGTCCGCAGCCCCCACGATGGGTGGGGCGTATGCGACGGCGGCGTTGAACGTCGGCGCTGCCGGTGGTCCGGTGGCCGCAGCGGCTGCTCTCGGAAATCACGCGAATGTCGTTGCGCCGGTCTGGGTCAGCAGCGTTATGGTCGCGCTGGCGTTACTGATTGCCGTGCCGATGCTGAAAATCGTTGCGCCCCGCCCTAACCCAGCGACTTCCACACCTCCGCTTGGAGGTAACTGCGGCTAGCCTAACCGCCTGAGGCCTGCATCAGCGTGAGCGCGGCTTGCTTTGCGCGCGTGGCGGGGTCGGGTGTGCCGAAGATCGCCGAGTTGACAATCGCACCTTCCGCGAGCAGAGCGAGGTGCGCGGCCA
>Ga0182740_1001730_pt1 | contig 14236 bp, 9 predicted proteins | sample eDN5th37CKraftBY_FD_128872 | JGI IMG/M metagenome (GOLD analysis project Ga0182740, IMG submission 128872) | Enriched backyard soil microbial communities from Emeryville, California, USA - eDNA 5th pass 37_C Kraft BY (version 2) (version 2) | ecosystem: Environmental > Terrestrial > Soil >...
GTTGGCAGCATGTCCGGCGGATCGTCGCAGGGCCGTAGACGCGGCCCTTGTGGCCGCCGAGGGGGGCATGGGGTCCGTATGAGGGCCGGGTGATGGTGCCCTATCAGGCAACCACCGGCCGCAGCAGCCACTGCGAGGGTCGCATCGACGGGATCGCGGACATCGCCGACGGCGGGTATGCGCCCGGTTTTCCTGCGCGCTGCCAAGGCGGCCTGCGTCCATCGCATCATGGCTGCTCGGGATGACACCGAAACGTGGCAGGGGCGAGAGGTGGAGGGTGTTTGCACGGGAAAGCGACCGCCAATGCTGGCACCAACGTGCTCGGTTCGGTGGTGCCAGCCGGCGGACCGCGCCGCGAACGGTGCGTCAGTCCAGCGCAGCTACAGGTCGTCGACCTCCATGTGGCCGGCGAGGGTCCGGATCTGGCTGACCCCGTCCTCCGATTCCTCGATCCGCCAGAGTTCGTCGAAGAGCGGCGCGCTGCGCACATCGTCGACGTGGCTGATGATGAACATCTGCCGGAAGCTCTCGTTCGAGGCCGAGATCGAGCCCAGCATGTCCAGCAGGCGCGTCCGTCGCTCGCGGTCGAGCGAGCCGAAGACCTCGTCCAGCACGAGGAAGCCCGGCGGACTCGCGGCCTGGCTGCCGATCATGCGGGAGAGCGCCAGCCGGGCGCAGAGGGCGATCGCGTCGCGCTCGCCACCGGAGAAGGTGGAGAGCGGGAAGTGCTCGTCGCTCCCGTCGAAGATCTCGATACCGTAGTTGCCGTCGTACTCGACGCGGTCGTACTTGCCGTCCGTCACCTCGCTCACAAGCTCGCTGGTCATGTCGCCGAGGATCGGCGTGTAGTGGGCGGCGGCGTACTTGTCGAACTCCGTGAACTCCCGATACATGCGATCGGCGGTGTCCGCCTCGTGCTGGCAGGCGTCGGCCTTCAACGCCAGGTCGGCGATCCGTGCCTGCTCCCGCTCCAGCCACTCCAGGCCGGCGTTCGCATCCCGCAGCGCCATCTGCGCGGCATGGCTGGCCGTGACCGCGTCCTTCTCGGCGAGGCGAGCCTCCCGCAGGGACTGCTGGGCGCTGACGAGCGTTGCGGTGTCGAACCCGATCTCCGCCAGTGTGCGATCGAGGCTGGCGATCTCGCCGTACAGGGCGGCGATGCGGTCGGCCAGGCTCGCCTGCTCGCGTTCGAGGTCCGGCCGCCGGGCGATCTCCTGCTCGATGTGCGTCAGGGAGGTGCGGGCGCGGTCGGCCCGTTGCATCTCCGTGAGGGTGGCCCGGTACTCCGCCTCATCGAAGGCCGCATCGGCAACCGCTGCGAGCGCCGTACGGGCCGCGCCGAGGTCGCGGTCGATGGCCGCAAGCTGGGTGCGGCCGCGCTCGATCTGGGGAACGCAGTCGTCGATCCGGACGTAGCGTGACCCGGTCGCGAGCGTCCTCGATGGCCGTTGGCGTCGGGGGAGCCACCAGGCCCGCGTCGCGAAGGCGCGCCGCGAGTTCCCGCTCGAACCCGGCGGCCCGCGCGGCCTCCTCCTCCACCTTCTGGTGCCCGTTCTCGATTCGGGTCGCGAGGACCGTGATCGTTTTCTCGCGTTCCGCCTGCGTCGCTCGCTCGGCCTCGATGGTCCGGAGGTCGGCCTCGATCTGGTGGCGCTCGCGCTCGTCGGCGTCGAGCTGGCCGGTGAGGAGATCGAGCCGGGCGCGGAGGGAGGCGAGGACGATGCCGGCGTCGGACTCCGTGAAGGGGCGGGCGCAGGTCGGGCATTCCTGGTCGAAATGCTGGTGTTCCAGGCTACCGATCAGCGTCCGGGTCTGCGCCACCTGACCGCTGAGCTGGTCGCGGCGGGCGAGGATGCCCGCAAGCGCCTGCTGGTTCGACGTTCGCGCGGCATCGAGGTCGGCGAGGAGGGCGCCCGGATCGCCCTGGGCAAGGGCCGCCGTGCGCTGGCCTTCCAGCATTGCCAGGGCGTCGCGGTACTTCTGGAGGGTCGCCTTGGCTTCGTCGAGACGGCGGGACGCGTCCACCACCTCGCTGAGCAGGCGCTCCTGCAACCGGGCGGCGGCGAGGTCGATCGCTCCCGCCGCCTGGAGCACGCGGGCAATGGCGGCGTCCGGGTCGTGGTCGTCATCCGGCGACCACAGCCAGCCGGGGACCTTATCGGTGAGGGGTACCGTGCGGACGGTCGAGGCGATGGTGCCCAGCGTATCGGTCCGCCGGGCGGTGAGGGCAGCGACCTGCTCGGTGAACTCGCGCTTGCGCTGGAAACGGTCGCGGGCCGCTTCCAGGTGGGCGACGGCCTCCGTCAGGGCGGGAAGCGTCGCCGCGACCGGCTGGAGCTGGGTCCGTTCCGCCTCACGGGTGGCGATGCGTTCGAGATCCTGGGCGATGGCGGCGCGGCGGTCGTCCGCAGCGGATCGTTCGCCACGGTGCTGCACGAGGAGCTGGCGAACGGAGGCGTCGCGGTCGCGCAAGGTTTCGATCTGCAGGACCGCCGCATCGCGTTGGGCGACGAGCGCCCCGGCCTCCTCGATCTGGCGGCCCGCCGCGGCGAGTGCGGCGCTGCGGGCGGCGATCGTCTCCCGTGCGGCGGCGATCTCGGCAGGGAAGTCGTGCCCCGCCGCCTGCTGCTCGTGGAGGCGCTTGTAGGTATTGGCGTCGGCAAGCAGCCGCTTGCGATCCTCGGCGATGGACTGCTGGGCCTGGCGGATCGTCTCCAGCCCGAGCAGGCGGCTGACTTCCCGCCGCCGTTCGGAGTCTCCCATGCCGCCGAAGAAGGAGAGTTCCTTCTGGCGCGTGAAGAAGGTGGCGACGAAGGCCTGATGCGAAAGGCCGATCAGTTTCGTGGCTACGTAATCGCTGACCGGCTTCGTGCCGGAGACGACCAGCGATTCCTCGCCGGATTCCGTAACCTCGTAGATCGCTGCGACGGTGGCCGTCTTCTTCAGCTCGCGTTCGACGATCACGTTGCGGCCAGTGACCGCGTCCTCCATCAAAACGGTGACCTTCGTGAAGCCGCTCCGCCCGCGCGGGCGGATGTCCTTGCCCTTGATCGCGGCCGGGTTGTAGAGGCACCACTCGATCGCCTCGAAGAGGGTGGTCTTGCCGACCCCGTTGTTGCCAACCACGCCGACCGTGGCGGCGTTGGGGATGGCGATCTCGTGGTGACCGGCGTACTGCTTGTAGTTCTCGATCTCGACGCGGGTGAGGATCATGCGGTGCCGGCCTCCTCCGGTTCGGGGATTTCCTGGGCCAGGATGGCATCCACCAGCGCCTGGTCGCCGCGTTCGAGGAAGCGCTCGGCGAAGGCGGCATCGTAGTGGACACCGGTGCGTTCCGTGATGAAGGTCCGGAAGAGGGAGCGGATATCGGGGACGCCGTCGAACTCGACAGTCGGGCCGCTCGCCTCCGGGGTGAAGAGGGTCCGTTCCTGCGCGACGGTGAGCGACCAGCAGAAGGGCTCCGATTCGCGCTTGACGATCGATTCCGCCTCGCGCCGGACCGGGCGCTCGGTCTCGCGCAACTCGACCCGGACCATCGCGTCGGGCGTGGAGCTGGTTTCGAGCTGGCCGATGATGCGGTCGGCGATATCGCGGGCGAGAAGACCGCCGCCGTAGACCGGTTTCAGCGAGATCATCGGGCGGGCGGGCAGGTCGATGTGCTCCACCTGCACGTCTTCGACAGGCTCGCCCATCGTCACCAGGGTGTAGCCGGGCGTCACGTCCCAGTCGCCAAAGCCGAAGCGCTCGGTCGATCCGGCGTACCAGGCCTTCGGCGCGGGCTGCATGGGGACGTGGTAGTGGCCGAGCGCGATGTAGTCGAAGCGGGAATCGAGCAGGGCGGTGTTCAGTTCCTGTTCGCCCGCCTCGGTGTGCTGTCCCGGTTTCAGGATGCCGGGGACCATGCCGTGACAGACGAGGATGTTGCGCCGGCCGGGCATCACCAGCGGCGCCACGGGATCGGGGTTCGTCAATGCGCCGTGCGGGATGGCCTGGATGTGCAGGTTCATCCCGGCGAAGGGCTCCTCCGTGATGTGCACATCCTCGTAGTCGGCGGCGAAGCGGATCTCCGGCAGGGCGAGGTCGAGCACGGAGTAGGCGGAACCGCCGGTGCGGAGGCGTGGCGTGTCGTGGTTGCCCGCGATGACCACGGTCGGGATGCCGGCCTGTTCGATCCGGCGCATCTGGCGGATGAAGAGGCGGAGCGAATGCCAGGTCGGGCGCGTGTGATGGAAGACATCGCCGCTGTGGATCACGAGATCGACGTCGCGGTGCAGGATGTCCGTCACGGTGCGTTCGAAGGCGGTATCGACGTCGATCGTGCGCTGGTTGCGCCCGGTTTCGGGATCGACCTTGTTCAGGCCGCGATAGCCGAGATGGGTGTCCGAGAAGTGGGCGATGCGGATGGGCGGCGGGGCGGGACGCTCGGTCATGACCGGCCCCAGAGGGCGCGGGCGTTGTCGAGCTGGCCCTGCGCGAACCGCCACGGGTTGCTGCCGCGCCTGGCCGCGCCGCCGGCGTAGAGCTGGTTCAGGTTGCGGATCACGTTGTCGATCGCCTCCGGATCGAGCCCCTCGGCGTAGGTCAGCACCTCGGCCTTGGGCGGGCAGGTCGTGGTCATCAGTTTCTGGAGGGTCCGGAAGAGCGCCTCCGCCGGATGGGCCACGCGCTTCTCGTTGCCGAAGATGCGCTGGCCCCAGATGCCGGGCAGTGTCGGCGGCATCGGGAAGGTGCCGAAGAGCGGCGAGCGGAAGTGGGCGTGGCGGACGAGCATCCGGCCCTTCTGGAGGCCCAGCAGTTCCTGCTTCGCCGTCTCCGAGATGGAGCGGTAGGCGGCGTTGATGATCTCCTCGTCGCCGACGCGCCCGTAGAACGAGGTGCCGCAGTTGCCGAGGATCTCGCCGTCCACCTTGGAGCGGAACTGCTGGGCGCCGAGGAGGACGACGTTCAGGTGGCGGCCGCGCGCGGCGATGTCCACCAGCGTGTCGCGGAGGCCGCCCTCGCCGCCGCTGGGCGCGTACTTGTTCAGCTCGTCCACGAAGACGATCAGCTTGTCGACCCCCATGCCGCTCTTCTCGGCCATGTTCCAGATGCGGTTGATCGTGCTGCTGACGATCAGTTCCTGGGCGGTGGTGTTGCAGGCGCTGATGTCCACCACGCGCAGCTCGCTGGGGCTGAACTCGGCATCGACCTGGCGGGCCTTGCCGTAGTCCACCGCGCCATCGGAGAGCAGGCCGCCGAGCTTGTCCTTCAGGCCGCGGAAGCGGTTCTGCGCCTTGCGGATGGTCGCCTTGTGATGTCCGCGCCAGGTGTCGTCGCCGGTGGCCTCGAAGTGGTTCTCGATCTCCCCGAAGAGCGCCTTCAGGCCCTCAAGGGAGTCGATGTCCATCTCCCGGAGCTCGTAGATGAAGCCCATCATCTTGTCGTCGAGGTCGTTGAAGTCGAAGACCTTATGCGGATACCAGAGCACGCGTTCCAGCGACCAGAGGATCGGGAAGACCGAGTCCGTCTCACCGGGCATGGTGCGGGCGGTGTTCAGCGACGCGTAGTCGTTGAACCCCTCCAGGCGGACGAAGCCGTTCACCGGCTTCGGATCGGCCCCGAACCGGAGCGGAGCGAAGATCCGAAGGTTCGCGAACGCCTCCGGTTCCAGCCCGAGCGCGGCGTAGGCGTCGAGGTGGTCCTTCGAGAGGCCCTTGAAGCCGGCGGCCTCGTAGGCGGCGCGGTGCTCGTCATCGACCGGGACCGCCGGCTTGTCGAGCCAGAGCAGGTCCGGCCCCTTCACGTTGAACATCAGCGCCGCGACCGACTTCCCCTCCTTGCGCAGGGTCTGGAAGATCGAGGAGATCAGGAAGAGGGCATGGCTCGTCTTGGTGGCGAGGCCGGACTGCCCGGTCCAGTTCGCGTGGCCCGCCTCCGGGCCGAGCAGGTAGTTCTCGTCCAGCAGGAGCGGCGTGCGCTGGAAGCGGGGGAAGCCGCGTTCGTCCGGAACGGGATCGCCGAATTCGTCCCGCTCATAGTTGCCGTTCGTGTGCATCAGCGCGGGGATCGGCAGGCCGTCGAAGGCGCGGCGTCCCAGCGCGAACTCGATAGCCGCCTCGGTGGCGAAGTAGACCGGCCCGGTGACGACCGGGCGCTGGGAGGAGACATCCTCGCGGACGTGCTGGGTGGCGAGCACGTTCACCGCGAAGACGAGGATCTCCGGGCGCTGCGTCGGCGCCATCTCGGCGAGGCCTTCCTCCAAGCGACGGTCGAAGTAGTCGTCCAGGAAGGAGCGGAGATCGGAGTAGCGGCGCGGCTCGTCCACGACGCCGATGACGGCCGCTTCTTCCGAGTAGGCGACGACGATGTGCCCGACATCGAGCGTCAGCGCCTCGTCCGCCGCCCAGAAGTAGAAGGTGTGCGACCCGGCTGGCTCCCGTTCGCTGCTCACCACGCGCCCGATGATCCCGGTGTGCTGGTCGGCGAGGTCGCGGAACTTCTTCTGCTGCCAGGCGCGCACCGCCGGAGTATCCGGCTCCTCATCGAGGCCGGGCCGGATGGGCGTGGGAATGAATGGGGGATCGATCGTCTGGCTCATGGGCGGCGCTCCGGGCAGGCAGGGGACGTAGGCATCAGCTTGGCCACCCGGCGGTGAGGGCGGCGAGGCGGCGTTTCAGGATCGCTTCGAGGTAGTGGATCGGGTAGAGCAGGGTCGGCCAGCGGGGGTCGGCGGTGGCGCGGGGCAGGCGCTCGCTGACCAGCCATCCGGCGATGCGGTCGATCTCCTCCGGGGTCGCCACCTCGTGCGGCGCCTCGATGCGGACGAGGGCGTGGCGGGCGTCGAGGCCGGAGGAATCCCAGAACCGCTGGTACCACATCGTGCGGTTTTCGGTCGGGGTCTCTCCGTCATCCCAGATGCCCGGCGTCGCATCGGAGCGCGTGACGTAGCGGAAGGCCGTGGTGCGGTGCCCTTCCGGGAGGTTGAAGAGGGCGACCGCCTCCGCCCCGGCAAGGTGCTGCATCTGCAGCGATTTCACGAGGCCGATCGCGTTCGGGACGTTCTGGCGGAGCTTGCCATCGACCACCAGCCAGGCGTCCGCGTCGTCCGGGGAGACCTCCTCGGCCCACGTCCGGATCAGGTCGGTCTCCAGGCCAGCACGGAGGGTGGCGGAGGTGCGCTGCGAGAGCTCGATCAGGCGTCCGTAGTGCTGCACCAGCGCATCGTAGTTGTCCGGCAGGCTTCCCGTGGGCGCGATCGGGTCGATCACGGTGTGGCCGCGCCCCTCCAGCCAGTCGCGGATGCGGTCGAGCTCGTACGAGCCGGTGTACAGCGGGAAGACCCAAGCCTGGCTCTGGCGCAGGGAGCCGGAAAGCAGCGCCGCCTCTCCCCGCTCGTTGCGGTGGAGGATGCCGGCGACCGAGAGGGCGACGACGACCGGCACGAGGCCGATCCTGCCGATCGGCAACGTCTTCTGCGTGCCATCGAGGAAGTAGCGAAACCGCGTCTCGCCGCGCCGGTGCGGGATCTCCACCGCGCTGATCGGTCCTTCCAGCCGCTCCAGCTCGATCGGGAAGTTCTCCGGCGTGCGCAGCGGGTCCTCGCTGGCCGGCATGCTGCCGATCGAGAGTTCGAGCGAGCCGGAGCGCCGCATGTCCCGCAGGCCGAGGTCGTCGCCGCCGACCTCGGAGCGGAAGCGGCGGAACTCCTCCGCGATGGGCGTGGTGGTGGTCGTCGTTGGCGATGGGCGGCGCAGGGAATCGGTCATGGCTGCCAACTCGTGAATCCCCGGCCCGGCAGCGTTCCTGGCATCGGGCGGGGGAAGGGTCTGTCGGGGCGCGGGAGGGCGTATCCACCACGACGGGCATTGCGGAAATGCGAACGGGTGTTCCGGTTCCGAGTATAGCGATCCGCGGGGCCTGTTGTCATCTGCCCGGCAGTCATCGGGTCGGCGCGGAGCAGGGGAGGGCGAGATCGGGGACGCTCACCAGCTCGTAGCCCTGATCGCGGAGGCTGGCAATGATGATCGGCAGCGCGACCGCCGTGGAGGTCTCCGTGGCCGGGCCATCAAGGTGGAACTCGACGATCGCGCCGTCCGAGACATTCGGCAGCACGCGGTCGATCACGCCCTGGGCGGTGGCGTCCTTCCCGAAATCGGCGGCCGTCACCGCCCAGCCGACCGGCATGAAGCCCATCTCGGCGACGATGGCGCGCACGCGGGCATCGGTCGCGGCGGCGTAGGGGGTCGCCCAGGCAGCGACCGGCTGGCCGGTGATCGAGGAGATCGCGTCCATCGAGGCCTTCAGGTCGGCGCGGATCGCGTCGTCGGTGCGGTTGGTCAGGTAGGTCGAGGCGTAGCCGTGGGTGCCGATGGTGAACCCGGCGTCCCGCAACTGGATGAGGTAGGCGCGATGCGTCTCGGCCCAGTTGCCCATCGCAAACATGGTGGCGTCGACATCCTCGGTGACCAGCGTATCGAGCACGGTCTGCGACGGCGTGTCGCCGACGCCGATGTTGAAGATGAGGGCGACGCGCTTGCACCCCGGATCGCCCCTGGTGAACCAGGGATCGGGATTGGCGGCGCTGAGGAACATGGCGTGGACGAATCCGGTGACGCCCTTCGCGGCGACGGGCACGAACCCGGAGATGGGTGCGCCGGTCACGGTCACCTCGTCGTGGAGGGCGGCGACGGCGAGCACGTCACAGTCGAGCGACGGGCACCTCCGGACGTTCGCCGCCTCGGTGCCCACGATGCGGGTAGTGGCGCCGATCTCCGGCTGGACGAGGGAGGACGCCCCGACGTGGGGGGCGATCAGGGCGAGCAGGATGATGACGGCCAGCAGCGCGTTCAGCAGGTGGATCGCGCCGAGGCTGCGGCGCATGCGGCGAAGCGGGGCCGGGTCCGGACGCTGGTGGCGGGGCGAGGTCGGGGGAAGGGCGATGGCCATGCTACCTCCTTGCGACAATGAGTCACATGTACGTACAGTATGGCGACTCGATTCTGGCAGGTCAAATGTGCGTCTGTCCGGGTGGTGGTAGGCTATCGGGAAATCGTGCCCGATTGGCGCCGCTTGCACGCCTGCCGCGTGCCCTACCTCCCACAGGAAAGTCCCGCCCGATGAGCGCATCCTCGCCGATCACCTCTTCCACCGGATCGTCCGCCGCAGCGCCTGCCAGTGCCCCCAAGCGGTGGGCCGGGCGCTTTGCCGAGTCGCCGGACGCCCGGCTGGAGGCCTTCAACGCCTCCGTGACGTTCGATATCCAGCTCGTGCGGGAGGACATTCGCGGCTCCATCGCCCACGTCCGGATGCTGGGTCGGCAGGGGATCGTGACGCCGGACGAGGCGAAGGAGATCGAGCGCGGCCTCTGGCAGGTGATGGACGAGGTCGATGCGGGCACGTTCGGTCTCACCATCGCCGACGAGGACGTGCACACCGGGGTCGAGCGCCGGCTCTACGAGCTGATCGGGCCGGTCACCGGCAAGCTCCACACCGCCCGCAGCCGCAACGACCAGGTCGGCACCGACCTCCGGCTCTGGACGCGGCGGGCGCTGGTGGAGATCGCCGGGAAGCTGGAGGACTTCGCGAGCGCCCTGCTGGAGGTGGCGAAGGCGCATCCGGACGTGGTGATGCCCGGTTACACACATCTCCAGCGCGCGCAGCCGGTCCTGCTGGCGCACCATCTCCATGCCTACGTGGAGATGACCATGCGCGACCTCGACCGCGTGATGGATGCCTATCGCCGCGCCGACGTGCTGGTGCTGGGCTCGGCGGCGCTGGCCGGCACGACCTACCCGATCGATCGCGAGAGCGTGGCGGCGGAACTCGGGTTCTCCCGCGTCTCCGCGAACAGCCTCGATGCCGTCTCCGACCGCGACTACGTGCTGGACACCATCTACGCCTGCGCGCTGATCGCGATGCACGTCTCCCGGCTCAGCGAGGAACTCATCCTCTGGTCCTCGGGCGAGTTCCGCTTCATCACCCTCTCGGATGCCTTCTCGACCGGTTCCTCGATCATGCCGCAGAAGAAGAACGCCGATGTGGCGGAGCTGGGGCGGGGCAAGACCGGGCGCGTCTACGGGCATTTGATGGGCCTGCTGACGACGGTGAAGGGCCTGCCGTTGAGCTACAACAAGGACCTGCAGGAGGACAAGGAAGGGCTCTTCGATGCCGTCACCACCGTGCTCCAGCTGCTCGATGTCTTCCCGCCGATGATCCGCACGACGACGTTCAACGCCGGGCGGATGGCCGCCGCCGCCGTGGACGATTTCACGCTGGCGACCGACGCCGCCGACCTGCTTGCCAAGCGCGGCGTGCCCTTCCGGGAGGCGCACGAGGTGATCGGCTCGCTGGTCGGGCGCTGCGTGCGGGAGGGCAAGACCTTTGCCGATCTCACCGATGCGGAGTGGGCGGCGGTGCATCCGGTCTTCGGGGAGGAGAGGCCGCCGCTGGACGCGATCGCCAGCATCGCGGGTCGCGATGTGCCGGGAGGGACCGCGCCGAATCGCGTGGAATCAGCCCTTGCGGAGTCGGAGCGCCAGCTGGGCGTCCACGCGACCTGGGTGGCCGAGAACCGGCAGAACCTGGAGATGCTCTTCTCGCGGCCCGGCGCTGCCAGGAGCTGAGCCACGGCTCTGCCTACAGCTGCTTCCAGCCTCCGTCCGCGAACCGCCAGGTCGATGTCGATGGGCTGATGATCGGCACGAGATCGACATCGTAGGGCGCAATGTCGGTGTGGTCGACCGTGACGAGGAGGCCGTCGCCATCGTCGCGCAGGTCGAGGATGGCGGCGGCGTGGGGCGGTTCGATCAGCGCGGCGAACCCCAGTTGGAGGACCGCGCCTTCTGCGCGCTCATAGCGAACGTGGACGTGTCCGGATAGCGCCACGATCGGGTCCGCGCGGTCCTGGATGCCGGTGCGCGAGTCGTCCCACGTCGCATCGCCCGCGTACGGGAACCCGGCGTCGGTCAGGTAACCGCCGACATCGACCAGCGGGAAGTGCGAGAGGACCAGCGCGGGGCCAGCCTCCGGCAACCGGATGCCGCCGGTCCACCATCGCTCCGGCTCCTGCTTCACCACGACATCGACTGCGCGAACGACTGCCGGCCAGTCCGGGAGCGCCTGGTTCGGCAGGTTGCGGGCGATCGATGCCGGCCAGTCGACACCATCGTGGTTGCCGGGAACGATCAGGACGGGTTTCCCCAGCGCGGCGATGCGGGTCATGCCCGCCTCCAGCGAGGCTTCGTCCTCGAACATCACCAGGTCGCCGAGCACTGCCACGGCATTGATGTCCCCTTCGCCGAACCAGGCGAGGGCGTCGTCCAGCATCGCCAGCGACCGCTCGAACGGGTAAGGGTTGATGAACTTCCGGGGCGGCGACCCGGCCGGCGCCAGGTGCAGGTCGGTCAGAACCCCGAGTCGCAGTCGTTCGGTCACCGCTCATTGCCTCCGGTGGCGCTAGGCGCCATGCAGTCCGTCATCGCATCGTTCCAGGGGTCGAATCCGCGCGGCAGCATTGCCCGGCAGCGTCGCGACGCCGGTTCCCGCGCGAGCGGGGACATGGTGCCAGACTCCGCCCGATCGCGCATCCTGTTGCGTTGCGGCAGGGCCTCAGGATGGGCGCGAGTCGGTCGGGTTCGCGCCGGTGGCGTCGTGCGTGAGGATGGCGGCGGCGATGGCGATGGTCGTGATGGCGATGATCGCGTAGGCCATCAGGAGCCACGAGAAGCCGATCACCACCAGTTCCACGCCCAGGAATCCGATTTGCGCCACGCCGATGGCGCCGGCGGCGATGACGGTGCGTCGCTCCCGCCGGGGCAGGGCGATCCCGCAGAGCAACGAGCCGATCCCGACCGCCGTCAGGATGAGACCGGGGATCGTGTAGTCCGGGAATGGCGAACCGTCCAGCAGGTCGGTCGGGATCGGCAGGATGCCGGCGACGAGGGCGATGCCGCCAAGGACCGCCGAGATGCCCCAGAAGCCGCAGCAGTAGGCGAGCGCGTCGAATACGCGTCGGTTCAGGTCACGATGGGTCGTCATGGCGGGCCTCCTCCCGCGCGGATGCGAGCGTCCGGCGGGCACCGGTCGCTGGGATCGCCTGCATCGATTGTGTCCGGATCTCCATGCAGAAGCATCGAAGCCCTCGAATGGTCGTGTCAGGATCATCGCAACGTGGGCAGGAATGCGGTGGGCCGGCGCGGTATGCTCAGCCGGGGAACCGCGCGTGCGAGGCAGGAATGCGCTGGCGAGCAGTTTGCGCATGGAGGGTCCTGGGAGTCAGGAGTCAACCGCTGTCGCTTGCTCCAACACGAGTCCGTGCGCACGATGCGCCGAGAGCAACGGGAGCAGATCACCGTGACCGAATCGAACAACGGCGTCCACGCGTCCGCTGGGGCCTCCGAAGCATCCGGCGCTTCCGGGGGAGAGCCGGATGCCCTGGCGCAGGAGGTGGAACGCGCGATCGCGCAGGCGTTGGAACGTCCCGTTCCCCGCGCGACCTACCGCCTCCAGTTCAACCACACCTTCACCTTCGACGATGCCCGCCGGGTCGTCCCCTACCTGGCGGACCTCGGGATCAGCCACGTCTACGCCTCGCCGATCTTCCGCGCGACGCCGGGATCGATGCACGGCTACGACGTGGTCGACTACACCGAGATCAGCCCGGAGATCGGTGGCCGCGAGGGGCTGGCTGCCCTCGTGGATGCGCTTCACGATCACGGCATGGGCCTGATCCTGGATGTCGTGCCGAACCACATGGGGATCGAGGGCGGCGCCAACGCCTGGTGGCAGGATGTCCTCGAGAACGGCGAGGCGTCGGTTCACGCCGATACCTTCGATATCGACTGGACCCCGCTGAAGCGCGACCTCCAGGGGAAGGTCCTGCTGCCTTTCCTCGGCGATCAGTACGGCAATGTGCTGGAACGCGGCGAGTTGCGCCTCGCCCATGCCGATGGCGGCTTCCGCATCGACTACTGGGACACGCCGCTTCCACTCGATCCCCGGACCTGGCCGCTGGTCCTGCGCCAGGCGGAACCGACGCTGGTGGAGACGCTGAACGGCGATGGTCCCGGCCACGACCTCGACCTGCTCGAATTCGAGAGCATCATCACCGCGCTGGAACGCCTGCCCCACGGCGACGAGGTGGCGGACCGGGAGGCCAAGTTCGCCCGCCAGCGCGAGCAGGTCGTGATCCGGCACCGGCTTGCCTCGCTCGTGGCGCGGAGCGGGACGGTCCGGGAGGCGATCGAGCAGGCCGTGAGCGCCCTCAACGGCGATCCGGATGATCCCGCGAGTTTCGACCTCTTGGACCGGTTGGTCGACGCGCAGAACTGGCGGCCGGCCTTCTGGCGCGTGGCCGCCGAGGAGATCAACTACCGGCGGTTCTTCGCCATCAACACCCTCGCCGCCATCCGGCAGGAGGCGCTGGGTGTCTTCATGGCGTCCCACGACCTGCTCTTCGACCTGCTGGCGGAGGGCCTGGTCGACGGCGTGCGGATCGACCATCCGGATGGCCTGTGGGACCCGCGCGGCTACTTCCGCGATCTCCAGCGTGGCTATCTCCTCACCGTGCTCGAACGCGATGCGACCGAGCGCGGGATCGAGAAGACCCCGGAGCGGCGGGACCGGCTGGTGGCGGCCATCGACCTCGCCCTGACCGCGCGGGAGGCGGAGACAGCCACGGCCACGCGCTGGCCGCTCTGGGTGGTGGGCGAGAAGATCCTGGAGCATGGCGAGGCCTTGCCGGAGGATTGGCCGATCGCGGGAACGGTCGGCTACGAGTTCGCGCAGGCGACGACGGGCGTGCTGGTGGAGTCCGGGAGCCGCGCCGCGTTCGACACGATCACGCGGCGCTTCACCGGTGACGCGATCCGGTTCGCCGATCTCGTCTACGAGATGAAGATGCGCCAGTTGCGCGAGGCCTTCGCCAGCGAGCTGAACGTGCTGGTGAACGAGCTCTCCCGCATCTCCGAACGGGACCGGCATTCGCGCGATTTCACGAACGCCGACCTGCGCAACGTCCTTCGCGAGACCATCGCCTGCTTCCCCGTCTATCGCACCTACATCACGTGCAGCGACGAGGGCCTGCTCGACCGGGACCGCGCCTATCTCCGGACCGCGATCGAGGCGGCGATGCGTCGCAACAGCGCGATCGACCGGTCCGTGTTCCGCTACGTCGAACAGGCGCTGATCCAGGGCGGGGAGCGCGTCGGGCCGCTGGCAAACGAGCTGTGCCGGTTCGCGATGAAGGTCCAGCAGCTCA
>Ga0182740_1001731_pt1 | contig 14235 bp, 11 predicted proteins | sample eDN5th37CKraftBY_FD_128872 | JGI IMG/M metagenome (GOLD analysis project Ga0182740, IMG submission 128872) | Enriched backyard soil microbial communities from Emeryville, California, USA - eDNA 5th pass 37_C Kraft BY (version 2) (version 2) | ecosystem: Environmental > Terrestrial > Soil >...
AACGCGCAAGCAGGGTGGCACCTGGCTGGGACAGTTTAGCAAAGGCGCGCGGCGGACTCCTCTCTCCTGGCAGGCTTTTTTGTGCCTATCCTAAGGTGGGTCGGGACGGTGCGGGCCGGCGCGCGTCGGTGTTGCGCCGGGAAGCCCCGGATTTGACCGGAGCTCACGACCAGCGCGGGCGCGATGAGAGCGACCGCCGCCGCGCGAAGTTCGTGTCAGATCCAGCGGCGGACTTTTCGCCGATAGGCGAGGAAGGCTTCGCCGAAAAGTCGCTCGAGTGCGGCCTCCTCCGGCTTGATCTGAAAACGATTCATGCCGACCACAAAGAGCGCAGGGCCGAGCAGCGCGAGCGGGTGCGCGAGCCACCCGGTCCAGGCAATCAGCCAGAGCAGCATGCCGAGATACATGGGGTTGCGGGTGAGGCGATAGACGCCCGAGGTGACGAGGGCCGACGCTCGCTGCGGCTGGCGCGGGTTGACGGTGGTCCGGGCGCGGCGAAACGAGACGACACCCGACACCACGATCACGCCGCCAATGAAAGCGATCAGGCCGACGGCGGGCTTGCGCCACGGGAGTTCATAGCTCCGCACCGGCACCGTCCGCGCGAGGAGCAGCATCAGTCCGCCGACGAGCAGCAGGATGACCAGCGGTGGAACTCTCGGATGTGGTGAACCCATCGCGGAAAACGACACCGCGAAACCGTCACCGGCGCAATCGTGCGGTGCGTGCTGGTGCCGCGATCTGCCGCATCAGGCGCGCTGGAATCGTCAGCGCAAACGGCTCCCTGGCGCTGCACCGCAGGGCGGGTTCACGCGTTTGACGGCCGCGGAAAACTCCATCGGCACCCGGAGCGGCAACGGGCTTGCCCGGGTGGGAGCCGCGAGGTTTGCTGCGCCACATGAAGCGATCGCCCCCTTCCGCCTCGTCTCGCCAAGAGCTCGCGGCGCCGACGGGAACGGTGTTCGTTTTGCTGCTCGTCGCCGCGCTCGCGGCTTACCTGCCGGCGCTGCGGGGGACGTTTCTATGGGACGACGCCGGCCATGTCACCAATCCGGCACTACAATCGTGGTCGGGATTGTTCCGCGTCTGGTTCGAGCCGGGCGCGACGCAGCAGTATTATCCGCTGCTGCATTCGGCGTTCTGGCTCGAGCACCGGATCTGGGGCGACGCTCCGCTCGGCTATCATTTGATCAATGTGTTGTGGCACGCGACGTCGGCCTGCCTGTTCGTGACGCTGTTGCGGCGGCTCGCGGTCCCCGGCGCGCTGCTGGCCGGCTTCGTGTTCGTCCTGCATCCGGTGGCGGTCGAATCGGTGGCTTGGATCTCGGAGCAGAAGAACACGCTCTCGCTGGTCTTTTATCTGGCGGCGGCGCTCGCGTGGTTGCGTTTCGAAACCGACCGGCGGCCGCGCCGTTACGCGGTTGCCACGTTGTGGTTTGTCGCCGCGTTGCTGACGAAATCCGTCACCGCCACGCTGCCGGCGGCGCTGCTCGTGATCGCCTGGTGGCGGCGCGGCCGGCTCTCCTGGCGTGCGGACGTACGGCCGCTGCTGCCCTGGTTCGTGCTCGGCGCCGCCGCGGGACTTTTCACCGCCTGGTTCGAGCGTGTCGGGATCGGGGCGCAGGGCGCCGACTTCGGGCTCGATGCCGTGGAGCGCGTGCTGCTCGCCGGCCGCGTCGTGTGGTTTTACCTCGGGAAACTGGTGTGGCCGGTCGGGCTGGCGTTCTTTTATCCGCGCTGGACGATCGACGCGTCCGTCGGTTGGCAACTGTTGTTTCCGCTCGCGGCGCTAGCGGCGATCGCCCTCGCCGTCGCCTGGAGCCGGCGCCATCGCGGACCGTTGGCGGCGCTCCTGCTGTTCGGCGGCACGCTCTTTCCCGTGCTGGGATTCGTGAACGTTTACCCGTTCGTGTTCTCCTACGTGGCGGATCACTTCCAATATCACGCGAGCCTCGCGATGATCGCGCTGTTCGCGGCGTCGGTGAAGCTTGGATACGCGCGGCTGCCCTGGCCGCGCTGGAGCGGTCCGGCGCTCGCGGCGGCGGTGCTCCTCGTGCTTGCGGGACTCACGTGGCGGCAGAGCGGCACGTATCGGAACGGGTTCGCCCTTTATGAAGCGACCCTGGCGCGCAATCCCGCGAGCTGGGTCGCGCATTTGAATCTCGGCATCGCGCTCGACGACGCCGGTCGCACGGCGGAAGCCTTGCCGCACCTGCAGCGCGCGAACGAGCTGAAGCCGGATTTCCCGGAAACGCTCAACAGCTTCGGCAATGTCCTCAACCGTCTGGGCCGCGCCGCCGAGGCTCGGCCGTTGCTCGAACGAGCGATTCAGCTCCAGCCGCGGTTCGCGAACGCTCACAACACGCTGGGTGTCACGTTGATGGCGCTGCGCGACGCCGCGGCGGGCGAGGCGGCCTTTCGCCGCGCCCTCGAACTCGAGCCCGGGCTGACCGTCGCCCGCGTGAACCTCGGCTGGGCGCTCGCGAATTCCGGACGCGTCGCCGAGGCGCGCGCGCTGCTCGAGGAGGCGCGTCGCGAGCAACCGGACAACGCCGAAGCCGAGTTCAAACTTGGTCTCGTTTACGCGATGTCGCAGCGCCTGGGCGACGCGGCGTCGCACGTGCGACGCGCCGTGGAGCTGCAGCCGGGCAACGCCGACATGCGCCATGTGCTCGGCTGCGTGTTGCTTGATCTGGGCCGGCCGGGCGAAGCGGCCGAGGAGTTCGTTGCGGCTCTGAAGATCGCTCCCGCGCACGACGGCGCCCGCCAGGGCTTTGAGCAGGCGCAGCGTCAGCTCGCTCGCTGACCCGGTGCCGTTACGCGCGCCGTGCGTCCTGTAAGTCGCGTTCCGATGCGACGGCGTGGCGAGAACGTGCTGGCGAACGGCTTGCGGTCGGGCCGGAATGGTTTCCGGACCGTTGACAGCGGGCGGGTTAGCGGAAGCTTGGCGGAACTCCGCGTTCTCTGACATGACGGACTCTACCTTTATGCGCCGCTCACTTTTTACTGTTTCGAGCCTCGGATTTTCCGCCCGCGGCCTGTTGCGCGTTTTTCTGCTGACCTGCCTTCTGGCCCTGACACCCGCCTGGGCCGCCGATCCCGCTGCCCCGGCAAACGAAACGGCGACTGCTCCGGGCGGCGCCGGCGGCGAAGCGGAGCCGATTGTTTCCATGAAGCGGCTGGAGTTCGACGCTGAGGATGGCGGCGTTTATGGACAGCTCGTCTTCGCCGACGAGTTGCAGAGCGCGAATGGCGACAACGATCTCGTCTTCACCATCACCGAGGAGCCGTTGCATGGCCGCGTGGGCCTCGCGGGCGGCGACGATTCGGACTTCTTCAAGAACAAGACGTCGCGGCTGGGCTATTTCGCGTATCGGGCGGACGACGACTATCAAGGCGAGGATTCCTTCTCCTATACGGTGCGCAACGAAACATCGGGCCTCGTGTTCAAGAACACCGTCGTGATCGCCGTCAGCCCGCCACCGCCAGTGATGCTGCAGAAGCTGGAGGTCGATGCGACGCGCGTCCGGGGGATGAACGTTCGCGAGGTCGCGCTCACGACCCGGCCGAATCAGCCGGCGATGTACAAGGTCCCGAGCCACGAGGATTTCATGTCTCCCGTCGACCGCGCGGCTGTCAGCGAACCGAAGGTCGCCTACCTGCTCGACGAGCAGGCGAAGCCGCAGAACGGCACCGCCAAGCTCGATCGCGCCACCGGCCAGCTCACCTACGCGCCGAATCCCGGCTTTATCGGCGAGGACCGTTTCAAATACTATACGGTCGACGAGAACAACCCGCACCTCGGCGTGGAGAACGTCGTCGTCGTGCACGTCGAGCCGATCCGCCGGGTGCGCCACGTGACTGCCGACCGCTCCCGCAGCCGCGAGGTCGATCTCGTGTTTGTCATCAATAATTCGCCGTCCATGGCGGCGCACCAGAGTCGCATCGCGGCCAACCTGAGCCGGTTCCGCCAGCTCTTCCACACGCGCGACCTGGACTATCGCATCGGCGTGCTGACAACGGACTTCGTCAATGCGGAGCCGGGCGTCCGCGCCGAGGATCAGCGTTTCTATAAACAAGTCCGCACGGTGGAGCTCGATGCGGCGGGAAAACCCGTCCTCGACTGGCGTGGGCGACCGAAGCAGACCACGAAGCGCGTCGCCAGCAATGGGCGCCTCGTGACGCTGCCGGCCATGGCGCAGCCGTGGGTGACGCCGAAGACACCGGACAGCCTCTTTGCCGAGTTGGTGAAGGTCGGCACCAACGGCGACAGTAACCGCACGGCGTTCACCGCGGTGTATAATTTCGTCGCGAATTACTACAACAAGCAGCACACGTTCCTGCGTCCGGAAGCGACCACCATTGTGGTGTTCTTCATGGACGAGGAGGAGACGCGCATGGCGTTGTGGAAGGAGGAAAGGGACGGCACGCAGAAAGCCGAGTGGATCGAAAACGGAACGCTGCCGGATCTGCTCAACCAATATAACGCGCGGCATCCGAAGAATCGACAGACGCTCGACGGCTATATCAATTACTGGGTGTTGCGGCCGTTCATCATCGCGAAAGGCAACAAGCGCGGGAAGATCGAGATGCACGCGGTGGTCGCGCCGGACAACATCTCGCACCGCCGCGCCGCCGAGCTCACGGGTGGGACGGTGTTGAACATCGAGAGCGATTTTTCGGCGCCGCTGGCGGCACTCGGCGATCGCATCGCCGACACGGTGGCGGTGGCGCTCGATCCGGTCGCTCCGGGCGCCACGTTATACAAGAAGAGTTTCCGCGTGTTGGTCGACGGCGTCGAGGTGAAGCCCGATCCGGAGAACGGCTGGAGCTACGACGAGCGCACCCACAGCATTCGGTTCCAGGGCGAAGCCAAAAAGAAAGCCTTCACCGCCAAGATCGACATCACTTACGAAGAACACCTGTGACCTAGCGGCAGAAGGTGGCGCGGACAGTTGGCGGGTCGCGATCGCCGGGCTCGGGGCCCGGCACCAGCCGCGCGGCGAGGGCGATCAGGGCGCAGCGGCGCGCACCGCGAACGGCTGGCCCACCGTGCCGATGACAAACAGAACGAGGCGCGCGGGCGTCGCGCCGGTGTTGATGCCGTTGTGCAGCAGGTCGACGACCTCGGGCAGGGCGTCCCCGGCCTTGAAGGTCTTTTTTTCGCCGGTCTCGGTTTCAACGGTGATCTCGCCGTCGAGGATATAAGCGAAGCAGGGGACTGGATGGCGGTGCCAGTTGGTCTGGCGTCCGGGCGCGAGTTCGACGAGGACGGCGGTCACCTCCGCCGGCGCCTGCGTTGGATAAACCAGTTTGGCGCCTGCACCGTCCGTCTGTGTTTGCAGCAGAATCTTCGTCGTTACGCTGCTGCTGTAGGCGGCGGCGCCGGCCTTGTCGTTTGCGGCGGCGTTGGTGACCAGGGCGAGGCAGCTGAAGAGAAGGGTGGCGGTGAGGAAGCGGAAGCGCATGGTGAAGAGGAGTTCGGGTGTGAGGCTGGCGTTGAGCGGGGTTCGAAATCATTGCCGTGGGTGGGCGCGCGCTTCGCGAGACGAAAAATGTGGGTGAAAACCACCGGTCATGCGGGTTTCGCACGTTGCATTAGTGGAATGGTCGGTTAGGGTGCCCGCTTGATCCAAAATACATCCACCACCCGCCCAGACTCGAAATCTGCATCTCATATCGAAGTTGAAGGAAAGATCGTAGCTGTGCTGCCCGGCACCATGTTCCGGGTGCAGCTTTCCAACGGCCACGTCGTGCTGGGGCACATCTCCGGCAAGTTGCGCAAGCACTTCATCAAGATCGCCGCCGGCGACACCGTGAAAATGGAGATGAGCCCCTACGACACGGAGAAGGCGCGCATCACGTATCGCGTAAAGGATACGTCCTCGACCTACCGCCCGCGCGCCCGCCGGCGTTATTGAGCGCGAGCCGCGACGGCGGCGGTCGCTTCGATCGGATGGGGAACCACGAAAAACACGAAAGTTTCGGATTTGGCCCACGGAACACACGGAATACACGGAAGAATGGTTCTGAATTCCGTGTGATCGGTGTGTTCCGTGGGCTCATTTGGGTGCGACTGGGTCGCTGGGTCGCGGGCGTGCGCGAGTGGGGTGAAGAACGAACCAAGTTTTCGGCCCGGCGACTTGGTATCGGGTGGCGGAACGGATTCGCCTCATTCCGGGCATTCTTCTTGCCGAACGTTCGCCCTCCTCGCGCCTTTGCGCTGAGTCCGACGGTTTTTCTCTTCGAACAACGCGAAGGCGGGAAGGCGCGAAGTTCACGACGCGGCCGGCGCGTCGAGATCGCGCAGCAGGGCTTCGATCTGCCGCTTCTCGGGCTGGAGCCGGAACCGGTCGCGTATCCACAGAGCTGCGACTCCGAGCAGAAGGCCGATCGCAAAGACCAGAGCCATGCTCCAGGCCTGATCGGCCGTGGCTTTGCCGCTGGCATAGAGTTGTCGAACGGCCAACCGCTCAGGCTTCGCGTGACGCCGGCGCGAAACGGCGGATGAAGTCGAGAAGGAGGGCTGCCGCCGTTTCGGCGTGGGTTTCCAGCAGGAAGTGTCCGCCATCGAGAATGTGCGCTTCCATTCGGGGCAGCGCCTGCATCCACGACACGGTCTCGGCGATCTCGAAGAAGGCGTCGTGTCGGCCCCACACCATCAGCGCCGGCGGCTGGCGGGCGGCGAGATAGTGGGCGATGGCGTCGAAGCGCGCCACGTGCCGCGCATAGTCCGCGATGAGGGCGCGTTGCGTTTCCATCCGGCCGGGCCGGCACATCACCTGCCAGTCTTCTTCCCAGACTGACGGTGAGATGCGGTCGGCGACCTCGGCAGGCACGCCAGCCACGTATTGGGCGCGGATGCCCTCAAGCGTGAGGTGTGCGGTGGCCGCGGCTTCGTTGTGTTCATTCGGCGCCGACCAGAAGGCCATCGTATCCGCCCATTGGGGACCGAGACCGGTGCGATGCGCGTTGCCGTTTTGAATGACGAGACCCAGCACACGATCGGGCGCCGCCATCGCCAAGCGGAGCCCGACCGGTGCGCCGAAGTCGTGCAGATATATGAAACGCGGTCCGACCGCCAGATGATCGAGCAACTCGGCGACGGCCTCCGCAAACGCCTCGAACGACGCGGAAGGCAGCGGGTCGGACTCGCCGAAGCCCGGGAGGTCGGGCGCGATCACAAACGCCGTTCGCGCCAGCACGGGGATTATCCCGCGGAAGCTCCGGGCCGAATTGGGAAATCCGTGTAGAAGGAGCACCGCCGGCGCTGACGCGTTGCCCGCGGTCAAAAACGATAAACGCGTTCCGCCGGTCAACGTGATCGTCCGCCGTGTCGCCAGCTCGCGCTTCGACTCCGGTGTGCCCGGACGGACGGGCTCCTTGGCGTCACCGGGAAAGGAAGTCGCGCTCATGGAAGACTCGGACGTCCGCGCATTCGGATGAGAAGAAGAGCGGCGCCGTTTCTGGGACAGGTGCGCCGCAAGCGGGTTCAAGAGCAGGGGGCCGCGCAGTCTTCGGGAAAAAGGTCGCTCCTCTTTGCGAATCTTCGCCGCCTTCGCGTCTTCGCGCTTAATCCGACGCTCCTGCGCTCTGTCACAACTGCAGGTTTTTCACCTCGATCAATCCGTTGAGCATCAGCACCACCGACTGCACCATCGGGCAGGGCGGACAGGAATAGCGCACGCGGTCGCGGATGTAGGCGATTTCGTCGACGGGCAACTTTTTCAGTTCGTCGTTGATCTCGCGCAACAGCGCCTCGTCGCGCATGTCCTGCGGGCCCGCCGCCAACCGGCGGAGGGCGGCGCGAACGCGGGGAGTGAGGGAAGGGCGGGCCATGACGATTAAGGCCGCGGAACCTGCACACCTCGCGCCGAAAGGCCAGCCCGCGGCGCGGGTGGCTTCGACCGCGGAGATGAAGCGCAAAGAGGCAAAGGCGCGAAGGCCGATCCGCGAAGCCGGACCGATCGAACCGCCCGCGCGCCGCGGCGGCGCTGGTCGCTTCGATCCGGGGGTGAAGAACGAACCAAGTTTTCGGCCGGCGGTGATTTGTCCCCAGGGACAACGGCTTTGCTTCACTCCCGCCGGTCTTCTTCGCGAGCCTTCGCAGTCTTCGCGTCTTTGCGCTTAATCCGTTTTCTTCGCCGCCGGCTTCAGGAAGCCGTTCACGTCGAGCCAGTGCATGAACGCGTCGAACCAGCGGTTGCTCGTGCGGTCGGGATTGCCAAGGCCGAAGCCGTGTCCGCCGTTCTGATACAGGTGAAACTCGACCGGGCGACCGGCGTCGAACCACGACTTGATCACGCCGAACTGGCCGCGGAAGAGGAAGTCGTCGGTGGCGATGACGTTGAACATCGGCGGCGCGTCCTTCGGCACGTCGACCGGGCCCATGCCGCCGTAGATCGGGCCGATGAACGCGAGCTTCATCGTCTGCGAATGCAGCGTGCAATGCATCGTGAGCCCGGCGCCGGCCGAAAAACCGATCATGCCGAGACGCGAGGGATCGACGCCCCATTCCTTCGCGCGCTTCAGGATCAGTGCGTAGGCGACCTCGGCGTCCGCGAGCTGGTTCGACAAATCCGGCCGGGGCGGGCGCGGCCGGTTTGCGCCGGCTCCGGCGGCGGCGAAGGTCTGGTTCATCGATTCCTTGAAGTCCTCGAGCGAGGGGGGCGTCGGTTGTAACCGGTATTTCAGGACAAACGCCGCGATGCCGCGGTCGGCGAGGGCCTGCGCGACTTCCCAGCCTTCGTTGCCCATCGAGAGCCAGCGAAAACCGCCGCCGGGCGCGACGATGACGGCCGCGCCGTTGGCCTTGGCGGGATCCGGCAGGAAGGGCGTGAGGGTGGCCGCGGTGATGTTGCGCGCCATTGGGTCGCCCCACTGGCGAAACCAGGTTTCGCGTGCGGGCTGGTTTTCGACGCCGCCGGTGTTGAGCGGAATGGCGTTGGGTTCGGCGGGCGTTTCGAGCGGATAGATGGTGCCGTCCTGAGCCACGGCGGACGTGGCGAGAACAAGCAGCGAGGCGAGGGCAGCGGTTTTGAACAGGTGCATGCGGGGCAGGGGGATTGTCATGGTCTGAGGGGATTTCGCCCGGCCCAAGGTTGGGACGCGGCGGGAGGGGTGGACAAACGCATAGCCGCACCGGTCCGTGGGCGCCAACCCACGCACAGAATTACCGTTCAGTTGAGGAACGAAGACCGAACGGTTTCGCGCTTGGTTGGGGGATCCAGAAACCTAATTAAGCGCAAAGACGCGAAGCCGGCGAAGGCTCGCGACGAAGTCGAACCGATCGAGCCAACTGCGCGCCAGAGTGGCCGTAAAGTAGGGCGGTTCTGTTCTGTGAACCGCCGTTCCACGGAGGGAGTCCAGAGCCCAGAGCCCAGAGCCTAGAGCCTAGAGCGACGTAGGGGTGAGTTTTCTTCGCGAACCTTCGCGTCTTTGCGCTTAATCCGATGTTTGTCGCGCTTCATCCGCCGGTCGGGCGGGCAACGCGAGCGACGCTTCTGTCAGGCCGGAGGCGGTGAAACGCACGCGAGTCGGCGCGTCGGGAGCGCTCGATTGAACATAGGCGACGAGCCGGCCGTGGTGAACGCGGTGCGTGGCGTCCGTGTAATCGGACATGTCGCGAAGATTGCCGGCCTCGAGGCCGAGCAGCCGGCCGTTTTCAACCGTGCACGTCACTTCATCGTCCGCGTTCAACACCGGCACGCCGTGACGGTCCACAAGCTGAACCGCCACTACGCTGACGCCGCCGTCCGGCCCGGCGGGTTCGCTCGTGTGCACGCGCAGCGCCGTCGCCGCTTCCGCCGTGCGCACGACCGTTCGGCCGATCTCCGCGCCGTGCTCGTCGAAGCCGATCGCTTCGAGCGTTCCCGCCGTGAACGGGAGGTCCCATTTCATGATTCGCGTCGCCGGATCCTGGCGCTGGTCCGCGCCGACGGGTTTTCCATTCAGTAGCAAACGCACGCGCGCGGCGTTCGTGTAGCAGAGCACCCGAACCTCGGTGCCGGGCTCGTAATTCCACAGCGGCCACGCTTCCGTGGAGCGCCGGTCGTGGTCCGGTTTTCGTTCCGTTCCAAGATGGATCACCGGCCGGTCGGACCACAGCGCTTCGCGGAAACGGCCGCGGGGCTTTACGGCGCCGGTGAGATCGAGGAGTCCGGCGGACGAGCCGCGCGAGGGCCAGCGTCCGGCCTCGCCGAGATAATCAATGCCGGTCCAGAGAAACTGGCCGAAAATGAACGGGTTGTCCTCCACCGCGCGCCAGGCGTCGACGGAGTGCCGGTTCTCGCTGCCGTAGATCACGCGCCGCGGGTAGTGCTCATGATCGAGGCGGTAGCGGTCCTCGGTGTAATTGTAGCCGACGATGTCGAGAGCGCCGGGGTATCCGGTTTCGTTGGACATTACGACGCCGGCCAGCGCGGCGGTGACGGGCCGCGAGCGGTCGTGCTGCCGCACCACGGCGGCGAGGCGCTCCGCGATCGCCCCGAGCCGCTGCGCGTCGGGCGCGTCGGGCTGATACTTCCCGATTGTCGGCTGGCTGATCCGCGCCTCGTCGAGGACGGGATGCGAGTAAGGATCGTTGGGATAATCGACTTCATTGCCGATGCTCCAGGCGAAGATCGACGGGTGATTCCGGTCGCGGCGCACCATGTCGGCGAGATCGCGCGCGCTCCATTCGGCGAAGAAATCGGCGGAGCCTTCGAAGCCCGGTTTCCCCACGTTCCAGCCCTCGAGCCATTTCCGCTTGGGAAACTCCCACTCGTCGAACGCCTCGTCGAGGACCAGCAGGCCGAGTTCGTCGCAGAGTTCGTAGACGTCGGGCGCCTGCGGATTGTGGCTCATGCGCACGGCGTTGCATCCGAGCGCCTTCAGAGTCGCGAGCCGCTGCCGCCAGACAATCCGCGGCACGGCCGCTCCCAGCACGCCGGCGTCGTGATGCAGGCACGCGCCTTTCATCTTCATCCACTCGCCGTTGAGCGCGAAGCCGCGGTCCGGATCGAACGTGAGCGTGCGAATCCCGGTGGTGGTCGTGGTCTGGTCGAGCGTGCGGCCGTCGGCGTGAACGATTCTCGTGCGCAACCGATACCGATGCGGCGCGGCGAGCCGCCAGAGTTGAGGCGACGGCACCGTGAGCGGTTGCGTGACGGTCGCGTTCGAGTGGGCGCGCAGGTCAGCCTCCTCGTGTGCGGCCGCGACCTCGGCGCCGCGTGCGTCCAGCAGCACCTGTTCGACGCGCACGCGAAGATTTTCGGCGGTTTCATTCTGGAGCTCGGTGTCGACGTCGAGCGTGGCTGAGGCGGCGTCCGCGTCACGGGTGCGGGCGAACACGCCCCACGGCGCGAGGTGCACCGGCCCGGAGCGAATGAGGAAAACGTGCCGGTAAATGCCGGAGCCGGTATACCAGCGCGAATCGGCGGAACGGCTGTGGTCGACGCGCACGGCGATGGTGTTCTCGGCGTCGAACTTCACGTGCGGCGTGGCGTCGTAATAGAACGAAACGTAGCCGTTGGGACGTTGCCCGAGGAGGTGGCCGTTGAGATAGACCTCGCTGCGATTATAGACGCCTTCGAAATACAAGAAGACTTTGTCGCCGCCCTCCGCCGGAATGAAAACCTGGCGGCGATACCAGCCGACGCCGCCGGGCAGATAGCCGGTGCAACTCGCGAGCTGCGGATCGAGCGGCGCCTGGATGCTCCAATCGTGCGGGAGGGTGACGCGTTCCCAGCTGCGATCGTCGAAACCGGGATCTTTCGCGGCGGGATTGTCGCCAAGCGAAAACGTCCACGCGTCGTCAAGCGGAGACGCCGAGCCGAGGGACAACGGCGCGGCGGCGAGATTCGAGGTCAGGACAAGAGCCAGAACGGAAAGGAAGCGGATCATGGGGAAGAGGGGCGGCGGAGCGTAACACGAATTCCGCGGCAGGAACAGATGCGCGCCACCCCTCGATCAAAAATCACCCGATCGGGTGAGTCACTCCCAACTCTCTCAACCCTCAACTCTCATCTCTCAACTCCCATCTCTCAACCTTAAGCTCGCCTCCCTTCACTCCTCGCCCTCGATTTCCGGCGGCTTGATCGGCATGAGCAGGCGGTCGAGTTCGTCCGGCGTGGGATTGCGGATCGAGAGCACTTTCAAGATCGATTCGCCGGCGGGGAGCGTCACCTGGGTTTGCGCGCCAGCGGCAAGGCCGAGCAACGCGGTGGCGAGCGGCGAGTTGTGCGGCAGGCATTCGATGCCCGAATCCGGATCGGTCGCGGTCTCGCCGTAGGTCGTCACCAGAAACGTGAAGCGGTGTATTCGTTTCGTGGCGACGTCCTGCTTCTCGATCCGGGTGACGTGACCGAGTTGCAGGGTGTCGGTGGGTTTGGTGAGCCACGTCGCCGGATCGACTTCGATGAACGTGTTACGGGCGACGAAGCGATCGAGCGCGGTCATCTTGCGGTCGACGGCGCGGATGGCCTCCTTGGCGGCCTTGAAGCCGAAGTTCTCGCGCAGGTCGCCCTGGCTGTGGGCTTCGATTTTGTCCTGCACGAGCTCGACGCGCTTCACCTTCAGCGCCTCGAATTCCTCGGCGAGCACGCGGTTGTAGCCCGGCCGAACGTAGATCGTCGTAGGCGCGGGCGGCGGCGGGCGGTAGATGTGTTTGCGACGGAGCGGCATGGGGCAGGGGAGTTGAGAGCTGAGGGTTGAGAGTTGAGAGTTGGAAGAGCGGACGGGCGGAGCGCTGGCTCGCGGCTGCTTCGCGTCCTGGCGTCTCCGCGCTTAGACCAAATTCTGATCTGAACGAAGCGCGAAGGTGCGAAGGTCGATCCGTGAAGCTTGGGGTCGTGAGGTCGGGCGGGTCTTTGACCCGCTTTTTTGCGTTTCAGTCAATCGAAGGCGGGTCACAGACCCGCCCGACCACGGAGTCCACACGCGCGGAGGTGGCGCCTTCGTCTTCTTCGCGAAGCTTCGCCATCTTCGCGTCTTTGCGCTTAACCCGATTTCTCGGTTCCCAAACGAAGCGCTAAGGCGCGAAGGTGCGAAGATCGATCCGCGAAGCCGAGCCGATCGAACCGCCGACGCGCCGCTTCGATCCGGGGCGAAGAGGGAATGAAGATTTTTTCTAGCGGCTCTTCGGTGGGCGAACTGCCATTGCGGTCTCCAGATCCTGGTTTTCTTCACGAAGCTTCGCCATCTTCGCGTCTTTGCGCTTAACCGGTCCTGTCACTTTTCCCACCGCCATGTCCGACCTCCGTGCGCAGCTCGACGCCATTTACCGGGCCGAAAGCGGTCGCATTCTCGCGACGCTTATCCGGCTGCTCGGCGATTTTGAGCGCGCGGAAGATGCGATGCACGATGCGTTCAACGCCGCGCTGCGCCGCTGGCCGACAGAAGGCGTTCCCCGGAATCCGCGCGCGTGGTTGATCTCGGCCGGACGGTTTACGGCGATCGATGCGATCCGGCGGCGCGCGCGTTTCGACGTCGCACAAGCGGACATCGCCGAAACGTTGCACGGCGGCCAACCGGCCGGCCCGGCAGGCGACGACGAGTTGCCGGACGACCGGCTCAGGCTGATTTTCATCTGCTGCCATCCGGCGCTTCCCGCGGAGGCGCGGGCGGCGCTCACGTTGCGCGAGGTGTGCGGGCTGACGACCGAGGAAATCGCGCGGGCGTTTCTCACCACCGCCCCGACGATCGCGCAGCGGATCGTGCGCGCGAAAGCGAAGATTCGCGACGAGCGCATTCCCTACCAGGTGCCGTCCGGGCCGGAACTGCCGGAACGCCTCGGTGCGGTGCTGGCGGTGGTGTATCTGTTGTTTAATGAAGGCTACTCCGCGTCCTCGGGGCCGTCGCTCGTCCGTGCGGAGTTGTCGGCGGAGGCGATCCGGCTCGGGCGTGTGCTCGGCGAACTGCTGCCGGAGCCGGAGGTGGTCGGGCTGCTCGCGTTGATGCTGTTGCACGAATCGCGGCGCGCGGCGCGCGTGAGCGGCGACGGCGAACTCGTGCTGCTCGAGCAGCAGGATCGATCGCTGTGGGATCGCGCGCTGATTCGCGAAGGCATCGCTTTGGTCGAGCGCGCGCTGGCGACGCGGCGCTTCGGGCCCTACACACTGCAGGCGGCGATTGCGGCCGTGCACGCCGAGGCCGCGGCGCCGGAGGCGACCGACTGGCGGCAGATTTGCGCGTTGTATGCGGCGCTGCTCGCGATCCAGCCCTCGCCCGTGGTCGAGCTGAACCGCGCGGTGGCGG
>Ga0182740_1001733_pt1 | contig 14225 bp, 14 predicted proteins | sample eDN5th37CKraftBY_FD_128872 | JGI IMG/M metagenome (GOLD analysis project Ga0182740, IMG submission 128872) | Enriched backyard soil microbial communities from Emeryville, California, USA - eDNA 5th pass 37_C Kraft BY (version 2) (version 2) | ecosystem: Environmental > Terrestrial > Soil >...
AGCGCCTTGTGGTCGCCGGCACAGCCTCGGTCGTAAAGAAGGACGGCACGCCCAGCATTCCCGACCAATGCTGGTACCGGCTGATCGAAGACGCGCTGGTGCAGTCCGACACTGCACTCGCGATCCAAGTGCCGTCCGAAGACGGCGATGGGCAGATGTGGCGGCTGCAAAAGGACGTGCTGGACTTCCCGGCGGCGGCCGAGGAAGCGCGTGTGCGAACCGAAGAGGCCCTGCCTGAGTGGATCGACGAACGCATGTCCGCGGAACCACCGCGTGCGATTGCCATGACGCCATCGGAATCCGACGAACACGAATGGACGAAGGGAAAAAGCGAACTCGAACGTGAGCAGGCGCTTGAGCGCGGCCGCTTGTTGCATCGGCTCATCCAGTCCATGCCCGACATCCCGCCCGAGAACCGCGCCGCGGCAGCCGACGATTACCTGCTCCGCAATCGCAAGGCGCTGCAGCCCGCCGAATGCGCGAGCCTCACCGCGCAGGCACTGGGCATCCTGGACGACGCACGCTTTGCACCGCTCTTTGCACCTGGAAGCCGCGCGGAAGTCCCTCTGACCGGGCGCCTGCCGCGCAACGGCCTCGCACCCTACTTGGTCACTGGCCAGATCGACCGGCTCGCCGTGACAGACACCGAGGTCCTGATCGCGGACTACAAGACCAACCGGCCAACGCCCACGTCGCTAGACGGTATTCCGCGTAGCTACCGCCGCCAGCCCGCGCTTTACCGCGCCCTGCTGCAGCGGATCTACCCGGGGCGGACCGTGCGCGCGGCCCTGGTCTGGACCGAGAACGCGACGCTGATGGAGCTGCCGCAAGAGGTCCTGGATGCGGAACTTGCAACCCTCTCGCTGGCCTGAGCTTGGCCAAAATGAGCCTCTGTCAAGGTGGCCACGCGTGATCCGGACGCAAAACCGGGTCCCGTTTTTGCCTGATCACGCACACCTGACGCAGGCTTGACCCCGGCAGGGGCGGTTCTTAGGTTCATTGCCAAGATTAGAGCCATCCTACGATTCGAAAGGTGTGACATGGCCGTTGGAAAGGTATCGGACGCGACGTTCGAGACGGAGGTCTTGAAGGCCAGCGGCCCTGTGGTCGTGGATTTCTGGGCGGAATGGTGCGGCCCCTGTCGCATGATCGCGCCCGCGCTCGACGAAATTCAGAATGCGCTGGGCGAGAAGGTCAAGATCGTGAAGCTCAACGTCGACGAGAATCCGGGCGTCGCGTCGAAGTACGGGATCATGTCGATCCCGACGCTCATGATCTTCAAGAATGGCGAGCTTGCCTCGCGCCAGGTTGGCGCCGCACCGAAGGCCAAGCTCGAACAGTGGATCAACGCGGCGGTCTGAGCTGCAGACTGGTTATGCTACGAACGGCCGGCTGTAACGCCGGCCGTTTTCTTTTGGTCACTCGGGGAACGTTCCGTTCCGCCTGAGCACATCGCCCGCGAGATAAAGCGAGCCGCCGACCAGGATGCGTGGCGTGCCTTCGAGCGAGAGCGCCTTGGCCGCCGCAAGCGCAGCCTCGACATTGCTCGCGCTTTCGGACGGAATGCCGAGCCTGCTGGCAGCCTCCACGATCACGCCAGGTGACAGACTGCGGTCGGCATCGGGGACGGGTATCGCGTAAAGCCGCCTGGCCAGCCCGCTGAAATTGCGCAGATAGCCTTCGAAATCCTTGGTGCCGAGCATGCCGACGATCATGACGAGCGGCTTCGGCGCCCGCTCCTCAAGATCGGCGAGCGCGACGGAAACAGCGCGGCCGCCATCCGGGTTGTGACCGCCATCGAGCCAGATCTCGCTGCCCGCGGGCGCGAGCGCCACGAGATGGCCCTGCGTCAGCCGCTGCATGCGCGCCGGCCAGTCGGCTTTCAGCAATCCGGTCTCGTAGGCATGGTTCGGAATTTTCAGACCGGACGCGCGCAAGGCCGCGACCGCTACACCGGCATTGATGAACTGGTGGCGGCCGATCAGCTTCGGTCCCGGCAAGTCCAGCAATCCCTCGTCGTCCTGATAGACCAGACGGCGATGTTCCTCGCTGGTGTTCCAGTTCTCGCCGGCAATGCTGAGCGGCGCACGAACACGCTGTGCTGCGCGCTCGATCACCGCCATCGCCTCACGCGTCTGAGGTCCGATCACCGCGCGCACGCCGCGCTTCAGGATTCCGGCTTTCTCGGCGGCGACACTTTCGATGGTGTCGCCGAGATAATCGGCGTGGTCGAGAGAGACCGGCGTGATGACGCTCAGAAGCGGCGCATCAACGACGTTCGTCGCATCGAGCCGGCCGCCGAGGCCGACTTCCAGCAGCAGCACATCGGCCGGATGCCGCGAGAACAGAAGCATGCCCGCCGCAGTTGTGATTTCGAACACCGTAATCGGATCGCCGGCATTGACGCGCTCGCATTCCTCGACGGCGGCGCGCAGTTCATCGTCACCGACCAGCTTGCCGCCACCCTCTGCGGCGAGGCGAAAGCGCTCGTTGAATCGCACGAGGTGCGGCGACGTGTAGACATGTACGTGCTGTCCGGCGCTCTCCAGAATGGCGCGCATGAAGGCGAGCGTCGAACCCTTGCCGTTCGTTCCCGCGACATGGATGACAGGCGGAAGCTTGCGCTCCGGATGGTCGAGGCGCCCCAGCAAGCGCCGCATCCGGTCAAGCGACAGGTCGATCAGCTTCGGATGAAGCGTCAGGAGGCGCGTCAACGTATCGTCGAGTGCGGACATGACGATCTGCATAACACGAGCCAACCATCCCCGCTAAGGCAGAGATCGAATATCAGCGATACGGGAGGCCCCGGACGCAGTGAAGCTCAGGCCGGCGTCGCCGCCTCATTGGTCGCAGGCAGCGTGGCGCGCGCATCGGGCCAGGTCTTCGTCAGCAGCCTGCAGATGCGCGCCAGCGTCGACCGCATTTCGTGCCGGTGCACGACCATGTCGACCATGCCGTGCTCCTTGAGATATTCCGCGCGCTGGAAGCCGGGCGGCAATTTCTCACGAATGGTCTGTTCAATCACGCGCGGGCCGGCGAAGCCGATGAGCGCGCCGGGCTCGGCAATGTGAACGTCGCCGAGCATCGCGTAGGACGCGGTGACGCCGCCCGTCGTCGGGTTGGTCAGCACGACGATGTACGGCTTCTTCGCCTCGCGCAGCATCTCGACCGCAACGGTCGTACGCGGCATCTGCATCAGCGAAAGGATGCCTTCCTGCATCCGCGCGCCGCCTGAAGCCGCGAACAAGATGAATGGCGTGCCGCGCTCGACCGCAGTCTCGAGCCCCTTGATGATCGCCTCGCCGGCAGCCATGCCGAGCGAACCGCCCATGAAATCGAAATCCTGAACGCCGATCACCACCGGCGTGCCCTCAAGGCGGCCGAAGCCGAGCTTGATCGCATCGTTCATGCCGGTCTTGGTGCGCGCATCCTTCAGGCGATCCGCATAGCGGCGCTGATCGCGAAACTTCAGCGGATCGGCCGGGACTTCCGGCACGCCGACGTCGAGCCAGGTCTCGCCGTCGAACATCGATTTCAGGCGCGCGGTCGCGCCCATCCGCATGTGATAGTTCGAGCCCGGAATGACGAACTGGTTCGCTTCTACGTCCTTGAAGAACACGAGTTGCCCGGTCTCCGGACACTTGATCCAGAGATTTTCGGGCGTCTCGCGCCTGTTCAGGAACGACCGGATTTTCGGCCGCACAACATTGGAAATCCAGTTCATGTCTCTACGCTATCTATGCTCGATTTAGTGAGTTGGCAGAGCGCTCAATGCGCGCCGCGAGAGAGAGCCAGTCGCCTTGCCGCGAAGCCCGCGGCCGCTCCGCGCCTCAAGGTCCGACGTGTCAGCATGCGGAACTCTTCCCCCGAAATTGCGGCTTTTTTAAACGGCTATTCTGCAGCGACCCGGCGCACCGAACGCACGCCGTCAGCGAGTTCCGACACGAGCGAGGTCACTGCTTTCACGGTGCCGGATGTCGGGCGCCCTTCTGCATCGAGGCTGGCACGCAACTGATCGATCAGCGCAGAACCGACCACGACGGCATCCGCGCCCTGAGCGATCTCGCGTGCGTTCTGCGCGGTCTTCACGCCGAAACCGACCGCGACCGGAAGCGCAGTGTGACGCTTGATGCGCATCACCGCATCCGATACGCGCGTAGCATTCGGCGTCGCGGCGCCTGTAATGCCGGTGATCGATACGTAATAGACGAAACCCGAAGTATTCGCGAGCACGGCCGGCAAACGCTTGTCGTCCGTCGTCGGTGTCGCAAGCCGGATGAAATTCAGGCCGGCCTTCAGCGCCGGAAGGCAGAGTTCGGAATCTTCCTCCGGCGGCAGATCGACCACGATCAGCCCATCGACACCCGCGGCGATCGCATCGGCAAGAAATTGATCGACGCCGTAGATGTAGATAGGGTTGTAATAGCCCATCAGAACGATCGGCGTGTCCGCATCGCCTTTGCGGAATTCGCGAACGAGCTGCAGCGTCTTCTTGAGCGTTTGCCCGGCCTTGAGCGCACGAAGACCCGCAGCCTGAATCGCGGGCCCGTCCGCCATCGGATCGGTGAACGGCATCCCGATCTCGATCACATCGGCGCCCGCCTTCGGCAGCGCCGCAATGATCGCAAGCGAGGTCTCGTAATCGGGATCGCCAGCCATCAGGAACGTGACGAGGCCGGCGCGGCCTTCACGCTTGAGATCGGCGAAGCGAGTATCGATGCGCGTTGTCATCAGATCGACGTCCCGAGATAGTCGGCGACGCTCGCGAGGTCCTTGTCGCCGCGACCTGAGATGTTGACCACCATCAGGTGATCCTTCGGCTTGTTCGGAGCGAGGTCCTTCACCTTGGCCAGCGCATGCGCGGTCTCAAGCGCGGGGATGATGCCTTCGAGCTTCGAGCACAATTGCAGTGCCTCAACTGCCTCGGCATCGGTCGCCGACAGGAACTTCACGCGGCCCATATCCGCGAGCCATGCATGCTCCGGACCGATGCCGGGATAATCGAGGCCCGCCGAGATCGAATGCGCTTCCTGGATCTGACCGTCCTCGTCCATCAACAGGTAGGTGCGATTGCCATGCAGCACGCCCGGACGTCCGCCGGACACCGATGCCGCGTGCATGCCGGACGGGATGCCATGGCCCGAAGCCTCGACGCCGAAAATCTCGACGTCCTTGTCGTCGAGGAAGGGATGAAACAGCCCCATCGCATTCGAGCCGCCGCCGATGCAGGCGAGCAGGGAATCCGGCAACCGGCCTTCCGCCTGCATCATCTGCGTGCGCACCTCGTTGCCGATCACGCACTGGAAATCGCGCACCATCATCGGATAGGGATGCGGCCCCGCGACGGTGCCGATGCAGTAGAAGGTGTCGCTGACATTGGTCACCCAATCGCGCAGCGCCTCGTTCATCGCATCCTTGAGCGTCTTCGATCCGGACTGCACAGGCACGACTTCGGCGCCCAGCATCTTCATGCGAAAGACGTTCGGCTTCTGCCGCTCGACATCGATCGCGCCCATATAAACGATACACGGCAGACCGAAGCGCGCGCACAATGTTGCGGTCGCAACACCGTGCATGCCGGCGCCGGTCTCGGCGATCACGCGCGTCTTGCCCATGCGGCGCGCGAGCATGATCTGACCGAGCACGTTGTTCACCTTGTGCGCGCCGGTGTGATTGAGTTCCTCGCGCTTGAAGTAGATCTTCGCGCCGCCAAAATGATCGGTCAGCCGCTCCGCGAAATAGAGAGCGCTCGGCCGCCCGACATAATGCGCGAGGTAGTAATCCATTTCCTTCTGGAAGGCCGGGTCCTTCTTCGCCTCGGCATAGGCCTTCTCGAGTTCGAGGATCAGCGGCATCAGCGTTTCGGCGACGAAACGGCCGCCATAAATCCCGAAATGCCCGGTCTCGTCGGGTCCGGTCCGAAAGGAATTCGGCTGCTGGATTGTCATACGCTGCTCGCAACTTTCATCCGTGCCGCATCCGCCGCGCGCACCGCGCGGATAAAGGCCGCAATCTTCGAAGGATCCTTGATGCCCGGCGCGCTCTCGACCCCGGACGAAACATCGACCGCTGGCGCCCGGGTGACCTCCAGCGCCTGCCCGACATTGCCCGGTTCAAGCCCTCCGGAAAGCATGAAGGGGAGCCCCGGATCAAGGTCTTTCAGCAGGGTCCAGTCGAAGGGCCGCCCGAGGCCGCCGGGGCGGGTCGCATCCTTGGGCGCACGGGCATCGAACAGCACCCAGTCGGCCACGCCGGCATAGGCGGGGATGACCGCCAGGTCCGCCGCCGTCTCGATGGGGAGCGCCTTCATCACGGGCAGGCCGAAACGGGCCTTCAGCGCCGCCACCCGTTCGGGCGTCTCATGGCCATGGAGCTGGAGGATGTCGGGCCTGAGCGCCTCCACGATCGCTGCGTGGGCGGCCTCGTCGGCATCCACGGTGAGCGCCACCTTGCGGGCGCGACCATCGGTGCGCCGGCCAAGCTCCCCCGCAAGATCCGACGAGACGTTCCGCGGGGATGGCGGGAAGAACACGAAACCCACGAAGTCAGCGCGCCCGTCGAGTGCCGCGTCCAGGGCCTCGACCGTACGCAGGCCACAGATTTTGATCAGCGTTGTCATGTTTGGCCGGTTCTACAGGGCCGGCAGGCCTTTGTCTGCCCTCAGGCCGAAAGCGACTTCCAGACCAGCATCGCGGCCGTGAGGTCTTCGATAGCGGATCCGACCGACTTGAACAGCGTGATCTGGCTCTCCGACGTGCGGCCCTTCACCTTGCCGCGCGCGAGATCGAATAGTTCGCCCTTGATCGCCTTGGCGTCGATGACCTTCTTCTTCAGCGGCACGGCAATATCGCCGGCCTCCTTGGTTGCGCCGGCACGGGTATCGACAAAGATCCGCGAACGCTTGACGGCCTGGTCATCGGCTTCGCGCATCTTCGGTGTGAACCCGCCAACGAGATCGAGATGCGCACCCTTTTTCAACCAGTCGCCATGGATCAGCGGTTGAGCGGCGAGCGTCGCGCAGGAGACGATGTCGGCCTCGCGCACCGCCTCTTCGATGGTTTCCGCAATATCGACCTCGATCCCGGCAACGGCGATACCAAAGCCAAGCGAGACCGCGCGCGCGCGTGTGCGGTTCCAGAGGGTCACGCGCTTGATCGGACGCACGCTGAGATGCGCGCGGATCAGGTGCGGCGCGAGTGCGCCCGCGCCAACCATGACGATATGCGCCGCATCCTCGCGCGCAAGATAACGCGCCGCGAGCGCCGATGCGCAGGCCGTCCGCCATGCGGTGAGCGCGCGCCCGTCCATCATCGCCAGCGGCTCACCGGTCGCCCCGGACAACAGGAGATATTGGCCATAGACCGACGGCCGCTGCAGCTTCGCATTGTCAGGAAAAACCGTGACGATCTTGCAGCCGATATAGCGCTCGTCCCCTTCATTCCACGCGGGCATCAGCAACAACGTCGCGTCGGTGCCTCCAGTCTCGATCGTATGATGATGCCGAACAGGGACCACGATGTCGGACCGGAAGGCATCGTCGAGCGCGTCGATCAGCGCGCGGTAGGTCAGCGCATTCTGGATGTCATCCGCGGAGACAATGCGCATCGCCCCACCGCTAGCCGTTCGCGGGTCGGCGATAGGCGAGCCGCGCCGTATGGTCCGCGGCCGGCGCGTCGAACTTGTCGCCGAGCTTGCTGTTCAACACTTCGATCTCGCGCCGAAGCGCCATCACATCAGCATCGCGACGGCGCGCGGCGCGGCGATAATCCGACTGCCGCAGCCACGCCGCAACGCCGCCGATGATGACACCGGCGATCACCAGCACGAAGACCAGCACGAAAAGCGGGACGCTGACGGACGCCGCGGGCGCAGTCGGATCGAAAGGATCGAAGGACACGGTCACGAGCTCGCGGTTCGCAACTGCGAACATCAGGATCACGATCGCGAGCGGGACCAGGATCAGCCAGAAAACGAGCTTGCGAAGCATTGGATGTTCCGTAGGCAGTCGGTCTAGGAACCGCCATAGAAATCAGAGGCTCGGAATCGTGAGCCGCCGTTGGAGTTTACGGATTCCGGGCCCGTTCGCCTACCTTGCAGCGCTCCGGGTTAACGAAACGTCAGGCCTCTTCCCGATTGAGACGCTCACGCATCTCCTTGCCCGTCTTGAAGAACGGAACCGACTTCTTCTCGACCGAGACATGCTCGCCGGTGCGCGGATTGCGACCGGTGCGCGCGGGACGATGCTTCACCGAGAAGGCGCCGAAGCCGCGCAACTCGACACGGTCTCCGCGCGCAAGCGCCGCCGTGACTTCGTCCAGGATCGCGTTGACGATGTTCTCAACGTCCCGCTGATAAAGATGCGGATTCTGCCCCGCGATCTTCGTAACCAAATCAGACTTGATCATCCACGCCGCCCGGTATGCGCTTCGGAGTCTGCGGCCACACGCATGCGTGGCCGCGTCCGCTGCTCAATTCACGGCCGAAGGGTGCCAAAGCGCCAGCAGACCGTCAAGATTAAGCCGCTCCGCAGCCGCAAAGGCGCCGGACTGCTCGAGGCTTCGCGCGAAGCCATCCAGCCCCATCGCATTGAGCAATGACACCGCGCTGAGGTGGATGAACGAGAACTCCGAGAAGCGCGGGCGCAAACTGAAATTGCGGACCGGAGTTTTCGGGTCGATGCCCTTCTCCTTGGCGAGCCAGGCGATCGCGGCCTGCTCATCGCCGAGTTCGTCGATCAGCTTCAGCTTGATCGCCTGCCGGCCCGTGAAGACACGGCCGTCGGAAACGGTCGCCAGCGCCTCGCCCTCAAGGCTGCGGCGCTTGCTGACCAGATCCTTGAACCAGTCATAGGAGTCCATGACGATCGAGGCGAGCGCGGCCCGTGCTTCCGGCGACGTCGGCTCGAAGCCGTTCGGCGCAGCCTTCAGCGGAGAGGACTTCACGTCCTCCACCTTGACGCCGACGGTCTTCAGGAGATCGGTGAAGTTCGGGAACTGCACCAGCACGCCGATGGACCCGACCAGCGAGGCGCTCTGCGCGATGATGTGATCGGAGGCGAGTGCGGCAATATAGCCGCCCGATGCGCACAGGCCGTCGACGACAACGACCATCGGCTTCTTGGCCTTCAGGCGTACGAGCGAATCGTAAAGCTGTTCAGAGCCGGCCGTGGTGCCGCCGGGACTATCGATGTGAACGATGACAGCCTTGGCATTCGAGTTGGCCAGCCGCTCGATCGCTTCGACCCGCGCCTGATTGCCGCGGATCAGCCCCGAGATCGTGACGCGGGCGATGGCGCCCGAGGTTCCGCTGAACGCGTTTTGTCGCGACATCGCGGCGACGGCGCCCAAGGCGGCAACGACGACGAGAACCGTCAGAACCCGCCAGAACGTCAGTTTCCGCCGCAGCCGGCGGCGATCCACGATCTGGTCCGCATCCAGCGGCCGAGAATCGAGCGACATGGTTTCGCTCCCATTTGATTCGGATGAGCCCGGACCTTAGCGCCGGGAGGCGCATTTGACCTGACAATCCTTTGCGATTGGCAAAGCAGAGGTAATCACGGGCTTGGGCGAAAAGGAGGCTCGGTCGAAGCCGCCTCGCCAAAAAATAAACCCCCGGCGCGGGCGCCGGGGGTTCTGTCAGATCGCCAGGGCGAACTTTACTCCGCCTTTTCCTTGTCGCCAGCGCGCTTGAGCGCGGTGCCAAGGATGTCGCCGAGCGTCGCGCCGGAATCGGACGAGCCGTATTGAGCGATGGCTTCCTTCTCTTCCTGCACTTCGAGCGCCTTGATCGACACCTGGACCTTGCGGGCCTTGCGGTCGAACTGGGTGACGCGCGCATCGACCTTCTGGCCGGCCTGGAACCGCTCCGAGCGCTGATCGGCACGGTCGCGGGCAAGATCGGCACGGCGGATGAAGGTCTCGAGGTCGGTACCGACGATCTTCACGTCGATGCCGCCTTCCTTCACGTCGATGACTTCGCAGGTCACGACGTCGCCCTTCTTCAGTTCGCCGGCGGTGCCCTCTTCCATCGGGTCGTTGGCGAGCTGCTTCACGCCAAGGGAGATGCGCTCCTTCTCGACATCGACGTCGAGAACGGTCGCCTTCACCATGTCGCCCTTCTTGTATTCTTCGATCACCTGCTCGCCCGGACGCTTCCAGTCGAGGTCGGAGAGGTGGACCATGCCGTCGACGTCGCCGTCGAGGCCCAGGAACAGGCCGAACTCGGTCTTGTTCTTGACCTCGCCTTCCACGATCGATCCGGGCGGGTACTTCTCCACGAAGACCTCCCACGGATTGCGCATGGTCTGCTTGAGACCGAGCGAGATGCGGCGCTTGACCGGATCGACTTCGAGGATCTGCACTTCGACTTCCTGCGAGGTCGAGACGATCTTGCCCGGATGGACGTTCTTCTTCGTCCAGGACATTTCCGAAACGTGGATCAGGCCTTCGATGCCCGGCTCCAGCTCAACGAACGCACCATAGTCGGTGATGTTCGTGACACGTCCGCTGAAGCGGCCGTTGATCGGATACTTGGCCTCGATGCCCTGCCACGGATCGTCGAGCAGCTGCTTCATGCCAAGCGAGATGCGGTGGGTGTCGTGATTGATCTTGATGATCTTCACCTTCACCGACTGACCGATATTGAGCACTTCGGTCGGGTGATTGACACGACGCCACGCAATGTCGGTGACGTGCAGCAGGCCGTCGATGCCGCCGAGATCAACGAACGCACCGTAATCGGTGATGTTCTTGACCACGCCGTCGATGACCTGACCTTCTTCGAGGTTCTGCACCAATTCCTGACGCTGCTCGGCGCGGGTCTCTTCGAGAACCGTGCGGCGAGACACGACGATGTTGCCGCGGCGACGATCCATCTTGAGGATGACGAACTGCTGCGGGTTGTTCATCAGCGGGGTCACGTCGCGGATCGGACGGATATCGACCTGCGAACGCGGCAGGAAGGCCACGGCGCCGTCGAGATCGACAGTGAAGCCACCCTTGACCTGATTGAAGATGACGCCCTGAACCTTTTCCTGGTTCTTGAACGCGCCTTCGAGCTTGCCCCAGCTCTCTTCACGGCGCGCCTTGTCGCGCGAGAGGACCGCCTCACCGAGCGCGTTCTCGACGCGCTCCAGGTAAACCTCGACCTCATCGCCGATTTTGATCTCGTTGCCGCGGCCGGGTCCGGTGAACTCACGCAGTTGGACACGCCCTTCGGTCTTCAGTCCGACGTCGATGATCGCGACGTCCTTTTCGATGCCGACGACTTTTCCCTTGATCACCGAGCCTTCATGCAGGTTTCCCTGGGTAAAGGACTCTTCAAGCATCGCGGCGAAATCTTCACGCGACGGTGCACTGGCTGCCTGGGCCATGAACTCTCCTGTTTGCGGGCGCCTGTTCGATAAACGTTGTCCCGATCGCACGGGCCAAAGACCCGCAAGACCTTTGGCACCACCGCAAAGCGGCGGGTCGGCGCGATATGCCGTTCGACCGGAACGATGATGGTTTTGTCCTGGCCTCCGGAAGAGGCGGTGGAGCGGGCTGTTCCTCCGACGACGAAGGGCGGTTAAGCCGGCCTTCGGCCCGCCCGGACGGCCTCGACAATGTCGATGGCGGCCTGGACCGCCGGGGATATAGCCAAATGCGTCGTATCCAGCAAGACCGCATCGTCGGCCTGCCTCAGCGGCGCCACCGGGCGGTTCATGTCGCGCTCGTCGCGCGCCTTGATGTCGGCGAGGACAGCCGCATCGTCCACGGTCTGCCCCCGCCCACGCAGTTCCAGAATGCGGCGTCGTGCGCGCTCCTCGGCCGTCGCAGTGACGAAAATTTTGACCTCGGCATGGGGCGCGATCACGGTCCCGATATCGCGTCCGTCGATCACGGCGCCCGGCTTCGAGCGCGCGAAATCGTGCTGCAGCGCGATAAGGGCCTCGCGCACCGCCGGGATGGCCGCGACGATCGAGGCCGCCTTTGCCACGTCATCCGACTTCAGATCGTCCTCGGGGTAGCGCGCGGGATCGTAGCTGCGCGCGGCCGCAATGGCCGCCGCCGGGTCATCCAGCTTGCCGGTCTGGAGAACAGCAAGACCAACCCCGCGGTACAGCAAGCCGCTGTCGAGATGCCGGAAGCCGTAATGCGCGGCGAGGCGCTTGGCGATGGTGCCCTTGCCGGATGCCGCCGGCCCGTCGATCGCGATGATCACGACAAGTCGGCTCCAAGACCGCGCATCAGTTCGACGAAACCGGGGAAGCTCGTTGCGATGAAAGCCGCATCATCGACGCCGACCGGCTTCTCGCTCGCTAGCCCCATCACAAGGGCGGACATCGCAAGCCGGTGGTCCATATGCGTCGCGACCACGCCGCCCCCCGGTGCGCGGTCCTTGCCGTGCACGATCAGGTCGTCGCCGTCGATCTCGACGCCGACCCCGTTGACGCGCAGCATATCGGCGGTCGCGGCGAGCCGGTCGGATTCCTTGACGCGCAGTTCACTCAGGCCGCGCATGCGCGTCGTCCCTTCGGCAAACGAGGCCAGCACGGCGAGGATCGGATATTCGTCGATCATCGATGGCGCGCGCTCCGCAGGCACATCGACGCCGCGCAATGACGATGTCCTGACGCGCAGATCCGCAACCTCTTCGCCGCCATCGTTCTTCGTCGACAGCGTTTCGATATCGGCGCCCATCTCGCGAAGCGTCAGGAACAGGCCGGTCCGCAGCGGATTCATCATCACGGCGTCCAGCACCACCTCGGATCCCGGCACGATCAGCGCCGCAGCAAGCGGAAAGGCCGCGGACGACGGATCGGCCGGCACCTGCAAAGGCGCCGGTGACAGCTCCGGACGCCCGGTCAGCGTAATCTTCCGGCCATGCTCGCCCAGAGGTTCGACGAGAACCGTCGCGCCGAAATGGGTCAGCATCTTTTCGGTGTGATCGCGGGTGGCTTCTTTCTCGATCACGATCGTCTGGCCTGGCGCGGCCAGGCCGGCGAGCAGCACGGCAGACTTCAATTGGGCGGATGCGACCGGTGGAGTGTATTCGATCGGAAGCGGATCGCGAGCACCCTGCAAGGTCAGCGGCAAGCGACCGCCCTCGGCAGCGTCGAGCGCACGAGCGCCGATCCTGGTTAACGGATCGAGTACGCGTTTCATCGGACGTTTGCGGAGCGAAGCGTCACCGTCGAATGTCGCAGTAACCGGGCATCCGGCCACGGCACCCATCACCAGCCGGCAGCCCGTTCCCGAATTGCCGAAATCGAGTGCCGCTTGCGGCTGCGCAAACCCGCCGACGCCGACGCCGCGAACGGACCAGGCGCCCTCACCTTTGCGCTCGACCGCTGCGCCCAGCGCACGCATCACCTTCGCGGTGTTGATCACGTCCTCGCCTTCGAGAAGGCCTTCAATGCGGGTTTCGCCCACCGTCATCGCCGACAGGATCAGCGAGCGATGCGAAATTGACTTGTCACCGGGAACGCGGACGCGGCCCTTGAGGCCTTGCGAACGGCGCGCGGTGAGCGGCATGGCAGGTAGCGAATGGCTCAAGATGGCTGATCCGGCGGAAAAGTGGCGCCGTCCTAGCATGCGGGCGTTTCCCGCGTCATCCGGCGCAGGATCAAAAGCCTCAAAAACGGCTATTGACACGGCTCGCCCAAGCCGCCAATTCAGCCGCTCATTCGAAAAGCTCTCCAGGGAACCTCCGACCGTGGCAAAGCCAGAGCTCGGTACCAAGCGCATCTGTCCGGTGACAGGTCGCAAGTTCTACGACCTGAACAAAAATCCGGTGATCTCGCCGTATACCGGCGAGGTGGTGCCGATTGCCCCCATTGCCGCGCGCGGCCGTCCGGACGCCAAGTCCCAGGCCGACGAGCAGGAGGTCGAGGCCGTGGAGGTCGTGGGCGCCGAGTTCGTTTCGCTCGAGGACGCCGACGCCGAGGCACAGGGCAAGAAGGCCGATCTGCCGGATGCGGTTGACGACGATATCGAAGTCGAGGACGACGTTGCCGACGACGATTCGACCTTCATCGAAGAAGATGAAGAAGGCGACGATGACGTAACCGATATCATCGGCGACGGCATCGAGAAGGACGAGGAGACTTGATCCCTCGCCCGAGGTAAGCTATCCGCCCGCAACCCGCTGCGGGCGGGACACTGTTACGGGGCCATAGCTCAGCTGGGAGAGCGCTTGCATGGCATGCAAGAGGTCGGCGGTTCGATCCCGCCTGGCTCCACCAA
>Ga0182740_1001738_pt1 | contig 14190 bp, 13 predicted proteins | sample eDN5th37CKraftBY_FD_128872 | JGI IMG/M metagenome (GOLD analysis project Ga0182740, IMG submission 128872) | Enriched backyard soil microbial communities from Emeryville, California, USA - eDNA 5th pass 37_C Kraft BY (version 2) (version 2) | ecosystem: Environmental > Terrestrial > Soil >...
AGGCCACCAGCCGATCCTGCGGCCGCAGCAAGGCCCGCGCGATCAGCGGCGAGCCGGGATAGGCCTCCAGCTTGCCCGGCGGATTGAAGGCGCGGACGATGTCGAGATAGGGCGCGACCAGCCGGCCCGCCTCCTCCGAGAAGCGCGCCTGCATCGCCCGGGCAATGCCGGTGAGCCATTCGCCGCCGCGGCTCGCTTCCTCGCCGGTGAGATCGTAGCGGCCGGCGCCGGCATGGCTGTCGATGACGCGGAACGCCGCCGGCTTCTCCTGCAGGTAGGTGAGGATGCGCACCAGCACGAGATGCTTGATGGCATCGGCGAAATTGCCGGCATGAAAGGCATGGCGATAATTCATGCCGCCGTTGTGACGGCATCGCGGCGCGAAAGCAACCTGATCCGCAGGGGATAACGGCCTTACAGCGCCGCCATAATCGGCTACAACGGGCATCATGCGCTTCAGTTTCATCCATGCGGCCGACCTGCATATCGACAGTCCGCTCGCCGGGCTCGGCGTGAAGGACAAGGCGGTCGCCGAGCGCTTCGCGCGGGCCGGCCGGCGCGCCGTGGAAGCCCTGGTGGCGGAAACCATCGCCAGCCAGGCCGCGTTCCTGATCATCGCCGGCGATGTGTTCGACGGCGACTGGAAGGACGTCACCACCGGCCTGTTCTTCGTCCGCGCCATCAGCGCGCTGCATCGCGCCGGCATCCCGGTCTACATCGTCAAGGGCAACCACGACGCCGAAAGCGTGATGTCGCGCGACCTGCCCTATCCTGACACGGTGCATGTATTCCCCTCGAACAAGGCCGCGTCGCTGCATCTCGACAGCCATCGCGTGACGCTGCATGGCCGCAGCTTCCCGCATCGGCTGACGGGCGATTTCGTGCAGACCTATCCGGCGCGGCGCGACGGCTGGCTCAACATCGGCGTGCTGCACACCGCGCTCGACGGCACGCGCGGTCACGAGGGTTATGCGCCATGCTCGATCGATGACCTGAAAACCTTCGGCTACGACTACTGGGCGCTTGGCCATATCCACGCCGCCGAGATCGTCAGCCGCGAGCCGTGGATCGTGTTCCCCGGCAACCTGCAGGGCCGCAGCGTGCGCGAAACCGGCGCCAAGGGCGCGATGCGCGTGACGGTGGAAGACGGCCGCATTGTCGAGGTGACGCCGCTGCCGCTCGACGGCGCGCGCTGGGACCACCTGCGCCTCGACGTCAGCGCCACCGCCGACGAAGCCTCCGTGCTGTCGATGATCGATGCCGCGCTGGCGCAGGCGCATGCGGGCGCCGCGAACCGCCCGCTCGCGGTGCGCGTCACGCTCGTCGGCACGACGCCGCTGCACAACCGCCTGGTGGCGCGCCGCGACGATCTGCAGGACGAATTGCGCGCGAACGGTTTCCGCATCGCCGAGGACTGCTGGGTCGAGCAGTTGAAGATCAGGACCGCTGCGCCGCTCCGCGCGCCGCAAGCTTTGTCGGCCCCGGACAGTCTCGATATCGACGCGCTGCTGCGCGAGGCGGCGGACGATCCGGACTTCGCCGTCACCATTGAGCGGTTGATCAAGGACATCGAGGACAAGCTGCCGAAGGACCTGCGCGACAAATTGCGCGCGTCCGACGTGGTGGCCGCGCTCGGCGATGATGCGCGCGCGCTGCTGGCCGGAGCGCTGTCGTGAAGATCGAAAGCCTGACGCTGGAGCGCTACGGCGCCTTCACGGACCGGGTGCTGACATTCGCGCCCGACGCGACGCTGCACATCGTGCACGGCGCCAATGAGAGCGGCAAGACCTCGGCGCTCTCCGCCATCGGCGATCTGCTGTTCGGCTTCGGCGCGCGCACCGCCTACAATTTCAGGCATGACAACAATGCGCTGCGGATCGGCGGCACGCTGCGCCATTCCGACGGCCGCCAGCTTGTCATCCGCCGCCGCAAAGGCACCAAGAACACGCTGCTCGACCTGCGCGATCAGCCGCTGCCCGACGAGACGCTGACGCCATGGCTCGGCGGCCTCGCGCGCGAGACGTTCGACCGCGAATTCGGCCTCACCGCGGAAAGCCTGCGGCAGGGCGGCGACGATCTGCTCAAGGCCGGGGGAAGGCTGGCGGAGACATTGGCGGCCAGTTCCGCCGGTATGAGCGCGCTGGCGCAATTGCGGGAGCGGCTGCAACGCGAGGCCGACGAGCTGTTCACGCCGCGACGCGCCGGCAGCAAGGCATTCTATGTCGCCGCCGACCAGCGCGAGACCGCGGACCGGCTGCTGCGTGACAGCATCGTGACGCGCGAGGCGCTGCGCCAGGCCGACGAGGCGGTGCGCGATGCCGAGGCGGAGCTGGACAGGCTGAACGCGGCGCATGGCGACAGCGGCAGGATGCTGACGCGCTGGCAGCGCACCTTGCGGGTGCGCTCGAAGCTGGCGCGGCTCGATGCCATCGCCGCCGAACTGCAGGCGCTGGCCGATCTTCCCGCCGTCACGCCGGCGGCGCTGACCGAGTGGCGCAATGCGCTCGCCACCGACGAAGAGATCGCGCGCGAGCTGGCAAGGCTCGACGACGCCGATCGGGACGATGCGTCGGACATCGCCGGCCTTGCCGTCAACGAGCCCTTGCTGGCGGCGCAGGCGGCGATCGAGGCGCTGCGCGAGCGCACCGGCGCGATCCGCAAGGATTTCGAGGACCTGCCGCGACGGCGGCAAGCGCGCGATGCGGCGCAGGCCGCGCTCGACGACAGCGCGCGGCGGCTCGGGCTACCGTCGCATGTCGCATTGCTGGAGCGGCTGCCGGCCGATCCGGCGCAGGCGCTGGCGCGCGATCTGATCGCCCGGCGCAAGCAGACCGACACCACCATTGCCGACAGCTCGAGACGGCGGGCCGAGGTGCAGCGCGAGTTGGACGATTTCCTCGCGGATCACGCCGCGATGCCCAGCCTGAGCGATCCCGCACAGCTCAAGCAGCGCTTCGATGCGCTCGGCGACGTCGCGGGCGAGGTTCACCGGCTGCGCCGCGACACCGCCGCGCTGAAGATCGAGACCGATGCGCTTGCCGCCGCGGCCGAGGCGCTCGATCCCTCTCCCGGCTCCTTCGAGCGGCTACGCGCGCTGGCGCTGCCGGACGCCGCGCTGATCGACCGCTTCGCACGCGACTTCGCGCAGAACGAGGCGGCGGCGCGGCAGCTCACCGCCACGCTTGCCACCATCGACGACGCCATTGCCGCCGCCGAGAGCGATCTGCGCCGGCTGTCGGAAGCCGGGACGATGCCGGGCCGCACCGATCTCACCGCCGCGCGGCAGCAGCGCGACCATCACCTCGCGGCGCTGCGCGGGGTGCTCGACGGCGACGCCGCAACGCGCGCCGCGCGCCTTTCCGACGTCGTGCGATCCTCGCAGGAGATCGACAGCATCACCGATCTGCTGCTCAGCGATACCGAGCGCGCGACGCGCCACGAGGACGCGCAGCAGCGGCTCGCCGCCCATCGCGCCGAGCGCGAACGCGTCACCGCGAAGCTCGCGGAGGCGCAGACGGCGCGCATCACGATCCACAAGGCGTGGGACGAGGCCTGGGCCCCCCTGCGGATCACGCCGCGCAGCCCGGCCGACATGGCGCGCTGGCGCGACCGCGCCGCCGACGTTCAGCGCCGCCTGGCCCTGCTCGACCGTCAGCGCGCCGGCATCGACGCGCTCGCCGCCGACGTCGATGCCGCCCGGAATGCGACCGCCGCCTTCCTGGAGAGCGTCGGCCGCAGCGCCGACCGCGCCCTGCCGGCCGACACGCTGCATCGCGAGGCGGCGCTCTATCTCGACGAGGCGCGCGCCGCCTGGGCCGAGGCGAAAGCGCGCAGCGTCAACCGGCAGCGCATCGAGCGCGACCTGCGCGCGGCGGATACGGCGCTCGCCGACGCGCGGCGTTCGCGCGAGGAATTGCTGCGCGCCTGGCCCGCGGCGATGGCCGGCATCGCGCTTGCGGACACCGCCTCGGTCGCGGAAGCGGAGGCGGCGCTGGCGGTGTGGCAGGACGTCGCCGTGCCGAAGGCCAGTCATGAACGCGAAACCCGCAGCGTGCGGACCATGGAGGCCGACATCGCCGCCTTCGAGCGTGACGTCGCGGCGCTCGCCGATCGCATCGCGCCCGCGCTCAAGGCGGCAAGTGCGCTGGACACCGTATCGCGGATGTGGACCGAGCTCGACGGCAGCCGCCGCGCCAACGATGCGCGGCAACGGCTGCACCAGGCCGCCGCGCAGCGGACCGCGAGCCGGCAACGCCTGTCGGCGCGGCACGATGCCAACGCGCTCGTCCTCACGCAGGCTTGCGAGGCATTGCGGTGCTCCGATCGCGCGGCCTTGCGCGGCGCGCTCGACCGCGCCGAGGCCCGTCAGATGCTGCAGGCGGAGGAGACGCAGTTGCGGCGCGACCTCGACGAGACGGCTGACGGCCGCGACGAGGCCACGCTGCGGCAGGAGCGCGAGGGAATCGATCTCGACCTTTTGCCGGGCGAAATCGAGCGCGAGCGCGTGCGGCAGTCCCAACTCTTGCAGGACATCGCGGCCGCATCCGCCGTCCTGCAACAGAAGAAGAGCGAACGCGACACCCTGCTGCAGGGCCGCGACGCCAATGCCGCCGCGAGCGAACGCGCGCAGGCCAGTGCCGAACTGCTATCGATCGCGCAGACCTGGCTGCTGCGCGCCGCCGCCGCCCGCCTCGCCGGCCGCGCCATCGAGCGCCATCGCGCGCGGATGCAGGATCCCCTCATCGCGCGCGCGGGCGACCTGTTCGCGGCGGCCTCCGACAGCGCCTTCGCCGGGCTCGTGATCGATTACGGCGACGACGACCAGCCGGAGCTGAAGGCGCGCCGCAGCGATGGCGAACGCGTCGGCATCGCCGGCCTCAGCGAAGGCACGCGCGACCAGCTCTTTCTGGCATTGCGCCTCGCGCTGCTGGACCGCCGCGCCGCCGAGCCGATGCCGTTCATCGGCGACGACCTGTTGACCAGTTTCGACGAGGCCCGCACCTTGGCGACGCTGCGCCTATTGGCGGCGGGCGGCTCGCAACGTCAGATCATCCTGTTCACGCACCATCGCCATGTGATCGAACTGGCGAGAACAGTGAGCGATCACAGGATTGATTGCGTGGCATTGTAACGCAAGCACGTCTGCAAATCGGACGAAGAATCCGTGATGGCCGGATTTATTCCTGACGTCCAGATCTAACGAACGTTCAGAAAGAACGTGGATGGCCGTGACAAGCCCGGCCATGACGAACACAAAACACATTCGCCTTCGTTTTCCGCAACGCTCACATCAGCCGCATGCCCTTCAGGCTGGCGTGGCCGTTCTTGCCGACGATGATGTGATCATGAACCGAAATACCCAGCGGATTGGCGATGTCGACGATCGACTTGGTCATCTGGATGTCGGCGGTCGAGGGCGTCGGATCGCCGGACGGATGGTTGTGGACCATGATGATTGCCGTCGCCGACAGTTCAAGCGCGCGCTTGACCACCTCGCGCGGATAGACCGGCGTGTGATCGATGGTGCCGACCTGCTGCAATTCGTCGGCGATCATCTGGTTGCGCTTGTCGAGAAACAGGATGCGGAGTTCCGACAGCCCGTTGGAATCTCTTGCAGACGTCCCTAATAGACGCCCTCGCCGCTCTCGCCGTCTGCTGAAGGCAGAGCTTCGCGCCGTAGCCGAGGCCACGCGTCGCGGCCCTGATCGGAAGTGGTCGCCGGAACGCGCCATGCGCTTCTGGGTGGACCTTGCCGACCGTCTTGACCGTATCGCCGCGGAGGCGTGGTCATGACGACACTCAATGAAAAGGTCGATATCGCGGTCTCGGCGCTCCGCAAGATAGCCGCCCTAGATGATGCCGAAGCCAACGAGCAATTGGCCCATTCGGGCAGCTACTCGTTGTTCGATGAACCTCATAGCGTCCAAGCGGCTCGCAAGGCCCTTGCCGACATTGGCGAGGTGCTGTCATGAGCGATCAAGAGGACTTCGGCCGCGCCGCGGGCAAGATCTTCGCGGACCTCCTCAACAGCTTCTTCGAAAATCCGACTGGTCGTAAAACCTCGGCGGAAGAAATTGCGACTGGTCGTAAAACGGGCCGGACGCGCGGCTACATCACCGACTACAAGCCGCAGAAAAAGACGGTCGCGCTATTGGTCGACGCCAAGGCGGTCCTAGACGAATACCGACAATACTGGCCTCTGACGATCCGGCAGATTTTCTATCGGCTTGTCGGGACGAAGGACTATCCCAAGACCGAGACGTTCTACAAAAACCTCTGCCACCATCTCGGGAATGCGCGTCGGGCTAAGTGGATTCCATTCGCCGCAATCCGGGACGACGGCGTGTCCGTTGTCGGCGACGAGTTCTTCGACGATCACGAGCACTTCCTGCGGCACGTCCGGGAGCTTGGCGAAGGCTACAAGCGAAACAAGTTGGCGGGGCAGCCCTACCACATCGAGGTGTGGTGCGAAGCCGCCGGCATGACGTTCCAGCTTAGCGAGATAGCGTCCCCGTATTCGATCGATGTCTATAGCTGCTCCGGGTTCGACTCGCTCACCGCCAAGAAGAACCTCGCCGATCGGATATGCCGGATCGGAAAGCGCGCGATCATCCTACACCTGGGCGACTATGACCCCAGTGGCGAATCCATGTTCGAGGCTGTCTCGGAAGACGTGGCAGCGTTCGTGAGATCCGACAGGCCATGGGCGACTGTTGACGTTCAATTCAAGCGGGTGGCGCTCACCAAGGCTCAAGTCGCCGAATACGGGCTACCGACCGCACCGCCTAAAGCATCCGATAGCCGGTCAGCCAAGTGGCAGGGCGAGACGTGTCAGCTTGAGGCTCTATCGCCAAAGCAAATCGGCGACCTATTGCAGGCAGCAATTCTTGAGCACCTCGACCTCGACCGATTGGCTGGGGATCGAGCGCAGGAAGAAGTTGAGCGCCGCCTGATCGTGCGAGCGCTACCAGCGCCCACGCGCTGATCGAACTTCGCGTTCGGTTGGCCGTGGGCGCTCTGGTGAATGGTGCTCGGAGGTCCCGCCACCATCATCGTCCACTGGCCAACCGGTCGCACATAGCGACGGGTCGAGATCGGCCGTGATCCCGTCGCCGGAAGTGTTTCTCAAACTTGGGAAACATCCGCGATGAACGACCGCAGCGCGCCGGGCGCAATTGCCAGTTTGGCATGACCCGGAATGCGGCGCCGAGCCGCTACACGCCTTCGAGCGCTCGGAATGAAGACAAAACAAATCCAGGCAACGCTGTGGCCATTGCGACCTGGTCCGTGAGAACGACGGTCGCCCGGCAACCCCGGGCTCGGTGAAAAGGCGGCGAGAAGGACGACATGCCATCTCGACGTGGGTGCGCCGAAAAAAGCATCCGGAGACATCGCTAACGCGGTGGTCCTGCTTGCAGGACAAGGGCAACGAGTATCCCCGGAGCTACACGCTCCGTCCCCTCATGTCGGGGGTGAGCACGGTAGGCAAGTCAGAGAAGCAAGAGCCTCTGGTCCTACCATACTCACGGGAGAAAGGCCACGCCTATGGGGAAACGGTTTTTGAGTGATGGAAAGCGCGATGCATGAAAAGCCGACGAAGATACGCCCCGCCGAATGTTTCGACGCCGTTCTCCTCGCAATGACGGACGATCCTTCGCTCACAATGAAGGAAGCGCTGCGGCGGCTCAACCGCGCCTGCGGCTATTCCGCCTTCAAGGAATGGGTACGGACCAATCCGGAGCAGAAAGCTCGCATCGATGCGTTGCGCTCACCACCGGCGGCGGAAACTTACTTCGATGCCATCGCGGCGCTGATCCGTGGCGGTATGACAACCGAAGAAGCGTGCGCGGCTCGGCCCGAATATCCGAAGGCGGACACGTTCCTGACGTGGTTGCGTCGTCGGGACGAACTCTTTGCCGGGCTCAAGCCGGTAATTGATGCCAACCAACGGGCGAAAGCGCGGCGGCAGAAGAACCGCCTCGGCGACTTCAAATATTCGGATGCCGATTTGGACCGCGCCCTTGCGGCGATCAGGGAATCCGACGCGAGCGACCTACGGACGGTGCTGGTGCCGCCGCTGCCGGGTTACGGGACGTTGCAAGCCTACGCGAACCGCGATCCTGAGTTCGCTCTGCGCTTCCGGGAGGCCATTGACGCGAGACCCAATCCGAACCGATGGCGTCCCGAGGACTTCGAGCGGGCGCTGGATGCGATCCGCGACAATCCTGACCAAAGAGCCCTGACGGTGCTGGAGCGCTTCGACGGGCCGCGCTACGCCACGGTGCAGCATCGCGCGCGCCTTGACCCAGAGTTCGCGGCGCGGCTCGACGTCGTGATATCGAAACGCTTTGCCGACAAGGGCCACCGTCGCAAGGGAATCCGGGTGACGCCGGAAGCCTATGCGAAGGCCATCGCGGCGCTCAAGGCCGGCGGGTATCGGTCGGCTCACGCTCGCCTGCGCAACGATCCCGCGCTGCCGACGCTTTCAGGATTGGCAGCCTATGCCAAGCGACACGCCGAGGTGTTGAACGAATATCAGGCCATCATGGGCGCGCGTCGCCCGAAGGCTACACCGAAGCCGGTTTACAACGACTATCAGCTTCGCCGTTCGCTCAATCGCAATGAGCTATTTCGCAATGCCCGCGCGTTGTTGCCCGGTGCCTATGACGATCAGCGGCAAGATCAGATTCAGGATGCAATCCTTCACATGCTAGAATGCGACGAGCCGATGCGCGGCAAGCAGATCGTTGGCGAGTTCTATGCGCGCAACCTATCTCCTGGATACGATTCGCTGGATGAGGAAGTGTTCGACGGCGAGGTGGGGAATCGTCGCGTGAACCTGTTCAGCACCAATGAGGTTCATGCATGGTGATCGGTCAGATGGTTGTCGCGCATCAGCGGCTGATGCAAGTTGCCGATATCGACAACGATACGGCGGTGTTGAGGTTTATCGACCTAGACGGTGTGGTGCGGCTGCGCTTCGCACCTGTGGCTTCCCTAACGTCACTATGGGCGGCGACACGGCCTCGCGCGTTGTGGCCCGAAGGCGGTCATCTCGACGTGCTGGAAGCCGAACGCGAGGAGCGCGCCCGTCAGGCCGAGCGGAAGGCCCAGGCGAAGGCATCGAGGAAGGCCAAGCGCTCCATGAAAATCAAGCGCGGGGTGCCAGCATGAGTTCTCCGATCACGCCGGAGCGGTTCGACGATTTGATCTGGGGCGCGAAGGCCATCGCGGCGCGCATCAAGCGATCACCGGACTATGTTCGCAACACGCTGGCGAAGCTGCCGGGCAGTCCTGTTCGTCAGCCAGACGGCCGCAATTATTGCGCTGTCGGTCGAGAACTCGATGAGTTCTTCCAGTCCAGCCCAAACAAACCCACTGTAGCCCAATCCAGCACATAGCGGAGCGACCGCTCATTCCAGCATATAGTTGGGATGAAGTTCTGGCCCTTCCGACTTGAGAGAAAATCGCAGACCGACGAGCAAATCCTCACGATGCTCGGCGGCTCCGTTGCGACGTCGGCGGGCGTGTCGGTATCTTCCGAGAGCGCATTGCGCGTCCCGGCGGTCGCAGCAGCGGTCCGAACGATCAGCGAAGCGGTCGCGTCCCTCGATTGCCGCGTGGTCGAAATCCAGAGCGACGGCACCGAGCGCGCCAAGCCGGATCACGACGCCAACGCGCTGATCTCCATTGAAGCCAACGAGCAGACCACGGCTTTCGAGATGATCCGCCAACTCACGGTCGACGCTCTGACGCGCGATCAAGGCGGCCTCGCCTGGGTGAACTGGCTACGCGACAAGCTGACCGAAATCATCCGCTATCGTCCCGGCATCATCGGTCCTGAGCCTGACCCGGACGGCACAGGCTTTTTCACCTACCGCATCAACGGCCGCCTGACGCCGGCGCAGCAGATCGTCCACATCCATTCCACCTTCGACAAGTGCCCGGTGACGCTCTGCCGCGAGGCCATCGGCGTGGCGTTGGTCATGGAACGATATGCCGGCCGCCTGTTCGGCAACGGTGCGCGCCCCGGTGGCCTTCTCAAGACCAAGAAAACCGTCGGTGACAAAGGCGTTCTTGCCATCCTAAAGGGCTGGAAAGCGGCGCACGAAGGACCGGACGCCAGCGGCTCCACCGCCATATTGTGGGATGGCATGGAGTGGGAGCAGACCACGCTCAACAGCGTCGACGCTCAATTCCAGCAGCTTCGCCTTTTCCAGCTTCAGGAAATCTGTCGGGCGTTCAATATCCCGGCCTCCATGCTAGGCGATCTCTCGCGAGCGACGTGGTCCAACTCCGCTGAAATGCGGCTGCACTTCCTGCAACTCTGTCTCGAGCCGTGGCTGAAGGCGGTCGAGAGCGGACTCACCCGAGCGCTGTTCAAGCCTGAAGATCGTCGGAAACTCGCCATCAAGTTCGACCGCGACGACTTCTCCAACGTCGATCTGGCCGTGCGCGCCACCGCCATCAACTCCCTGGTCGCGGCCCGCGTTCTGAATCCGAACGAAGGCCGTTCATGGCTCGGCGGTCTCGCGCCCTACGACGGCGGCAACGAGTTCGCAAATCCCAACACCGGGGCCAGCCAGCCCGGCGGCTCGGCCGCGCCCCGCCCGAACAACGAGGACGATGACGATGATTCCGAATGATCTTGCCGCCTGCGAGGACTTGGTGGCGCATCAGGATCGAGGTGCGGAATGCCAGATCGTGCATCCAGTCGATGGCACGCCGCTGGACATCACGCTGATCGTCGCCGGACCTGATTCCGATACCCAGCGCCGCGCACGCCTTGAAACCACTGACGCGCTGATGGCATTTGCAGGGCGGCCGCCGGCCTCCGAACAGGAACGCCTCGCCATTGAGCAACTCGCGAAATGCGTCATCGGCTGGAGGGTCAAGCAGGACGGACAGGAGGTCCCGTTCAGTCTCACCGCCGTGGTGCGGATGCTGACGAAGTTCGCATTCATCCGTGAGCAGGTCGATGCCTTCGCCGCGTCCCGCGCGCCTTACATGCCGAGGGTCGGCTGATGGATAAGATCCTGCTCGAGATCAAGGCGGACCTACACGTCGACGAGAAGGCCAACACGGTCGAGGGCATCGCGTGGCCGTATGCCAAGCCGGACAAGACCGGCGACATCATCGTAAAGGGTGCGATCCGGCCCAGCGCCGCCGAACTGCCGATGCTGTTGGAGCACAAGACCGGGCAACTGATCGGATTGTGGACCCAGATCGAGGACCGCGCCGACGGCCTCTACGTCAAAGGCTCGTTCAACGAAACCGTGCTGGCGCGCGGCGTTCGCAGCCAGATCATCACCGGCCGGCGCAACGGCCTATCGATTGCCTTCTACACCAAGGCATCCAAGCGGCAAGGCAAGAACCGCGTCATCACCGCTGCCGACATGGTGGAGGTGTCCGTCGTCGAGCGGCCGGCACATCCCGGCGCGCAACTCACCCAAGTCAAAACTCTCAACCAGGCGCTCGCGATTGCCGAGGCCATCAACCGCGCGACAGCGCAACTGCGAGGCTAGAAATGACCAAGCACCACTCGATTCTGGAGTTCAAGTCGGACGGCGACACCGATCCGATCGAAGTCGTCACCAAGGCGCTCGACGACCTGTCGAAAACCATGGATGAACGGCTGAAGAAGCTCGAAGCCAAGTCCGACGACAAGAAGGGCGACAAGGACAAGAAGGACGACGATATCGACGTCAAGGCGATGTCCGACCGTCTGGCGGAACTGGAGAAGAAGGCCAATCGTCCCGCCGGTGGTGGCAAGGCCGGCGACGAGCAGAAGGACCTCGAAACCAAGGCGCTGGCATCCTTCATCCGCACCGGCAGCGACGTGGAAGTGAAGGCTGCAACCTCAAGCAGCGACCCGGAGGGCGGATATTTCATCCTGCCGACCGTGGACTATTCGATCCGCAACATGCTCAAGGATATCTCGCCGCTTCGCCAGCTTGCCGAGACGGTCAGCATCTCCGGCAATACCTACGAGCGCTTCTATTCCACCGCCGCCAGCGGTGCGCAATGGGTGGGTGAGACGCAGGCCCGTCCGCAAGACACCGCGCGCCCGCAATTGACCAAGCATTCGTATGGTGTCGCCGAGATGTATGCCGCGCCCGCTGCGTCGCGGACGCTGTTCGATGACGCATCGATCGATATCGCTTCCTGGTTCAACACTTGGACGGTGAATGACTTCGCGGTGACGGAGGGTGCGTCCTTCCTGAACGGCGATGGCGTTAACGGCAGGCCGCGTGGTCTCGCCACCTATCCCCGTGTTGCCACCGCCGACGCAACCCGCGCTTGGGGCGAGATGCAATATCTGCCGGCCGGTCATGCCTCTGCGCCGACCGACGACAACTGGGCGAAGGCGCTAGTCCAGACGGTGCTGACGCTGCATCCGAATTATCGTTCCGGCGCGGCGTGGCTGATGAACAACGCCACCCTGATCCGCGTGCGACAAATTCAGGACAGCAACAAGCGGTTCATGTGGTCCGACCACGGCAACCTCAGCGAAAGCCCGGAGGCCGGAACGCTGCTCGGCTACCCCGTGCACGTTGACAACAACATGCCGGATATCGGCGCCGACAAATTCCCGATTGCGTTCGGCAACTTCAAGCAGGGTTACGTGATCGTCGACCGTCACGGCATCCGCATCATCCGCGACGAGATCAGCAAGAAAACCGAAGGCGTCATCGTGCTCGATACCTATCGTCGTGTCGGCGGCGGTCTCGGCGACAGCAACGCGATCAAGTGGCTCAAGGTTGCCACGAGCTAAGGAGAACGGACATGAGAGACCTCTACAACAACATTGGCGCGGTCCTGGCCCTTGCTCCGGCAGTCCAGTCCGCCGCCATCACCGGTACCGCTATCGACCTTCAGGAGTTCGGCAGCGTCGTCTTCGCCGTCAACACCGGCGCAATCGTCAGCGATGGCGATTTCGGTGTGAAGGTGCAGCACTCGGACACCACGACAAGCGGTGATTTCGTGGATGCGCCTGCCGCCGACACGGTGAGCAACGCACCGCAAACGCTCGAAGCTAGTTCCAGCTACAAGCTCGGATACACCGGTTCCAAACGATATTGTCGCATTGCCGTGACCAAGGCCGGCGGCACCAGCATCGCGCTCGGTGCAATGGCCATCCTTGGCCAGCCTGCCGTGGCACCGGTGGCATAACCCATGCCGGTCAGCGCTCCCCGAGTCTGCGGCCTCTGTGGCGGCGTTCACCATCGCGGTGAGCGCTGCGCCAGAGCCGTGGCCCGGGACAAGGAGCGCAAGGACCGGTTCGACGCCAAGCGACCCAACAGCAGCCAGCGCGGATACGACAGGGAATGGGAACGGGAGGCCAAAGCCTTCCTCTCCACTCACCCTCACTGTGCCCGCTGTGGCGGTCCCTCGACCGTCGTCATGCACATCATCTCCATTCGCAAGCGTCCCGACCTGCGGATGGATCGGACGAACTGGCGGCCTGGCTGCCAACGCTGCAACGCAATCGAAGCCGCTGCGGAGCGGCGCAAAGAAAGGAAATCGTCATGAGCCGCCTCTACGCAACGGCCGGCAGCAAGCTGTACATCGGCCCTGCCAAAGCCTTTAACGGAACGAACTTCGTCGCCAGCGACTTCAACGGCATCGCGTGGACCGAGATCGGTGGCACCACGAACCTCGGCGCCGCCGGTGACACCGCCGAACTGATCAGCAGCAACCAGATCAACAGCGCCCGTACTCGGAAGTTGAAGGGCGTCAAGAACGCGGGCAGCATGGCCGTGGTCTGTGACCTGGACAGCGCCGATCCCGGTCAGATCGCACTCATTGCGGCTGAGGCGTCCAAGGACAGCTTCCCCTTCCGTGTTGTGTTCAACGACGCCCCGATCGGTGGCACTCCCTCGGAGCGGCTATTCGTGGCCTTCGTCATGTCCTCCAGCGAGGAGTTCAACGAGGCCAACAGCGTCATGGCGCTCAATGCCACGCTGGAGATCGACAGCAACATCGTCCGTATCGCAGCGGCGGCATCGGGCTCTGCTCCCGACAACACCGTGTTGCCCGCCATCACCGGCACAGCCACCGAGGGCCAGACCCTCACGGCGTCCACCGGTACGTGGACCGGCAGCCCGACGCCTGCCTACACCTACCAGTGGTTCGGCACGGGCGAGAGCCTGCCCGGCGAGACTGGCGACACACTCGAACTCACCGCTG
>Ga0182740_1001741_pt1 | contig 14182 bp, 12 predicted proteins | sample eDN5th37CKraftBY_FD_128872 | JGI IMG/M metagenome (GOLD analysis project Ga0182740, IMG submission 128872) | Enriched backyard soil microbial communities from Emeryville, California, USA - eDNA 5th pass 37_C Kraft BY (version 2) (version 2) | ecosystem: Environmental > Terrestrial > Soil >...
CGCGCGACGATTTCCTTCATGATCTCCGTCGTGCCGGCGAAGATGCGGTGCACGCGCGCATCGGCATAGGCGCGCGCGATGGGATACTCCCACATGAAGCCGGCGCCGCCGTGAAGCTGGAGGCAGATGTCGAGCACGCGCCCCTCGACCTCCGTCAGCCACCACTTCTGCATGGCCGCCGTCGGCACGTCGAGCTGCCCCGCGATATGCAGCTCCAGGCACTTGTCGACGAAAACGCGCGCGACCTGGACCTCCGTCGCCACCTCGGCGAGCTTGAAGCGCGAGTTCTGGAAGTCGGCGATGGGCCGCCCGAAGGCCTTGCGGTCGCGCGTGTAGGCGAGCGTCCACTCTAAAGCCGCCTCCATGATCGCGACCGCGGCGAGGCCGACGATCAGGCGCTCCTGCGGCAGCTCCTGCATGAGATAGGAGAAGCCTTTCCCCTCTGCGCCGAGCACGTTGGATGGCGGCACGCGCACGTTGTCGAAGAAGAGCTCGGAGGTGTCCTGCGCCTTGTTGCCGATCTTCTCGAGATTGCGCCCGCGGGCAAAGCCCGGCCGATCAGCCTCGACGATCACGAGTGAAATGCCCTTGGCGCCTTCCTTGGGGTCGGTTTTGGCCGCGACGATGATGACGTCGGCGAGCTGGCCGTTCGTGATGTAGGTCTTCTGGCCGTTGACGACGAGCTCGTTGCCCTGTCGGACCGCGGTCGTGCGAATGCCCTGAAGGTCGCTGCCCGTGCCGGGCTCGGTCATGGCGATCGCGGTGACGATCTCGCCGCGCGCCATTCGGGGCAGCAGCGCGCGCTTCTGATCCTCGCTGCCGTAGTGCAGGATGTAGGGCGCGACGATATCGGAATGAAGCCGAAAACCGGGCCCGGAATAGAGACCCTTCGACATTTCCTCGATGAGGATCGCACTCATGAGGAAGTTCGCGCCGGCGCCGCCATATTCTTCCGGAATGCCCGTCAGCAGCAGGCCGGCTTCTCCCGCCTTGCGCCAGAGCTCGCGCGGAACGACGCCATCCTTCTCCCACTTGTCGTGGTGCGGCGCGATCTCGCGCGCGATGAAATCCTTGACCGTAGCGCGGAACATCTCGTGTTCCTCGCCGAATACCGTGCGGGGAATGGCCATGCCGGTCGTCTCCACCCATTTGTGATCTTTGACGCCAAATCTAGCGGAGATCATCCGTCTGCGTTAGCGTCTTGGTTCAGCACTTTGGGTCTGCACATGGCGGGAGATGAGCCATGCTGATGGAAGAACGGCCGCGCCGCAGGAATTGGGTGGGTCGGCTCGTGCTGGTCTTGGTCGGGTTGGCGATCTGCGGGCCATTCTCCACGGCCTCATTTGCCGAGGTGCCGCCGGCGGCAATCCCCGCCGACCCAGAGCGCGCACGTGCGCTCGATGCTCTTTTCAAGGGCCTGAAGGCCGCGCGCGCCGACGACGAGGCCGATGAGCTCGTGGGCCGTATTTGGGAAACGTGGACCCACTCCGGACGGCCGGATGTGGATCGGCTCATGGAGGAAGGGATCGGGTATCTCGCCATCCGGCATCTAGGCGCCGCGCGGGAGCGCTTCAGTCAGGCGATCGAGGCGGCGCCCGGTTTTGCCGAGGCCTGGAACAAGCGTGCGACCGTGCATTTTCTCATGAACGAGCATGAGCAGTCACTCGCCGACATCGAGCAGGTCCTGGCGCTCGAGCCGCGCCACTTCGGGGCGCTGGCCGGACGCGGCATGATCCATGCCCAAGCCGGACGCTGGAAGGAAGCGCTCGAGGCCTACAGCCAGGCGCTCGCCGTCAACCCCCACCTCAAGGAGCGCGCGACCATCATTCCGGAGCTCGAGCGCCGCGCCGGCGAGAAGCCGCTATGACGGTAGCCGCCTTGCGCGCGCCCATGACCTTAGGGCATGGATAGTCGGCAAAATCATCCATCCAGGGCGGAGACGACATGAAACTGGTCAGCTACGAAGCCGGCGGCAAAAAGAGCTGGGGCGTGGTCGTGGAGCCCGAGGCGGCAGGCGGTGGCATCATCCCGGCTGATGCGGCGCTCCTTCAGAAATTTCCGACCATCCGCGCGGTGCTCGCCGCGGGCGCTCTCGCGGAGGTCGGATCATGGGCCGCGGGCAAGAAGCCCTCGCTCAAGCTCGACGCCGTCCGCTATCTGCCGCCGCTGCACGATGCCGGCAAGATCATCTGCATTGGCGTGAACTATCCGAAGCGCCATCCGGTCGATGGCGACGTGCCGCCGCCCAAGGACATCTCGCTCTTCATCAAGACGCACGATGCGCTCACGGGTCATAACGAGCCGCTCGAGTATCCCAAGGGCGAGCCTGCCAAGACGTTCGACTACGAGGGCGAGCTGGTGCTCGTGATCGGCAAGCCGGGTCGCCACATCGCCAAGGATAAGGCCTTCGATCACATCGCCGGCTACACGATCATGAACGACGGATCGGTGCGTGGCTGGCAGAAGCATTCCGTCGGTGCGGGCAAGAATTTCAATGCCTCGGGTGGATGCGGGCCTTGGTTCACGTCTGCGGACGAGATCGCCGACGTGAGCGCCATGCAATTGACCACCAAGCTCAATGGCGAGCAGGTGCAGTCGACGACCGTTTCCAAAATGGTGTTCGATATTCCAACGATCATCGCCTACGTTTCGGCGTTCGCTCAGCTCAATCCTGGCGACATCGTCTCGACAGGCTCGCCCGACGGCGCCGGCGGCAGCCGCGTGCCGCAGCGGTTCCTTGTTCCCGGCGATGAGCTCGAGATCTCCTGGAGCGGGCTCGGGACGCTGAAGAACAAGGTCGTGGCGTAGTCGGGGGCGAGCCTCGCGCTTTCGTGCGCCGTCGTCAGAGCGCGCGCACGTTGGCGCTGGTCACTCTAAGGCGGACGGTCTGGCTGAGAAGGCTCGCCAGCAGGATCAGCCGGTCCCGCTCACCCATCTCGATGATCGTCGCAATCAAGCCGTCGAACGGGCCGCCGTTGAGGCGCACTTCTTGCCCGACCTCGTAGGGCCGCTGGGGTTTCGTGATGACGCCGTCGATTTCCCGGGCCTTGAGGCTATGGATGAAACCGTTGTCGACAAATGCCGGGCGGTCGCCAGCGCGGATCAGATTCCGCACGCCAAAGGTGGAGAGGATCGGGCGCCACAACGTCAGGTCAGGCGCGACCTCGGCGAAGATGTACCCGGGGAAGATCGGGCGAAGGACGTCCTGCGTGCGCCGTGCATGCCGGACACGCTTCAACTCCATCGGGCAATAAACGGAGAACTTCTGCCGGGCGAGGTTCTCGATGGCCACATGCTCGCGATGCGGGTGTGTGTTGATGGCGATCCACCGCATGGCGAACTGCTGCGGATGTGGATCATCCAATGCGACGCCGAAACCGTCGTTCATGCAGTACTCTCGAAACGCCAACTGAAAAATTACATAAGTCCCGTCCATTGCTATCGCGACGGGCCGCCGGGCGCAAGTGGCGGCCCGTGCGTGAGCCAAGTGCCCTGTCTACGATACAACAAATGCGCATTTTGCCGAGGAAACGGGCACGCCCATGTGCTCAATGTGTCACATTGTCGATACTGAATCTGTGAACTCTGTGCCGGGCTCTTGTCGGAGGCTCGCATGTGCGGAAATGTGTTTGGAATATGTCGCAACGCGGTTCATCGCGCGTTGCAAGATGTGCTAGTTTTGCGTCTTAGGATCACTTTCGCATTCCATTCGGGCATTGGGATTGCACGCCGTTCGTGCCTGCGTTGGAGAGTGGGGCAATGCAGATTTTTTCATTTATGGGACGAGCCGCAGCGATCATGGCGCCGGCTCTCGTGGCGCTCGCGCTCGCGGGCTGCAGCGGCACGCTGACTGAAGAGTTTACGTCCTCCAACGCCGGCGCGCCTCCGGGTACGACGGCAAGTCTTGGGGCACCACTACCGGGTGACGGCGAGGCGCCTCCGCCGCCGAAGAAATCAGCCAAGCTGCTGCGAGAAGTGCGCGCGCTCGAAAGCGCGGTCACGCCGGGGAGCGACGGTTATCGCATCGGCCCGCAGGACGTCATTGAAATTTCTATCTATCAGGCGCCCGACCTGACGAAGGTCGTGCAGGTTGCCGAGGGTGGTCTGGTCAATCTGCCCCTCGTCGGTGACGTGCGCGCGGGTGGCATTACGGCGCGCGAGCTCGAGCACGAGTTGAAGGCCAAATACGGCGCCCGCTACCTTCAGAACCCGCAGGTCTCGGTATTCGTACGCGAATTCAACAGCCAGCGGGTGACGCTTGAGGGCGCTATCGGGCGCCCCGGCGTCCTTCCGTACAAGGGCCCGACGACCTTGCTGCAAGTGGTCGCCAGCGCTGGCGGCATGAAGGACGTCGCGGACGGAAGCGAGGTCATGGTTTTCCGGACGGCGAACGGCAAGAAGGAAGCGGCTCGCTTTGATCTGGATGCCATCATGGCCGGAACCGCGCAGGACCCGCCCATCCTGCAGGGCGACGTCATCATTGTCGGCACGTCGACCCTGAAGAAGCTCTACAGCGACGTTATCAAGTCGCTCCCCGTGGTCGGATTCTTCGGCGGTCTCATCTAAATTTTTGAAGGCGAGGCCAGGTAGGAGAGATGTCGCACGGCCGAGAGGTGGCGCCCGGCGCATTCGAGGGAAGTGGCGTTCGGCAGCTGCCGGAAGTCACTGGTGCGCCGTATGCGCGTGGTTACGCGAGCCCCGACTACGACGAGCAGTCGGACGACAACCTGCGCCGCATGCTGCTCGACCTCCTGCGCATCGGGCTCAAGCGCAAATGGCTGATCCTCGCGATTGCGATCGTGGCCGTCGCGATCGGCGGCGTCCGCGCGCTCATGGTGACGCCGCTCTACTACGCAACTGCGCGCATTCAGATCGAGACGCGCAGTCTCAAGATCGTGGAAGGAGGGCAGATCGAGCAGCCGGACGCCGGCGACGCTTATTTGCGCACGCAAATCGAGCTTCTGAAGAGCAGCGCCGTCACGCAGCGCGTCGCGAAACTCGCCGGACTTGCGGACGAACCGGATTTCTTCCAGCCGCGCTCCGTCTCGCTCATGCAGATGGTGCGCTCGCTGTTGAGCGGCGCAGCGGCCGACGAGGAGGGAGCCAAGCCGAACAAGGCGGCGCTCGAGACAATGGCGGCCTGGATTGTCGCCGCCAACAGCTCCGTAAGGCAAGTGCCCGGGTCGCGCCTCGTCGACATCTCCTATTCCGATATCTCGGCTGAGCGTGCGGCCCGCGTCGCCAATGCGTATGCGGACGCCTTCATCGCGCTGAACTTGGACAAGCGCTTCCAGGTGAATGTCTATGCCAAGTCTTTCCTCGAGGAACAGCTTGGCCAACTGAAGATCCGGCTCGAGGAGGCGGAGAGGGCTGCGCTCGCATTCGCCGAGAAAGAGGAATTCGTCGTCACGAACGAGAAAGCGTCGATTGCGGAGACCAATCTGGCCGGCGCCAATACGTCACTTGGCGGTTTGATCGCGGAGCGCATGAAAGCCGAGCAGCTCTGGCGACAGGTGGAGAAGGTCGATGCGATCAACCTGCCGCAGTTCCTGCTCAACCCAGTCATCCAGAGCCTGAGGTCGGCGCGGAACGCTCTCGAGACCGAGTACAATGAGAAGCTCCAGACCTTCAAGCCGGAGTATCCGGCCATGGTGCAGCTCAGCCAGCGTATGAAGGAGATCGACCGCCAGATCGTCGCCGAGGTGAAGACCATCAAGGATTTGCACAAGGCCGCATTCGAGCAGGCGCGCGCGCAGGAGAACGAGATGCGCGCACGTATCGAGTCGCTGCGCGTCGAGGCGCTGGATCTGCAGCGGCGCGGGATTCAGTACAACAATCTGCGCCGCGAGGCCGCGACGCTCAGGACGCTCTATGAAGGGCTTCTGCAGCGACAGAAGGAAGTCGACATCGCGAGCGGCACCGGCACCAACAATGTGTTTGTTGTCGAGCGCGCGAGCCCGCCAGGCGGCCCCTCCAGCACGAATCTCATGCGCGCGCTGCTGATGGCGCTCATGGTGGGGCTCGGAGGCGGTTATGGCGCCGCTTATCTGCTCGAGCGCCTCGATGATACCGTGCGCCTGCCCGAAGAGATCGAGCAGCTCTCAGGCCTGCCGACTCTCGGCGTGATTCCGGATGTGGGCAATGATGCGGAGCAGGTCCTGCTCGATCCGCGATCCAACATCGCCGAGGCCTATCGCTCGCTGTGCACGGCCCTTCAGTTCGCGACGGAGAACGGCCTGCCGAAGTCCCTCCTGGTGACCAGCGCCGTCCCCGGCGAGGGCAAGTCGGTGACTGCGCTCGCCGTCGCGCGTCACTTCGCGAACATGGGGCTCAGAGTTCTCCTGATCGATGCCGACTTGCGCAATCCATCGATGCACCACAAGCTCGGCCTCGATCACAGCGTCGGGCTCAGCAGCTATCTGTCGGATCGGCTCTCTCCGCCGGAGACGTTCCAGGCTACCGACATTCAGAGCCTGACCTTCATGGCCTCTGGGCCGCTGCCGACCAACGCCGCCGATCTCCTCGCGGGACCGAGACTTCTGTCGCTGCTGTCCGTCGGTATGGAGACGTTCGACCTTATCGTGCTCGACAGCCCGCCGATCATGGGGCTCGCTGACGGGCCGCTGCTGTCCAACGCGGCAGCCGCTACCCTGCTGGTGGTCAGTGCCGGAAAGACACGTACGGGACAGGTGCGCGGCGCGGTCAAGCGCTTGCGCTTTGCCCGCGGTCCGCTGATCGGTGCGGCTTTGACGCGCTTCGACGCGAGCAACGCCGGATACGGATATGCGTATGGCTATGGCTACGGGTACGGTGTCGACCCGTACACCTATGGCGGTTCGGCAGACGGCGTGCCGCACCAGGAACAACGCCGGCTGAGATAGTCGTGAATGCAGTGTCATGCGTGAGGAAACGGCGCTTGAGCTCGCGGTCGGCCTTCTGCAGCTTCCCTCACGCGCGCGGGCGCTCAGGGATGCGCCGCTGCCGAGGGATGTCGATGCGTTGCTCGCCATCGTCGCCGGAGAAGGCCGCGCCAGTGCCGACGCCGCCCGTCTGACCGGGTTGCCGGAGACGAAGGTCGGCGACGCGGCAGGCTTCTACATCGAGCAGATCCTCTTGCATCCCGATGCCGATAGCTATCGTGCTCTCGGTGCGACCGCCGAAGCCACCAACGACCAGCTCCGGCGCAACATGGCCTTGCTGCTCAAGTGGCTGCACCCCGATCACGAGGCCAATGGCGAGCGCACGATCTACGTGAGCCGTGTCACCAACGCCTGGAACAACATCAAGACGGCCGATCGCCGCCTGGCCTACGACGCGACGCGGAAGTGGGCTCCACCCACGCGGCCGCAGCACCAGGCGCCCGGTTCGGCGCCAGGGCGATCGCCCATGCACCAGCGCAATGGCCACGCACCCGTCCGGGCGGCGAGGCCGGCAGCAGCACCGCGCGTGGCAGGTGTAGGCGGGAGACGCGGCAGACCCAGAAGGCGAGGGAGCATCTGGCGCATCCTCGGGATGCTGCTCGGAAGGGTTCGACCGTAGAACTGCGCTGGGATGGGAGATATCGCAATGGGGGCAGAGGCGGAGCAGGAGAGACATGTCGAGGCCGGTGGGGCGCGCGAGAGCGCTGCACGTCGCCTGCGTCTGCTCCTCGTCGGCGTGCTCGGCGCCGGTCTCCTCTGGGCCATCGTGACCCACAGCCTGGTGGCGGCGCTGGTCGAAAGCCGCCCGCATTGGGCACTGGCGATCGAACCCGACGATCCGGGTGCTCTCATGGCGCTTGCCGAGCGCGCCCTGGATCGGGAGCGCGCCCGGATGGCAAGGCCGGCGAAGCCGGCGCCGAAGGCTGCCGCCGAGCAGGACGGTGACAATGCGCCGGATTCCGAGCTCGATGATGACCTGCGCCGCTGGGCAACGGCGGTGCTTGTCCAAGAGCCGGGTAACGCACGGGCGCTCGCCATTCTCGGCGACCTCGCCCGGCGGAGTGGCGCCGAAAGCGCTGCCGCGACGTTTCTCGGCGCCAGCGCGCGTCATTCAGTGCGCGAGCCCCTCGCGCTCGGTTGGCTGATCGAAGAAGCCTTGAAGCGACGGGACTGGCCAGAGGTCGTGCGCCACACCGGCGCGATGCTGCGCTACTATCCGATCGCTTTCGCGCCGTTATCGCCGCTTCTTGCTCAGCTCCTGCAGGATGCCGAGGCAGCGCCTTCGGTCAGGGATCTTCTTGCGACGGCACCGCCCTGGCGTAAGGAGTTCCTTCCGGTTCTGCTCGATGCCTCGGCCAATCCTCGCGCGCCTCTCGATCTGTACCTCTCGCTCAAGGAGACACCGCATCCGCCGAGTGTCCGGGAGCTCCAGCAGTATCTGGCCTTCCTGATCAGGGGCCAGTTCTTCGAACTCGCCTACTACACATGGCTTCAGTTCCTCCCGCCGGAGCAACTCGCGCAGACTGGGCTGATCTTCAACGGTGGCTTCGAGAAGCGGCCCTCCGGGCTCCAGTTCGACTGGGTATTTGCCCGGGAACGATCGAGCGGAGCGTCCATCGAACGTCGCGGCGATCGCGCGTCGGAGCGCACGCTTGTCGTCCGCCTCGGGCCAGGACGCGCCGAGGTCGACTATATCTCTCAGCTCATCAGGCTTCAGCCCGGCCGCTATCGCATTCAAGGCTCGACCATGGGCAATGTCGAGGGCGGGCGGGGCATGCGCTGGCGTGTGCGATGCCTCGGCGCACAGCGACAACAGATCGGGGAGAGCGAGATGCTTGTCGGCCGCATCCCGAAGTGGACCGAGTTCTCCTTTGACGTAAACGTACCGTCGGCCGGGTGCGCGGCACAGGAGCTGCGCCTCGTGCTCGACGCGCGTACGCCCTCCGAGCAGCTCGTCTCCGGGACCATTTTCTTCGACGATCTGTCAGCGAGCCGGGTGCCGTGAGGCGCCGCTGCTAAAGCCATCCGCGCCATTGATAGGCGTAGTAACCGATCCACTCGCGAAGCGCGCCGCTCGTCATCGCGAAGGCGCCGGCTTGCGGGAGCCAGTCGAGGACGACGCTGCCGGCATTGTCTCTCGAGCGGAAGTCGCAGGGAGCTGGATCGGCCGGAATGCCCGCCGCGCGGAATACGGCGAGCGCTCTCGGCATATGGACCGCCGATGTCACGAGGAGCACGGGCTCGTAAGGCGGTCCGGACATCATCGCGCGAGCCTCGGTTGCGTTCTCGTAGGTATTGCGGCTCTTGCTTCCGGTGCTGATCGCTGCTGCCGGCACACCGAGCGTGATGAGCATATCACGCATGACATCGCCCTCCGGTGTCGGCGCCTCGTCCCAGGGCAGGTTCCCGCCGACAGCCAGGATGCGCTTCACGCGCCCGGACCTGTAGAGATGGGCGCCATACCAGATCCGGTCCGCGGCTTCATTGAGCTCGGGGCTTGGCCGCGGTGGCGTGGCGGCGCTAACACTCCCGCCGAGCACGATCGCGATCTCGGCATGGGGCAGCGCATCGGGAGCAGGCGGGTGCTGCCGCTCCAGCGTCGCGATCATCCAGTTGGCGAAGACGGGCGTCGCGCTCACCCAGAAAATCACGAGTGCCGCAAGAGAGAACATGCGGGCAGGGCGGACGGCGCTTGCGAGAAGACTCAGACCGGCACCGATCAGCGCCAGCGTAACCAGCCCCTCGGGGAGCAGAACCAAGGGCACGGCCTTGGAGAGCAGGAGCTGGAGCTCTGAGATCATGGGAAACCCGCACGTGGTTCGGCGCGTCGAACTCGCGGGATGAGTACGGCCCCATGATGGCAGGGGCGCTCAGGCAGTACCTGAGCGCCTCCCCAAATGCAGTGCCGTGAATTGTCGGAGCTTTGTTCGCGTCCTCAGCCGCGATGCAAGGCGCAGATCTTGTTGCCGTAAGGGTCACGCAAATAAGCGAGATAGAGCTTGCCCGCGGGGCCTTCGCGCCAGCCTGGGGGATCCTCGATGCTCTTGCCACCTGCGGCAACGCCGGCATCGTGAAAGGTTTTCACCTTCTCCGGGCTGTCGCATGCGAAGCCGACTGTGCCACCGTTGGCATGGCAGGCCGCATTGCCGTCGATCGGCTTGCTGATGGCGAACACGCCGGTTTTGCTGCGATAGAAAACGCGACCCTTCGGGTCGGCCTTGCCCTCGGAAATGCCGATGACGCCGAGAACGGCATCGTAGAATTTCTTGGATGCGGCGACGTCGTCGGCGCCTACCATGACGTGCGAAAACATGCGCTTGGACTCCTTTGGCTGCTTTGCTCCCTGAGGCCTGGCCGGCACTCGAGGATGGGGGATTGGGTCCCGGAGGCAGTGTATCGTTGCGCGTATGCTCCCGTCACGCGAGATGCGCTCATCTGCCTTGCGCGGCGAGGGCTGCCCCGATCACGGCAGATGCATCAGCGGCTCACCCATTCGGATGCCGCCGCCCTCGGCGACCGTCGGGGCGAGCGAAAATCCGCGAGAAGCAAGAACAATGATGGTCGAGCCGTGTTCGAACCATCCCATTTCCTCGCCCTTGGCCAGCGTTACATCGCACTCACGAACCCAGGGTGCGCCGTGCTGGCGATCGGCCGGCATGTCCATGAATTTCAGCTTGAGACCGGCGACGAGAATCGCGGCGACGGGCACGAGCGCGATGCGGTGGCGCGACTTGGCCAGGCTAACGCGCAGCACAGCTCGTTCGTTACGGCAATACACGAGGCTGACGCGCTTCAGAGTCGGCGGATTGACGTTCCACGCGTCGCCAGCAATGTGCCGGACCTGCTCGACGCGGCAGTCATGCGGCGCATGAAACCGATGATACATGCTGGCCGTCAGCCGCAGGGTGACATATGTGCCGTCGCGAAAGTCGGCGACGACTGCCGGGTCGCGCACCAGCTCCTCGAGCGTGTAGGCCGATCCTTTCACCTGCAACATCGCGCCGTCCATGATCCGCCCGCTCGCCCCCACGATGGCGTCGCAGGGGCTCGTGAGTAAGTCGGGGCGCATATCGATCGGCCGGGCGCCTTCCTTGAGCTCGCGGATGAAGCAGTCGTGCAGGCTGCGGAACCTCGCCTTGCGGGCCTCGCTCAGGTCGAGGTCCGAGAATTGCCGCCAGATTGCAATCGAGAGATCGCGGACCAGCGGCTGCTCGATCTTGGCCAGCCAACCGACGAAGCGCGTGAGCGAGCGGCGTGGAATTCTGTTCGTTAGGAGGAAGTTCAATTCCTCGTTGTCGGCGAGGCGGGCCAGCAGGGCGCGCATTGTCATCGTCCTGTATTGTTCTTGAGATTCGGTCGGCACTCATGGAACTGAGTCTCACGACCCTCGCTCTGGGCGGCATGGGCGCCGCAGCCCTGACCACGGCGGCTGCCAAGGTCAAGACACGCCTCGAGCTTTCGCGGGCGAAACATCCCTCGCTCACCGGCCACGTACGCATCTCCAAGCGCGTTGCCTCGCTCATCCCGCACTACGAGTTCGGTGAGGACAGCTTCTTCGACTGCGATGACGCGCCGCCAGTCGTCGCTGCGCGCCGGCGGGAAGCATTCCGGGCGCTCGCGGACGACTACCGGTCCCGCTACGCCCGCACGATCGCGCTCAAAGGCGAGGTCAAGAGCGTCATCTCCGACATGCAATTCACGGACGCCTACCGTGTGCCATTCCCGTTCAGCCGCATGGTGCGGGAAAATCTCGGCGCCAGTCCGTTTCTCGAGGCGTCGAGCGGCGTCACGCTGACGGATGTCGACGGTAATCTCTACTACGATCTCGCCGGCTCCTACGGCGTCAACGTGTTCGGCTACGACTTTTACAAGCAGTGCCTGGAGGAGGGCGCCGCGCGGGTCGCCGCTCTCGGGCCTGTCCTCGGTGCGTATCATCCCGTGGTCGCGGAGAACGTCGCGCGCATTCGCGAGATCGCCGGTCTCGACGAGGTATCCTTTCACATGTCCGGCACCGAGGCGGTCATGCAGGCCGTGCGCCTCGCGCGCTACCATACGGGCCGATCGCACCTCGTGCGCTTCTCGGGCGCCTACCATGGCTGGTGGGGCGATGTGCAGCCCGGCGTCGGCAATCCGGAGCCGGCGCGCGCGACGTACACGCTGGCCGAGATGTCCGAGGCCACGCTCAAGGTGCTTCGCCGCCGCCGCGATATTGCCTGCGTACTCGTCAATCCCATTCAGGCCATGCATCCCAATGCCGGGCCGCCGAGTGATTCGGCGTTGATGGACAGCTCTCGCGCAGCCAGCTTCGACCGCGCAGCGTACGCGGAATGGCTCCGCAAGCTGCGTGAGGTATGCACCGAGCGCGGCATCGTTCTCATACTCGACGAGATATTCGTCGGCTTCCGCCTCGCACCCCGCGGCGCGCAGGAATATTTCGGCGTGCGCGCCGATATGGTGACGTACGGCAAGACACTCGGCGGCGGCCTCCCGGTCGGCGTGCTCGTCGGCCGCCGCGATCTCATGAAGCGCTACCGGGAGGATCGGCCCGGCGACATCTGCCTCGCTCGCGGCACATTCAACGCGCACCCGCATGTCATGGGAGCCATGAATGCCTTCCTGAGGCGTTTCGCGACGCCGGAATGCCAAACGCTCTACAAGGAGCTCGACGCCACCTGGGCGGGACGCGCCGATGCGTTGAATGCCCGGCTTGCTGCAGCCGATCTTCCGGTCGCCGTCCGCAACATGTCCACGATCTGGACGGTCCTCTTCACGCGACCTTCGCGCTACAACTGGATGCTCCAGTACTATCTGCGCAAGCATGGTCTGGCCTTGAGTTGGGTCGGCAGTGGACGACTCATTTTCAGCCTGAACTACTCGGCACAGGACTTCGCAGCCGTGGCAGACCAGTTCGTCGCCGCCGCCGAGGAAATGGCCGGTGATGGCTGGTGGTGGCAACCCGAGCAGGGCGCGTCTCTCAACATCAAGCGGCGCGTGCTGCGCGAGATGTGGCAGCTCGGCATATTGAAGCGCAAGGCCCTGCCCGCCTGAATAAACCCTCCCCCGGATAGCCGGGAGAGGGTGTGTCGTACCGCCGTCCAACGCCCGCTCAGTGCGGACGATGGGACGCGATCTCCGGATCGATGAGCTCGCCACGCATCAGTGCCAGCGGCGCCTTGTGATAAAGCATGATGTCGTGGAAGGGGTCCGTGAGGATCTTCGTGACCCACACGACGCCGGCTTTCACATCCTGGATGAAGAAAAGCTGGACCATCCGGAAAAGCACGCCGGCAATGCCGAGCGCGAGCCAGATCGTGCCGACATGGCGGGCGAAGCCGGTCCAACCCTCGTAAGGTGCGAGAAGGCCCATGAGCGTCGGATCGACAATGACGACGAGCGGCAGGAACGCCCAGATGCCCATGAGGATCACCTTGCGGAAGAGATTGTAGCCGACCTTGATCTCTTCCTTGTGCTCGTGCGTGACTTGATTGGCGTGGTCGTAGCCTTTGGGCTCGAAGAAGAAGTGCCCGCTCTGCCGCGTCAGCATGCCGATGAGCCAGGCGATCAGCGCTGCCATCGGCGGATCGTAGAAAAGCATCCCGTATGCGACGAGGAAGCTGATCGCGCTGATGAAATGCAGCGACTGATTGATGCGACTGTGATGGTAGAAGCGGTGATCGTCCCAGCGTTGCTCACGCAGGGTCTCCATGAAGCCGGACATGGCCATCATCCTCCATTTGCTGAACGACGCGAATACGTCGGGACGCGGTATTCCCACCTCAAGCCGCTGTAACGAGGCTGCGATTTGTCTGCGCTCCAGCGGGCTCCTTGCGGAAGCGCAGCAGTGCGAAATGCCCGAGCGGGGGCAGAGGCTTGCGCTCGGCGAGCGTCACGTTGCCGTTGGCGCGCATCCAATTCTCGAATCGCGCCCAGGGAAAGTCCGAGCGCCACCCGAGCCGCTCGACGATTGGCTCGATGAGCTTTTCCGCCTTGAGGCGCGCACCCTTGTCGGCTCCGACGCGATTGACGACGATCAGTTCGCCACCGGGCCTGAGAACGCGCATGAACTCATCGAGCGCCGCTTCCGGGTCGGGCACTGTGTTGACGACATATTGCGCTGTGACGACGTCAAAGGAGCCATTGGCAAACTCGAGATTCTGGACATCCATGATCGCGAGCCGCTCGACGTTCGTCATGCGCAGATCAGTCACACGCTGACGCGCAACTTCGAGCATGGCTGCCGAGATATCGACCCCGACGATCCG
>Ga0182740_1001742_pt1 | contig 14182 bp, 12 predicted proteins | sample eDN5th37CKraftBY_FD_128872 | JGI IMG/M metagenome (GOLD analysis project Ga0182740, IMG submission 128872) | Enriched backyard soil microbial communities from Emeryville, California, USA - eDNA 5th pass 37_C Kraft BY (version 2) (version 2) | ecosystem: Environmental > Terrestrial > Soil >...
CCGCGTTCAGCACATCCGCGGCCCGCTGCAGCGCCTCCTCCGATAGCGCCATCCGCGCGGGCCCGGTGATCGGCGCGGATAGCGTCGCGGCAGGACCGGCCGCCTCCCCGGCCGGGAGGTTCTGCAGGTCGTGGGGCAGGATCACGACGGCAACGGTGCGACGGGCCACCGCCACGCGGAACGCGCGGTCGATGATGTGGGGAACGGCGGCGACGCTGGTCGCCATCTCGCAGAAGTCGCTCGCGACATCCCGGAAGAGGGCGAGCGAATCGACCTCCTGCCCGGTATTGCTGCCCTCCGCCATCCGCGAGACCTGCCCGACGATCGCCACCACCGGCTGGTGATCCAGCTTCGCGTCGTAGAGGCCGTTCAGGATATGTACCGCTCCCGGCCCCTGCATGGCGACGACGACGCCCGGTTCCCCACCGCCGCTGAACTTCGCGTGCCCGCAGGCCATCAGCGCGGCGGATTCCTCGTGCCGCACCGGGAAGAACTCCGGCTCGTTGCCAGCCCGGTTCAGCGCCCCGAGCAGCCCGTTGATCCCCTCGCCGGAGTAGCCGAAGATCCGCCGCACGCCCCAGGCGCGCAGCCGCTCCACCACCGCGTCCCCGACCGTCCGCTCTCCAGTCATGGCCTGTCCCCTCATCGCTGCCCGGCCCTGCCAGCACCCGGCATCGCCGGCTCATCCGCCAGCAAGGATACCGAACGCGTCCACGCCCCGGCCCACAACAAAGGCGGCGGACCCGTATCCGGATACGGGTCCGCCGCCACAGGCCTGCCGGGATTGGGACACTCGCCGCTAGAGGATGGAGGTCTCCAGCGCCTTCGGTTCCAGGCGCCACGCCTCGTCCGGCTCGACCGGGATCGGGTCGCCGTCCGGGAGCAGGCAGCCGTAGAAGTTGCCGTCCGGATCGCGCAGGAGCAGGTGCATGGGATCGTCACAACGCTCGCCGACGACGAAGAACTCGGCGGGCTGGGACGCCACGGTAAAGGAGAGGTGGGCGTGCCCGGGGCGATGATCGGAGAAGGAGGGGAGGGAGAACACGGGAGATGCCTTCCGTTTCAGCACAAATGGCCTCTGCCTCCCTTATGCAGGGGTGGTGCCACTGCTCCCGCCGCGCACGGCACAGGGCGTGCATCACGGTGACATCGCCCGCATCCGGATCGGCCACGACAGCGATCGCGATCCGGACCGTGCATGTCCGATTCACGTTCCAGGGAGTCCCCACGATGAAAGCCGTCACCTGGCATGGCAAGCGCGATGTCCGCGTCGACACCGTTCCCGATCCCACGATCCAGGACCCGCTGGACGCCATCATCCGGATCACGACCACCGGCCTCTGCGGCTCCGATCTCCACCTCTACGAGGTCATGGCCCCGTTCATGGGGCAGGGCGATATCCTCGGCCACGAGCCGATGGGCATCGTCGAGGAGGTCGGTTCCGGCGTCACCAACCTGAAGCCGGGCGATCGCGTGGTCATCCCCTTCCAGATCGCCTGCGGCCACTGCTTCATGTGCGAACAGGGCCTGCAGACGCAGTGCGAGACCACCCAGGTGCGCGAGCACGACAAGGGCGCGGCCCTCTTCGGCTACACGAAGCTCTACGGCGAGGTGCCCGGCGGCCAGGCGGAGTTCCTTCGCGTTCCGCACGCCGACTACACGCACATCCTCGTGCCGGAATCGGACGCCCCGGACGATCGCTTCGTCTACCTCTCCGACGTGCTGCCCACCGCCTGGCAGGCGGTCGAATACGCCAACGTTCCGGAGGGCGGCACCCTCCTTGTGCTCGGTCTCGGCCCGATCGGCGACATGAGCGCGCGGATCGCCCAGCACCGGGGCTACCGCGTGATCGCGACCGACCTCGTGCCGGAACGGCTGGAACGGGCGAAGGCGCGTGGAATCGAGGTCTACGATGTCCGCGAGCACGACATCCCGGAGCTGGTGCGCGGCCTGACGGATGGGCGCGGTCCCGATTCCGTGATCGATGCGGTCGGCATGGAGGCGCACGGCGCGCCGTTCGGCAAGCTGGCGCAGGAGATGAGCGGCCTGCTGCCGAAGGCCATCGCCTCGAAGATGATGCAGCGAGTGGGCGTCGACCGCCTCAGCGCGCTCTACATGGGCATCGATGCCGTGCGGCGCGGCGGCACGCTCTCCATCATCGGCGTCTACGGCGGCCAGACCGACCCGCTGCCGATGTTCACGCTCTTCGACAAGCAGATCCAGCTGCGGATGGGCCAGGCCAACGTGAAACGCTGGGCGCCCGACATCCTGCCCCTGCTCACCGGCAGCGACGACCCGCTCGGCGTCGACGAGTTCGCGACGCACCGCGTCCCCCTGGCCGAGGCCCCGCACGCCTACGAGATGTTCCAGAAGAAGGAAGACGGCGCGATCAAGGTCCTCTTCCAGCCGTAGGGCGCGCACCTTCCGAACGGTCATTCCCTGCACGGCGTCCCGGACCACGTCGGAGGGCGGGCCGATGGGCCATTGCCCCACGAGGGCCGTGGGTCGTGCAGCACGGCGCGAGACGACATGCTCAGGGGATCGTCTCGCTTGAGCTGGCATGTGCCGGGAAGGCGGCCCCCACAAACGACCGGATTGGCCGGGGGATTCGGTCGGACCACTACGTAGGGCGAACCCTCGCAGCTGCGGCCGGTGGTTCGCCGACCGCCTTCGCACAAGACACGTGGGGCTTGACACCCCACTGAGCGTAGCGAAGGACCCCGCGCGCAGGTCCTCGCCTGGCGGCATCGCGATGGGCGAGCCCGTCGCTCGGGAATCAGCCCTTCGGTCGATGGCGCGCCCCCTTCGCACTGGGGCGATCGCCCTGCCAGAGTGACCGCATCCCGGCAGGCCAGACGCGGTACCATCCCGGCAGCACCTGTCCGCCCCTCAGCCGGAATGGAGTCTCCCGTGACCGCATCCACCCCCGCCCCCGCCATCGATCCCACCCTCCGCGACCTCTCGATCGCCTACCTCCAGACCCTCCTGCGCATCGACACCATCAACCTCCCCGGCAACGAACGCGCCGCCTGCGACGCCATCGCCGCCATCCTCGACGCCGAGGGCATCGGCTACGAAATCGTAGATTCGGCGCCGGGCCGCGCCAGCATCGTCGCCCGCCTCCAGGCCGCGCACGCCACGGCCAGGCCGGTCCTGCTGATGGGCCATGTCGATGTCGTCAGCGTCGAACGCGACAAGTGGGAACGCGATCCCTTCGGCGGCGAGCTCGTGGACGGCTACCTCTGGGGCCGCGGCGCGCTGGACATGAAGAGCCAGGTGGCCGGCGAACTCGCCGCCCTCGTGCTGCTGAAGCGCTCCGGCGTCGCCCTGGACCGCGACATCATCTTCGCGGCCTTCGCCGACGAGGAGGCCGGCGGCGCATTCGGCGCCGAGTACGTCTGGACGCACCGGCCCGACCTGCTGGATGCCGAATACGGCATCAACGAGGGGGGCGGTTCGGTGATGCAGGTGGAGGACGCACGCTTCTACCTCTGCCAGGCGGGCGAGAAGGGGGCCTCCCGCCTCCGCATCACCACCAGCGCCGCGCCGGGCCACGCCTCGGTGCCGCTGGACGACACCGCCATGACCCGCATGGGCGAGGTGCTGGTGAAACTGGCCGCCTGGCGCGGGACGATGAAGCTGACCGCGCCGGTGCGGCTGATGCTGGAGGGCATCGCTGCGGCGGACGCGATCAGCGATGCGACCAGGATGAAGATCCGGAACATCCTCGACACCCTGAACCCCCAATGGGAGCAGGTGGCGGCGTTGCCGATGGCGGAGATGGAATTGCTGATGCTCCGCGCCACCACGCACGACACTGCCGTGCCCACCATCATCCACGGCGGCCAGCTGATCAACGTGATCCCGTCCGAGGTCGTGCTGGACGTCGATGGCCGCCTGCTGCCGGGCAGCGATCCCGAGGCCTTCCGCGCCGAGATCGCGGCCTGGCTGGGCGACCTGGCCACGGTGGAGCTGACGAGCCGCGAGACGGGCGTCGCCGCCGATCCGGCCTCGCCCTTCTTCGAGGCGATCGAGGCAACGATGGCCGACCTGCAACCGGGCATCGGCGTGATCCCCTACCTCGTCTCCGGCGGCACCGATGCGCCGCTGCTGCCGGGCGTGAAGATCTACGGCTTCTTCCCCTTTTTGCCCACCGAGCGGATGGCCGAATACGACCCGCTCGTCCACGGTCACAACGAGCGCATCCATATCGACGACCTCGCCTTCGGCGCGCAGTTCGTCCACGATCTCGTCCTGCGCTTCTGCGCCGCGTAGCAGGAGCCGGGAAAGGCCCCACCGGGTATCCTCGAGGGGATGCCTGGTGGGACCTTCATCTGCCTGCTGCCTGCGCGCCCCGGCGAACCCGATCAGCGCACGCCGACGATCTGCCGTTCGGGAGCGATGAGCGCGACCACCCGGTCCAGATCCCGGGAGTAGGGGCTGCCGGTATACGTCATCGCGATGCGGTCGATGATCTCCCAGGCAGCATCGCCTTCCAGCCATTCGACAACGGTCCCGCGAATCGCGATCGGCACGAACGGGTTGTCCTCGGGCGCGATGGAGAGCGCCACGCGGGGATCGCGGCGGAGGTTCTGCGCCTTGAGCGACTGCGGCCCGGTGAAGACGGCGATCGCATCGCCATGCGTGCCCACGAACACCGGGACGACATGCGGCGACCCATCGGCGAGCACCGTGGCGAGGTGGGCGATGGACGTGCCATCGAGGGCGCGGCGAACATCAGGATCGATCATGGTGTACTCCTTCATCGGCGATGGCAGCCAGGAAAGATAGACATAACACGCCTCTCAGCGCAGCACCTCGTAGTGCAGGTGGGTGACGCCGGGCGCCGGGATCGCATCGATCAGGCGCAGCGCGATATGGCGCGGAAGCTCGTGGAAGAGGGGACGGCCCGCTCCCAGCAGCACCGGCACCTGATGCAGGATCAGCTCATCGACCAGGCCGGCGTTCAGCGCCTCGGTGAGGACGACGCCCCCCATCAGACCGACATCCTTGCCCCCGGCGGCCTCCTTCGCCACCGCGATCGCATCCTCGATCCCGGTCGTGACCAGGCGCTGGCGTCCTCCCATCTGCGGCGCCGGACGATGGCTGAGGACGACCAGCGCAGCGGTCGGGTGGGGGGCGCCCACATCGCCGAACCGCTCCGAGTCGTCGTAGGTGGTGCGCCCGGCAAGGCTCGCGCCGATCCGTCCCGCGAGCGCATCGAACACCCGCGCACTCTCGGCGCTCAGCCTGAAGCCATCGAAGATGCCGCTGGGGGTGTCGCCCTGGAAATACCAGTCGAACAGCTGGCCCCCATCGCCCGGTCCGTGCCCCGGCCGGGGATCGCGTCCGGTGATATAGCCATCGACGGACACCGACAGCCCGCACACCACCTTGCTCATGGCCACCATCCTTTCGGGTTTCCTGAAGAGACCTTACCAAGCCGGCCCCGCCATCCTAGCACAATAAGTTTCCTTAGGGAACCCCAAACGGCCGGCACGTTCTCGATGCGTGGAGGGTACGGTGTATGCCCAGGTCTGGTGAATGACAGCGACGGCGGTTCCGCTAGACTATGCCGCAAGGCATTCCCACCGGTGAGAGCGCCGCTCACCCCCGGCCCATCCGCTGCACGCCCCCTCCGCACCCCGTCGCCCCCCTTCGTAAGGCTCCTGGCAGATGCAGCGAACAGACTTCAGCGAGATGGCATGCTCGATCGCCCGGACCCTGGACGTGATCGGCGCGCCGTGGTCCCCGCTCGTGCTCCGCGATGTATGGGTCGGGATGCATCGCTTCGACGAGATCCAGGCCGACCTGGGGATCTCGCGCAAGGTGTTGGCCGACCGGCTGAACCACCTCGTCGAACATGGCGTGCTCGAACGCCGCCCCTACGACAACCGCCCCCGGTACGAATACCACCTGACCCCCAAGGGCCTGGAGCTCGTCGATCTCCTCATGGTGATGGCGGGGTGGGGCGATCGGTGGCTTGCGGGAACGGCCGGACCGCCGGTCCTCTACCGGCATCGGGCCTGCGGCGAGATCAGCCACGTCGATCTCCGCTGCGCGCATTGCGGCGAACCGATGCACGCCGATGACATCGACCTCCTGCCTGGCCCCGGAAGCGCGGAAAACGCGACACGGCCCCCGGCGGCGCCTGATCGCCCTTCGTCCCCCCCGCCCGATCCCGCCAGCGCAACCCCATACAGGGGCTGACACGGACACTCATCGCCGGGCGGGGCGCAGCACCCTCACGCGCTCCGGTCGCGTCCAGCGCATCATCGGCAAGCCCTCCGGGACCAACGTCCCCTGTTGCGCCACGCCCGGGATGGCGGACAATGACGATCTACGCATGAACCGACATCCTGGCCGGGACACGTCCAATGGGCCCGGCAGAAGGGGACGACAGCCATGACCGATTCCACATCCGCATCCACGTCCACCGCAAAGCGCGCGCTCATCCTCTGGGGCGGCTGGGAGGGTCACGAACCCGAAGCCACCGCCACCATCTTCCGCGATGTCCTCGCCGGGCACGGCTACGAGGCCACGCTGGAAACCGATCTCGATGTCTTCCTCGATGCCGAGCGCCTGCAGGCGACCGACCTGATCGTCCCCGTCATCACCCAGAGCCAGATCGGCTGGGAACAGGCCGAAGGCCTGCTCTGGGCCGTGCGCGAGGGCGGCACCGGCCTGGCCGGCTGGCACGGCGGCATGGCCGATGCCTTCCGCATGCACACCGAATACCAGTTCGCGGTCGGCGGGCAGTGGGTGGCGCATCCCGGCAACATCATCGACTACACCGTCACCATCACGAACCACGACGACCCCATCACCCAGGGCATCGCCGACTTCCGGATGCACTCCGAGCAGTACTACCTCCACGTCGACCCCGCCGTGGAGGTCCTCGCCACGACGACCTTCAGCGGCGAGCACGCGCCGTGGACCGCCGGGACGGTGATGCCGGTGGTCTGGAAGAAGATGTACGGCAAGGGGAAGGTCGGCTACTGCTCGCTGGGGCATGTCGCCAGCGACTTCGACGTCCCGGAGGCGAAGGCCTTAACCGAGCGCATCCTGCTCTGGGCGACCCGGTAGCGGGCACCCGGGCCGCAACAACGACACGAGGGGGATGCGGCCAGCTGGCGATCGCATCCCCCTCGTGTGGTGTCAGTAGTTGACGCCTCAGGCCTCCAGGTCGACCTGGCAGGCATCGAAGCGGGCGATGAGCTCCGCCACCGGCATCCCGCGCCCGATCACGACCAGCTCGGATTCGGTCTCCCCGACTTCCGAATCGCCATCCTCACCCAGGGCACCCGCCGCCGCCACCATCTCCGCGATCGTCGCGCGCTCCGCATCGGTCAGCGCCTCGTCCTCCGGAAGATCGTCCGGCGCCGCCAGTTCCTGAAGCTCCATCGTGTCGCGCACCACCGAGACCATCAGCGCGGTGCCATCGGCGAGGGAGATGAACCCCTTCGCCCGCAGCACTTCCTCCGGCCAGTCCTCGAAGAGCGCCATGAAGCGGTCCCGGTCGAGCGGCACCTCGGTCGACCAGGTGAAGGTGTTGAAGCCGTACTCGTCCGCCTCGCCAACCACCTCGGCATCCTCGTCGTCCGGCCACGATGCATCCCAACCCGGCGCCGAGGATGCGCCGTCGTAGTCGTAGCTGCCGGTGCCGAACACCTCCGCGCGATCGAGCGAATCGGGATCGGTGAGGCGGGTCCTCAGCATCCGGGCGTCCGGATTCAGGTTGCGGACGAAGCCCTCCAGCCGCGCGAGATCTTCCTCCGACGCTCGATCGGTCTTGTTCAGCAGCACGATGTTCGTGTATTCGAGCTGATCGACCAGCAACGGGGCGAGCGGCGCCTCGACCGGGTTGCCCTCGGCATCCTCGATCAGGTCCTGCCGGCCGAAATCACGCCAGAACTGCGAGGCATCGACCACGGTGACGATCTCGTCGAGCCGGATGCGGTCGGGGAGGTCGTCCATATGGAAGGCCTGGGCGATCGGCAGCGGCTCGCCGATCCCGGTCGATTCCACGATGATGCGGTCGACATCGGGCCGCTCGGCGAGGTCGCGCAACTCGGCCACCAGGTCCTCCCGCAGGGTGCAGCAGATGCACCCGTTGGACATCTGGATCAGGCGCTCGGTCGCGTGCCGAACCAGCTTCGCATCGACATTCACCTGCGAGAAGTCGTTGACGATGACGGCAATGCGCTCCCGGGAATCGGGGTCCGCCAGCAGGTGATTGAGCAGGGTGGTCTTGCCGGCTCCAAGGAATCCGACCAGCACGGTCGCGGGGATGGGCAGCGGGCGGGGCATGAGGATCCTCGGTGAGCGGTCGCCAGCGGCGATCCTCGCCATGACGAACGACGCGATGGCCCGCACCTGCGAGCCATCGCCTATGATACCCCATCTCAATTAGCGCGCACCGAGCGAAGGACGCCGTACACCTGGGACGGCCAGAAACCGTCCGTTCGTGCGGAGCCCGTCGCGCTGCGGCCTGCATGGCGGCCCGCCCCGGCATCACCCGCCCGCCGCATCGACCGCGCAGGCGTTCAGCCGCGCCGAGATCACCGCGTGAGGAATGGCCCGGCCAACCAGCGAGAACTGGGGGCCGGGGTCGGTCCCCGCCATGATGGGATCGATCTCGTCGAGGAGTTCCGGATGCATCGGATCGAACGCGGGGGCATCATGAGGCGCCTCCTGAACGCGCCGCCAGCGCAGCGGGTCGCCTAGCTCGCGGGCTGGTCTTCCACCTGGCAGGCGTCCAGCCAGGCAACGAGCGCCGCCACCGGCATCCCGGCCCCGACGAAGGCGATCTCGGACGCATCCTCGCCAAGGTCGACATCCTCATCGCCATCCAGCTCGACCTCGTGGTCGTCACCGTGGTCGTGGTCATGATCGTGGTCGTCGTGGCCATGCTGATGGCCATCATCGTCACCGTCGTACTCGTCGATGGCGACCGTATCGCGCACCACGGAGAGGACCACCGTCGCCCCGTCCGCGAACCGCGCCACCCCATGTGCGCGCAGGACCTCTGACGGCCAGTTCTCGAAGAGCGCCATGAACCGCGACCGCTCCAGCCGCGTCTCCGTGGACCAGGTGAAACTGTTGAAGCCCCAGGCATCGACCTCGCCAGCCAGCGGCTCGTCGTCTTCGTCCGTCGCGACATCCATTCCGGAGGCCGTGGCCTCCGCCTCGGCCATCGCTTCGGCCAGCTCGGGCACCGTCATGCCCGCCAGCGCCTCCAACCGCAGGACCGCCGCCCCCGGATTCAGGTTGTGCACGAACCCTTCCAGCGCCCGCAGGGCCTCGGCGTCGGCAGCCGCCCCGTCCGCAATCACGACCAGCGAGGCCGATTCGATCTCCGCGACCAGCTGGCGGGCGGTCCCGGCATCGCCCTCCCGGAACTCGGTCCAGAACCCGGCGGCACCGAGCGCGGCCAGCACCCCCAGCAGCACCGCCGCCTCGTCCTCGACCAGCGGTTCGACCGCGTCCAGCACGAGGGCGGGGTCGTCGTCGCCGTCGAGTTCGATCACTGCCAGCGCGATCTCCTCCAGCGCCAGCACACGATCGAGATCGGCAGCCACCGTCTCTGCCGTGCCGGGGATGATGGCGAGGTCGCGATCGGCGTCGTACCCCATCGCCTGGATCGCATCGATCAGGCTGCCGCGGAGTTCGGCCGTCCGGCCGGAGACGAGCAGGATGGCAAGGGGATCGAGGGGGGCGTGCTCGGACATGGGGGCATCCAGCGTGGGTGGGTGGCGGACGGCAGGTGATCGGCACGATGCGCGGACGCGGCATCGTCTCACACGGATGATACGCCGCCCGTCACCCGGACGGCGCCGGGAAGCGAACGCCGGACACAACGACATCGGGCGGCCCCTGTGGGAAGGGCCGCCCGATATCCGGGGTGGGGGAGGGAGGAGGAACGCGTGTGGGGCCGTGTTCCATGTCCACAGGATAGGCCGGCAGCCTGAACCCGCGCTGAGCCGATCCTGAAACCTCCGTGAAGCCGGACGAACGGGTGCAGGATTGGTGAAGGATGGACACCGCAAACGACGGCTCCCCTCCCCGTAGGTGCGGAGATGCGTTCGCGGAGGACCATCGACGTGGAACGCGATCGATGGCCTCCGTCACAGAACGTGCAATACTCCCGCGCGAACCCGCCCCATTGCGCGATCCCGGACCGCCCCCTACGCTCCCGATAGCCATCCGCACGCCGCGCCGTCGCCCTGGAGGGATGCCCCATGCCTGCCGATCCGCCACAGCCCACGCCCGATACCGTCCCCACCCCCGTGCGCGAACGCCGCGAATGGGCGCTCCACACCGATCGCGACCACGGCGACGCCCCGATGGTCGAGGTCCGGGTGACGGCCACCTTCACCGCCCCATCCGGCGCGGCCTCCGTCATCGAGGGTTTCTGGGATGGCGACGGCACCTGGCGCGTCCGCTTCAATCCGGGTGAGACCGGCGCCTGGCGGTACCGCATTGCCGCCGTCCCGCCCGATCCCGATCTGGCGCGGGAGGGGACGTTCACCGTCGTCCCGGCGGAGACGGACCGGCAACGGCGCGGCTTCCTGCGATCCACACCGGAGCGGGCGTGGGGCTTCGCGGACGAGGCCGGCGAACCGGTCTTCCTCTTCGGCGACACCACCTACCACCTCTTCGCGATGGCGCACATGGGCGAGGAGGCGTTCGCCCAGGTCGAGGCCTTCCTCGCACGCCGGGCGGCGCAGGGGTTCAACCTCCTGCGCATCCGGGTGCCCGTCAGCCGCTTCCACCACCCGGACGGCTACAGCGACTGGCAGGTAAACCCGGTCTGGCCGTGGGGCGGCAGCGAGCAGATGCCGCGCTTCGACCAGGTGAACCTGGCGTACTTCCGCACGGTCGATGCGGTGATGGCCCGCTGCGAGGAACTCGGCATCGGTGTCGAGCTGATCGTCGAGGCGTGGGGCAACGAGTTCCCCTTCAACAGCCGCCACATCTTCACCGCCGAGTGGGAGGAGATCTGGTTCTGCTACCTCATCGCCCGCTACGATGCCTTCCGCAGCCTCGCGATCTGGCAATTGCAGAACGAATACGAGTACTACCCCAACGGCGACTGGAACTACCCCGGCGCCACCCGCATCTGCGACCGCTGGGCCATCCGCATCGGGCACCTCGTCCGTGATCTCGCCCCGCACGGGCACATCGTGGCGGTCCACAACGGCCCGGTGATGCCCTCCTTCGGCGAACGCTTCCGCAGCGATCCCGCCGTCATCGACACCGTGATGTTCCAGACCTGGGGCACCACCGGCGAGGCGGACGGCTGGCTGGCGGCCGGGATCGAGGAGGTGATCGCCGCCAGCCTGGGGGACTGGCCGGGTTCCGCCGTGCTGGCGGAGTGGGGCTACGAGTTCGCGGAGGACCTGCCGCCGATCATGCTCGGCCACCGCTGGTGCGGGCCGGACCACACCCGGCGCGGCGCCTGGCGCGGCGTCTTCTCCGGGCTGGGCATCGTCCACGGCTTCCATTACTCGTGGGGGCCATACATGGTGCTGGACCGCGACCAGCCGGGAATGGCCGACCTGCTGCAGGTCCGCATCCTGGTGGAGCGCCTCGGCATCGTGCGCGACGGCCTGCGCCCCGCCCCGGACCTCGTGGCGGGCGAGGACGACCGTCGCGGCTACACGCCCCGCGCCCTCGCAAGCGACGACCGGGAGCGCGTGGCGATCTACCTGCCCGCCGGCGGCAGCGTCACCGTCGCGCCGGAGGTCTTCCCCTCGAATGCGCGGTGGCGCTGGATCGACCCCCGCACCGGCGAGGAATCGCTGGCCGTGCCGGTCCGCTCGCGGACGTTCGTCGCCCCGGCTGGCGAGGACGCCGATCCGGCCCACCCGGCGGACTGGCTGCTCGTCCTGGAGTAATGCCGGACCAGCCATTCCCAGCGCGGCATCCCCTTGGTATCGTGACGCCGCCAGCCCAATCGAGGGCGACCACCGTCGCCAACGCCGGAGCGCATCGCCGCGCGACCGCGCCAAGCCATCCACGGGAGATGTCCGATGAAGATCACCGACGTCAAGCTCCACCACGTCACCGGCACCATGCCGGTCGATGGCGTCTTCTGGGAAGAGCGCCTCATCCAGCCGGTGGATATCTATCCGGAATACCGGGCGCGCGGGGCGCAGGGCCGGCCGGAGATGAGCGCCACCGGCAATGCCGGCCTCCCCATCACCTCCGTCTTCATCGAGATCGAGACGGACGAGGGCATCACCGGCCTCGGCGGCCCCACCGGCGTCGATGGCGCCGTCATCATCGACCGCCAGCTGAAGCGCATCCTGATCGGCGAGGACCCGCGCGCCAACGAGCGCATCTGGGACCTGCTCTACCGCTCCTCCGTCCACGGCCGGAAGGGCGACGTGATGATCGCCATCAGCGCGATCGACAACGCCATCTGGGACCTGAAGGGCAAGTGGGCGAACAGCCCGGTCTGCCATCTCCTCGGCGGCCCGAACCGTCCCGGCCTCCCGGCCTATGCCAGCGCGCTCGGCTTCGCGATCGAGCCCGATGCCGCCGCGAAGCAGGCGAAGGCCTTCGTGGACCAGGGCTACACCGCTACCAAGTGGTTCGTGCGCAACGGCCCCGCCGACGGCCGGGAGGGCATCCGCCGCAACCTCGAGCTGATGGAGGCGTTGCGGGGCGCGGTCGGCTCCGAGGTCGACATCATGATCGACGCCTGGATGAGCTGGGACGTGCCCTACACCGTGAAGATGTCCGAGGAGGTCACCAACCTCGGCCTCGACATCCGCTGGTTCGAGGAACCGGTGATGCCGGACAAGATCGAGTCCTACGCGCGGGCGCGGGAGCTCTCGCTGGTGCCGATCGTTGGCGGCGAGCACGAATACACGCGATGGGGCATCAAGCAGTTGCTCGATGCAGGGGCGGTCGACCTGCTCCAGCCGGACATCTACTGGGCGGGCGGCATCACGGAGATGCAGAAGATCATGGCCCTCGCCACCGCCTACGACATCCCGGTCATCCCGCACGGGCATTCGACCCCCGCCGGCGTGCATTTCTCCTGCGCCTACAACACGCTGGAGATCCCCTACATCGAGTACCTGGTGAAGTGGAACGCGATCCACCAGTACTTCTTCAAGGACCCCATCGTGCCGGTGAACGGCATCGTCTCCGTGCCGGACCGCATCGGCATGGGCATCGAGCTGGACCCGGCGAAGATCGAGACGGAGCGCTACCTCGACTTCTCCGCCCTGTAACGGAAAGTCCCGCCGGCAACGGCACGGGAAGGGGACGCGCGGACCGGAAATTCCGGTCCGCGCGTCCTGCATTTCCGCGATTGACGCCCACGTAAGCCGGGTGTCGGGTCGAAGGTGGACGTACACTGCTGTCGCTACGGGAGCGGGGCGATGCGCTTCGAGTGGGACCCCCGAGAAAGCCCGCACCAACCTGATCAAGCACCGCGTCGACTTCGAAAGCGCCCGTTTCGTGTTCGACGACCCATTGGCGATACTCGTGCCCGACCGCATCATCGATGACGAAGAGCGCTGGCACGCCTCGACACCGACGTGATCGCCTGGTTCCGCCAGCGGTATCCTGAGGACTACCAGACCGCCATGAATGCCGCCCTCCGCGCCTCCATCGAATCCCATGACGAGGAGCGCGACGACCTCGACCACCGCAAGACCGCCTGACCGCCCGGGCGCCTGCCGGCAAAATGCCTCCCACGCCCGCATCCGTGCCGCGATGTCACCGCTTCCTGTATGACTGCCCGCTCGACACCCTCCCATCCGCTTCCATAATGAGAACATATGTTCTATGTTGGAAGGGCGATTCGCGTGGCCCCTCGGGCCTCCGGGAGGAGAGCGTCGCGCTATGGCTGCGCCCTATGCCGAACTCCATCTGCATACGTCTTTCTCCTTCCTCGATGGCGCGTCCCAACCCGACGAGCTGATCGCGCGGGCCGTCGACCTCGGCTACACCGCCATCGCAATCACCGATCACGACACCCTCTCCGGCGCGATGGAATTCGCCCAGTTCGCCCGCAAGAAGATCCAGGCCATCACCGGCGCCGAAATCACCCTCGCCGATGGCTCCCACCTCACCCTGCTCGCCGAATCCCGCCGCGGCTACGCCAACCTCTGCCGCATCATCACCAACATCCATCACGCCATGCCCCCTGCCCCGGTCCGCC